>ENA-ORRR01001784-ORRR01001784.1-human-gut-metagenome-genome-assembly--contig:-NODE-1784-length-12715-cov-3.72433_pt1 | contig 12715 bp, 7 predicted proteins | sample MGYA00242182_ERZ509148 | MGnify/ENA primary metagenome ERZ509148 (study PRJEB26280, sample SAMEA2338674) | human gut metagenome | biome: human gut; feature: human-associated habitat; material: faeces... | reverse complement strand
GGGGGGCGCGAGATTGGCCAGATCGTTGAGGAAGGCCTTGAAGTCAAGTTCGGCGAAGAGCGCCTTCAGATCGTCGAGGTGGGGCGCACAGACCGTGAGCTCCTCCTCGCGGAAATCGATCGGCACGTCCAGACAAATCGTCGTCAGCCGCTTGGCCAGACGGAGGTTGTCGCCCCATGCGGCGATCTTCTCGCCCTGCCGCCCCTTGATCGAAGCGACGTTGTCGAGGATACGCTCGACCGTTCCCCACTCCTGCACCAGTTTGCAGGCCGTCTTCTCGCCGATGCCCGGGACCCCCGGAATATTGTCCGAGGCGTCACCCCACAGGGCGAGGATGTCGCGCACGAGCACCGGATCGTCGATGCCGTACTTCTGGCGGATGGCCTCGCGGTCCACGATCTCGATCGCCCCGTCGGAACCCTTCTGCTTGTAGATACGGCAGTGTTCGCGTACCAACTGCCCGTAGTCCTTGTCGGGCGTCACCATGTAGACGTCGTAGCCGGCCGCAGCCCCCTTCTGCGAGAGGGTGCCGATCACGTCGTCGGCCTCATAGCCCTCGACTTCGAGAATCGGGATGCACATGGCTTCGAGCACCCGCTTGACATAGGGCACCGAAATGAGTATGTCCTCCGGAGTCTCGGAGCGGTTGGCCTTGTATTCGGGGAAGATCTCGCGGCGGAAACTGCCACCCTTGGGATCGAACGCCACGCCCAGCAGGTCGGGGCGCTCACGCTTCTGGATGTCGCGGAGGAACTTCACGAAGCCGAAGACCACCGAGGTGTTCATTCCGTTGCGGTTGCGCATCGGGCGGCCCAGGAAGGCGTAATAGTACTTGAAGAGCAGTGCGTAGGCGTCTACCAGGAAGAGTTTTTTCATAGCGGGGCTGTGTGTGTTGCCTCCTTCACAGGAGCGTGGAATGTATCATGCGGGGTTGTCCTCGGCGAACCACTCGGCAAACGACGTGGCCGTCTCGTGGAGCCGCAGCGAATGGAGCCGGACCCCTTCCGGCAGGCGGGAGGCGATGCGGCGGGCGAAGTCGGCGAGCATGTTCTCGCACGTGGGCTGATAGTCCACGACGACGATATTCGAAAAGCGTTCCCCGAGAGCCTCCCGGACGGCACGTCCCCGTTCGGAGTCGCGCAGGACGAAGGCGTGGTCGAAGCGCGAGACGATCTGCTCGTTCACGATGCGCTTGAGCACGCCGAAATCCATCACCATGCCGTATTTCGGGTTTTCGGGATCGGCCACGGGCCACCCGGCCACCGTGACGAAGAGCCGATAGGAGTGCCCGTGAATCTCGCGGCACGGGCCGTCGTATCCGTCGAGTGCGTGGGCCGCCTCGAACGAAAATTCTTTGGTCAATCTGATTACTGCCATACGACAAAGATACGCAAAAATTCGGTACGCACGACATAAAAGAGGCAGGCGGCCGCCTGAAAGCGGACCGCCTGCACGGAAAACGGAACCGGGGAGGACATTCCCCGGGAGGTTACCTCAACTCGACCTCGTAGGGCGAATACATCAGCACACCCTGCATGCGGAGCAGCCGCTGCACGCGGTCGTACCCGCCGAAGAGCTCCTGCAGCTCCGAGCGCACGAAGGCCTTGCGTACGCTGACATTGAGCGCCGAGAGCATGGCGGCCAGACCGCTGGGCTGCTGCGTGACCTCGACCACGCGGAAGTTCTCACCCAGGCCGGCCTTGTCCACGGCCAGCGCAATGGCGGTCTTCAGTCCGCCGTAAGCATCGATCAGCCCGATTCCGAGGGCGTCGCTGCCCGACCACACGCGGCCGCCGGCAATGTCGAGCACCTTCTCGATCGGAAGGTTGCGCCCGGCGGCGACATCCTGCGTGAAGGTCTCGTAGACCTTGTCCACGCCACGCATGATCGAGGCGCGCTGGGCAGGCGTAAGCGGCTCGACGGAGCCCATGCCGGCCGAAGCGTTGCTCTTCACCCCGTCGAGCGTGATGCCCAGTTTGTTCTTGAGCGCGTCGATCGGATTGAGGAACATGCCGAAGACACCGATCGAGCCGGTGAGCGTCAGGCGGTCGGCGACAATGACGTCAGCCGGACAGGAGATGTAGTATCCGCCGCTGGCGGCATAGGAGCCCATCGACACGACAACGGGCTTCTCGGCCCGGAGCAGCTCCATCTCGCGCCAGATGACATCCGAGGCCAGGGCGCTGCCGCCCGGGGAATTGACACGCACAACCACGGCTTTGACCTTCTCGTCGCGGCGCACGTCGGCCAGTTCGGCAGCGAGCGAATTGCCGTAGACGGCATCGCCGTAGCCCTCGCCATCGACAATCTGCCCGTCGGCATAGACGACGGCCACTCGGTCGGCCCCGAGGTTGTCGAGATCCACGCCCACCATCGAGGCGTAGTCACCGAGCGACACGAAATCGTAGTTGCCCTCGCCGTCATCCTCGACTCCCAGCTCGGCGAAGACCTCCTTCATCTGGTCCTCATAGAGGAGTCCGTCCACGAAACCGTATTTCAGCGCATCCTCGGGGAGCGTCACCTGCAGCTTGTCGGCGATCTCGTTGAGCCGCTCCACGTCGATGCCGCGCGATGCGGCAACAGCCTCGGCGATCGTTCCCCACATCGAATCGACGAGCGCCTGCATCTGCTCGCGGTTGGCCTCCGACATGCGGTCGAGGATATAGGGCTCCACGGCGCTCTTGTACTTGCAGACCGTCGGGCGGAAGACCTCGGCCTTCAGGTCGAGCTTGTCGAAGAGACCCTTGTAGAACATCAGGCTGGTCGAAAGTCCCGACCAGTCCATCCCGCCCTCGGGCTGGAGGTAGATGCGGTCGGCCGCCGAAGCCAGATAGTACTGCCCCTGCGAATAGGTTTCGTTGTAGGCGACGACAAACTTGCCGCTCTGCTTGAAGAGTTCGATCGCCTCGCGCAGCTCCTCGATGAGGGCCGTGCCCGTAACGCCGCCCGTACCGTTCATGCGCAGGTAGATGCCCTCGATCCGGTCATCGACCGCCGCGGCCTCGAGCGTGCGGAGCACCTTGAGCAGCGAGAGCTGGCGCGTGGACTGCAGCGTACGGAAGTCGAATCCGGCCAGCGGGTCCGACGAGGGAGCGTCGTTGATGACCTCCGAGAAGTCGATCCTGAGGATCGAACCCTCCTTGACGGTAACGGTCCGCTCCATCGAACCGGCGATTGCGAACAGGATGAACATCCCGAACAGCAGGATGGCCAGCGATCCGAGCACAAAGGCCAGGAGTGCGGCCAAAAAAGTCTTGATGAAATTCATATAGGAACGTATTAAATTTGAATCATGCCGTATGCGGGCAAGTACAAAGATAGCGTTTTTTTCACGGGCGCCACCATAATTTATCGTTTTTCGATAAAATTCGATCCGCCCGACCGGGCATCCGACCGGGGCTGGAGTGCGGAAAAGCGACCAAATATTTACCGACACGCTACCTATTGTCTGAAATATGCGTTATCTTTGTCGGGTAAGTGATACCGTGAAATTATGGAAGAAAAGATCAAACAGCTGCTCACGGCGATCGTCCATCCCGAAACCGGACAGGATATCGTAACGAGCGGATTCATCGAACATACGGCCGCAGCGGCCGGCAAGGTGACAGTGGTCCTGCGCTTCGCCAAGACGCGCGACCCGTTCGCCCTGAAGATCAAGAAACAGGCCGAAGAACTCCTGCAGGAGGCATTCCCGGGCAGCGAGGTGCTCGTGGTCATCAAGGAGGGCGGCGCCGCCCCCCGTCCCGAACCGAAGTTGAAGACGACCACGGGCGGCATCGCCCACGTCATCGCCGTAGCCTCGGGCAAGGGCGGGGTAGGCAAATCGACCGTCACGGCCAACCTGGCCGTCGCCCTGCGCAACATGGGCTACCGCGTCGGGATCCTCGACGCCGACATCTACGGACCCTCGCAGCCCAAGATGTTCGGTGTGGAGGGTTACCTGCCCGAAGCCGTGCAGGAGGATGGCGAGGACCGGATCATCCCGGCCCGCTCGATGGAGATCGAACTGATGTCGATCGGCTTCTTCATCAAACCCACCGATGCCCTGCTCTGGCGCGGGGCCATGGCCGTCAGCGCCCTCAAGCAGATGATTCACCAGACCCGGTGGGGCACGCTCGATTTCCTGCTCGCGGACCTTCCTCCCGGCACGGGCGATGTACACCTGTCGATCATCGGCGAGCTCAAGATTGACGCCGCAGTCATCGTCTCCACCCCGCAACAGGTGGCCGTAGCCGACGTGGTGCGGGGTGTCGAGATGTTCCGCAACGAACACGTCGGAATTCCCGTGGCGGGCGTCATCGAGAACATGGCGTGGTTCACCCCGGCCGAGCTGCCCGACAACCGCTACTACCTCTTCGGCCGCGGCGGCGCACGGGCCATGGCCGAGAAGAGCGGAGTCCCGTTCCTCGGCGAAATACCCATCGTACAGTCGATCATGGAGGGCAGCGACGCGGGATGCCCGGCAGCCTCCACCCATCCGATGGTCGAGAAGAGCTACCGCGAAATCGCCGAAAAGGTGGTGGAGCAGGTGATGAAAAACGGTCGATAACCTGTCGGCAAGCCTGTTGATAACCGATGAAAAAAGATGAAAACTTCCCCCTCCCCGCATTTGGAAAATCCAACCGGAGCCGGGTATATACGGCTTTCGCGGGAAACCAAAAAAAGTTTTCGGAAATTTTCGTCGCCCGACCGAAGCCCGAAACGGAACAGATTGTTGAAAATCGGAGGCTGTCGATATGTGGATAACGGTTTTCAACATTTGTGGACAACACAAACAGTGAAGTGATTTACAGCATGTTGCAGAAGAGAGTTGTCCCGTGCAGCACGGTCCGTCTGTCGATAATCCGAAAGGAGGCCGAGTTATCGACATTATCAACAGCTATTTATATTCTTCTTCTTTTTTATTTAAATTTTAAAAAGGAATAAAAAATAAAAAATGATTGTGGAAAACACCTCCGAACTCAAGGAGCGCATCGAGCGTCTCAAGCGTGAAAAGAACGCCGTGATCCTCGCGCACTACTACACGAGACCCGAAGTACAGGCCGTGGCCGACTTCCTGGGCGACTCGCTGGCCCTGTCGGTACGCGCACAGTCGGTCGATGCCGACGTCATCCTCTTTGCCGGCGTGCACTTCATGGCCGAGACGGCCAAGGTGCTCTGCCCCGAAAAAAAGGTGCTCATCCCCTGCCCCGAGGCTGGCTGCTCGCTCGCCGACTCGTGCCCTGCCGCAGAGTTCGCCGCTTTCAAGGCGAAGTATCCCGGCCACCGCGTGGTCTCCTATGTCAATACGACGGTCGGGGTCAAGGCCCTTACGGATATCTGCTGCACCTCGTCGAACGCCCTGAAGGTCGTTGAGTCGATCCCGGCCGATGTCCCCGTCCTCTTCGGGCCCGACCGCAACCTGGGCTCCTATATCCGCAAACTCACCGGACGCACGAACATGGTGCTGTGGGACGGCGCCTGCCACGTGCACGAGGAGTTCTCGCTCGAGAAGCTGCTGCAGCTCAAGCGAGAGCATCCCGAGGCCCGGGTGGTCGTGCATCCCGAATGCCGTCCCTACATCCTCGAAGTGGCCGATTACGTCGGTTCGACGGCCGGCATCCTCGACTACTGCGGGCGCAGTGAAGCCCGTGAGTTCATTGTGGTGACCGAGGCCGGCATCCTGGCCGAAATGAACCGCCTCTACCCCTACAAACGGTTCATCCCGGCACCCCCCGACGACGAGACGTGCGGCTGCAACAACTGCCGCTACATGAAGATGGTGACGTTGGAGAACATCGCCTCGTCGCTCGAAACGCTCTCTCCCGAGGTGGTCATCGACGAGGAGATCCGCCGCCGGGCCGAGCGCTCGATCCGCAACATGATCGCCATCCAGTGAAACAACACCGCAAAACAACGTATATGAAGAAAATCCTTTTCCTGCTGGCCGCGGCGTGCGTCTCGCTGACCGCCTCGGCCGACGAGGGCATGTGGATGCTGCCCTACCTTCAGAAGATGAACATCAAGGTGATGAAGGAGCGCGGCTGCAAGCTCTCGGCCGACGAGATCTACAGCGTGAACGAGTCGTCGCTCAAGGATGCCATTGTCGTCTTCGGCGGCGGCTGCACGGGTGAGATCGTCTCGCCCGAAGGCCTGCTCTTTACCAACCACCACTGTGGCTACGCTTCGATCCAGCAGCTTTCGAGCGTCGAGCACGACTACCTTGCGAACGGTTTCTGGGCCATGTCCCAGGCCGAGGAGCTGCCCGTTCCGGGGCTCAAGGTGCGCTTCGTGCGGCACATCATGGATGTGACGGCGGATGTGCTGGGCAACGTACCCTCGACCGCCTCGCAGTCCGAGTACGAGCGCATCACGGCCGAGAACATGAAGGTGCTGACCGGGCGCCTGCAGGAGGAGCATCCCTCGATGGAGATCTCCGTCAAGCCCTTCTTCGGCGGCAACCAGTTCTTCGCCTTCGTGATGGAGGTATACACCGACGTCCGCCTGGTGGGGGCTCCCCCCTCGTCGATCGGCAAGTTTGGCGGCGATACGGACAACTGGATGTGGCCCCGCCACACGGGCGACTTCTCCATTTTCCGCGTCTATGCCGGTGCCGACAACCGTCCGGCCGAATACGCCCCGGAGAACCGTCCCTACCGCGCCGAGAAGTTCCTCAAGATCTCGCTCGACGGCGTCGATGAGGGTGACTTCGCCATGGTGATGGGATTCCCCGGATCGACCGAGCGCTACATGACCTCGTACGAGATCGACAACCTGCTCGGCACGGAGAACCCGCAGCGGATCTTCATCCGCGGTGAGCGCCAGGCGATCCTTTGGGACGACATGATGGCCGATGATGCCGTGCGTATCCAGTATGCCTCGAAATACGCCATGTCGTCGAACTACTGGAAGAATTCGATCGGCATGTCGCGCGGCATCCGGAAACTTGGCGTAAAGGCCCGCAAAGAGGCGCAGGAAGCTTCGTTCCAGGCTTGGGCCGAGAAGAATACGCTGCCCGAGGAGGGATATATCGACGCCCTGGCGAAGATCCGCGAGGCCGAGCTCCGCGGCGGCCCGATCTACGCCGGCGTGCAGTATCTTTCGGAGGCGTTCCTCGGGGCCGTCGAGCTGCTGAACCCCGTGCGTTCGTTCATCAATATGGATAAGATGGCCGTGGAAGAGACCATTGCCGATCCTGATGCCGTCAGGGAGCGTCTGGCCGAGTGGTACAAGGACTATAATCCCGCGACCGACCGCAAGGTGGCCAGGCGCATGCTCGCCATCGCGCGTGAAAACATGAAGGAGCTGCCGTCGTTCTATGCCGATGTGGTCGATAAGCAGTTCGGCGGCGACATCGACGCCTATGTCGATTACCTCTACGACCACTCGGTCTTTGCCTCCGCGGAGAAGGTGCTGGCGCTGCTGGACGACTACTCGCCCGAGAAGATTGCTGCGGATCCCGCCGTGGAGCTGTCCGCATCGGTGTGGTCGAAGTATATGGAGCTTTCGAAGGCCTACCGCGAAAGCCATGCAGGCTATGCTGAAGGACATCGCAAATACATCGCCGGCCTGATGCTCCAGCAGCCCCGCAAGGCGTGGGCCCCGGATGCCAACTTCACGATCCGCCTCACGTACGGCAACGTGCTGCCCTACTCGCCGGCCGACGGCATCGAGTACAACTACTATACGACGCTCAAGGGTGTGATGGAGAAGGAGGATCCGAAGAATCCTGCCGAGTTCACCGTACCCGAGCGCCTTAAGGAACTCTATGCAGCCAAGGATTTCGGCCGCTACGCCAATGCGAAGGGCGAGATGCCCGTGGCCTTCCTGGCCAACCTCGACATTACGGGCGGCAACTCGGGATCACCCGTGCTGAATGACCGCGGCGCGCTGATCGGCCTGGCCTTCGATGGCAACTGGGAGGCCATGTCGGGCGACGTGGCCTTCGAGCCCGACCTGCAGCGCATGATCGCCGTGGATGTACGCTACGTGCTCTTCATCGTGGACAAGTTCGCCGGCGCCGGCTGGCTCCTCGACGAGATGCAGTTCGAGTAGCGCGTGACCGGATGCCCGACGGCATTCCGTCTGAAAAAGATTCCCGCACCTTTCCGAGGGTGCGGGAATTCTTTTTTTTCGGGTACGGGTCAGCGGGCCGGTCGGTGCAGGAACCTCTTGGCCAGGCGCCGCCGCAGGGGTTCGTCGTAGAGCTTCAGTGCTACATAGGCCAGCAGGATGTTGCCGAAGAAGAGCAGCAGGGCCGCGGGCCACGTGCGGGCGAAGTCGGCGATGCCGTGGCGGATCATCCAGGCGTAGAAGAGGTACATGAACGGATAGTGGATGATGTAGACCGGGAAGGAGATGTCGCCCATGAAGCGGCAGAGTCCCGTCGAGAAACGGTCGGTCGTGGCGCCCGAGGCTCCCAGGCGGATGAGCAGCGGGAAGAGCAGTGCGATGCAGGCCACTTCGAAGAGGCCGTTGAGGCTGACGGCGGTGTCGGTCGGGAGGGCCGGGACGAGGAACAGCGCCACGAGGATCGCCGAGCAGATCCAGAAGGCCCCGCGGACCTTCACCGGACGGAAGCGCCGTGCGATGAGCATGCCCAGCGTGAAGGGGAAGAGCATGCGCACGAGGCCGCCGGCGAAGTTCACCCCGTCGAGCGTCCAGCCTACGCCGATCGTGCCGTACTGCTGGGGGTCGGCCAGGGCGAAATAGGCGAGTCCGGCGCCCGTCAGAAGGGTGAGTGCGGCGAGCGCGCGATCCGAAAGACGGTGGATCAGCAGGGCGTAGAGGATGTTGCCGATATACTCGAAGAAGAGCGACCAGCTCGGCCCGTTGAGGGGAAACATCTCGCCGTTGCCCCGCACCTCCCACGGTGCGCCGCTCCAGGCCGGGATGAAGCAGCAGGCGCAGAGCAGGGCCAGCAGCACGGAGGTTGTGGCGACCGGTGTGCCCTGCCATGTCACGGCGCCCTGCGCAAGGAAGGTCACGGCGCCCAGCAGGGCCCCGAAGAGAACCATCGGATGGAGGCGTATGAGGCGTCGGCGGAAGAAGTTGCCGACCGTAAGACCGCTGCCCCAGCGGTCGTCGTAGGCGTAGGAGATGACGAAGCCCGAGAGCATGAAGAAGAAATCGACGGCCAGGTAGCCGTGGTTGATGCCTCCGATCGTGGTGTTGCCGCCGGCAAAGGCATACCCTTCGAAGATGTGGTACCAGATGACCGAGAGTGCCGCAACGCCGCGCAGCCCGTCGAGCAGGTTGTAGTGGGGTTTGGTGTCCGCAAAGGATGAAGTGTTCATTTCCGTCTTTTTTGTTTTCGGGATCGGTTCGGGTGGATCGTTGCAAAGGTACGATTCCCGAGTCAAAGGAAAAAGTGCGAACGTTGTTTTTTTTGCTTTTTGGCGGGTAAATGCCCGTCGATGAATAAAGCACCCCGGCGGATGATTTCCGGCGCGACAGAGAGGCGGAAACGCCCCTTTGCCGGTACGCGGTCGTGCCCGTCCCGGGACTCGAAAGGAAGAGCGGCGCCTCCTTTTTCCCGGTTGCTTCGTGCCCCGTGCTTCTTTCTTGTGGAAAAACTCCCCCTTTTGCTTCAGGAATCAATCAAAATTTCGTACTTTTGACACAAATTAGTAAGATTGTATCACTTCTATGGCTAAAGAGTTCAAACGCTATCTCGTGACTTCGGCACTCCCCTATGCCAACGGCCCCGTACATATCGGCCACCTGGCGGGAGTCTACATACCTTCGGATATCTACACGCGCTACCTGCGCCTGAAGGGCTGCGACGTGATCTCGGTCTGCGGATCCGACGAGCACGGCGTGCCCATCACGATCAAGGCCCGCAAGGAGGGCGTCACGCCCCAGCAGATCGTAGACCGCTACCACGAATTGATCAAACGTTCGTTCGAGGGGCTCGGCATGTCGTTCGACATCTATTCGCGCACCTCGTCGGCCACCCACGCCCGGACGGCTTCGGACTTCTTCCGCAAGCTTTACGACGAGGGCAAGTTCATCGAGAAGACCTCGATGCAGTATTACGACGAGGAGGCGCAGACGTTCCTTGCCGACCGTTACATCGTGGGCACCTGCCCCAAGTGCGGTAACGACCGCGCCTACGGCGACCAGTGCGAGAAGTGCGGATCGACCCTTTCGCCCGACGAGTTGATCGACCCCCACAGCGCCGTGTCGGGTTCGGTGCCCGTCAAGCGCGAGACCAAACACTGGTATCTTCCTCTGGATCAATATGAAGGATTCCTCCGCGAGTGGATTCTCAATGGCCACAGGGAGTGGAAGACCAATGTCTACGGACAGTGCAAGAGCTGGCTGGACGGCGGCCTGCAGCCCCGTGCCGTGAGCCGCGACCTGGACTGGGGCATTCCCGTGCCGGTCGAGGGTGCCGAGGGCAAGGTGCTCTACGTCTGGTTCGACGCACCGATCGGTTACATCTCCGCGACGAAGGACCTCACACCCGACTGGGAAAAGTATTGGAAGAGCGAGGATACGAAGATGGTGCACTTCATCGGCAAGGACAACATCGTCTTCCACTGCATTGTTTTCCCCTCGATGCTCAAGGCCCACGGCGGCTACATCCTTCCGGAGAACGTGCCCGCGAACGAGTTCCTGAACCTCGAGGGCGAGAAGATCTCCACATCGCGCAACTGGGCCGTCTGGCTGCACGAATACCTCGAGGAGTTCCCCGGCAAGGAGGACGTGCTGCGCTACGTGCTCTGCGCCAATGCCCCCGAGACCAAGGACAACGACTTTACGTGGAAGGACTTCCAGGCCCGCAACAACAACGAGCTGGTGGCCGTGCTGGGCAACTTCGTGAATCGTGCCCTGGTGCTCACGCAGAAGTATTACGACGGCAAGGTGCCCGCCTGCGGGGAGCTTACGGACTACGACCGCGAGACGATCGCCGACATTGCCTCGATCCGTGCGTCGCTTGAGAGCAACATCGAGAACTACCGTTTTCGTGAGGCGTTGAAGGATGCCATGAACTTCGCTCGCATCGGCAACAAATACCTGGCCGACACCGAGCCGTGGAAGGTCATCAAGAGCGATCCGGAACGTGTGAAGACGATCCTCAACATCGCCCTGCAGATCACGGCCAATACGGCCATCGCCATCGAACCCTTCATGCCCTTCTCGGCTGCGAAGATGCTCCGCATGCTGGCCGTGGAGAAGTTCCCGTGGGAGCGCCTTGGCGGGATGGACCTCATTGCGGCCGGTCACACGATTAGTACGCCCGAGCTGCTTTTCGAGAAGATCGAAGACGACGTCATTCAGCGGCAGTTGGACAAGCTGGCGGCCACGAAAGCTGCCAATCAGGCTGCTGAAGCTGCTCAACATGTTGAAGCACAGAAAGATACGATTCAGTTTGACGATTTCCAGAAAATGGATATCCGTGTTTCGACGATCCTTTCCGCCGAAAAGGTTGCCAAAACCAAGAAATTGCTCAAACTCACGGTCGATACGGGTATCGACCAGCGGGTGATCGTCTCGGGCATTGCCGAGCACTTCACGCCCGAGGAGCTCATCGGCAAGCAGGTGCTTGTGCTGGTGAACCTTGCTCCGCGCGACCTGAAGGGCATCACCTCCAGCGGCATGATCCTCATGGCCGAGGATGCATCGGGCAAGCTGCGTCTGCTGCAGCCCGACGAAAAGACCAACAACGGCGCCATCGTGGGTTGATGCCTGCCGGATCCGTTGCTGTCCCGACAAAGATGAAACTGGTACTTTAAAATTTCAATATTTATGGAAAACATCGATTGGAGCGCATTGGGCTTCGACTACACCAAGACCGATTTCAATGCCCGCTTTACGTTTACCGACGGCAAGTGGAGCGAGATGGAAATCACGAGCGACGAGTACATCAAGATGCACATGTCGGCTTCGTGCCTGCACTACGGCATCGAACTTTTCGAGGGTCTGAAAGCCTTCCGGGGAATCGACGGCAAGGTCCGTCTCTTCCGTGTGGCCGACAATGCCCGCCGTCTTCAATCGTCGGCCAAGCGCCTTTGCCTGCCGGTTCCGTCGATCGAGATGATTGTTGATGCCTGTGTCGAGGTGGTCAAGCGCAACGAGCGTTTCATTCCGCCCTACGGTACGGGTGCTTCGCTCTACCTGCGTCCGGTGATGTTCGGTACGACCGTCGGACTGGGTGTGAAACCCGCCAAGGATGCGCTGCTGATCGTCTATTGCTCGCCCGTAGGTGCCTACTTCAAGTCGGGAATCAAGCCGATTCTGGTCGCTATCGACCGTGAACAGGACCGCGCTGCTCCACGTGGAACGGGTGATGTGAAGGTCGGCGGAAACTATGCGGCCAGCCTCATGTCGGGTGAAAAGGCGCACACGCTCGGCTATTCGAACGTGATGTACCTCGATGCGGCTGAGCACAAATACATCGAGGAGTGCGGTGCCGCCAACTTCTTCGGCATCAAGGAGGGCAAGTACATCACGCCGAAATCGCAGTCGGTGCTGCCTTCGATTACGAACATGAGCCTTCGCCTCATCGCCCGTGACATGGGACTCGAGGTTGAAGAGCGCCATATTCCCGTCGAGGAACTGGAGACTTTCGAGGAGTGTGGCGCCTGCGGAACGGCTGCAGTCATCTCCCCTATCGGGAAGATCTTTGATATGCAGACCGACAAGGTTTATACCTATGGTACGGAGGTCGGCAAGACGAGCCTCGAACTCTATACCCGCCTGCAGGATATTCAGTACGGCCGTTCGGAGG
>ENA-ORRR01001774-ORRR01001774.1-human-gut-metagenome-genome-assembly--contig:-NODE-1774-length-12778-cov-4.25796_pt1 | contig 12778 bp, 7 predicted proteins | sample MGYA00242182_ERZ509148 | MGnify/ENA primary metagenome ERZ509148 (study PRJEB26280, sample SAMEA2338674) | human gut metagenome | biome: human gut; feature: human-associated habitat; material: faeces... | reverse complement strand
CGCCAGCTTCGCTCCCGGCTTCATCTGCCCGGACACGATCAATTCTTTGTAATATTCATATACTCTCAGATACCGGCTCTGTCCCGGTTCGCTTAAATTCAGTTCCATCGTATTTCCTCTATCTATTTATGTAAACGGCGATGCACCGCACCGCATCGATCATCCGCATCGATCATCCGCATCATCCCATATCCCAGACAACCGCCCATCTTTCCGTCTTCACAATATTTTTCATCTCCACCACTTGTCCCCCTTATATCCAACTGCCTTCCTCAATTATACCGTTTTCTCCTGCTTATAGGCAATCCCCAAAATTGAGTACTGTTACTGTTCACGCATACGTGCCCAGTAACGGAAATTCCGAGGAAGAAATCAAAGAGCCTCCTCTTCCTAAGAAAGAAGAAATCCCCCGCATGATTCCGGCTGAAGTTGGTCTGGCATACTGCAACAAGCTTTTCTTTTTGGAAAAGCTGTGATATACGCAAAAAAACATAAAAAACCACTGCCTGTTTAAGGCGAAGGATACCAAGGGGCAGTGGACAATACGGTGGATTATTCATCGCTTACGATTTACTGATTTCTCTAAACCATCCCACATTCAATCAAATTAAAAAGAGACACGGCATAAATTATTCTGATAGATTTTACATCAGATTTCTTTATGCCGTGCCTTTTATGTTATCATAATGATTGCTACATACATATAGCAGGCTTCACCCTCCGTTATACACCGGATTCGAATTGATTTTCGGTACGAAGGCAACAGCCGTTCCGCAATTTTCACCATCCTCCCCATACTTCTTCATAGATCTGTCCGGCAGAAAATACCCAGGATGGATGTTTTGCCAAGTATACCAATGTTTCAAATTCCCGACGAGTCATAGAAATCAACTCACCGTTTCGGTATGCTGTTCTCTCCTTCAGCCGAAGCTCCAAGCCCGGAAAAACAAGAGTGTTACAAAGGTGGGATGTCACAATATGGTCAAATCCTGGCTCGACCGCAATAATCTCCATAATTCTACTGAGTATATATTCTTCATGGTCGGTAAGCGACAGTACCAGAAACTTGCCCATATTGTTCACATTCCTCTTTATTGATATTATTTTTGCATTACATTACGGGTTCATTTTTCATCTGTCGGATGCGGTATTCACCGCCATCGTCCCGTCTGCATAGAAGTAGTACCACTTACCATCAATCTGCTTCCAGTCTCCGGCAAACATTATTCCGGTGACCTTGTCCAGCCAGTACCACTTCTGATCCTCGGAGAGCCAGCCCTTCACTGACTCCCCGTTTCTGTAATAGTTCCACTGGCCGCTGTCATTCTGCTGCCAGCCGTTTGCGGCCTGCGGGTCAATGACGATCTCCACAAACCGCCGCAGAACCGTGGCGACCTCGGCGCGGGTGGCGGTTCCCTTGGGGTCAAACTTATTTTCATTCTTCCCGGCCAGGATGCCCGCCTGCTGCATGGACTTGACCGCATCCTTCGCCCAGCTGCTGATCTGTGTGTTGTCCACAAAGGTCACAGCCTTCAAGGTCTGGGGCAGGTCATAGCCCAGCTTTGCAGCGTAATTTTTCATAATCACCGCCATCTGTTCCCGGTTGATGTTGGTGTCCGGTGCAAAGGTGGTGGCGGTAACGCCCTCCACAATACCGGTCTGCGCCGCCCAGTTCACATAGGGGGCATAGTAAGCGTCGGCTTTCACATCGGTGAATTTCCCGGTCTGGTAACTGTCCGGGTTGATGCCCGCCAACCGCCCCAGAGCTGTCACAAACATTCCTCTGGTCATGCCGGTGTCCGGGCTAAAGGTGGTGTCGCTGGTGCCGGAGAGCAGTCCCCGGCTGGCTGCAAAGAGGATGTTATCTGCTGCCCAGTGGCCGGTAATATCGGTAAAGGCCGGGGCAGGGTTCTTGTAGCCCACGCCGTAAACGCTGAAATGACCGGTTTCAAAAACCACCGCTTTCAGGCTGGCATTGTAACTGGATTTGGTGATCCATTCCACCTTGCCAGCGTCATCTACATAGACTGCATAGAGATTACCTGTCTGCTCACCATTTGCCGGTGTGTAGGGCAAACGCACCGATATAGTGTGACCATTTAAGTTGGCAATCGGTGTTTCTTTGCCGCCGGAGAGGTAGACCAGCGACAGGTCATAGGTCGGTCTTGTGCCGATGGTGGCTTTGGCCTCGGTGGAACGCAGTGCATCCACCTTATCTGCCCGGAGAATGATGTCCCCGCCAGCGTAGGCGGTATCCAGCTGCTTCAGAGTATCCAGGCCGATATTAACCGAAACCAGATGGTCTGTTGCTACGGTAAACTGCCGGACGTTTTCTTTAACCAGCAGATCCAGTGTCTGCGCCTTGATGGTCACGTTAAAAGAGGTCTGACCTGCCGCCGGGGTGATGGGAACAGTAACGCCAATCCCGTTCTCTGTGGTGCCGTTCTTTTTCGCATCCTGTTTGGCCTTGTCGATGGCGGACTGGACAGAGCTGTTATCCACTGCCGCATTGCCGTTTTTATCCGGCTGTATGGGTTTGGTTTCACCGGTGACAGGGGCTTCCGGCTGGTTGGTGTTATCCTTGCTTCCGGAACCGTTAGAACCGCCGGAGGATGAGCCTCCACCGCTGCCCGAACCACCAGAGGAGGAACCGCCGTCGCTGGAAGATTGCTTGGAAACAGTCAACGTTCCAGAAACATAGGTGATCGCATAATTATCATTTGACAGCGTACCAGTAATGTTGATCGCAGTTTTGCCGGTTTTGCTCATATCCGGTGTCTGTGCGTAGTCCAGTGTTACCGTGCCGTTCAGGGTATCTGCACCAACCAGACCTTCCACCTTGTAATCCTTATCTGCTTCCGGGCTGCTCAGATTGGGCGCGGTGCTGCCGGTGTAGGCGCTCTTATCAAGCGCCGTAACGGTAACTGACTTTTTCGCTACGGTCACAGTCACGTTCTGTTCTGCCACATCTGCGTACTCTGCGTTTCCCTGAACCTTATACCAAACAGTGTATTCCCCCGCGTTTTTCGCTGTGGGGATCTGCTCACTCCACTCAGAATCGCCAAGCCGGTAGAGCATCGTGCCGCCAGTGGTCTTGCCTGCTGTAACCAGAGCCTGTTCTGCACCGTTATAGGTCAGGGCGTTTGCCGTAGGTGCCGTAACAGTGGGGACAAGCTTGTTGGTCGCATTGACATTGACGGTCAGCGTGATGTCCTCATAGTTTGTGCTCTTGATTACCACGGTCACTGTGCCCACAGAGCCGGTGGTTTTCACGTCATTTTTCTGAATGGGCAGGGTCAGCTCGCCGTTTTCCACCTTCGCGCCGCTGGTGTAGTAGCCGTCATTGAGTTTGATCTCACCCAGCTCATAGGTGGGTGCACCGTACTCTTTGGGAGTTTCCAGCGTGGGCAGGGCGGGGAGCGTCACAGTGTAGGTCTTTTCGTGGCCGTTTACAATGGTAAGCGCAGTTTCCTTGGCGAAGTCAGGCGCAGCGGCCTTGGTGATGCTGCCAGTCGTGGTGAAGCTGCTCTGCTCCAGGGCGTAATTCTTCGCGGCCTGCTCCATCAAGGTCACTGTGGCAGTAATGTTCTTGCCGTTGCCCACACTGGCATCGTCAAAGTTGGCGGTGACGGTGTAGTCTGTGCCTCGGTTCAAGGTCACGTTGTCGAAGGTCACGCTGGAGATGTCCGCGTTTGTCGTGCCATCATAGGGCTTGGACGCAGCCGTTACCCCGGTGATCGTCAGCGGTTTCTTTCCAATGCGGACCACTACGCTGGCGGGTGCGGTATCGTTGTGGTTTGCATCTCCAATCACCCGATACCACACGGTATACGTTCCGGCATCGGTGCCGGTAGGGATGACCTGGCTGTATGTACCGTTCTCGGTCAGGCTGTACTGCATAGTGCCATACTTCGTCACGCTGCCTGCGGTAATCAGCGCCTGCTCCTGGCCAATATAGGTCAGGTTTTCCTGCGCTATGGGCGGCGTGATGAAGCTTGCGCTGATGCTGGCCTTTTGTACCGTCACAGCAATATCCTTGCTCATCTTCTCGTAGCCGTCGCAAGTGGCCAAAAAGCGGAAGGTGTGCTGGCCTGCGGACAGCTTTAGCGCAGAAAGATCAAATTGATTCTTTGTTGTCGCACTGCCGACCGCTGTGGCCTTGCCGTCCTCCACCTTGTACCACTGGAAGCTTACAGCGCCTGTGCCGGTTTCCTTCTTTACATTGACAAGAAGTGTCCCCGCACCGCCATAAGTCATGCTCATCTCGGTGGGATAGTTCATGCTCTTGATGGGGATCTTGGCCACAGAAACATTGGTCAGCTCCGTGCCGGTAAGGTCGGTTATCCATGTACTGCCGCTCTTGAACGCGCAGCCCTCCGGCAGGAGGGATGCCAGCGTGACATCTCCGGTGACGGTCAGCTTTGCCGCCGTCTTACCGTTCAGATCCAGCTTGAGCGGGCTGCTGATGGTGATCGCGCCTGCATCCGCCAGCAGCTTCACCGTACCGTCGCCGGCTGCCGCGATGGCCGCGTCTACCGTCCGATGGTAGGAAGTGCTGCCGTCCGTCTTTGTTACCTCAGCGGCATAGCCGCAGTATGGGCAAACATTCCCGCCGGAAGGGTCATCCGGGTGGCTGCACTCCACAACAGTGACGGCAGTATTCGCATTCATCTCTGACAGCTCGACCCATGCGCCGTCTTGCTTCTGATAGGCATAGCCCGCTGCCAGCAGGGACTGGTGATCTGCGCCATTCTCGATTTTGATGCTGTCAAAGGAGCCGCCGGACAGGATCACACGAATACCGCTATTATATCCCAATTTCAGCAGATCCGCGCTACCGCCGGACATGGTCAGCGTTCCATCCGTGTAGATGCCGCCGGTGAACGTGCCGCTCGTTACCACGGCTTCGTTCCCGGTAAGGAAGAAAAGCCCAAATCCACGGACGCCAGTTCCGCCGCCTACGCTTCCCTCCAGGGTGACATTGTCCAGCGTCAGCTTTGCGCCTGTGTGGTCAAATTTTCCAACTTCCACCGCATTAGCGGACTTGGAGACACAGGTGCTTTGCACCTTGCCGTTTGTTATGGCTACATTGGAGCCGAGGATGCAAAGAAGCGCCTCCTCACGGGATTTGCTCAGGGTGAATCCATTTAAGTTCAGTATAATGTTTTTGCTGATCTCGATAGGCTCTACGTTCTCGATGGTCAAAGGCCCCCGCAGCGTGATAGTGTCACCGTCCTGCGCGGCATTCAGCGCATTTTCCAGACTGGTGTATCGTGTGCCGCCGGTTTCAAATGCCTCCACCAGCGCTTTGCAGAAGGTGCAGTAACCATCCTTGTCCACCTTGCCCACATGGTCGCAGATTCTGCCGCAGGCACATTTGCCGTTCTGATATTGGCAGGTATGCGCGACCACTTTGACGCTTCTACTCTTGATGCTTACATCGGAAACATTCAAAATTTCACTGTCATCAGCGTCTGCAAAGGCATATCCGTCTGCCAGCAGAGCCAGGGCCGGCTCACCAAGTTCTACATTGATTCCACGTTGGAACGTGCCGCCCTGGAGCTGGGTTTTCCCGTGGAACGCCACCTGTCGCTCAAACACGCAGTTACCCTTTACCGTCAGGGTAAACTCGTCAGAAAAGACCTTTTGGTTTATTGTAACGCCGTCTAATATCAATACCGCGGGGGCGCTGGTGTCAATGCCCTCTATCGTGCCGTTTTTGATGGTAACGCTTTTGTACGGGCAATTTTGCAGATCCAGCGCCCCAACCTTGTGGCCCTGCAGATCCAGCGTAACGTCTTTTTTGTTCGTCTCATCACCTCCCGCTTTCAAGGTTGCGTTAGTATCCCGCACAAAATAATAGGTTCCGCCGGAGAACAGGCCCCCAACCAGGGCCGCACCGTTATCGAATTCAAACGAATAGGGGATACCATTTTCGCCAATAAAGAGCACTTCCTCTCTACACGGTTCGCCGCACCGTTGGCATTTGCCGTCGTGGGTGTATCTTTCATGGGGGCAGGTGTTAAAGGTAACGGTGACCGTGTCTGTATTTGCGGTATAGCTCTGATAGGACAGCTTGCAGTAGACCTGGGCGCTGTACTCCCAGTCCTTGCTCTCCGTTGTGGCCAGGTCGGATTGGGTCAGGGTGATTTTATAACTGCCGCTGCCTGTGCCCTTAAATTCTGTTCCGTTCACATACCACTGATAGGTAATATTACCCTCCGGACCGCTTTCCAGAGAGGCATCTACCCAGACCTTCGCCTGAAATTGCCCATCGAATTTCGCTGTTGAGACCTGCGGCTGCGTTTTTATGGTAATGGGGTTTCTGGGCGCGGCGGCGACAGTGACCGTTGCGGTGGCGGTCGCCTTGTTCGGAGAGAATCCTGCTTCGCTGTCTGCGGTCAGCTTCAGCTTATAGCGGCCCTCCCTGACGGTGTTGTCGGCGGTAACGGTGACGGTCCGGTTGTCAGAGGATTTTTCCGCCGTCAGACCGGTGGGTTTGCCCTCCAATTCCACGTTCAGGGTGTCCATCTTGACCTTGCTGCCGGTCACGGAGAAGGTCGCCGTCTGACTGCCCAAGCTTTCCTGCAGGGTTCCCTGCTGCGCGCCGACAATCAGGCTTGCGCGGGGCGCCATCTGGGCGATGTAGATGGTCTTGACGTCCCCTTCTCTTGTCGTATCGTCCGCTGTGCCGACCGACATATCGTCTGTGTTTGCATTCTGACTTTCCGAATACAGAATGGTCAGGTTGCTGTCAATGTTTCGGGCCTTTCCATAACTATTCGAAATCGCACCATATTTTCCGGTGGCGTAAAGGGTTCCTCCGTTCATGGTCAGGGATGCAGTGTCAATACCGTAACCGGAATTGAGATTCAGCGTTCCACTCTCAATCACGATGGTTTTAGCGCTCAAGCCGTACTGACCGCCGTTGGTGGTTATCTTTGCCCCGTCTTTTATGGTAAGCGTCCCGCCGGCGGTGTCACTGTAAGCGGAATCCGCAATACCATATTTCCTGTTAGGAACAGTGACCGTCAGACTGCCGCTTCCCTGAATGGTCAGACTACGATAATCCATTTCCAGAGCGGAGACCTCAGCAGTATCGGAAATCGTAATGGTATTCTCGCCTTTCAGCGTGATTGTTGTGTCGCCGGTCAGTCTCACCGGGGTAGTTATGGTCTGGTTCTCCCAGGTAACATCGCCGGAGATGGTTCCTTCAGTGCTTGCCGCAGCTGCCATCAGGGGCATTGCCTGCTCTGTTCCCTTGCAGGCAGAGAGATCCGCATCTTCCGCAGCGCAGACCGGACAGTCGGGATCGACCGCCCCCTGCTCACAGTGGGTCTCGCAGACGCACTCCGCCGGAGCACTCCCGGACACACCGGGAACAAGCCCACTGTCCTGAGAATTACACTGCTCACAGATATACCCGCAGGGCGTCCCCTCTGTGGCCGGGATGTAGCCGCAGCTTTCGTCATGCTTGCCGCGTTCATGAGGACAGCTTAATTTTTTTGTTTTACAGCCGCTTTCCTCACTGCATTCATGGGTACACTCGGTCGGCTGGGCCTCCTCTACTTCAGATGAGGTCGCCGTATTTTCTGATACGCTGCCTTCCAAAACAGGGTAACAGCTTTCGTCATGTTTATGGATACACTTCTTCACAAGGGTGTAGCAATCCTCAGTATGCTCATGTTTACAGGCTGCCCCTTCGGTTCCTTCCGTATATCCGCAGTCCTCTGTATGTTCCGGGTGATGCTTGCACAACCCCGTATGGACGGCGGATACACCCGCTTCCACCGCAGATGCCGGAACTCCCGGCATCGTAAAAATCATTGCCGCCGCCAGTAAAAATGCGGCCGGCCGTTTCCATTTCCATATCATTTATTCATCCTCCTCACGCGGTTCGTTCCTTCTCGTTGTTTTCTGAAGCAGCTGGGATACCGCCTCCCGCAGCTGATATTCTGTCACAGGCTTTACCAAAAAGGTGTCCGCCTGCATCCTGCGGCTTTGGGGTTCAAACTCTGCCTGGTCGCTGATCCACAGGAGAGGGACATCCCTGCTGTACCCTCGTATGCTCATGCAGAAATTCATTCCCCTGGCTCCGTCCTCCATGACCACCACAGCATCATAAGGCCCATCCCGCTGCATGGCATAGACGCAGAATACGCCATTGTCAAAGCGGTCTACTTTGCCAAGCTTCATCAGTAACGCCGTTTCTTTCTCCTTCTGACTATAACTGCACAGCGCAATTCGCATGTTCGCACCTCCATTTTGTGATGGGTTTTATCGCCTCATATAGCTCCTGATCGGAGCAGTCTGCCGAAAGGAACGCAGGGATACGCAGGTGATATGCGATCAGGGCAAAGTTTTCATCATCGCTCTACCAGACAAGCGGTGTTTCCGGTGCCAGCTGCTTTGCCTGAATGGCAGCCTCCAATCCCCTTGCCCCGGTCATGGCGATGACAACCGCATGATATCGGCTCCGCCGCAATGCCTGAGATAGCTGCTTCTCATTCCATAGCTCGTCGATGACAAGCTGTCCGTCCCCAGCAAAAAGGGAGCGCAGCCTGCTCTCAAACCATTCTGCATTCCTTAATTCCGTACAAAGTGCGATTTTCATGCTGAGCCTCCTTTCCTGAAAAGAAAAACAAGAAAGAATGTGCCTTGGCACATTCTTGCGCCTTGCGCGGTCGCTTGCGACAATCTACATCTTCGCGCAAGTGCGCATCTTTGGCACGTTAGTGCCTTTTTTATGTGACAGGGAATTCTTCGGAATTTCCTGTCACATAAAAAAACCAGACCTTCTCATCGGAAAGTCTGGTAGTATAATTAGAGTAGCATCTTGTCAAGGGAAATGCAACCGACTTTGTTTAAGACGCAGGTTTCCTGTTTAAGACGCAAGTTTTTCCTGCGGTTTTATGTTATACTAATATTGGATTATTGTGCAAAGGAGATGGCACGATGCAGATTGCGATTGTGGATGACAGAGCAGAGGACAGAGCAGAACTGTCTGCCTGCCTGGAAAATTATATGAAAAAGCATCAGCTGGACTATACGCTGACAGAATTTGAGGACGGAGAGAATTTTCTGAAAGCTGCCGCCCAGGTCAATTTTCAGCTTGTCTTTATGGACATCTATATGGAGAACATGGATGGAATAGAGACCGCCAGAAGGCTGCGCCAGAAAAACAGGCTCTGTAAGATCGTTTTTCTGACCATTACAGAAGATTATGCCCGGATGGGGTACAGCCTGTCCGCCAGCTATTATCTGCTGAAGCCGCTTTCGCTCCATCAGGCAGATTTTGAAGAAGCGATGGAGCTGTGCCAGCTAAAACCGCCCTATGAAGTGATGACACTTTCGGTTATGGCTGACCGTCAAAAACTGGAACTTCCCACAGAGAAGATTCTATACATAGATTATCAAAACCGTATGACACGGATTCATACGGCGGAACGCGTGATACCGGTAAGCGGAGGCTTTCAGGAGGTTACTGCCGCATTGCAGAAGGACAAGCGTTTTTTGCCCTGCTACCGGGGCATTTTAATCAACATGGATTACATCAGCCAGGTTGACAGTCAGACCTTCCGTTTGATAAACGGGGAGGAACTTCCGATTGCCCTCCGCAATGGAAAACAGCTGCGGGAAACCTACCGTCAATATGTTTTCTCTGGAATGGGGGGTATCGTATGAGAATGAAGCAAATGCACAGGCGTATTCTGGAGGGCTGTCTGGCCTGTCTCCTCTGCTTCACCGGCAGTATCCCCGCATTTGCCGCTGGAACTGCAACCCCAGCCAATGCCGATGAAAGAAGGGAGAATCCGCCGGGTTTAGAAAGCGAGGCTTCGGAGACACGGAAGAGCGGAACCCCAGAAACACCGGAAGCACCGGAAGAAGTATCCCTCATCCTTGTCACAAAAATACAAAATGAAGACGAACTGCTCTCCCTGCCAGATTTCACCTTGCCCCTTAGAACCATACCGTCTGATGATGACCTGGAGGAAATTTATCAGCTGGCCCTTCAGTATCAAACCGTCTGCGCCACTGTAACAGCAGGTGAAGAAATCCGGCAGGAAACATTTTCTGTCGCATGGGATTTTTCGGCCATTGACCAGACCACTCCAGGCGAATATACCGCAGCAGGCCGGATTGAACTGCCGGAGGGGTATGCCTTTGGTGAAGCTGTTTTGCAGGAGCTTCAGATTTCCGTCCGGGTGAAAGAAATGCCGCCTGCTGTCATTACCTCCATAGAGAAATGGTATCCTTATACGGACGCGTTTGCGGTTCAACAGGACAGCGAAACCGAAACGCTGGAAAATTTGTTTGCTTTTTCCCCTTACTATCTGGAATGCTATGCGGAAAATGGAACCAGCTACACCGCTGTGGTGGAATGGGATTTTTCTGGTATTGATCTGAATACTGTGGGACTGTACCATGCAGCAGGAAGGCTGACTGCACCGGAAAATACCATATTTGCGGATCGTGTCGATTTCCCTGAAATTTCAATTCCTGTTTCTGTTCAGGCTCCGGGCAACCCAGACATCAACTGCTTCCTGGTTCGCAGAGGAAGCCTTTATTTTCCCTGGGTTACACCGCCGGGGAATCTGGGCAAGGTCAGTATATGGCTGTCCGAAAACAGCGGTTCATGGAACCGTCTGGAACGTGGCGTTTATGTGGGTCAGGAAATGCTCTCGATTGCTACCCGTCTGCTGGCACCGGGCAGCAGTTACCGCCTTCAGGTGGATTATGACGGCGGACAGACCGGCATCCTGTCCTTTACCTACGCAGATGGAATTGTCCTTGAAGGGTATCATGAAGGCGACCGGGATGGAGGGGATGCAGGCGGGAATCCACCCGATACCATCATTCAACCGCCTCCTGAAGATACCGACGATCAGGAAGATGGTTTTACACACAGGCCCTCCACAAAGCCTCCAAAACCGCCTGCAACAAATGGCGGCAGAGTGGATTCCAACGATTCTGAAAAAACACCACCTGTCAGTGAAGAAAATGATCCTGCGGATCATGAACCATCCCACAAGTCTTCCGAGCCATCCTGGGAGGGAAAGGATGATTCCATAGATATCGATAAAGACGATTTCCCATCGGAACAGGCAAACGGTGATACAGAGGAAGATGCGGATTCCAAAAGCCCTGATTTTTCAGAGTTCTTCGATGAAACCACCGACCGGATTTCCGGCACGCGCTTTTTGATGATGCTGCAAACAGGGGAGCAAAGAGCCGTCTTTTCCAAACAGGGAATCACCATCAGCATACCAAAAGACGCCTTGCCGGAGGGCATCCAAAACGAAGATCAGATTGAAGTCATCATCCAAAAGGATACGGACGGCGGTTTTTCTTTTTCGTTTTCCATCAATGGAACTGCGCTCAACTCCCTGCCGGATGTTTCTGTCATGCTGCCCTGTCCAAATGACCCGGCAGCCGGCACATGGTTCCTCTGTGATGAAAGCGGCGTGGAAATTCCCATGACCGGTTATGACGATGCGGCAAAAGCCGTCTCCTTTCAGATCAGCCATACAGGGGCATACACCATTGTGGGAAAGGAAGATGCCGTTTCCCTGGCACAGGCCGCCGACACAGAGCATAGCCGGTCGCCCATACTCCTTTTGATTCCGGCCTGTCTGCTTCTTCTGTCTGCCGGTGTGTTTTTCCTAAGGAGGAGGCGAAAATAAGATGGTATCTTCTGCGGTAAAAAAATATGCTGCCTTATGTATGGTCTGCCTGTGCTCATCCCTGTTTTTTCTTGGCCTGTATCAGTTCAATAATAAATATAGCCAGAACACAATCCAGGCGGCAAATGGGATTCTGGCGCTTTCTGAGGAAGAACTTCAAAAGTCACCGGTGCGCTTTCTGGTATCCGGCTGGGCATTTTATCCTGACGCGCTTTTGACCCCGGAAGAAATACGGGATGAAAGCCATTATATGCGCTACCTTTCCATCGGAGAGCAGACCAATTTCTCCAGCCCTGCAAACCCTTCTCCCTATGGCTGCGGGACTTATCAGATGACATTCTTTCTGCCGGAACGGAAGGAAACATATGCGCTGGAAATCCCGGAAGTGTTTTCTGCTTACAACCTTTATCTGGATCATGACCCGATCCTGCAAATGGGGGAACCGGCACAGGGGACACCATTGGTTCAAAACCGCATGGTCACTTTTCATGGCGGAAAACCGGTCACACTCACCATAGCGGTCAGCAACTATGACCACTTTTACGGAGGGATTGTCTATCCGCCTGCTTTCGGAACGATGCTGGCGGTCAATACAACCAGAGGAATCCGGTTTGCATTCTGCCTGTTCAGCTGTACAATTACCTTTGTCTGTGCGCTGCTGTCCTTTTATTTCAGCCGCCGGATGAAACAGAAAAATACATTCCTGTTCGGACTGATCTGCCTTGCCATGTGTGGCCTGTCATCCTATCCTGTGCTTCATATGCTGGCTGCGGTTCCCATATTCCCCTGGTACACGATTGAACTGTTCTGTATCTATCTGGTTATCTGGCTGATCGTAGTTCTGCAAAACCGGATATGCAGTCCGGGCTTCCTGACTGCGGCCATCAGTAATGGAGTGGGCGCTGCCTTCCTGGTATATGCGTTTGTGTATGGCATGATGGCTTCCCATCTCTCCCTTGGAGCGATTCGTTTCTTCTCTGCATCGGTCTTTTGTTATAAGGCGGCATCTGCGCTCTATCTGCTTATCATCGCTGTGCTTGCCATTCACAGAGGAGAAAAACGGAGCAGGCCGATCTTCTATGCTGCGGCAGGCG
>ENA-ORRR01001754-ORRR01001754.1-human-gut-metagenome-genome-assembly--contig:-NODE-1754-length-12930-cov-3.61934_pt1 | contig 12930 bp, 9 predicted proteins | sample MGYA00242182_ERZ509148 | MGnify/ENA primary metagenome ERZ509148 (study PRJEB26280, sample SAMEA2338674) | human gut metagenome | biome: human gut; feature: human-associated habitat; material: faeces... | reverse complement strand
CTGCATCATACATACGCGCCCCATAATCATACCAATCAAGACCATTCTTCCTATCAAGTTCTTTACCGTTATACTTACGAATGTTTATCTACTAATGTACTCTCTGCAAATGACACCTCATAAGGATAATAGTGATTAGTCCGGACAACTGTTCCATCAAACTTTGCTACCACACGGCTATTACCCTGATGATCCTGAAGATAAAAAGAATACTGCCCATCTTCAATATAGCCAACTTCATTTAAACTGCTGTAATTCTAATCCCACTTAAAAAAACGTCGTATTCTCTCTTCTTTATCATAAACCCCTTTATTATAAATATACCTTACCCTTTTTGATAAAGAATCTCTTAAGTCACTCGAATAAACTGCATCATTATGCATTATTCTAAATTTCTGTGGGATATTATTAATATTCAAGAAGCAAAAAGTCGAATCGCTAAACAGCTTATACATAGACATCCAAATATCCTTATCCGGTAAATTCTGAAGAAATGAATGGGGAGGTTCACTATCATATTTCAAGGATTTAAAATCATGAGGGGCAATAGCAACTGGAAGTGAATCCCTCAAAACCAATTTTAATGTATCCGGTCCATTTATTACAGCATAGCACATACTCCTCGCTGAATTCCTCGATAATAGCAAAACGGAATCAGTCTGATTTCTTACAAATATTTCTCCTGAGAATCTTTCTACATAATTCTTCAGACTATCAATCTCAAGTTCAAAAAGGTCCGGAATATATGAACTGGGAACAATAATATCGTGCGAAGTCAATCCCATCAATGCAGTTTTCTCCTGGGGTATATCTCCAGAAAAATACGACCAAAGTTCCGGATATTCAAATAGACGATAATAATTAGGCAACATCTTTACTAAGATATGTTTATCTTCATATTTTCGAAGAGCCAACAGCCAATCACGACCTCTGTTTAAACATAAATTTTCATGAAAGTTAGAGTCCGAAACAAAACCTCTCTCAAACAATTCTGTGCGTGACATTTCAGGCTCATCTAATTCGATAAAGCAAAGATATCTTTCTTTATACTTTATCACTCTGGAAGGTAACTCAGCACCATCAGAACCAGGAGAATCTGATTCACCGATATAATAAAGTGAATTAGAATCTGTCGAAAACACTTCATCTATTTCTATATATGTCGTAAGTAAATAGCCACTATCTATCAGCACTTCCACCTGTTTTGCTACACGCTGATGAATATCTTCCAAAGAAGGGGAGGGGGATATGCATCCCCCCAGTATAATTAATAGAACAACATAGACTAATTTTCTCATAAGCATATCATTTACGTTTTATATATTGCAATAAATCTGTAGCATCATATACACGAATAGAATTTACCCGACTTGCATTTTTGATATATTCATATATCATACCCTTTTTATCAGTACTCACACGGTTATCTTTCATATACACAGCATTCTTACGTTGTGGCTTAGCTAAGTTAAAATCATTACCAGCTCCACCTTTCGTTCCTCCGGGCAAATGAGAATGAATATCTATAACTTTTTCTCCTTTCACAGAAAGTTTATTTTGAGCATATACACCATTATCTACCCCATATGGATCTCGATCTGTCGCAACAACAGCTGTTCTTGTACCATTATCATCATAAACATCTAACTTCCATTCAACAGTTGTGTGATCAGCAGCAAATTTAAAAACAGTAGCAGCTGTCTCCAAATCTTGAGTACTTCCATAAGATTTCTTCACCCGATTTTCCTTCTGCTCTTTCGCCTGCATACTATGCATTTCCCCAAGTAACCCCTGATTTACAGTTACTGAAATAGAACGATCACTGGAAAGATATAAATTATCTGTTGAACCTTTACCTCTCTTATCAATAGGAGTCTCATTAAATAATCTTCCTGATCTGCTGATAACATAATCATCCTTTCCGTCTAAGTCTATCCTCAACACAGGATTGTTCTTACAATAAGTATACGGACTCCAACTATAATACTTCTCACTCATCGGATCAACCGCATGCCATCTACCAAGCGCTGCATCATACATACGCGCCCCATAATCATACCAATCAAGACCATTCTTCCTATCCAGCTCCTTACCGTTATACTTATAAGGCTGCACAGCATTACTTACCGAACTTGATAGCAGACCGCCAAACGGATAATAATGGTTCACTTCTTCAACATTACCACTCTGGTCTACAACCACACGGTTATTACCCAAATGATCCTGGACAAAATAGTGATACTTAGAATCGGCCAGTGTAACATAGCCAGCTTCTGTAAGCAACTTGACAGGGATTCCATTTTCATAGATCACATTGCCGCAATAATCAGTTACTGTAGTATCACTCCCTATGATATGCGTCGTACGAAGTTTTATTCCATCAGCATCATAAAGATAAGAAATGACATGACCGTTTTCAAATTCTATACGACTCGGTAAATTTAAACAATTATATTGGATATTCAATATTTTCTTGTTCAAATCTTTCGTCATATTACCATTTTCATCATATTCATATTCAGCTTCTTTGTTTACTCCGTCTTTGAAATCAAAGCCATTGCCGTAAACAGAATTTGTAGCCCTATCTGATACTGATTTTAGTTGGTTCCCATTATAGGACATTGCCAGATCATCTATCAAGCCGTATCCGGTAGATGAAGTCTGTCCGGAACGTTTGATCCCTAAAATATTACTCATCTTATCGTATCCGGTTACTTGTTCATTGAAGCGATTCTGATTTTGAACGAGAACACTGCCTTCTCCATACACCGCATTCGTCAAACGATTCAAATTATCATAAGTAAAGTGGTAGCCTCTCATTATATCATCTTCACCCGATTTCCAAACCATACTGCTGATATTACCATTGTAATATGGAATACCCGTTCCGTCCGTATAATGCAATACTTGCTCAAAAGATGAACCAGTGATACCAGTTAGCCAACTACGAATATTATACGAATAAGACGTATTCAACAGACCGTTATGGAACGTCTTCCGGGATAAGCGTCCCAAATCATCATACACATTGTCAATAAGAATCACTTCCTGAGCATCTCCCAAACGATGCAGCGCCTTTACAAGACGTTCGGCGTGATCATACTCATAGGTATAACTGTCACTCAAAATCTCATTTCCAGCCCCGGTCTGACGGTGTAAATGCCGCAAGGCGTTCCCATTAAAATCATAGGAAAAGAAATCACGGTCCATACCACCTAAATGGTTGTCAGAAACAGTTTGAGAAAGGCGACCACGATCATCATAATACATCACTGAGTAATTGTAGGGAGAATCCACTCCATATTCACCATTACGATACTGATCGTATGCATCCGTATGCAACTTAGCTATTCCTGTCAACATTCCTTTAGCACCGGATGACGTAGCGGCAAAACCTTCTTCATGGGTATATCTAAATTCATCTCTTGCCGAAAGATCTGTCCGATACATAAAGTCATAGTTATCATAATAATTGATTACCTGAACTAATGGTTTCGGCCCCACTAATCCTGCCATAAGACTTCCACTAAACTGATACCCCCCATATTCAGTACTTCCTACGTATTGACAAACATACCAATTCGACAATCCACTAAAAATAGGTTTTAAATAAGGATTATCAAACGGATCAATCGCAACTTTACATACTCCCTGCAAGCATACACGACCGAATGCATCCGGAATACTAAATTTCCATTCTCCTCTTTTACGTTCCTCGCCATTCTGGCTAAATATAAGATTGTTGTTTACATTATAGACATAGTATTCCCATGAAATTCCTGGAAGCTTTTTAGCCATGAGGTTTCCCGCCACATCATATTTATACAAATATCCATACATATCGAGTTTTTCTGCAGGAATATTACCTACACTCAACTGATCGGACAATGCAGGAGGAAGAACAGCACAAAGTTTTCCCAAATCATCATAAATATAGTAAGTATCCGACAATTGCTTATCCCCTTTCAGTCTTGATTCTATACGACGTTCCAGAACGGTTCTTTCCAAACGGTCTTTAAATTCAAACAAAGTGACTCCATCTTCATCCTCTGAGCGTGTAACAAGCAAGCTTCCATTTTCATACTGTTTACTTACACTAATATTTAATGCTTCTCTTGCCCCATTGATCAATTGAAAACCGAAACAACCTAAAGTATCATTACCAGCGATATTAACGTACTCATCTATTTTCAATGATCTGCCATTTTCACGCCATACTCTCCCCGGATTATGCTGTTTAATTACTTTTTCCAAAGGAGAATTTTCGTAGGTAAAGGTTAAATACGGATAAGCATCTCCTCCATAAGTATTGCGTGCCAATTCTCCACAAGAAGCTACAGATATGAAATCACCTGTGTTTTGTGTCGTTACAGCTGGCAACCATGTATTGGCTTTACGCCCCCACCCATCATATTCTTGTAGGGTTACTAAATCTTTATGACTAGGACTCACACCTTGTTGTACCGTTTCTTTCGAACGCCCCAGCCCATCATAGTAATTAACCACAAGCATACCTTCTTCCTTATTTCCTGTCCTACTCTTGAAAACAGAAACAGCATTTTTGCCAAAACGTTCGGGCAATAGATCATTTCCCCAATTTATTGCAGGAAAAGGAATAGCCGGCATCGGCTGTTCTTCCGGAGCAAGTCCTTTTGTCTCTATTGACAGAGTCATGATATAAAATAAAGGAAGTGGTCGAATTGAGTCCATCGGCAAGACCGGATCTATTGGCGGAAAAGGATCAATCGGCGGAAAAGGCTTTATTGGTTCATGCGGGTCGATCGGTTTAATATCAAAAGTATTAGTTTTCAATACACTTGCAGCATTCACACCATTATCATCAGGAACAAGAATATCTTTGTTCTTTTCTATTACAGTCGATGTCAAACAATATGTACCGGCAAATAACAAAAGAGTATCAGTGAAACTCACTGATGATAAAGAATCCGGATCAACACTTTTCGCATTCTGATAATACACCTGATTAGTGAGCAAATTATCATCTGTTATTTTTAATTGACATTCCAATTGTCCCGGAACTTTCTCCATTTCCATTCCCATAGTGAAATAATTAGACTTAAAAGAAATATATAATGGTTCTTTCACACGAAACAAGTAGTTTGCGCAACTCACTGACGATGTATCAGAAATGTTTATATGGTCCAGATGTTTTGTTTTAACCATATCCCTCTTCAACGTGTCATATTCGAGCTTACCTATCTCATTCTGCAAAGAATTCTGCGCAGGTATTTCTATCGAAAATCCTGATAGCAAAATTAGAAGTAATATTATTTTATGCAATTTCATAGTTGTCCTCCTTTCTCTATGGCTACTTCTCCACTTTCAATCTTGGAGCCATAATAATAATTGTAATCATATATATTTAATATCCGTTTTTGATAATCTCCATCTTTAAATTCCATAATATAATTCTCTGTCAGGCGACCCAGAAAATCATATTTATAAAACACAGTGATTCCATTAGGCTTTGTTTCTGAGACCAAACGCAACTCATTTGTATATTTGTAAATATAGAAATGCGTTCCGGATATCTTATGCCTGATATTTTCTATTTTTAGCAAATTAGTTGCAGAGATATCGGATGAAGAGAAATCCTTCACATTCATTCCCAATGCTTCTTCCACTTGATTAAGAGTGGCATTTTCTATCCGTGATATTAACCGTTGACCTTCAGCTCCCCATATCAATACAACGGGCGTTGACTCTTCGTGAAGATATATAGGATTCCCATAACCATCCACAGCCTGCACAGTGTAATGTTTATGCACATAACCATCTCTATCTGTACTAATCTGCTTTATATAAGGTATAGGACCCATATACTGATATACCTCTTTTAAATAAGAGCCGCCTGTCTGTTCTTTTTTACTAGAAACCGGAGATAGTATATGTGCTTCTTCCATCCATTTATATTCCGGTAAAGTTGCAGCATAAACATATTCTGTCAGAGTACTTTTTCCATCGCTGTTTCTACCGGCTATTTGGCTTAACTGCTTATACTTATTATATTGATACGCCTTTTCTATAACAAATGCCGTATTTCCCGATTGAGGATAAAGAGTTTCTATAACAGAGTCGGTCAGATAAGCATGTGTATATGTACGAGTTAAAGTCCCCACTTTTCCTAGCATGAAATTGTCTAAATCTGTACAAAAGAACAACACCATTTGATCAGCTGTTACAAATGAGCCTGGAGTTACCTCTTTGTATCGGTAATTCACCTTCTTTCGCAAACGATCATTGACATCATAGTATTCTTCAGACAACAACTTTCCTCTCTCCATAGAACGACTGCTAAATGGCATTGTATAAGAGTTCCCTTCAAACATAGAATAAAAAGCAAGCTCGTCATAATGAGTATTACCATAAATATCCTCATTATAGTTAGAGTAATGACGCACAATATAACCTTGCGACTTATTATCTTTGTCGAACGCTTCTTCAATTACACAAGAATAACCTACATCCGGTGTATTCAGATTAGTAACTGATGGGAAAAAACCTCCCTTTGATTTGAGATATAACGATATTGCATTCTTAGGATCAGGCTCCTTATCTCCATCCTTAAGAGTATACACCATCTCATTAACAGGAAGACTTTTCAATATTCCACTACTTTTTCCAAATCGGTCACGGGTATTCGAATAGTAATATTGCTTGGCACCAAGCACATTATCTTCATTATCCAGATTGGTAATACGCCGAATACGCAAACCGCCTGCAGTACCACTTTTGTCTGTTAATGACATCAAAGAAGGAGCTACCACTTTTGAATAGTTGTTCAATTCATATTCAAAACGGCTTTTTCCACCTGTTGGATAAATGACTTCCGTCAAGACCTCTGCCAAAGTATATTGCAAACTACTATAAGTCTGAGAAAAATTAGGTATCTCGGCAAAAGCAACACTTCCTCCTGTATAATATCCCCACGAATCGGCAATCGGGCGTACATAATCATTTGGCATACGTTTTTCCGAATTATAAAGAAAACGATATTCAGGTACGCGACCTCCGGTCAAATTCTCAGGTATATTATACCAAGTAAGAAAATAAAATCCATGTGGGTGCCATACATAGTTAGGGATCAAATCCGGATTCCCTGAACGTTCCGTAATTAAAGACAATTTAGTACGATTATTCCTTGCATAGTCAAAATATATAGTTTTCAAAGCCTTGGAGTTCTTTCCTTTCACATAAATACAATGAAGAATTTTATGTTGTAGTTTTGATTTAATCGATTGACGCAATGTTGCCTGATCGGTATTATCAATTTGGTTTCCTAAAAACAGAGTAAATTGATTAGCCGGGTCTTCAAAATTCATGTTATCTATATCCTGACGGTCATAATTTGCATTGTCTTTCCATGCCAAATAACTATCAACAAACTTATCTCCATATCCGTATTCATTGTAATAATTGAATTCCAATATCTCGTTAGGTGTTTTTATAGTCTTTAAATTAACTGGGAAAAGCAGATACCCAGTCATCCCTGAACGCCCACTTTGTATACCACTATAAGTGCATGGTATGTTGGTCACCACTTTCTGTTGGGGTACATAACGAAGATCACACATGATAGCTGAAGTGTCATAACTGAATTCTATTACCCGCTTGTCTACGGTTGTTATTTTGGACAACCTCCAGGTAGTAGCTATTAAATCACTGTTATAGCGGGCATAATAAGGAATACTATATTCAGTAGCGTTGATTCCACCAAATTCATACCTGCATCCATCAGGAGTAATCAGCGTAAATTTATTGAAAAAACGATTGTTTCTTGTGCTTGCTCCCCATCTACTTACATCAAGACGTTTTCCGACTTCCGACAAACTAAGAAAGCCTTCCCCATCAACAGGATTAAATTCCACACGTATATCCTGATCAGAAACAACATTCCACTCTCCATTACCGGCATAGTAGAAATTTCCAGAATAACCACAAACACTAAACGAAAATTCGTCAGCAGTTAATTCATAATAATCATTTTCCGTGCTTTGTATATGCATCGTTTCTGCTTTAAACTGTTCATTACTGATATTTTTCAATTTAGAAGCATGTGCATAATAACCCGGAGCATATCCATTTGATTGACATTTCTCATCATACATTCCACGAACAGAACGTGTAATATAGCCGCCTGCTATAAGATTCCATCCAAGTCCAAGACAACCAGACTGGGAATTAGGCTTTACCGAAGCCAAATGATAACTTGCAGCAAGTGATAACGAATAGTTACCAGCTTTCAATTCATAAATAGGCACGGATATATCCGGAACTCCCGTATATAAACTAACTGGAACTTTTCCATATTCTCCCAAACCGGCTATTTCCGGACTGGGTACATTTTTAATAGGTATTTGTTGCTGACCTATACAGTTGAAACTGAATATTGCCAGAAAAACAAATACTGATAGTAGTCTTTTTTTCATATTCTTTGATATATAATAGTTTCTTAAATAAAATCACAATACTAAGAAACTCCCTGCCCGATAAAGTAGCGCGCATATTCCCATGACAGGGAGTTCCCGTTAATTACTTCTCTTACAGATTCATCGCATTAGCACCCAATACGCCTGCCACAGCCGACGCTACCGCGATAACCACCTTCAGGATCATATCCCATACAGATCTCTTCATTGCCATCATTTACCTCCTTTCTTGTTCTTTAAATAGTTTAGTTTACTCTGTGTTTCTTCCGTGTCTTCTGCCGCAAATTCTTTAAATTCCTGCTCGGCATCAAAGCACGGACACGCCTTCATCCACTCTTCCGGTTCTATCTCTCCATTACCGTTCCTGTCCGGCGAGAGATCCCGATGCCCGCACACCCGGCAGCCGGGGAATACCTCCAGCAGCTGATGAATCAGCAGCCGAAGCGTAGCACGCTGTTCCGGCGTCCGGGTGTCTGCCGGGCGTCCCCGACAGTCCAGACCGCCTTCATAGCAGATTCCGATACTGCTGGCATTAAAACCTTTTGCGTGTGCACCGATGCGTTCGACAGGGCGGGTAAGATGCACCGTTCCGTCTTTGCGGATGTAGTAGTGATAGCCTGTTCCGTTGAAACCACGGCGGCGGTGCATCAGGTCCAAAGCCTCCGGAGAAAGCGTACGATTCCCCTGCGTGGCGGTACAATGCACCACGATCAAATTGATAATTCTCATGTGAATAAGTGATTACTAGTTAGTTAAGTTTCCGATTTAGTTTAGTCGTTCGTTCTTATATTTTGTGTTGTGACGAAAGGTTATACTGTCGGGTCCGGTGCTTCCTCACCACCTCCTTCGCCACCATCGCCGCCACCCGGCTTATTTGTATTTCCACTGCCGGAAGCCGGAGTGTCTGTACGGTCGAAGCGCACACACTTCGCACCGGTCACCAAAGAGCGGGTAGCGGTAGTCCGATCGGGGTTCTTGGTGAAGTTGGGAAGGAAACGGACCGTAAGAGAAGCTTGCGCAGCCGACACTTCTTCCGAAGTCTCCACCCCTTTACCGTTGGATTTCATCACCATGCGGAAAGTCCCGAAACCGTCAAGCGACACGCTTTCCGATGCTTGTAGATGCTGCCCCATCACAGTCACCAGGTTATCAAGCGTATTCTTCACATCACCCGGGGAGAGAGACGAGTAAGCGGCAATCTCTTTAGCAATCTGCGAAGTGCTGATATTAGCCGTGTATATCACACGGGGATGAAACATTTTTTTGTGATTTTTGTCTTCCAGAACAGACTGGAATGACTTGTACAATACTGCCATAATCGTAATAGTTTTTTTGTGTTAATAATTTCGTTTAGTTTTGTCCTCAAGCTTAATGACATTGCAAAGATAGGAGCATTATTCAGACTGACCTAATCATTTTTTCAAAGTGCGTTCATAAATTAATTAATTATACTCAGCAGGTAGTGCCCGGGCAATCTGATCTTTCCATTGCTCCCCCGGATGGTATTAAATCCTTTCCAAACAGGGTTTCCAATAGCTCCGAAGTTACTTTTAAGAATAATGGCATATTGTTCGGAAGGCGGAACTTTGTAAAGCCGCAGGTTATCTGTCAGTCCCTGGAAGTTACGCTGCACACCATCGCATGGCGGTTGCAGACAGTCAATATCTTCCTGTGTCACAGCCGTTCTACTTTTCAAATATTTTCCTCCTTCATCTCCTCCTTGAGGAGGGTTAGGGAGGTGGTTTACTTTGTTTTGATTTATTTTTATTTGTTTTCTTTTGTTTTGTGTACCCGATGTTGCAATTTCATCCTCCATTGTTACAGAATCGGAGCTTGATGTTACCGTACAGGCGGTCTTGTGATCAGCATCACCGTTTAACGCTTCCGCACATTCGCTATCCAAAGAATCATCCGTACTACTTTTACCGCTCTGAGACGAACGGTATGAGGTGATTTCTTCCGATTCCAGCAGGCAGTAGTCCGGCTCTATCAGCGCACTGCTACGCCGCTTGGTGATGAAAAGATACTGCCGCTGGATGTCGGCGGAAGTCAGGATGTTGTATTGCCGGAAAAGTCCGACATCAAACAAGCCATATTCCACGGACAGACTGATGATACGCTTCACATCATCCAGTTCCGTACTGTAAAGGCTGTCCACAAGCTCCTCGTAAAATTCGTCACCGACAGAGATATAATACCCTTTCCCGGCATAGATGTACGACAGCGTTTCCACCAGTGTGGCAAAGGCAGAATCACCTTCACGTCTCATAATTCGGCGCACCATCCGATCGTGCATAAAGCTGGTGCTCATGGGGAAATAATCCAGTCCCCGTTTTATTCTTCCCATAGCGTATTCAGTTTTTCTTTTTCTTGTTTCCGTGAGATACTTTCTGCCACAACCTGACGGGCATGAAGAATAAGAAGCATCCGCAAAGCGGGGTCTTTCACCTCGGTTATCACCGGATAAGAAACAGGTTTGTTTTCAAATGATGTACATCGTCTCAAATCACGACGCTTGCGGGTGTTTGCCTTGCGACACTCCTTGCAATAATTGTCAAGGGTCCCGGTGCGTTTGTTTGTATAAAAGGCCTCATGCGGTAGCTCCCGTTTGCAGCACCCGCAAATGTGCAGAGATTGATTCATTAAAGGTTCCATATTGATTTTGCGTTTTAAAGTTTTCATGCTTAAATATTTGTTTATGTGATTATCGGACATATAGTTCCTGCATATTGGGGATATATGGCCAGCGTATTGGATCTATAGCTCCTGTATGCAGGATATATAGATGCTGTAAACCGACTCAATATCACTGGTGTTCATCCGATACAGAATCTTCCGGAAGGGGGTGGATGAGGCATTTTACAACCTTTCATAAACTTTTTGCCGTTTTTCATGGTTATTCTATTTTTAATTTATATTTTTGAAACATATTTCTAAGTTTGCTGCTACAAAGATAAAGCAGTTTTCTCACATAAAACAAACGGTTTTAGAAATTAACGCTAAAAAATTATATAACTGACTATCAATGAACGAATAAGAAGTTCCAACATCTTTACACTAATTTAAAACAAGAATAAAATGGATACATTTCTAGATGTTTCGGGAATAGTAAAGCGCGCCAAGCAGGCGCTCAACTTTAAAAAGGACAGTGAACTGGCCAGTTACTTAGGTGTTTCACGTGCAACATTATCCAACTGGTGCGCCAGAAACCGGATTGACTTTCATCTGCTGCTCAACAAAATGAGAGATGTAGACCTCAATTGGCTGCTGGTTGGGAAGGGTACCCCCAGACATCAAACCAAGTTATGCAAAAGCGATTTAGCAAGCGGTGAGGTCCAGATGATTCACAACCCTAAAACAGTAGAGGCGTTGGACGACCGCAGCGTTGCCCTATATGATATTACAGCTGCCGCCAATCTGAAAACGTTGCTCACCAACAAGCGACAGTATATGGTAGGAAAGATACAGATTCCAAGCATTCCCTTATGTGACGGAGCCGTCTACATCAGTGGCGACAGCATGTATCCGATACTGAAATCGGGAGACATCGTAGGCTTTAAAGAGATTAACAGTTTCAGCAACCTTATTTACGGCGAAATGTATCTGGTTTCGTTTACTATCGAAGGAGACGAGTACCTGGCGGTGAAGTATGTGAACCGCTCGGAAAAGGAAGGATGCCTCAAGCTGGTAAGCTACAACGCTCATCACGACCCAATGGATATCCCTTTCAGCACCATCAATGCAATGGCAATCGTGAAATTCTCCATCCGCAGACACATGATGATGTAATTTGAATGACGCTTCTTTTGCTCCGGAAAGAGGAAAAGGGCAAAGTTTAAACGAAGTGAACCCCGAAAGTTTATTGTCTGACTTTCGGGGTTCATTTCATTTTGAAATACCTTCTTTAATATATTGCATGGGCTGACTAAAAAGTCGGCAGTATCTCAAATCTCCTCCTTCGGGAAGGAGGGGAATTTATGATACTATCGATTTTTAATCAGTCCCGACATCGAGAATAATATACTAGACTTCTTCGCCTTTCAGCGTAGCCGAACTGGCTTCCGTCACCCGCACATTGACAAAATCGCCGATACGGTGCGTGCCTCTGTCGAACACCACCACCCGATTCTGCTCCGTGCGGCCGAACAACTGATCGCGCGAACGTTTGGAAACGCCTTCTACAAGCACTTCATACGTCTTGCCGATGCAACGTTGATTGGACTCCGCGGACAGACGGTTCTGCAAAGCGATAATCTCATTCAGACGGCGAACTTTCACGTCTTCGGGCACATTATCTTCAAGATGCTTCGACGCATACGTCCCCGGACGTTCGGAATATTTGAACATAAAAGCGGCATCATAGCCACATTCCTCCATCAGAGAAAGCGAGAGCTGATGGTCCTCTTCCGTTTCGGAATGGAAACCGGAGAAGATATCGGTAGTCAGTCCGCAATCGGGAATGATACGCTTGATAGCGGCT
>ENA-ORRR01001748-ORRR01001748.1-human-gut-metagenome-genome-assembly--contig:-NODE-1748-length-12986-cov-4.11863_pt1 | contig 12986 bp, 3 predicted proteins | sample MGYA00242182_ERZ509148 | MGnify/ENA primary metagenome ERZ509148 (study PRJEB26280, sample SAMEA2338674) | human gut metagenome | biome: human gut; feature: human-associated habitat; material: faeces... | reverse complement strand
TTTTATAGCAAATATATTGTAAAAAACGGCAGGGTATCTATGGTGTTTTACTTTAAGTGAATCCCATAATGCTTAATGGGATGTGGTTAGACAATACTTCTGTGATATTCTTTACTATTGAAATTTGTATCTTATTCAGTTGATAGTAAGAAATTTGAAAGAATCATAAAAATATGCCAATAGGAAATTAAAAATGAAAGAACAAGAAATTTACCAGAAAATTGGGGAGTTATTGTGGTCAATAATGCCTGAAGAAGCCGTAAGGATTGATTTTATTGGTTCTATTTATCCTGAACATTATTCTGGTGGAGCTGAATGGGTTGTTGCGAATGGTGATATTCATTACTTCCCATTAGGTCAAAGACCTGATGAAATTGAAGGGGAAATTATAAATTTAATGAAACAATTGAGATCAACCTTATCTCAAGAATGGACTCAATATAAGTTTTCCCTATTTGATAATATGGAATTTAATATTCAATTTGCATATGTTTCGGATGAAGATAGTTGGCCAATGCTCTATCTTCGAGGTGTTAGTGATCTTGAAGAAAATGAGATAGCGGAATATGGAATCCCTAGAGAAATTTGGGAAGAGCGAGTAAAAGCGAAGGAAGAAACAGCAAGGTAGTTAATTTTGACATGAACAGTGAGGTTAATTTTCGAGAGATTTTAAAACTTCTTGAAAATTAACCTCACTTTTGTATTGAGAATATTAGTTTATAGAATTTTAAAACGAGTTTTGATATTATATCGCAAATTTATCAATAATTTAACCTCTGAAGTATAATGAAGAACTTATCTCGCTCTTTTCTTTCTAGTTTATTATTTCTTTCCTCTTTCTCGTTGGCGACGCCAAGCTCACCTAATGCAGATGTAGAAAAACAAATCGATGCCAAACAACAGAGGCAACAAGCTGAACAAGATGCGGCTATTTTAGCCCAGCAAACGCAATCCGCGAATGTGCGTTTAGAGGGTGAAAAAGAAGCCTCCCATGGCTTTCCACAGAATGAAGCACAATGTTTTCCTATCAATCAATTGGTGCTGACTGATTATCAAGCTGAAGAAGAAAATTCATCAGCTTCTTCTCTTAAATTAATCCAACCAAGCCAATTCTCTTGGGCATTAAAGTCGGTTTATGCTGAGCGTGATTTTGCGCTGCCGGCTTGTATTGGTTCTGAGGGGATTAACGTCTTACTTCGCCGTATTCAAAATCGTTTAATTGATTTTGGTTATGTCACGACACGCGTGGTGGTGGAACCACAGGATTTACGTTCAGGTATGCTTGTACTTACTGTGATTCCGGGTAAAGTGGGTCGCATTCAATTACAAGACCAAAGTGCGATTCCGTTTGCCACCCGTGGTACCTTATGGTTTGCTATGCCAATGGCGCAGGGGGATATATTAAATATTCGCAATATTGAACAAGGTTTAGAAAACTTAAAACGTGTACCGAGTGCCGATGCGAATATGGAGCTTGTGCCAACGGATGCTGTAGGTGAAACCGATGTGGTGATTGCCTATAAGCAAAGCTTACCTTTCCATTTAACCCTGGGATTAGATGATTCAGGCAGTAAAGCTATGGGTCGTTTACAGGGCTCAGCCACGTTTTCTTGGGATAACGTGCTAACACTTAATGATATGTTCTATATCAGTGGTACACGTAGCTTTAAACGTGATAGCGATGATGCAGAAGGAGATTATGGCAGTAAAAATATCAGTCTCTATTATTCTATTCCTTGGAAGAACTATCTCTTAACGCTTTCCGGTTCAAAATATTCTTATCACCAAACGGTAGCGGGCGCGTTTGAGTCTTACACCTATTCGGGTGAAAGCCAACAAATGAAAGCCAATTTAAGTCGCTTATTATCTCGTGGAAGTCTTCATAAAACCTATGTGAATGCCGCGTTATGGACGAAAAAATCGCATAACTACATCAATGACACCGAAATTGAAGTGCAGCGTCGTCGTACCGCAGGTTGGGAAGTGGGACTTAATCACACCCAATACATTGGCGAAACAGTGTTACAACTGTTTGCGAACTATAAACGTGGTACAGGTGGGAATAAAGCCTTACCTGCTCCGGAAGAAGAGTTTGGTGAAGGCACTTCTCGCATGCAGATTTTTACTGCTGGCATTGATTTTACCTATCCTTTCACTATCGGCAATCAACCTTTCCGCTTTAATACCAGTTGGAGTGGACAATGGAACGGTACACCTTTAACACAACAAGATAAATTTAGTATTGGTGGTCGTTATACCGTGCGAGGATTTGATGGCGAGCTATCACTTTCCGGTGAAAAAGGTTGGTTATGGCGAAATGAGCTCGGTTGGGATATTGCCAATAAAGGACATGAGCTTTATTTAGGGATTGACCGAGGTAAGGTGCACTCTAGCCAAGAAGAGCTTCAAATTGGTGATAGCTTAATGGGTGGCGCAATTGGACTTCGCGGTAAATTATGGGGCATTAACTATGATTATTTTGTGGGTGTTCCAATTAAAAAACCGGAAGGATTTAGAACCAGTCATGTGACAACCGGATTTAATGTGAGCTACCGTTTTTAATGCTCACGCTTTTAGATGAATAAATTGATTAAAACCAAACAGAATTTAAAACTTTAAAGGAAATTAAAAAAATGAATAAACGTCATTATAAAGTGATTTTTAGCCGTGTATTAAACCAGCTTGTGGTGGTATCTGAGTTGGCAAAATCTCAAGGTAAAGCACAAAGTGAAAATGTGAGTCCAGAACAAGAAAAAACAGGACTATTTTCAAGTACACTTTCACTTAATCCTATTCATTTTAGCTTAATGTTGGCATTAGGCTTTGTCTTCTTATCCCCTTCTGTTCATGCAGAAGATATGGCCATTCGTGCAGATAAATCTGCACCGGGTAATCAACAACCTACAGTACTTCAAACCGGCAATGGTTTACCGCAAGTAAATATTCAAACACCAAGTGCAGGTGGCGTATCACGTAACCAATATTCACAATTTGATGTGGCAGAGAAAGGTGCCGTGTTAAACAATGCTCGTAAAGCAGCACAAACGCAAATGGCGGGCTGGGTGCAAGGTAACCCAAATCTTGCTCGCGGTGAAGCAAAAGTCATTCTTAACGAGGTGAACTCCGCTAATCCAAGTCGTTTAAAAGGTTATGTGGAAGTAGCAGGTAAAAAAGCAGATGTGGTGATTGCCAACCCTAGTGGTATCCAATGTGATGGCTGTGGTGTGATTAATGCTGGACGCACTACGCTGACAACCGGTAAAGCGGAAGTTGAAAATGGCGAGTTGAAAGGCTATCGCGTAAAAGGCGGTAAAGTGACTGTTGGTCAAAAAGGCATGGATAACAGCCAATCCGATTACACCGATATTATCGCGGAGAAAGCCGAAATCAAAGGTGGGGTTTGGTCGAAGAAAGGCATTAAAGTTACCACGGGTAAAAACAACGTTGACCGTACTAATGATTCGGTTGTGTACGTGGGTGATAAAAACACCGACAACACTGACCGTACTTCTGACACTCAAAGTGAAAATCAAAGCTACAGTGTTGATGTGAGCCAATTAGGTGGGATGTATGCTGAAAAAATCCATTTAGTGGATAACGGTCAAGGCCTTGGTGTACGCAATGCAGGGCATATTGGTGCATCTGCTGGAAGCGTGAAAATCGATAGCCAAGGTAAGATTGTGAATGAAGGCTTTATTGGTGGTAGCGAAAATGCCGAACTCAATGCGAAAAAGAATATTGAGAACCGTGGCACCGTTTATGCTAAAGCTCAGACCCAACTTAATGCTCAACACATTGATAACAAACAAGGTGTTATTGCGGGTAAACAAGTTCAGCTTAACGCAAATAACGTAGATAACCGCAAGCAATCGGATAAAGGCTCTTTGATTGTTGCAACAGAGAAAGCGAGCATTAAAGCGAAACATGTAGATAACCAAGGGACAAAAGCTGGCGGCAACACGGAACAAGGTATTCGTGGTGCTCAAGTGGCTATTACAGCTGAAAATCTTTCTAACCAACAAGGGGGCATCTACAGTGATGAGCATACCCAACTAGATGTTGCTCAAACAATTGATAACAAACAAGGTGAGATTGAAGCGGGTAAATCAATTGACTTAAAAGCGAAGACATTGGCAAATGAAGGTGATATCAAAACCAAAGGGGATTTGACGGTTCGTTTACAAGATAGTTTAACCTTAAATAATGCCTTCCAAGTTGGTGGTAATTTAGATTTTAAAACTGAAGGGGATTTTAAAAACAATAGCCAATTACGTGTAGGTAATAAGGCGGATGTAAAAGCAGCTAATGTTGAAAACACTCAAGATGCTGAAATTAGTGGTAATGAAACACGCATTCAAACAAATACGTTGACTAACCGAGGCTTAATTGATGGTGCATTGACGGTGGCAAAAGCCGTGACCATTAATAACTTAGGTACCGGTCGTATTTATGGTGACCATGTGGCTTTACAGGGAGAGAGTTTAAATAACCTTGAAGAAGGGGATAAATCTGCTGTAATTGCGGCGCGTGAGCGTTTGGATGTGGGCGTGGATAAAGTTTTAAACCGCAATGAAAGTACCCTTTTAAGTATGGGTAAGATTTATGTGGGTAAAGCATTGGATGAAAACAACCAAGCGACAGGTAAATCAGCGTATGTTCATAACTACAATGGCGTGATTGAAGCGTTAAATCTCTACGACAATGCGAAAAGCAAAGCGATCACCTTTAATACCGGTAAGGTAGAGAATAAACATTTCTTCCTTGAAACAGAAAATGTTGATACCTCATCTACACCGGTTTTTGAGTATCGAATTGGGAATGATTCGACTATCTACGGTAAAGACTCTGGGGTTTATAAAGTAAAACAAGATGATAAAAGTCACTTTGCTGGTTTAAATAAAGACATAAAAGATCTTTATTACATTTACTCACCAGATGGCAAAATCGAAAGTGATAACTGGCATGAGTACGATTATGCCCACAAAGTCAATGAAACTGTAGTGCTTAAACCAAAATACCAGGAAGGTAAGATTTTAAGTGGTGGCGGCATTGATTTTAATGATGCGCGTGTAGACAACCAAGACAGTAAAGTGATTGCTGGTGGGGTAATTGAAACCGCCGAAGGACAATTACATAACGATGAGTTTAAAGGCCGCTCTATTGTAACGGATGTTGGGCGTGTAACTGCATTCTATAAAGGTCGAGAGTGTGTGAAAAAATCTATGTTTGGATGTTTAGATCATGCGACCACCACTAAAAGCGATACTAGTATTTATTACAAACAAAATGAAAGTGTAAAAGATTTAGGAGTATTTGCTTATAAAGAAAATGTAGCACCTGAATTTACCAATAATGTCGTGGCTAATAAAGGTGATGCGGGGGATGTTGTATTAAATCATCTGACTCAATCGTTGGATAAATCCTCGCTTTATCATGTGAATCCTAATGCACCAAAAGGCTATGTGATTGAAACTGATCCACGTTTTGCGAATAAGCAAAAATGGTTGAGCTCGGATTATATGTTCAATAAATTACGCTATAACCCAGACAATATGCTTAAACGTATAGGGGATGGTTTTTATGAGTTACGTTTAGTTAATGAGCAAATTAATCAGTTAACCGGTCGTCGTTATCTTGAAGGTTATCAAAATGATTTAGAGCAATACCAAGGGTTAATGAATAACGGTGTTCATTACGCCAAAAAATTAAATTTAGTACCAGGTGTAGCGTTAACTGAAAAGCAAATGTCAGAACTCACTACTGATTTAGTGTGGATGGTGAATCAGGAAGTGACGCTTCCAAGCGGCAAGAAAATTAATGTGTTAACGCCGAAAATTTACTTAGCGTCTAACCGTACTCAAGTCACTCCAACGGGCTCAGTGATCTCGGGGGATAGTATTGTTGGTTCTGTGAAGGATATGACCAACGAAGGAACGGTGCTTGCAGCAAACCTAGTGAACTTATACGGTCAAAATTTAGAGAACAAAGGTTTGGTTTTGGCTGATAACGTCAACCTTAATGCTGAGCAAAAATTAGTAAACCTAGGCGGTAAGATTGTGGCTGCAGATAGCTTGTCTCTATACGGTGGAAAATCCGTAGAGCTTGGTGCAACCACAACAGAAACACAAAGCCAATTAGGTCGAACAGAAACAGGTAATAAACAAGTCGATCGCCAAAGTGAATTGAAGGTAACCGGCAAAGGTGGTGAGTTATCCATTCAAAGTGGTGGCGATATCACGATAAAAGCAGCGAATGTGAAATCGGCAGGCACTGTTGATGTGAATGCTAAAGGTAAGCTTTTGGTGACGACTGAGAAGCAAAGCAGTAAAGAACACTATGATTTTAGCGATAACCATCATTATCACTTAGATAAAGAAAGTGAAGTGAGTTCTGTTATTGAGGGCAAAGAAGGCACTCGTTTAGTGGGGCAAGAAGAAACAACGCTTCGTCAAGCTAAGGTTAATAGTGAAGAAGGGAGAACGATTATTGCCTCACAAGGTGAAGTGAAGCTTGAAGAAGGGCGAGATATTGAACATCTAGATCGCCGAAATAAACAAACATCGAAAGGTTTCTTAACCAAAGAAACCGAAGAAATGCGTCATCATCATGATTATGACCTTAGCAAAGGCAGTGAAGTAAATGGTAAGGATGTTATTGTTTATTCACAAGATGCAAATGCGACAGTTAAAGGCTCTTCGATTACTGCACAAGATGGCTTATTGGTGCAAGCTAAGAACATTAATGTGAAAGAGGCGGAAAATCACGCTTATGTTGAAGAACATTACGAGAAAAAACGTTCTGGTTTAGCCTCAAGTTTTAAAGGTGGTGTAGCAAAAGTTGGTTATGAGAAAAGCAAGTCTAATCTAGACAGCAAATCCGTCAGCTTAGAAGCTGCAGGTAGTCAATTAACAGCTGGTACTGCAACTTTAGTCGCAGAAAATGTCTTGACTGTGCGAGGTTCTGATTTAAACAGTCAGGATCAATTTGATCTACATGCAAAACAAGTTAATCTTGAAGCAGCAAAAGAAGTGCATCATACCGAAGTACATCAATCGAGTAAAACAAGCGGTTTTGGTTTAAGCATGGTTTACGATCCAACTGTGAAAGCCGTAGATCAATATAAACAACGCCAAAAACAAGGTGGTACAGAAACTGTTGTAGGAAAAATTAACTCTATTGCTGAAGCAGGTGCCGATTCAGTGGAATTAATGAGCCGTGGTATTGTGCCGTATTTGGAGCACAAACGCAGTAAATCAGATAAAACTACAGTAGAAACAACAGCAAAAGTGACCGCACTTAATGCTGGCGGACAACTTAATGTAGTGGCATCTGAAGGTGATATTCGCACACAAGGTACACAAATTGCAGCAGAGAAAGGTGCAACATTCTTAGCTTCAAATAATATTGAGTTAGGAACAGCTGAGAATACTTATACTCAACAGGCCAATACTTCAGATAAAGGATTTAGTTTAGGTGATGCGAATAAATACCTTTTTGGTGTGCACACTCAACGTGAAAATGGCGATGCAACTCAAACACAAGAAGTATCAACGACTATTTCTGTAGGCGGTAATAACCAAATAGTGGCACAAAAAGGTGATATTCATGCTAAAGGTGCCAAAATTGTGTCTGAGGGTAAAAACCAATTATCTGCAGCGGGTAATGTTGTTTTAGATACAGCGGTTACCACACAAGAGACAACGCAGCAACGTAAAGGCCATGCAGTAGGTGAGGCCGTTATTTCAGATTCTGAGCGTTTCTATGGTTATAATCGTACTCGTTTTAACCAAGATGGTAACTTTACTCACCATGAAAAAGCGCAATTAGCGAGCTTAGGTGATAAGGTAGAAGTATATGCCGGTAAAGATTATCGTCAAACATCAGCAGAAATTTTATCAAAAGATAAAGCGTCTATTAATGCGCAAAATATTATTGTGGATTCGGCTTTTAATACCGATAAATATAAACAAAGTGAAAGCGATCTAAAATTTGGTCAATTCACTCGTGTGAAATCACCAATTATTGATTTAATCAATAGTATTGAAAGCACCATAAAAAATAAGAACGCTTCAGATCGTGTGCAAGCTGCAAATATCATGAGCGTTGCGGCACAAGCCTATAACTTGGCATCTGCATTCCAAGGGCAAGGTGGTGCATCTTATTTAATTCGTGTGGAATCTGGTACCGGGGTAGCGCATAGCCGTAAGAAAGAAGACAGCTATCAGCATACCAGTCAAGGCAATCTATTCAACGCGAAAGAAATTGAGTTTACTGCACGCGGTGATGGCAGCACAAATGCACAAGGTAATCCGCAGTTAGGGAATATTAATATCACCCATGCAGATATCACGTCTGTGGATGAAAAAGGTAACCGCTTAAAAGACAGTAGCGTAACCTTTAATGCCAATAACCTAACGATTGATCCAGGTAAGAGTACGGTAGATCAACATGCCCGTTCACAAAGTGCAGGTGTCGAAGTCGGGATGGCTGCAACGATTGGTGCGCAAACCGGTATCGGTATTTATGCTCGTGTAGGTGGTTCAAGCAGTAAAACTAATGTAGAAGGGGTGAACTATACCAATAGCCATCTTAATACTGAAACCTTGAATATTAATACTCAAGGTGATACTACCTTAACGGGTACGACAGCTAAAGCTAAAACGATCAACGCTAATGTAGGTGGAAATCTCAATATTGCGAGTGTACAAGATGAAAACAAATTTGAGACTAAATCAAGCGGCGGTGGTTTAGAGGTTGAGTTTGGCTGGGGAAATAACTGGCGTGTAAGCGGTTACGGTAATTCAGAGAAAGGGGAGTCAGGCTATAAACAAGTGAAAGAGCAAGCAGGATTATTTGCTGAAGAAGGCGGATATCATGTGAATGCGAAGAATGTTCACTTAAAAGGCGCAGCGATTACCAGTACGAACCCTGAAAATAGTGAATTATCAACCAATAAACTGACGTTTGAAGACATTCAAAATGAAAGTCACAGTGATGCTATGAGCATGTCATTTAGTGCAAGCTATAGTCGAAGCGGTGGTGCACCAAAAGATAATTCGTCATCAGGTGGGGCTCCATTTAGCCAAATTGGCTCGAAAATGATGGATAGCTTTTCATCAAATGGTCCAAAATCATCGTCAACAGACTTTGGTGGTGGTTTGCCAATGAATGAGTCTGACTCAGATAATTCGGTGACTCGTGCAACCTTAACTGAAGGCAAGATTACCTTAAATAAAGACACTGCACCGACGCAAACTACTGCGCAGGCTTTGGGTATTAATACGGATATTAATCAAGCTAACGGTGAGGTTGATAAACCAAAAGATGTTAATCAAATCTTAAGCGAGCAACGCCAAATTTCAGCCGCTGCAGGAAATATTAAAAGTGCGGTTAATACATACATGGAGAACCAACAGAAAGCTGTAATAAAAGAAATGATGGAGTTACAAGCAGAAAGAGAGGTATTGGTTAAACGTAATGATAAAGCAGCATTAGAGAAAGTTGATGAAAAATTAGGAATGCTGCTTAAAGAATCTGAAGAATGGGGTAATGAAGGTAAATATCGTCGTGCTCTGGATGCAATTACATCAGCTGGCATAGCTGCATTAAGTGGACAATCAGCACAGGGTATTGCTGTGACTGCTGCTTCACCTTACGTGAACCAAAAAATTAAAAATGCAACAACAGATGAACAGACAGGTAAAGTGAATAAAGTCACTAACATTGCGGCGCATGCTCTGTGGGGGGCTGTAGAAGGAAATGCTCTTGGCGGAAGTGGTACGGCTGGTGCTTTATCTGCTGCTGGTGCTGAGTTAGTGGCACCACAGCTTGCTAAAATACTGTATGACAAAACTCCAAATGAGTTAAGTGCATCAGAAAAACAACGTGTTATTGCATTAAGTGGTGTTGTTGGAAAGGCTATAGGAGGTATTACATCTGCAGCTAAAGGAGATGGCACCTACACGGTTTCAAAAAATAGTGATATAGGTGGAGATATTGCCAAAAATGCTGTGGAGAATAATGCGATCTTTAAGCCGAGAGGAGAGAATTATTTATTTCGATTACAACAAATTAAAAAATACCCAGAGGCTAAAAACCGTTTACTTCAAGAAATGGGGGCAGAAAGTGTTAGAAATAATGGTGCTATTAGAAGTGCTTGTGAAGTAAATGTTGCACAATGTCGACAATATATTCAGATGCTGAAAGAAGCAAGAAATTACTATATTGAAGAACAAACTAAACATCCAGAATGGACTTATTCTGAAGAAGGTAAGATGTTACAAACACTACGAGGTTTGGCTGAATATGATCTTAAAATGGCACAAGGTATCTTGGCTGAAAAAATGAAAACTGAAAAAACATCTTCAGGAGTGAAAGTTGAAGGGGAAATATATAATACTAAAAATCCTGAACGTAATAAATATGCTCGTTTTAGCGTTCCTCAGGGGACTGATATTGGTGGCTCGCACTTAGTTGGTTATCCATCAGCAGATCGTAACCATGACGAGAACATCAAACGTTTTAAATTGTATACAAGATTGGTAAAAGACGGCATTATTTTACCAGAGAATATTCCTTCTAGCGTGTTTAAGGATCTGGCTAACGAAGGAAGAACCCAGACAGATGAAAAAACAGGAAAGGTAACGAAGAACCCTGATGCTGACTTCTTTTATCGTTTGCTGGTAGAACAAGCTAAAAGTGGTAATGTGATTAGCAATAAGGAGTATTTGAATAGCATACCTAATAAAGTTTCAGGAATAAATAAAGCTGTCTCAAGTGAGTTTACAGTTGATCAAGATAATGTAGCTTATAAATTTGCTAAATTTGGATTAGGTCCACTTTCTAAGTCAGAGATAAAAACGCTACATAGTTTGATGGGGAGTTATAGCGCGCACCGTGGCTCACTAGGCGACAAAATAGTGTCAAGTAACCAAGCAATGCAATATGGTTTGCTAAAAATAGGTTTAGAGAAACATGGATTAAATAGTAAGTTTTCAGATAGTGAGCGTAATAAGCTAGTAAATGAGATGAAGCATGCTTATGACATTATCAAAATACCAGATCAAGAGGTTGCTAAAAATAGAAAAACGCTTGATAACCAAGATAAAATAAGAGGTTCGATATTGGCTAGCACTGGTTATATGACCTGTAAGCATTCAGGAGGATCAGAAAAGACATGTAATACAGCGATAGGTGTGGGGGCTCTAGTTGGCGATATGGTAGAAGGGATTGGTAATGTTATGAGCGCGAGATTTGACATGAAAAATATTGCACCACCACAGCAATTGCACCCTTATACGCCTGACTCCGATCTGAATCCTAAAAAGGGAAGTAATAATGCTGCATCTAGTAGCAAAGCTAGTACTCAAAGTTATAATTCGGGGTTAAAAAATGTCGTAGATAGTATTAGTAATTTTCTTAGCCCTTCTAGAAGAGCAGAAGATAAGGCAAATGCTGAAAAACGAGCCCAAGCTATACGAGATAATAATTTTTATGCAGATCAGTCTGGATATGGATGGGATATTCATAACTTAAGAACATTTGAAGGCGGGCGAGCGGCGAGAGCTGAGAACGTTAATGCTTCTCAAGTTACTGATAGAGATGGATTAGTTAGAGTTGGTGGAGCTAAGATTAATAGCGATAGCGATATTCTTGCATCTACTGGTAAGGATAGCCTTCCTTATCACCCAACAGGCTATCCTGCATGGAAAGAGGGAACTCTCGTTACGGATAGAAGAATAATGAGACCAGAGATGATGAGAATGGTTATTGATCATGCTCAATATCAAGCTATTTTAGATGGTAAAGTTGCTTTAGGTAACTGGGCGACGAAAGAACCTATTAATTCTATATCAGAAGATATGCGCAAGCGTTTAGGTGTAACGGAAGAGTTTAAACCAGGGAATATAAATGGTAAGCCAAATAAGTTTTATGTAGTTGAGTTTCAAGTGATGCCAGGAATTGGTGTTCGAGAGGGGATTGCTGGCCCAATGTACGATACTGTGACTAAGAAGATTATGCCTGGTGGAGTTAAACAGATTAACTTTATAGATGGTACACCTTATACTGATCCAAACTACTTTAAAATAGATAAGAATAGTATTAGGGAAATAAAATAATAAAAAGTGCGGTTAAAAATAATGATGTTTTTAACCGCACTTTATTTTCAGCCATTTAGCTTAAGTTTTTTGCGATTTTTGTCAAAATATGCTACTTTTTACGCAGTCAATCCGACAGTAACACATTTAATTTTATGAACGAAGAACATTCGAGTAATCAAACTGAAACAACTAAAAAATCTTTTTTTCAATCGCTTATTGGGCGTTTTTTCCAAGGTGAGCTGAAAAACCGTGAAGAACTCGTGGAAGTGATTCGCGATTCAGAACAAAACGATTTAATCGATCAAAATACTCGTGAGATGATTGAAGGGGTAATGGAAATTGCCGAGCTTCGTGTACGTGATATCATGATTCCTCGCTCGCAAATCGTATTTATTGAATCAAATCAAGATCTTGATGCTTGCTTAAATACCATTATTGAATCGGCGCACTCTCGCTTTCCTGTGATTGCAGATACGGATGATCGCGATAATATTGAAGGTATTTTACACGCGAAAGATTTGCTTAAGTTTTTACGTGAAGATGCGGAAAAATTCGAACTTTCCAAGTTATTACGTCCTGTTGTGATCGTGCCGGAAAGTAAACGTGTCGATCGTATGCTAAAAGAGTTTCGTTCTGAACGTTTCCATATGGCGATTGTGGTGGATGAATTTGGTGCAGTATCAGGTTTGGTAACCATCGAAGATATTCTCGAACAAATTGTCGGTGATATTGAAGACGAGTTCGATGAGGAGGATGTAGCAGATATTCGTCAACTTTCTCGTCATACTTATGCGGTGCGCGCGCTAACGGATATTGATGATTTTAATGCGCAATTTAATACGCATTTCGATGATGAAGAAGTGGATACCATTGGTGGTTTAATCA
>ENA-ORRR01001735-ORRR01001735.1-human-gut-metagenome-genome-assembly--contig:-NODE-1735-length-13106-cov-4.8948_pt1 | contig 13106 bp, 9 predicted proteins | sample MGYA00242182_ERZ509148 | MGnify/ENA primary metagenome ERZ509148 (study PRJEB26280, sample SAMEA2338674) | human gut metagenome | biome: human gut; feature: human-associated habitat; material: faeces... | reverse complement strand
AACCATCGTCTATGTCTCGCGAACCCGCCGAACCCGGGAGTTGGCTTCACGTCTCACGCACGACGGCTTCCGGGCCCTTCCCTTCAACGGCAAAATGGATTCCGACGAGAAGATCACCAACCAGGAGGCCTTCATGAACGACCAGGTGCGCATCATCGTCGCCACATCGGCCTTCGGCATGGGTGTGGACAAAAGCGACGTGGGGCTGGTGGTCCATTACGACATCTCCGATTCGCTGGAGAACTACGTACAGGAGGCGGGACGAGCTGGCCGCAACCCCCATCTGCATGCCCGCTGCTACGTCCTCTACGGTGACAACGACCTGGACAAACACTTCATCCTGCTAAACCAGACGAAGCTGAGTATCGGCGAGATCCAGCAGGTATGGAAGGCCGTGAAGGAGCTCACGCGCCAGCGCATGCGGGTCAATTCGTCGGCACTGGAGATCGCGCGTCAGGCCGGGTGGGACGGTTCGGGCTCCGACATCGAAACCCGGGTACGAACCGCGCTGGCGGCACTCGAACAGGCCGGCTACCTCGAACGGGGCAACAACGTTCCGCACGTCTACGCCACAGGCATCACCGTGCGGAATCTCGACGAAGCCCGGCGACGGCTGACAGCCTCGCCGCTGTTCGACAGCAAGGAGACCGAACAGGCGGTCCGCATCATCAAGTCTCTCATCTCGAAAAAATATATTGCCAAGGCGCAGGACTCGGAGGCCGAATCGCGAATCGACTATCTGGCCGACATTCTGGGCATGAGCAAGCGCGAGGTGATCTCCGCCGTGGAGCGCATGCGCCAGGAGGGGATCCTGGCCGACAGCAAGGATCTGTCAGCCTACCTGCTCGGAACGGGCGATTCGGAGCGCAAGTCGCAACAGTTGCTCGAACGCTTCATCCAGCTCGAACGCTACCTGCTCCACCGCATCCCGGAAGAGGGGCTCAGCATCTCCTGCAAACAGCTGAACGAGGATGCCATCCAGGAGGGAATCGGCACCTCCAAAGAGAAGGACATCCGCACCCTACTCTATTTCCTTACGGTCAAGGGATACCTCCGCAAACAGGAGGATGCGGATCACAACATGCAACTTCGGCGACAGACCGATCTGCAGTCGACTGAGGCCCGGTTCGACAAACGGGCCGAGATCTGCCGCTTCGCCATCGGTTGGCTCTACCGCCAGGCTGCCGAGTTGTCGCGTACGCTCGCGCAACCCAACGCCACCGGGCAGGAACATACCGTCGCGGACAATGCCGTGCAGTTCTCGATCGTCGAGTTGCTGAATCAATTCAAGGCCGATAACCGGACGATGCTCTTCGGGCGGAACGACCTGCAGCTGGGCGAGGTCGAGGAGGCACTCCTCTATCTCTCGAAGATCGGGGCGCTGAAGCTCGAAGGGGGCTTTCTGGTTCTCTACAACGCGATGGACATCCGCCGGATCAAAGACAACAAGTCGCGCTACAAGGTCGACGACTACCGGCTGCTCAACGCCTTCTACAAGCAGAAGATCCAGCAGGTCCACATCGTGGGCGAGTATGCCAATCTGATGGTCAAGGACTACAACGCGGCGCTGCAGTTCGTACAGGACTACTTCCAGATGGACTACCGGCGCTTCATCGCAAAATACTTCCGCGGCGAGCGTATCAACGAGATCCAGCGCAACCTGACGCCCCAGAAATACGAACAGCTCTTCGGGTCGCTCTCCCCTCGACAGATGGAGATCATCTCCGACAAGGAGTCTTACTGCATCGTGGTTGCGGCCGGACCGGGCAGCGGCAAGACCCGTGTGCTGGTCCACAAACTGGCATCGCTGCTCCTGCTCGAAGATGTCAAGCACGAACAGTTGCTGATGCTCCCCTTCTCGCGTGCGGCGGCTACGGAGTTCAAACAACGGCTGATGGCGCTGATCGGTAATGCGGCCCACTTCGTCGAAATCAAGACCTTCCACTCCTATTGCTTCGACCTGCTGGGGCGTATTGGTAACCTCGAAGATGCCCAGGACATTGTCTCCCGGGCTGCCCGGATGATCGAACAGGGGGAGGTCGAACCCAATAAGATTGGCAAGACCGTGCTCGTCATCGACGAAGCGCAGGACATGGCCGCCGACGAGTATGCCCTCGTAACGGCGCTGATGGCCCGCAACGAGGAGATGCGCGTCATCGCCGTGGGTGACGACGACCAGAACATCTACGAATTCCGGGGGTCTGACTCCGGCTACATGTTCCAACTGGCCCAACGCCCCGGAGCTCGCCTCATCGAGATGACCGACAATTTCCGCAGTGCCCGTCATCCGGTCACCTTTGCCAACGAGTTCGTCCAATCGATCCCCGGACGAATGAAGCACACGCAGATCCAATCAATGCGGCACGAAGAGGGATGGGTTGGTGTCTCCTGCCACACCTCAGCAATCATGTACCGCCCGCTGGTCGACGAACTGCTCCGTAACCGTCATGCAGGCACCTCGTGCATCCTCACCCAGACGAACGACGAGGCGGTCATTCTGACCGGTCTTCTGCGCAAAGAGGGTGTCCCGTGCAAACTGATCCAGTCGATGGACGGCTTCCGCTTCTGGAACCTCTCCGAGATGCGATACTTCCTCCGATACCTAGACAAACGGGTGACGACACCCGTGATTCCGGGCGAGCTCTGGGAGGAGGCAAAGCGCGCCACGAGCAAGACCTACGCTCGGAGTCAGAATATGGATCTTGTGAAGCGCTGCTTCGAACAGTTCGAGCATCTCAACCAAACGAAATACATCAGCGATTTCAAGGAGTTCGTCTTCGAATCGTCGATGGAGGATTTCTGCGATGTTTCGGGCTCCGAGGTGGTGGTATCAACCATTCACAAGGCCAAAGGACGCGAGTTCGACGACGTCTACATGCTTCTAACCGATAACTACACCAAGAATGCGGAGCTGAAGCGCCGCTACTACGTGGGGATCACCCGTGCCAAGAACCGGCTGTTTATTCATACCAACGGACACTGCTTTGACCGCCTAACGGCGGACCGCTATGACCGCGACGATCGGAGCTATACCCTACCCGAAGAGATCGTTCTCCAACTCTCCCATCGGGATGTCTATCTGGAGTTCTTCAAGGGAATCAAACGCGAAGTACTGGCACTGCAGAGCGGCGATCGACTGCAATACCGCGACTTCACGCTCTATACCGAGAAAACGGACCGTCCCGTGGCCAAACTTTCAGCCCGGATGCAGAAGACACTCAACGATTGGTTTGCGAAAAGCTATCGGGTCAAATCCGCAACTGTCAGCTTCATTGTGGCCTGGAAACCCAAGGATGCCCCGAAGGAGGAGCCGGAGACAGCGGTTCTGCTGGCCGATCTTACCCTCACCCATTGATTGAAGATCTGACATTGGAGGAAGATGATGAAAAACCGTTAATATTCGTTTTTACAAAAACAAAATAAATTCACAAAGCTCCATTCCAAAACGCAAACTACTGATAGATAACAATATGCAATACAGCATCGTTAAATCAAAATAAGGAAAGAGATGGGATGGCTGCGCCATGAAAATGGTCTCAGCCATTTTCTCTTTTGGCTGCAAAATATTTTTCCGAGCCCAATGCACAAAACAACAAGTTTCACGGCATATAAATTGGCCTCCGCCTAAATTACTCACAATAAAGCTTCATCTATGAACTTTTATTATTATATTTGCCATAACAAGTATCAAATTTGACATGTTAGACAATATATACATACTGACAGATACCGAGCTTTGCAACAGGACTGCCGCCAAAATAAAAACAGTACGCCTGAAGCAGAATATGTCGCAGGCCGAGCTGGCAGACAAGAGCGGTGTTTCCATCTCCACCATAAAGCGCATGGAGGACGGAGAGATAAAGAACTTCGAGTCGCTGATCCGCGTCCTGCGCACCTTTGGCAAGCTCGACATCCTCATTCCGCTCGTCGAGGAAGAGCAGTTGAGCCCGAACGAATACTACGAGTTGGCCAGCAAAGCAAACAAGCCAAAGCGCAAGCGGGCATCCAAAGGTTACACAAAAGAGAATAAGGAGGAATCGGAATGGTAGACGTAGCTCGTGTCAATCTATACGGCCAGCCCATAGGTTCGGTGCGCTGGGATCAAAGATATGGAGTCGCACAGTTCGAGTACGATCCGGACTTTGTGCGACAGGGCATAGAGCCTTCGCCACTGATGATGCCCGTAAGGGAAGGCCGTGTATACAGTTTCGGGGAGCTCGACAAAACGACCTTCAAAGGCCTGCCCGGGATGCTGGCGGACTCCCTGCCGGATACATACGGCCGTGCCCTTTTTGAGAAATGGCTGGCCTTGACGGGCCGAACCAGCGGCAATGCGATTGAGACGCTTTGTTTTCTGGGCAAACGCTGCATGGGGGCCCTTGAATTCGAGCCGGCCATCGACGCAGTCGATACGGATATCCGGATAGAGGTCGATTCTCTGGTGGATGTAGCCAGAGAAGCCCTTGCCGACAAATCAAGTTTCAATGTGAACATCAGCTCCGACAAGAAGGCGGCCATTGCGGAGATTCTGCGCCTCGGCACTTCAGTCGGTGGACAACGGGCCAAGGCAATCATTGCCTTTAACAAAGCCACCGGAGAGATCCGTTCGGGACAGGTAGAGGCTCCCGCCGGATTCGACTACTACCTCATCAAGCTGGACGGCGTATCCGCCACTGCCGGATTCAGAGAGACTGAAAACTTCGGCCGACTGGAGTACTCCTTCTCGCGTCTTGTGAGGGAATGCGGCATCGAAATGACAGAATGCTCGCTGATTGAAGAGAATGGGAGAGCGCATTTCCTGACGAAACGGTTCGACCGGATAAACGGGGCAAAGGTGCACATGCAGACACTCTGCGGTATCGCACACTTCGATTACCGGCTCCTCAGGGCCTACTCCTACGAACAGGCATTCGCCGTAATGCGCGGGCTGCGGCTCACCTACAAGGAGGCACAGGAGATGTTCCGCAGAATGGTGTTCAATGTCGTGGTGCGCAATCAGGACGACCACACGAAGAACATCTCTTTCCTGATGGACAGGAGCGGGAAATGGCGCCTTTCTCCGGCCTACGATATGAGCTACGCCTACAATCCCGACGGCCAGTGGACCTCGGCCCACCAGATGTCGATAAACGGCAAATTCAGTGGCATCACCAAAGACGATCTGCTCGAATGCGGCACCAAGAACAATATCAAAAATGCCGCACGGATTATCGACGAGGTTTGCCAGGCGGCATCCATGTGGCCGGAGATTGCCCGGGAATGTGAAGTGCCGCAAAAGATGATTGAAGAGATCCAGCCGAATATGGTTTTCTTCTGATTGGTCGATCCGAGGGGTTGCCGCAACTTTACTTTATTCCCGTATTCATATATACGTTCATTAAAGTAAAGTCAAAATAAGGGAAGAAAAGAGATGGCTGCGCCATGGCGAAATGGCTACAGCCATTTTTTTCTTTTGGATGCTAAATAATGCGAAAGATATAATTAAACGAGATATAACAAATGGTTGAATTTAACACAAACAAAACATAAAACACCTACTATAAACATAGCATATCGGACCTTGAAATTATGAACTCTTGATTTTTCTTGCAAGTGCCAATAATGTATTTCAGCTTGTTTAATTTTTCTCTTCCACACATAAATGAGCATTCTATAACTTTATTTATCTATTTTACTGATGATTTTCTTCATTATTACAATTATTTTTTTCACTCTCACTTCTCAATGTATTCTTTAAGTATCTATCATATAACATTAAATTAGTTATTGATTTATCAAAACCGATATCTTCCATGAAAGTTTTATATGAAAAATCGTGTAAAAAAGAGTCACACACAGAATCAATCCACAATAGATTATCCCAATTTGGGGACAGTAAAAAATAAAACGGCTTCAGAGATATCTCCAACCTCAAAGAATTGCTATAAAACATCATATTTGGAGTTGATATGTAAAATCGATGAAAATCATATGGTATGTCTGCATTAAAACCTTTAAATGACGAATAAAATTTAATTTTAAAATATTTCCCTGATAATATCAGTGTCTCTTCACCTTCTTTTATAAGTTTCGTTTTGGGAGGAAGTTTCAGTTCAAGTTTGTTATAATAAATATTATCATCACCTGCTAAAGTATATATATTGCTAGTAGAATCCTTATCATTAATTTTACTATGAAACTTTTCTCTATCTTCAAAAGGTTTTGACATTAAATCTAAGACCCTATTCTTCAATAAATAATCTGCTATGTCATTCCTATGTAAGACTGTTATATTTTTTGTGTTATCGCCATAATACATCTCAAGCTTTCTGGATAGCCATTCAATGAAAATATACTCTGTTAGTTCATTTACTAACTTACAAATCTCCGCATCTTTATAATATTTACGCGCTTCTTCATCTGTAATTTTCTTTATAGAAACATAATCTTGAGAAACATATTTACTCTTGCATTTTGCACCTGTTCCTTTTTTAAAGTTTTTGTTCCAACATTCTTTAAAATCATTATTTTCGTGACATATTGAAATAAGTGTACTAACAAATATTTCATTAAAATAATAACGATAAACTCTACCCAACCTAGCCTGATCATCAACGACTAAAAGCGCTTCAGTGCGAATCTGATGTTTTCTTAATGAGTAGAAATTGAATATTTTCATTATTACAACTAATAGCAAAAAACATAATCCAGAAATAAAAAAAACAAAAGAACTATCTTCAAAAAAATAATTTAAAGCACTAACAATGAAAGAGATACCAAATGATAAAAAGATAGCAACAACAATATTATCAAATATAAATACTTTTTGTCTTTTTAAATTATCTAGTGGATTCATAGGTCTATTTTTCGTTCAAATTCTCAATGTAACAAATCTATAAAATTCAAATATAAATATAAATATCATTAGACTCAAATTAACGAAATTTAGTTGTTATATATCCTAAACTACTCACTTGTAACTCTTATCTCCATCCACACGGTATAATAATAGAAGAGATATAGGTTATCTCATATAACATTCATTTTTCAAAGCAAAACATCCAATTAAAACGGCCGGTAAAATACAATCTCAAATATAATCTAAAATTATACAATAAATATCCGCGAATCCAACCTCGATTTTACAGCCCGTTTTGGCGAAATAAACCCCGACATGCTCTATCTTTGCGGAGGGAGTCTGTCGGGGCCCGAAAGGGCTGTTTTTTCCTCTTTTCCCTCTGTTCGGAGGGAGACAATGAAAAAAATCGTTAAATCGTCGATTTTTTGCGAAAAAACAAGTAAATTTTTGAGGTTCCTATCTTTTAAGCCGTAAACTATTGATACTCAATAGGTATTTAATGCTGCATCGGTAAATAGATAACTGTCTGATAATTAAATGATTATGTAATTATCTGATAAAAATGCACATATAATATGCAAATACTAAGTCAGAAAATGTAATATTTCTGATTTTTTAATCTTTTTGTCCCCCGTTTGTCCCCGAAGGGAGATTCGAGGGACAAAATTTTGTCCCTCGATGTAATTTGGCCATTTATTCCTGTTAGATCTGATAAAATTATGAGATTCGAGGATTTTTTTGTAGTTTCATTCCCGAAACAGAGAAGATAAACAAACAATATAGCATTTATACATAGCACTATACCTACAAATCATATTGTAGCAAGAATAACTACTTATGACATCTCTATTTGAATATTCTGAATGTATTATTCCCGGTACTCCAATAATTCTGCTTCAAATCTTGAGAGACACAAGGGCCCAAGGTGATTTAACACGTTTTATCACACTTCTATTATTCTATTACCCCGGGTCTGTTCACTTTAGGCAACTTATATTGGATCAACAAGTCATATATATATAGCTCAATATGGTTACACACATCAATTAAGCCAGCTTCATCTTCTGACGCGATTCGGAACCGATGAACAATATGATTTCTTACTTGGTAAACACTCTCAGGATGTTTTAGTAAACTATCGTTATCTGCCCCAAGGTATGTATTACATTTTTCATCCATCTGAACAACAATATCAGACCTAAGTTTTGCATTTTCAACGATTTTTGCCAAACGTTTCGATTCAGTAGTTTCTTTTAGTCCGTTCTCGATTTTTCGATAGTTTGGTTTTACATGCCTAAGTAAATACAAATAATCTTCCAGAAGATGTATCATTTCCTGGTCCATTAGCACCTCTAATATCTGATATAAATAAAAGAATCTAATGAATATGTTTTCATTATATGTGTATTTAGTCAGAAAGTCTTCAATGTAAGGTGCCACATAATTGTCATCATTTTTTAGTATTTCAGCAGAAAGGGTTAAATTCAAACTTCCCGCCTCTTTGATGAGAGGATTGCAAAAATCAGAATGTTGTTTATAAAAACCATTGCGTGCCAAAGAGAGTTCTACTTTTTTAAACGAAAATCCCTCTGGCTTTCTATTATTACTGACAACCAACAAACTACCATCCGAAAACAACTCTTCAAGAATTTCACCAAAACCCTTATCTATTTCTGTTATGATTTTATCCACAACATCCTTCTTTTCAAGAAGGTAACAATATGCAAAGAATACATATTGATTCATATGTTCTTTAGCAAGAATCTCAGGGTCATTAGTTGTGAGTGTTACTATAGGTAGCATCCAACCCAGTCGTTGTGGGGCACCACCACCTTCACCTACATTCAATTTTGTTTCTCTGAATGACAGTTCCCTTATTCCTTTCTTGTAGTACTCTGAAAAATCGTATTCCTTAACCTCTTCCATCGTCAATAACTCACCTTTATGATTCAGGTCAGAAAAGGGAAACGATACATCTGCTAATACATCTTCCCCATCCTTAATCAAAAAGGCCTTCCTGTCGTGATCGTATATTGTTGTAATACTCATATTGTTCTTTCGCTTTAGCAACTGATTTTTCAATAGATAGGTAACATTCAGAACCTTCACTAAATAATTTTTGGAAGAAAAACTTGAGATATTGTCTCTGAGCTACACCTATTTTTTTCGCACCTTCTCTAACCTCTTGTAAATTCAACAATAGGTCTAGCATTGAATCATATGAATCTTGCTCAAACTTAACTTCATCTATAACATTTTGCATATTCGCTAATCCCCATTTGGTTTTGTCGCACATAATATCTCCTACTGCAGCACCAAATGCTGAGATCGTTTGTGATTTATTAAAAAAGGAAGCTAAATCCTTAGCAAAAATGCTATTCAGTTTATTTCTCTTATTATAATCAAGTTCCCAATGGTTGGATACTACATCTATATGGTGGGCAAACTTGTTATAAAGCTTGATAAAATGTTCAAACAAATCCTTTCTATAATCATCCTCTGTTACTTTCTCTAGACGCCGGATTACATCAAGTATGTCAAGTCTATTCATTGGTGACTCGTCTGATTCAATAAACGAGTAGAAACCTTCTATGGCGTTATTGAAGTCATAAACATCTAGACCTTTAGTAGCATTGTTTGAAGCTTGCCTGTTAAAAGTAATACCTTCTATGCCCTTTTCTATATAGCTTGAGTATAAAATTTCTATCTCGTGCCTTCTTGACATTGGAGTTTGTCCAGTGTTTAGAGTTAACATCCTATATAGTATACCAGTCTTAGAAAGACCACAATATATCTCTATACGAAGTTTATGATTTATAAAATTTTCTTTGTTTTCTAAATCGAATAGATTATTGCTCAATTCTTTTACAGCATCCCTTATTGTATAGGTTCGTTGTAATCCATCCAGAATAATCAAGTTTTGCATATTGAGCACTGCTTGGATATCTTTACTTTCCATATCAAATCTTAACACATCCTTCTGCTCTTCATCTGTCAGTGCTAATACTATTGTCGGTATAGTACATAACTTTTTCAAGTCATCACCAAGCAAAGAGTAAATAGAGCTGGATCTACTTACTCTCTTACGTTGATATTGATTATTACTCAATATCTTCAGCCCGATATCTAGATATTCTTCAATGGTCATTTCCACCAATACATTGTTGGCATCTAACAAGCCATCATAAATTATTGATACTACTTTCATGTTTTTTATTATGATAAATGTAACACTGCATCACAAAACACACTCCAACGACACTATTAAAATATGTCTATTTCCCTATTTCCAATGTCCAGGATTGTCCCATCCAGACCCCAATACCGAATCGTAGTAGTAATGTTCTGAGTGAAAGATTTCCAGAGCACTTATATATTGCGACACGATAAGTACCGCATCACTTATTGATGGCAAATTATCTTCTTCCAATAAATCCAAATAACTAATGCTAGGTTCATTCTCTAATATTATCTTAACTTTCTCAAGCAATCTATTAATCATCTTAACTTTAGTAGGATTTATTGGGTCATTTTGATTTTTCTTTGAGAAATCTTTAAGTTCTTTATATATAGAATTTATGAGCGGATTTATAGTATTGTATAACTCCACTTGCTCATCTGTAACGGTTTTACTATTATTTTTACTTTTAACCATATTATCTCTTATATTTTGCTGGAATATATGTTCTAATCTCTCTGCTATCTTCATCTCCATCAATATTCCAGTACCACAAACCGGAATACATATGGATATTATTCTTCCTTAATTCTTCTAGACAATTGATATATTGCCCTAATATCATTGCAACATCTCCATTATTGGGCATATCATCCAAGTCAAACTCGGAAAAATCATCAAAAGGTTTCATGTCGCCAAGAATCTCATTGGCTTTAATTAACACCTTATTAATTAATTTTAATTTAAATATGTTCATCTCTGCTTTTGGGTCCTTCTTTACTAATATAGCCGTTTCTGCATAGAAGCTATCTAACTGTGTGGCGACTTTGTCAAAAGTCGCAATTTCATCTCTTGTCATAACTTTATTTTTTAGTTTGGACACATGCGTGTAAATTCAATATATTTCTTTTTTATTACTTCGATTGGTTGTCGTTGTCCATTTTCATTACAAGAACGCATTAATTCTAAATCAGAATCATCCATTATTAATATACATCTCCTATGACCTGACCATAAATCTATAGTATTTTGAATCATTTGTTTAGATGGCTTATTTCGGGTAAAAATAATACCAAACCTTCCAAAGTGTTCAGACATATATCTATTTAATTGATTAATGTGTTCACGTTCTATTGCATTTACATTTTTCAATTCAAATACAATTTGCTTACAATCATATGTTTTGTATATATCTGCGAGAAAATCTGTACTAGTATTATTGTAAAAAATAAGATCACGAATTTGTGTACCAGACTCTATTCGGCTTTGTTCTGCTGCAAAATCCAAATAAGGATATAAGAAGGAAGCCATCACTTTACCCATAAGCTCTTCATATCTTTTATCCGCATTTCCAACTTTTCCTGTAGGCAATCTTTTAATATCAGAAACCTTTCGATTGGCTGAACTTATGGGAATCTTAGAAAACAAAGGGTCGTTTTCACATTTGTCATGTTCTCTTTCTTTTAAAGATATATACCGTTCTATTGTGTTAAAATTATTGCGATTATACTTCAATACTTCTATCCTGTTTTTTACACCATCATATTCTTCTTCAATATCTTTGATAAGATAATGTTCAAAGTAATCATCGTAGTTTAACCATGGAGTAAATCTCAACCATCTTTTAGGTACAAATAAGATTGCTTGCTTACTATCTTCATTAATAGGAAGCTCCATTTTGTCTGTTACTATATTATTTCTTTTACTATCATACCAAGATATTTTAGTCAAGCTCATTGGTATTTTATAGCGTTTACATTGGTCAATAGTATAATCAATAAGAAAAGACTTTATTAAGGAACATGAAAGATCACACACTCGGTCTTTTGATATATTATCAACTAGAAGTTGTATAAGCTCTAAATGTTTTAGTCCATATTGTCCAATTTTAGGAACATCCTTATACAATTCAAGAATACTAATAGCGGTATTTCTTGAAATCGGACGTCCTTTTCTTGTTTTAGATGTTCCAAGGCCTACTTCATTGCATTCGCTAAGATAGATGAGATTATTGATAGCATGGTCGATTTCTCCATTCAAGAACATTTGCCCTAGACTATTAAAACTATGCATAATGCCAACATGAAGCATATTATCCATTTGCGACGGTGACTTCCACATTAAAAATGGATCCACATATAATGGAATGTCTTCATCCATAAATGGTATTGCAAAATCCACTTCACTTTGTAATAAAGGGATATCATAATAATCAGTTAAACGAGGCCTTATTATCATATTTAATAAAGTATCACTGATGCGATAAATTTTGTTTAAAATTCATTTTAGTTCATTGATATTTTGATTTTAAATCGTAAAATATCAAAAGAATAATTTAAATAATTTATAAACAATACGGATTTAACGCATCACTAGTAACCTGTTAATTCATGTAAATGATTACTTTGTTTATCTTCTTCTATCTTTGCTGTCAGTTCTGCATTCAACTCCTCATCCTTACCTACCAATTGTCTCACAAGTCGATAAACTGTCGTACAGGGATTGTGATCGGCATAACGAGTGTCTGAAGCATATTCAAGGTGCTTTGCTTCTGCATATCGTATGGCGGAATCCATTGAACCATAAGTAGTCATTATCTTATAGTTGTTAGGATCTTTCTTGGCGTATATGTACTTTTTCTTCGATTTATATTTCGGAGAAGCATTTACAGCTGTTGAAATCTTCTCTTCATAATCCTTTCGAGACACTCCTGTTGTCACATTCTGAAAATGATACAGATACCACAATTCGAATGCTTCATTACTCCAGGCTACTTCAATGCCATTTTTTTGTCCCATTGCAATGGCTTCGTTGAAATCCTTCGCTGGAAATTCATCCTTATCGAAAACAGCCCAAACACGGTCATAATTATTCTTGTTTTTAAGGTCAATAGCCTTCTTCACAACATCTTTTGTTCCACGTCCAAGCCCTTTAACCTCGATGTCATATACAATTACCCCCTGCTGCTTTTCAGCAAAAGCTTCAAAGTAATTAGGTTCAGTCTTTGTACCTTCGCACACTATCAACACTGAGCAGCGTATGACTTTCTGTTCTCTCTTTTGCGATTGCCTCCTAAATTTTGAAGAAGCA
>ENA-ORRR01001733-ORRR01001733.1-human-gut-metagenome-genome-assembly--contig:-NODE-1733-length-13125-cov-3.35815_pt1 | contig 13125 bp, 8 predicted proteins | sample MGYA00242182_ERZ509148 | MGnify/ENA primary metagenome ERZ509148 (study PRJEB26280, sample SAMEA2338674) | human gut metagenome | biome: human gut; feature: human-associated habitat; material: faeces... | reverse complement strand
CCGCCGCACGGCGGTGCTGCTGGTGCTGCTGACGGCGGTGGTGCTGTTTGCCACCGGCATCGCGGGCAGCTCGGTGGCGGCCCTGAAGGACCTGACCGATACGGCCCGCATTGCCCTGCTGCCCGGCTCCGGTTGGCCCCAGCAGACCGGTGTGGCCGAGCTGGAGCAGATGGCCCCCCTGACCGGCAGCTTTGTGGAGCTGGGGGACGAGGGCTGTGTGGTCTGGTCGCGCACCGGCAAAAAGCTGAACAGCATCCAGAGCGGCTATGCCCGCCCGGCGCTGGCCGCGGGCAAGACCCGCTTTGTCCTCTACAACCGCTCCGGAAACGAGCTGCGGGTGGAGAGCCGCACCCAGAACCTTTACACCAAGCAGCTGGAAAACAGTATTTTCCTCTGCGCCATGTCGGACAACGGCACGCTGGCCGTGGTCACGGAGGACCAGACCAGCATGGCAAAGCTGCTGGTATACAGCCCCTCCATGGAGCAGCAGCTCAGCTGGAGCATGACCTCCAACGACGGCACCCCCCTGCGGATGGCCTTTTCCCCCGACAGCCGGAAGCTGGCGGCGGCAGCCGTCACCGTCAGCGGGGGACAGGTGATGACCAACCTCTACCTCATCAATCTGGCATCGGGCGATCCCGTCAGTCTGGTGAATCAGGGCGGTGTGCCCCAGTGGCTGGGGTGGACCTCTGCTTCCACGATCCTGGCTGTCTACGATACCAGGGCCGTGCTCTACAATGCGGGCGGCGGCGAGCGTGCGGTCTATGATTTTGCGGGCACGGAGCTGAAAGATGTTTCGGTGGACGCGGCAGGCAATGTGGCCCTGCTGCTGGCATCGGGGCAGGTCTCTCAGGCTGTGACGCTGGACAAAAACCTGAACGTCCAGTTCAGCGCCGCTGTCTCGGCGGCAAATTCCATTGTCCGGGCGGGGAACCTGTTCTATCTGCTGGCCGATAACGCCGTGGAGTGTTTTGATGCGTCCGGCACCCAGCAGTGGAGCCAGAACCTTGACACCAGCCCGCAGGCATTGCTGGCCAACAGCAAGGATCTGCTGCTGTTCAGCGGCAACACGGTGCAGAAGTTGGAAGCACCCGCTGAATAACCCTCTCCGTCAATGCTTGCGCATTGCTACCTCTCCCAAAGGGAGAGGCAATTGCGGCTTTGAGGAAAAAGAGTGCAATCTATTTTGTAGCTTCCCCTGTCAGAAGCGTTGGCTCCCACTTTGGGGGAGCTGGCACGACGGCAGTCGTGACTGAGAGGGTGAGCCAGTTCGGAATAAGGTTAAACGTATGTTCAAGAATCCGTCATTTATTTTTGATATCCTATGTACGGTGGTCTGGCTGGTGCTGGCCGTCCGGTATGCCCGCAAAGGCTTTCTGGCCTCGGTGGTGCAGCTGACGGGCAGCCTCATCAGCCTGTTCGGTGCCAAAGCCTTTTCAGGCTGGGCAGCCGGGCAGGTGTTCGAGCGCTTCCTCGCCGGAAGCTTCCGGGACCAGATTGCTGCCAATATCGCCGCCGGGGGAGCCGTCAGTCTGGATGGCATTGCCCAGCGGTACGCGGGCTTTCTGCCCGAGGCGTTCCGGGCATCCATCGTGGATGCCTGCGAGCGCTCCATCTCTGCCGTCCTCAATGACAACGCCGTTGTGCTGGCGGATACCATCGTCCAGAAGGTGCTGGCTCCGCTGCTGACCCCGGTGATCTCGCTGGTGCTGTTCTTTGTGGCGTTTGCCCTGCTGCGGATGCTGGTCAGCCTGCTGGTCACAGTGCTGGGGCTGGTGAACAAGCTGCCCGTGATCGGTGCAGTGAACCACTGGCTGGGCTGGGGCGTGGGCGGCATTGCCAGCCTTGTGGACATCTATCTGGTGCTCTGCGTGGTCTGGGCGCTCATTGTGATCACCGGCGGCAACCTCACCATGCTCAACGACACGGTGATGAGCGGCAGCCTTTACTATAAAGTATTCAATGTGTTCAACCCGTTTGTCTGAAAAGTATTCAATGTGTTCAACCCGTTTGTCTGAGCGGGGAGGGAAAAGGAGGAACAATGGTCTGCATTCGATGCCAGAAGCGGCCTGCCATTATTTTTGTCCAGCGGATGGAAAATGGCCAGATGAAAAACGAGGGGTACTGCCTGCACTGTGCCCGGGAGATGCACATCAAACCGGTCGATGATCTGATGAAGCAGTTCGGCATGTCCGACGAGGACATGGATGCCATGGAAGACCGGATGGAAAACATGATGCAGGAGATGGGGGACATGAGCAACATGAACCCCTTCTCCATGATGATGGGCATGGGCCAGCCGGACCAGAGCGAGGAGGACGGCGACCTTGTGCCCGGCTCCAGCGCCACCTTCCCGCTGGGGGTGAACGGCGGTGCCCAGAACGGCAAAAACGAAAAGAAGGCGGGCAAAAACGACAAAAACCCGCCCCGCCGCAAGTTTTTGGATACCTACTGCGAGAACCTGACCCGCAAAGCCCGGGAGGGGAAGCTGGATGATATCATCGGCCGCGACCGGGAGATCTACCGCACCATCCAGATCCTGAGCCGCCGCCAGAAGAACAACCCCTGCCTCATTGGTGAGGCGGGCGTTGGCAAGACCGCCATTGCCGAGGGCATTGCCGAGCGCATTGCCAAGGGGCAGGTGCCGGCAGGGCTGCAGGATAAGGAGATCTTCCTGCTCGACCTGACCAGCCTTGTGGCAGGCACCCAGTTCCGCGGCCAGTTTGAGCAGCGGGTCAAGGGCCTGCTGAGCGAGGTCAAGGCGGCGGGCAACGTCATCCTGTTCATTGACGAGATCCACACCATTACCTCTGCCGGTGAGAGCGAGGGTGCCATGAATGCGGGCAACATCCTGAAGCCCGCCCTCTCCCGTGGCGAGATCCAGGTCATCGGTGCCACCACCTTCAACGAGTACCGCAAGTATATCGAGAAGGACCAGGCGCTGGAGCGCCGGTTCCAGCCCGTGCGGGTGGAGGAGCCCAGCGTCGCTGATACGCTGGCCGTGATGGGCGGCATCAAGCACTACTACGAGGAGCACCACCATGTGCAGGTGCCCGCCGATGTGCTGAACGCCACCGTGACCCTGAGCGAACGGTATATCACCGACCGCTACCTGCCCGACAAGGCCATCGACCTGCTGGACGAGGCCTGTGCCTGCTGTAATCTGGCCCACCCGGTCATCTCCGAGTACCTGACCATGCAGAAGGAACTGGAGGCTCTCAAGCAGGAAGAGGCCGACATGGAAAACGCCGATGTGAACGAGCCCATCGATTACGAGCGTGTGGCAGAGCGCAAGACCCGGATGGCGCAGCTGGAGCGGGAATTGCCCGCCAAGCAGGCCGCGGCCGGGGAGATCCAGGTGACCATGGACGATGTGGCCAAGGTCATTGAGCTGTGGACGGGCATCCCGGCGGTGAAGATCCGGGAGACCGAGTATGCAAAGCTCGCCAGCCTTGAGACCGAGCTGAAAAAGAAGATCATCGGTCAGGACGATGCCGTGCATCTGGTGGCACAGGCGGTCAAGCGCAGCCGCGCCGACCTCTCGGGCCGCCGCCGTCCGGCCAGCTTTATCTTTGTGGGCCCCACCGGCGTGGGCAAGACGGAGCTGGTGAAGCAGCTGGCAAACCAGCTCTTTGACGGCCCCGATCCGCTGATCCGGCTGGATATGAGCGAGTATATGGAAAAGTACGCTGTGTCCCGCATGATCGGTTCCCCTCCGGGCTATGTGGGCTACGAGGAGGCGGGTCAGCTGACCGAAAAGGTCCGCCGCCGCCCGTACAGCGTGGTGCTGTTCGATGAGATCGAAAAGGCCCATCCCGATGTGATGAATATCCTGCTGCAGATCCTGGACGAGGGCAAGATCAACGATGCCCAGGGCCGCACCGTGGATTTCTCCAACACCGTCATCTGCATGACCTCCAATGCGGGCAGCAGCGACCAGACCACCGCAAGTCTGGGCTTCAACCGCAGCGAGGAGGAGCGAAACGAGGAGAAGAGCCGCAAGGCACTGAGCCAGTTCCTCCGCCCCGAGTTTTTGGGCCGCGTGGATGAGGTCATCACCTTCAAGCCGCTGAGCGAGGAGACCCTGCAGGGCATTGCCGCCCTGATGCTGGACGAGTACAAGCCCAGCATGGAGGCCAAGGGCATTGCCTACAGCTATACCCCGGCGGCACTGGCAGCGCTGGTGCACAAGAGCCAGGGCGGCAAGTTTGGTGCCCGCGACCTGCGCCGGACCATCCGCAAGGCTGTGGAGGACCCCGCCGCTGAAAAGATCATCGATGGCACCCTTGTTTCCGGCTCCACCCTGACCGTGGATGCTGAGAACGATGAGATCGTGCTGAAATAAAGAGCAAACAGAAAGCCGCTGCACAGCGTAACAACTGTGCAGCGGCTTTTGTAGTGTAAGAACGCTCCGTCACCTGCGGTGAGGCTGATGGGGAAGATCAGTCCACGCTGACCGGCTCCTCCGGCTTGTTGGTGGTACGGGCGCTCGTGCGGCCCTCGGGAATGATCTCGCCTGCGGCGGTCAGGCTGAGCTTGGCCAGGGTCGGGCCCACCAGCTCGTACACCAGCACCGAGAAGAGCACCACGTTGCGCACCATGTGGCCGTCGGAAAGCTCGGCAGCCTCGGCGGCCATACCCAGCGCCACACCGGCCTGCGGCAGCAGGGTGATGCCCAGATACTTCTGGATCTTCTCGCTGCAGCGGGTGGCCTTGCAACTGACATAGGAGCCGGAGATCTTGCCCAGAGAGCGGGAAGCGATATAGACGGCACCAATGAGCAGGACCATGGGGTTTGCGAGGATGTTCAGATCCAGCTCCGCGCCGGACAGCACGAAGAACAGGATGTTCACCGGGCTTACCCAGCGGTCCAGGCGGTCCATCAGCTCATCGGAAGTGGGGCAGATGTTGCAGAACACGGTGCCGGTCATCATGCAGACCAGCAGCAGCGAGAAGCTGCAGTGGATGGGGCCGACCTCAAAGCTGACCATGGAAAGGCCTACCGTCAGCAGCACAAAGGCCACCGAAAGGCTCATGCGCTTGGAGCGGGAGTGGAAGTAGATCTCCAGCTGGTTGAGCAGCAGACCGGCCAGCGCGCCCAGACCCAGGCTGAGTGCGATCTCCACCAGAGGCTCCAGAAGGACGCTGATGGGGTCGATGCGGCCCTGTTCCAGCGCGTTTGCGATGCCGAAAGAGGCCGAGAAGAGCACCAGACCCACGGCATCGTCAATGGCGACCACCATCAGCAGCAGGCGGGTCAGGGGACCGCTTGCCTTGTACTGCTTGACCACCATCAGGGTGGCGGCAGGGGCTGTGGCAGAGGCGATGGCACCCAGCGTGATGGCCGATGCCATTGAGATGACATCCGGCCGGGCAAAGTGCAGGGCCACCAGAGCGATATCCACCAGCACGGTGGTGATAACGGCCTGCAGGATGCCCACAGTGACCGCCTGCCTGCCCATTTTCTCCAACGCGCTGAGCCGGAACTCGTTGCCGATGACAAAGGCGATGAAGCCCAGTGCCACCTGTGTGATGATGCCGTAGCTCTCGACCTGAGCAAGGCTCCCGAAGCCGAAGCCCCAGCCGCTCAGGCCCAGCCGACCCAGAAAGAAGGGGCCCAGCAGAAGCCCTGCCACCAGATAAGAGGTGACAGCCGGCAGACGGACCGCTTTCGCTGCACGGGATGCCAACAGGCCGGCAATGAGCGAAAGGGACATGCAAATGAGCAATTGCTCCATAAAATAAGATCCTCCTCAGGAATTAAGATACGTTAAAAAGTATATCTTATCTGAGGAGGAAAAGCAACATTTGTTAATTGAATTTAAAAATCTTCTGTGCAAGGCGGTAACCGCCCAGCACGAGTTTGTCGCCCTTGGGGATCTTCAGGTTGGTCACGCCGCCAAAGCCGTAGCGGATGGAGCGGTAGACCCCGGCACTGGTGTGCGCCTTGAGGTAGGCCCACAGTTCGTTCTCCTTCTGCTTTGCGGCGGCACTGCCGTCCAGCAGAAGGAAGATGTCGCTGATGGCCATCATCATGGAGAGGTAGTGCAGCATATAGCTGCGCAGCTTCTTCTGACCCTTGAGGGCATCCAGGTCCTGGCAGTCGATCATGTGGCGGGTCACCCGCAGCTGCTGGTCCACCCGCTTGACCATCACACTCTCGTTCACGCTCTGGTCGGCCCGGCCGATGAAGTAGCGGTACAGGTCCAGATCCATATAGTACATGCTCTTGACAAAGGGCAGGGGCTGGTAGACAAAGATGTTGTCTACATAGAAGGTGTGCTTGGGCAGCACCATGCCGCAGTCCCGCAGCACCTGCGTGCGGTACATCACCGAGTGCATCAGCAGGTTCTGGTCGGGCCGGAAGTGGCCGACATGCGTCCAGCTGAACAGTCGGTTCTGGGGGAACACGTTGGTGTAGCGCACGGTATGGCTGGTGTTGTCCTCCACGTGCTCGTAGACATAGTTGCAGATCATCAGGTCAGGCGCGGTGCCCCGGGCAGTCAGCGTGTTCAGCTTGGCCAGCACGGTCCTGAGGGCTGCTTCGTCCAGCCAGTCGTCGCTGTCCACTACCTTGTAATACAGGCCGGTGGCGTTGCGGATGCCCTGATTCACGCCCTCGCCGTGGCCGCCGTTCTCCTGATGGATGGCCTTGACGATGGTGGGATATTTGGCGGCGTACTCGTCGCAGATGGCGGGGGTGTCATCCTTGGTGGAACCATCGTCCACCAGGATGATCTCGGCCTGCTCCCCGGCGGAGAGCAGGGTCTCGATGCAGTGGCGCATATATGCCGCCGAGTTGTAGCACGGGACGGCGAAGGTGATCAATTTCTGAGCCATACAAAATACTCCTTTGCTCTTTTCCGGCAGATGCGCAAGGCAGGAGCCGGGATGGAGATATGTACCCATATTATAGCATTTTTGTGCAGGAAATGCTATCGAACGTGGGAAATGTCAGAGATGTTTTACAATTATCCGGGGAGTTGTGGTATACTGATTGGGTTATAAACCTCTCAGGCCGCTTTGCGTCCAGCTTCCCTGGTAGGGGAGCCAAGACTTGCCTCTCCTACCAGGAGAGGTGGCATTGCGAAGCAATGACGGAGTGGTTTTGTATGGATAGGAGGAACCATGGAAAGTCCGCATAGTATTCTGAAAAAAGTCTTTGGCTACGACAGCTTCCGCCCGGGGCAGGAGGAGATCGTCTCCCGTCTGCTGGCCGGGCAGGATGTGCTGGCCGTGATGCCCACAGGTGCGGGCAAGTCCATCTGCTATCAGGTGCCGGCCCTGCTGCTGCCGGGCATCACCATCGTGGTCTCGCCGCTGGTCAGCCTGATGAAGGATCAGGTGGGGGCACTGGTACAGGCCGGTGTGGCGGCAGCTTTCCTGAACAACAGCCTGACGGACAACCAGAAGGCCCTGATGCTCCGCCGCGCCCGGGAAGGGTGGTATAAGATCATCTATGTGGCTCCGGAGCGGCTGGAGATGCCGGGCTTCCAGCGGTTTGCGCAGGAGCGGGAGATCAGCATGGTCACGGTGGACGAGGCCCACTGCATCAGTCAGTGGGGGCAGGACTTCCGCCCCAGCTACCTGCGCATCAAGGCGTTTGTGGACAGCCTGCCCAAGCGCCCGGTGGTGGGAGCCTTTACGGCCACCGCCACGGCCCATGTGCGGGAGGACATCCGCACCCATCTGGAACTCCACACCCCCTACGAGGTGACCACCAGCTTCGACCGACCCAACCTCTATTTTGCCACCCGCAGGGCCCTGCCCAGCGAGAAGCCCAAAGTTCTGCTCGACCTTGTGCTCAGGGAGCGGGACAATGCGGGCATCATCTATTGCAGCACCACCCGGCAGGTGGACGAGACCACCCGCCTGCTGCAGAGCCGGGGAATCCGTGCGGCAGCCTACCACGCCAAGCTGGATGCGGACACCCGGCGGCAGAATCAGGACGATTTCCTCTATGACCGGGTGCAGATCATGGTGGCGACCAATGCCTTCGGCATGGGCATCGATAAGCCAAACGTCCGGTTCGTCATCCATTATAATATGCCCAAGGATCTGGAGAGCTATTATCAGGAGGCGGGCCGCGCGGGCCGTGACGGGGAGCCAGCCCGCTGCACCTTGCTCTATTCCGGCACCGATGTGCGCACCATCCGGTTCTTCATCGACAAGGAGATGGAGGCTGACAACGGCCTGCCTGCGGATGTCAAGGCCGAAGCGGCACGCAAGGCAGAGGAACGGCTCAAGTACATGACCTTCTACTCCACCACGCCGCGCTGCCTGCGGGGGTATCTGCTGAGCTACTTTGGTGAGGCCGCACCCCAGAAGTGCGAGAACTGTTCCAACTGTCTGCTGGCAGCACAGGCCGCCGAACAGGTGGAGGAGCAGGCGGCACAAGCCCGCCAGCGTGCCGCGGCCAGTGCGAAGCGGCTGGCCTCGGCCTCCCGCCGCCGTACCGACGAAGATGCCCTCAGCGAAGCGGACGAGAAGCTGCTGGCTGCCCTCTATGCCCTGCGTAAGCGGCTGGCCGCAAAGCAGAAGCTCCCTGCCTATATGGTGTTCAACGATTCCACCCTCCGCCAGATGGCGCTGAAAAAGCCCCTGAGCGTGGAGGAACTTCTCAATATCCCCGGTGTGGGCGAGAAAAAGGCCGCCCGCTATGGGCAGGAGTTCCTCAGTGTGATCGAAGAAACCGTTGGTACACGGTGAATTGGAGATAAAAGAACAAATAAAGCGTCCCGTTTTCCACGGCCAGTGCAGGCAGGGTGGAAAACGGGACGCTTTTTGTAAAAATAAAAGGGAACTGAATCGCTCCAGTTCCCTCAAGTATATGTCCCTGAGAACATATACCCCAATTAGTAAGAATATTATATCGCAGCTGTTGAAAAAATGCAACTGTTAAATATAATTTTTCAAAATTTCCATCCGTTTCGTCAGGTCGGGATGAATGACAATTGAAGCGACGGCAGGGTTGACTTCAGAGCGATAGGTTTCTGTGATATGCTCAAATTCTTCAATGAACCTAAGGATTTCGGAATTTGGCATCTGCAATAGCTTCAGATAATAGGACATCAGAATGACATAATCTCCGATGGTCTTGAAATTGACATACGGAAGCTGAATCGCAGAACGGAGACAGGCTTTCATTGCCTTTGTGGGGTCAAAATTGCGAAATCGGGTATCAAATACCACGGCATTGTGAGCAATAGCATTCCGGAGATCTTTCAAAGCATAGATGTAGCGAAATAAGAGCTCACAGGATGTATCGTTGGAAAGATCAAGGCCAATGCGGGTGGAAATATCTTTTCGGACAGGAAAAGTCAAACAAGAAAGCAAGTATCCAAAATCTCCCATGGTCATGATCTCGAAGAAAGCCCAAAGAGGAACACCGGAGTAAGTTGGATTATTGTAAAAATGTGTGATTTTTGGATTTCCTTTTGCATAGGCGTTTGCAAGGCTGGACTGGATGGAACGCTGAAGGTTCAATTTGTTTTGCTGGGCTCGCTTTTTCTGTTCAACGGTGAAATTGGCAGGGGAGTTGTTGTAACTGCAAACGACACGATCCAGAACATCCGAAATACTCTCGGATTGTGCGTTTTCAAGGATGCCCTGCAATGCGATGTTCTTGACAGCAGTTTCAATGAACATCATTTTTCCGTAAAACAGAGCTTTCAGGGCAGAATCATATTGGATGGTGGCATAGAGCTCCTGATAAGAAGAAAAAGGCAGGCGCGCACCGGCAGATTTGAAGAAACGATAGCCTTTATAGCCATGATAATATCCGGTTGTGACAAGCTGCTGTTTCTGTGTTTCGCCGGAGATGGCGATGCCGTTGTCACGCAGATGCTGCATTAAGTCGTTTGTTGTTTTATAGCTCATGGGCATCCTCGATTTACATGCTATGGGTAGCAAACACCTGTTCGTCCTCCCACCAGACGGGGGACTTTGCGGCAAGGCTCTTGGGAACATCCAGAAGCCGCTGGTTGGAGCTGCCCCGGAAGCGCAGGGAGATATCGTGCTGGGCTTCCACAAAGCGGCCGTCCACCAGAACATCCAGCAGGCTCAGCAGCTCATCGGTGACCTCACAGCGGGCCGGGCAGGGAACACTGCCGGTCAGCTGCTCCCAGGTGTAACCAGAATAGCACCAGACGCTCTTATTCGGGTATAACGCCCTGAAGTTGCGGACGAAGGGCAGCAGCTCCCGCTGATTCTCCGGTTCAAAAGGCTCACCGCCCAGCAGGGAGATGCCTGCAATATAGTCGGGCTGGCAGGATGCAAAGATCTCGTTGCGCACAGCCTTGTCGAAAGGTTGGCCGTACCCGAAATCCCATGCCACCTCGTTGAAGCAGCCCGGGCAGTGGTGCCTGCAGCCCGAAACAAAGATGCTGGTGCGCACCCCCGGCCCATTGGCAATGTCGTAATACTTAATTGTTGCGTAATTCATCACAGATGCAGCACCCGATCCTTGATCTCCTGTGTCCGGCCCTGGTTCCAGAACTGGGTGCCGATATAACCGCAGGTGCGGCGGGCAACGTTCAGCTTGTTCTGGTCACGGTTGCCGCACTTGGGGCACTCCCACACCAACTTGCCGTCATCCTCAACGATCTTGATCTCTCCGTCGTAGCCGCAGCACTGGCAGTAATCGGACTTGGTGTTCAACTCGGCGTACATGATGTTATCATAGATGAACTGCAGCACGCTTATCACGGCCTCCAGATTGTCCTGCATGTTGGGCACTTCCACATAGCTGATGGCACCGCCCGGGGACAGCTTCTGGAACTCGCTCTCAAACTTGAGCTTGGTGAAGGCATCAATGTGCTCCGAAACATGGACGTGGTAGCTGTTGGTGATATAGTTCTTATCGGTGATGCCGGGCACGATGCCGAACCGCTTCTGCAGGCACTTGGCAAACTTGTAGGTGGTGGATTCCAGCGGGGTGCCGTAGAGAGAGTAATCCATGTTCTCGGCCTTCTTCCACTCGGTGCATTTGTCGTTCATGTGCTGCATCACGCTCAGGGCAAAGGGCTTGGCACCGGCATCGGTGTGGCTCTTGCCGGTCATATACTTCACACACTCATACAGACCAGCGTAGCCCAGGCTGATGGTGGAGTAGCCGCCAAAGAGCAGCTTGTCGATCTTCTCGCCCTTCTTCAGGCGGGCCAGTGCGCCGTACTGCCACAGAATGGGGGCGGCATCGCTGGGGGTGCCCATCAGGCGCTGATGGCGGGCCTGCAGTGCCTTGTGGCAGAGAGCCAGGCGCTCGTCAAAGATCTTCCAGAACTTCTCGAAGTTGCCGCCGGAGGAAAGGGCTACATCCACCAGATTGATGGTGACAACACCCTGGTTGAAGCGGCCGTAGTATTTGGGCTTGCCGGTCTCGGGGTCCACATAGGGAGTCAGGAAGCTGCGGCAGCCCATGCAGGTGTAGCAATGGCCCTCACCGTTTTTGTCCACCTTGAGCTCGAGCATCTTCTTCTCAGAGATGTAGTCGGGCACCATCCGCTTGGCAGTGCACTTGGCAGCCAATTCGGTCAAGTAATAATAAGGAGTGCCGGGGCGGATGTTGTCCTCTTCCAGCACATAGATCAGCTTGGGGAAGGCGGGGGTGATCCAGACACCGGCCTCGTTCTTCACGCCCTGATAGCGCTGGCGGATGGTCTCTTCGATGATGATGGCAAGGTCGGCCTTTTCCTGTGCGTTGCGGGCTTCTCCCAGATACATGAACACGGTGATGAAGGGGGCTTGACCGTTGGTGGTCATCAGGGTCACGACCTGATACTGGATGGTCTGGACACCGCGGTTGATCTCGTTGCGCAGGCGGCGCTCCACGATCTCCTTCTTGCGCTCCGGGGTAACGTCCAGCCCTTCCATCTCCGCCTCGACTTCAGCGGCGATCTTCTTGCGGGAGACATCCACAAAGGGAGCCAGATGGGTCAGGCTGATGCTCTGGCCGCCGTACTGGTTGGATGCCACCTGCGCAATGATCTGGGTGGCAATGTTACAGGCGGTAGAAAAGCTGTGGGGCTTTTCAATATAGGTGCCAGAGATCACGGTGCCGTTCTGCAGCATATCCTCCAGGTTGACCAGATCGCAGTTGTGCATGTGCTGCGCAAAGTAGTCGGAATCGTGGAAGTGGATCAGGCCCTCATTGTGTGCCTTGACGATCTCCGGGTCCAGTAGAAGGCGGGCAGTCAGGTCTTTGGAGATCTCACCAGCCATATAGTCACGCTGGACGCTGTTCACGGTGGGGTTCTTGTTGGCGTTCTCCTGCTTGACTTCCTCGTTCTGGCACTCGATCAGGCTGAGGATGCGCTCGTCGGTGGTGTTGGTCTGGCGCTTCAGGCTCTGCACATAACGGTAGGTGATATAATGGCGGGCTACATCGTGGGCCTGAATGTCCATCAGCTTGTTCTCCACCATATCTTGGATCTCTTCCACGCTCACGGCACGGTTCAGCGCCTGGCACTGCTCCGTGACATCGTTGGCGATGGACAAGATCTGCTCCTGGGTCAGGCTGCTCTTGCGGCTGACCGAATCGCTGGCCTTGGTGACCGCAGTGATGATCTTGGTGATATCAAATGGAACTTCCGAACCGTTGCGCTTGATGATCTTCATAGTGTTCCTCCGTCGTTCTATCTGTGTACAGTTCAAACGGGTGCCTCTTGCGAAAGAGGCACCCGCAAAGCAGTCTTGGGATGCGTTCAATTGATGTGATTCTATGATATCACTATTTAGTGATATGTCAATGGAGAAACCACTACATTTTGTGTTTTGGCGGTTTCGCCAAAATTGAGCCGAGAATCTTGGAGCAAAATTTGAGGCCAAAGCTCTTGACAAACTGTGCAAGGAAAGTGTTTGCATTCCGGGGCGTAATATCCACGGCGGTGTATACTTCTCTGGAAGTTTGGATAGAACAATACCTTATTATATGGAGAAAAATGGCCTCTGAAGCCACCGCGGCTTCCACGTCAAGGAACGTGTAAATTACAGTTAAAAAACTAGTCAAAAAGTCAAAGACGCAAAAAGAAACGAAAAAAGTGAAAAAAGGGGTTGCCAAACGTGTCGGGATATGGTATTATACTTGAGCGCCAAGGGCCGCCGGAAAGAATGACTTCTGAAAGCGGC
>ENA-ORRR01001725-ORRR01001725.1-human-gut-metagenome-genome-assembly--contig:-NODE-1725-length-13169-cov-4.12475_pt1 | contig 13169 bp, 10 predicted proteins | sample MGYA00242182_ERZ509148 | MGnify/ENA primary metagenome ERZ509148 (study PRJEB26280, sample SAMEA2338674) | human gut metagenome | biome: human gut; feature: human-associated habitat; material: faeces... | reverse complement strand
AAAGCCGATGGCCGCATTGTTGTTGATGATGTTCTTGATACCGAACACGGCGGCGACCGTCATGCCCAGCAGAGCGAACGAACCAATCGTTCCTCGTTTTTCAGAGCTCATAAGCCCTCCCAATCATCTATTAAATGTCATCTAAAACCGTCCGGGCTGCAAGTGCAATCGCGGACGGCGCACCTGCTAAGGGGAATGGGGAAAAGGGAGTCAACAAAGCCATCCCCCTTAACGGCGCGAAGCAAACGTCCAAACGGACGAATACTACTTGTTGGGGAAGGAATAACCTTCGACCGTCACGTGCAGCACCACGACGCGGGGATCCGCAGTGTCGGCGAGGACGCGATACGCCTCGTCGATCTCAATGACGGCAACGCCGCCGGCAGGGATCACCACCTTCTCCCCCGTACCCTCAAAGCGCTCGCGATCATCGATATCGCTGTAGGCGCGCGTACAGGTAAGATCGGCCTTGGAAGCCACCTCAACGGTCAGATTGCCGTCGAGCGGGGCGAGCACGGTATGGTAGCGACGGTGACCGACCAGATCGGCAGTAGCCGCCTCGTGGGCGTTCACCCACCAATACACCAGCGAGTCGCCGATAGAGTACGCCACATCGTGCTGCAGTTCAGAAACGCCGTCGAGTGCCTGACCGGTACGCATCCACTTCTTGACGGACTTCATCTGGGCGTCGAAATCGGCACGCGAGTTAAAGATATGCATGACTTATGCCTCCTTAATGGGTGCCAGCGCCTGAGCCAGATCGGCAGACGTCAGCGGTCGCAGGGACACCTCAAAGCTGAAGCTCTCAAAACGGGTGCGATAGGAATCGAGCACCTCGGAACCCCAAGAGTTCGAACCAAGGCCGAGCAGCTGGTCGTTGATGTTGACCGTAACCGTGTCGCCCTTGACAAGGTCGTAGACGTGCTTGGCGTTATCGATGGCCTCGCAGCTATAGGGCCATGCCGAGAACGAGAACGGGTTGGAAGCGGCGTCGGCCGGACGCGTCACCAGCACGCCGTCACCGTGGCTAGAGCGCAGGGCAACCCAGCGGGTACCCTCGCGGTTGGCACAATCCTGGGGCATGACATACGGCGTGAACATGTCGTCGACCGTAGTGCGGTAATGGCCGACCGGGTTGGCGCGCAGCGAGTCCGGATAGTTCTCGCCCGGGCCGTGACCGTACCACTCAACGGCACGATCGCAACCGGGAACCTCGAAGGAGATGCCGATGCGCGGGATGATATCCGAGTAATCGCCGTAGGGCTCGCCGGAAACCTTGAGGTCGACGCGACCGCTCGGAAGCACGGTGTAGACGAGCTCGACGCACATGCCGAACGCGCGAACGGGAGGAGCAATACGTTGGCTCACGGTAACGACGACCGCATTGCCGTCCTGCTTCCAAGAAACCTTGCGGGTAGACGTCTGCATTACATCAATGAAGTTGTCCTTCCACAGGGAGTCGTACTCCTGGGCGTGGTTGTCGACGAGCGGATGCCAAAAACCAACCTGGGGACCGGAGGCCATGACGTCACGGCCGGATGCCTTCCACTTGCTCACGGTGCCGTTTACCTTGTTGAAGGTCAGCTCGCCGTTGAGGGAGTGAATGCGAATCTCCTGCTCGGTCTCCTCGACCGTAAGCTCAGGACGAGTGGGAGCCGCGATGGCCGGCGCCGGATGGTTTGCGATGGCAAACTGGCTTGCGCCCAGTTGGAACATCGGCTCGCACCAGACGTGAGCGGCCATGGTGTAGGCGCGCACGGTCAGCAGGGTCTCGCCCACTGCGGCCTCGCGAATCACCAGTGGCAGTTGGACGGACTCGCCGGGGGCAACCGCACCGGGCATGAGCGTCTTGCGGCAGACCACGTCGCCGTCCACCAGGGTCTCGGCCGACAGGCAGACATCCTCGAGAGTGGTAAACCAACGCTTGTTGGTGACAGTCAGCTCGCCCGCCTCGGCATCATAAGCCATGCGAACCGGGCAGATGACCTGGCCATACTCAGTGAGGCCCGGGCTCGGCTGCTGCCAAGGGAACACCATGCCATCGATGCAGAAGTTGCTGTTGTTGGGGTAATCGCCGTTGTCGCCACCATACATATCGTAGGCAACGCCGTCCTCGGTCACAGCAGCCAAACCGTGGTCACACCATTCCCAAATGAACTGGCCCTGGATGCAATCCCAGCGATCGAAGACCTCCTGGTACTCGGACAGGCCTCCGGGACCATTACCCATGGAGTGGCCGTACTCGCAGTTGATGCGCGGCTTGGGGAACGGATGCTCACCAAAGTCGTTCATCTGCGACACACGGGAGTACATTGTAGAGATGATGTCGACGGTGTCGGCGTTGCGGTCCTCCTCGTAATGGACCGGACGACCGTCGAGCTCGTGAGCCTTGGCGTACATCGCGCGGATGTTGCAGCCATAGCCGCTCTCGTTGCCCATCGACCACATGATGATGCACGCATGGTTGCGCTCCTGCATCACCAGGCGCTCAACACGGTCGACGTAGGCCGGCTCCCATGCCGGGTCGTCGGTGACCAGGGCGATATTGCCGATATTCTCGAAGCCGTGGCTCTCCATATCGGTCTCGGCGACCAGCATGATGCCGTACTCGTCGCACAGCTCGTAGAAGCGCGGGTCGTTGGCGTAGTGGGACGTGCGCACCGCGTTGATGTTGTGCCGCTTCATGAGCTCCAGGTCGCGGCGCATGCGATCGAGGCCCACGGCGCGGCCCTTGTGATCGTCGTGATCGTGGCGGTTGACGCCATGCATCTTAAAGTAAGTGCCGTTGAGGTAGATATGATTGCCCTCGACCGTCACCTCGGCAAGACCCTGGCGATGCGGGACGTACTCGCTCACCTTGTCACCGTCGTAGACCCCAAACGTAAGGTCATAGAGGAAGGGGTCCTCGGGATTCCAGAAGTGGGCATCGGTCACGCTGCACTCGGCATGGCCGTCGACGCACTCGCCCGTAGCCACCACGTTCTCGCCATCGCTGAGCGTATACACGACGCGGCTTGCGCCCTCGGCCACCGTATCGAGCGTGATCAGAGCGGTATCGCCCTCGCGGTGCGTGCGGAACCTAAAGTCGACCAGGTGCGCGGCGGGACGCTGCATAAGGTACACATCGCGGAAGATGCCCGAGGCCCACCACATATCCTGGTCCTCGATATAGCTGCCATCGCTGTACTGCAGGACCTTGACCGCAAACAGGTTGTCGCCCTCGACGAGCGCGTCGGTCACGTCGAACTCGGCAGACAGGCGCGAACCCTTGGTCATGCCGATATACTGACCGTTGACGTACAGCTCGCCATAGCTCTCGATGCCGTCGAAGCGAATGATCTCGCGAGCGCCGGCAGGAACGGCGGGAAGGTTGACGATGCGCTGGTAGACGCCCGTGGGGTCGTCGGAGGGAACGAACGGCTGGTCCACCGGGAACGGGAAACCCTCGTCGGTATAGGCAAGGTTGCCATAGCCGTCCACCTGCCACAGGTGCGGAACCTCCACGTGATCCCACTCGGGCTCGTACGTGGAAAGCTCCTCGTTAGAGACGGCAGCAGGCCCCTCAAAGAGGCGGAACTGCCACGAGCCGGACAGCTGGACAAACCCGCGCGACAGCTCACGGCTGTACGTTGCAGCGAGATCGGCGGTCTCGTAGCCCATAAAGTACGCATGGGGTGCCAGGCGGTTCCTGTGGGTGAGCGCTTGGTTTTCCCAATCGTTAATGGCGTCCATGGTGATGCTCCTTCGTCATCGTAGTGATTCTTGTGCAACCGGTTGTCCTTATCTTACGGGCGATGCAAAAAGCTGTGCAACCGGTTGTCCGCTGAACGGTCGATTTGACCGGGTTAACGGTGCAACCGGTTGTACAACCGCGACACTTATGTCACCCTGAGTATCGAAACACAGCACAAGACATCGTTCTTAAGCTCGTAGGCAACCGCCACGCCCGCAGATATCTCCCCCCATACGAGGTGTATTCGATTGCGGCTTGGTTGCAAAACGACGCCGGTCACCGGATATCATGAACGCTGTTCAGACGCACTATAGTAAGCTGTATCCGCACCAGCCCGTATCAGTGACAACATCGACCGCATTTTCCAGGAGACGCCATGACCCAACCAGTTCGCACCGCACCTACGCTTGCCGAGGTTGCCGCAGCTGCCGGCGTGTCGCGCTCCACGGCATCGCGCGCTCTCAACGATTCGCCCCGCATTAGCGAGGAAACCAAAAAGCGCGTCCGCGCGGCGGCCAAGGAAGTCAATTTTGTCCCCAACGCTCGTGGCCGAGCGCTCGCTGTCGGGCGCACGGAAATCATCGCCGTGCTCGTGACCGAGCCCCTGAGTGAACTCTTCAGCGACCCCACCTATAGCGAGTTTTTGAGCGGCATTACCGAGGAACTGTCGGAGTCGTCCTATCTGCCCGTTATCTTGCAGGCGTCTTCTACGCATGAGCGCAACCGCGCACGCGAGCACTTTGAGCGCCGCTCGTTCGACGCCGTGATCGACGTCTCCCCCTACAAGGGCAGCGAGCTGCTCGAGGTACTGTGCGAGCTGGGCGTACCCACCGTGTTGTGCGGCCAGCTCGAGGGCCACCCCTATCGCGATGTGTTCTCGACGGTCTACTCTGACGACGAAGAGGGCGGACGCTTTGCAGCGCTCGCTATGAAGGAGCGAGGGCGCAAAGATATCGTCGCCGTGTTGGGACCGCAAGACAACCCCGCCGTTGTCGACCGCCTGCGCGGCTACCGCGCCGTCTTGGGCGAAGACCTCCCAGACGCAAACGTTATCTATACCGGCTGGAACAACGGAGACGGCTATCAGGCCATGCACCAGATCCTCGCGCGCGAGATTGCTTTCGATGGCGTGCTCTGCGGATCGGACCGTATCGCGGCTGGCGTCATCACCGCACTCAACGAGGCAGGCCTATCCGTTCCGGCGGACATTTCTGTCGTCGGCTTCGACGATCACGAGATTGCGACGCGCTGCGTCCCCGCGCTCACGACCGTCCGCCAGCCCCTGCGCGAAGAAGGCCACATGGCCGCCAACATTGCGCTCGACATGATCAAGGGTGCCGAGCCCACCACCTCCGTGATGCACATGCAGCTGATCCAGAGAGACTCGCTATAAGAAATTGGGGCAGGCTTTCCGCCAGACAGTTGTTACAGAAAGCCTGCCCCGTTTTGAGTGCTCATTCTGGGGCACAGTTTCCGTTAGACAGCTCAACCGGAAACTGTGCCCCATTATTTTGCCGAATTCTGGGTCGCGCTTTCCCAGAGGACCCCCTTTGGGAAAGCGCGACCCGTTCTGGACCCAGATTCCGGGACGCACTTTCCGCGACGCCCGGTCACCCTATATCCCCTCACAATCTCGGCGCATAAAAAACGAGGGAAGGCACACGTCCTTCCCTCGTTGCAAGCAATATGTAGCCGCTTGCCTACATCAGGCGCAGGCTGACGTCCTTGAGCTGGGCGCCGGAAACGGCACTCGGAGCACCCGACATAAGGTCGGAGCCACTGGCCGTCTTGGGGAACGCCATGACGTCGCGGATGGAGTCGGAACCGGTGAGCAGCATGCACACGCGGTCCAGACCCAGAGCGAAACCGCCCATCGGGGGCGCACCAAACTTGAGGGCCTCCATGAGGAAGCCAAACTGAGACTCGGCGCGCTCCTCGGTAAAGCCCAGGAGCTTGAGCATGGACATCTGCATCTCGGCGTTGTGGATACGCATACCGCCGCCGCCGGCCTCAAAGCCGTCCATGACAAAGTCGTAGGTGCACGAACCGGCTGCCAGCGGATCGGCCTCGATCTTGGCGATGTCGGTCTCGGTCGGCAGGGTAAAGGGCTGATGCTCGGCAGCATAGGCCTTGCGATCCTCGTCCCAATGGAACAGCGGGAAGTTGACGACCCACAGGAAGTCGTGACCCTCGCGCTTGATCTCGAGCGCATTGGCCATGTGCGAACGCATGCCGCCCAGGATCTCGTCGGAGAGCAGGCGCGGGCCGGCGGCGAACATCACAAGGTCGCCGGGCTCGACGTCCATGCGCTCGCGCAGAGCCGCCATCTCCTCGTCCGAGAAGAACTTGACGATGGGGCTGTTGATGGAACCGTCCTCGCGGAAGGCGATCCAGGCCAGGCCCTTGGCGCCAAACGTGGAGGCCACGCCGGCGAGCTTATCGATCTTGGCACGCGCCCAGGCACCGGCGCCCTTGGCGTTGATGGCCTTGACGACAGAGCCCTCCTCGTTCGCAGCGGTCGCGAAGACCTTGAACTTGGAGTTGGCAAAGATGTCGGTCAGGTCGACCAGGTGCATGCCGTAGCGGGTATCGGGCTTGTCGGAGCCATAGGTGTCCATGGCCTCCCAGTAGTTCATGCGACGCAGCGGCGTGGGCATCTCGACACCCATGCGACCGAAGGCATCGGCAAGAACCTCCTCGAGCGCACTCATGACATCGTTCTGGTCCACGAAGGACATCTCGATATCGACCTGGGTGAACTCGGGCTGACGGTCGGCGCGCAGGTCCTCGTCGCGGAAGCACTTGGCAACCTGGTAGTAGCGCTCGACGCCACCGACCATGAGCAGCTGCTTCAGGAGCTGCGGGGACTGCGGCAGGGCGTAGAAGTTGCCCGGCTGGATGCGGCTGGGGACGATGAAGTCGCGGGCGCCCTCGGGCGTAGACTTGAACAGGGAGGGCGTCTCGACCTCCATGAACTCACGGTTGTGCAGCGCCTCGCGAATGGCAAAGGTGAAGTCGGAGCGCAGCTTGAGGTTGGCCATCATCTCGGGACGGCGGAGGTCCAGATAGCGGTAGCGCAGGCGGGTGTCCTCGCTGGTCTCGATGCCGTCCTCGATCTGGAACGGCGGGGTGACGGACGTGTTGAGAACCTCGGCGTGGTCGGTCAGGACCTCGATCTCGCCGGTCGCGAGCTTGGTGTTGGTGGTCTCCTCGCCACGGGCGCGCACGACGCCGTGAATCTTGATGGGCCACTCGGGACGCATGGTCTCGGCGATCTTAAAGGCATCGCCGTCGGAGTGCTCGGGGTCGAAGGTGAGCTGCGTGATGCCCTCGCGGTCGCGAAGGTCGCAGAAAATAAGGCCGCCGTGGTCGCGGCGACGGCTCACCCAACCGGTGAGGGTGACCTCTTCACCCACGTTCTCGAAGCGAAGCTCGCCGCAGGTACGGGTGTGCATGGAATGCTCATCGATGGGACGGGTCTGGCTCATACCAGTGATCCTCCTTTATGGATCTGTGCCGCCCCGTGTCGTTCCGGGCGGCGTCGTACAGATTTGCCCAGCCTGCGTAAACCGCGCAGCCGGACATGGCGTTCTATCTTATCGCACCCACGTCGATGTACCGCGAAAAAGTAACTCTTGCCCAAAGACTTGACGGAGACGAAACAATTGACGCGGCCTGGCCGTCGCCCAGGCGCGCCGCGTGCGACAATGTGCCCCCAATACAACTGCACTCGGAAAGGCCCGCCATGACTGCACGCCTCATCGTTATGGATATCGACTCCACGCTCATCAACCAGGAGGTCATCGACCTGTTGGGCGAGGAGGCCGGCGTAGGCGAGCAAGTGGCGAAGATCACCGAGCGCGCCATGCGCGGCGAGCTCGACTTTAAGCAGGCGCTCGAGGAACGCGTGGGGCTGCTTGCCGGCTTGGGCGAGAGCGTGTTCGAGCGCACCTTTGAGCGCGTGACGTTTACCCCCGGCGCGCTGGAACTTATGCGCTCGGCGCACAGCAAGGGCTGGAAGGTCGGCGTGGTAAGCGGCGGCTTTCACGAGGTCGCCGATAAGATCGTGGCCGCCGCGGGCATCGACTTTTGCCTCGCTAACCGCCTGGAGGTCGTGGACGGCAAGCTCACCGGCAAGCTGGCGGCAGACATTGTAACCAAGGAGTCCAAGCTCATCCAGCTGCTGGACTGGGCAGTTGAGTGCGGTGTCGACATGGCCCATACCGTGGCAATCGGCGACGGCGCCAACGACATCCCCATGATTCAGGCCGCGGGCACGGGCATCGCATTTTGCGCCAAGCCCAAGACGCGCGAAGCCGCCCCATTTGCCATCGACGAGCGCAACCTGATGCTCGCCATGGACATCATCCTGCGTGACTAGTCGATCCGCCTAACAATTGAATTAGTCTGTCCTATAGTTTCCGAACAATTTTGTCTTAGTGTTCGGAAACATACCCTATGAGTGCTAGACTTTGCGCCGTCGAAGGGAACATATATGGATAAGCGAGATCTTGAGCAATTGCTGAGCGATGTTGCCGGCGGAGCAGTCACTCCGGCAGTCGCCCTCACGCGCATCCAGACGGCGCCGACCGCCGATCTGGGTTTTGCGCAGCTCGATCTTTCGCGCGGAGTGCGCCAGGGAGCCGGCGAGGTTGTCTACGGTGCCGGTAAAACCGCCGAGCAGATTGCCGCCATTATCGAAGCGCTGCGCGATGCCGGCCAGGAACGTATCCTGGTCACGCGCCTGGATGCCGAAAAAGCCGCGCGCACCGCTGAGCTTCTCGGCAACGGCATTGACCTGGGATATGTCCCGGACGCGCAGCTCGCCCTCGTGGGCGGCAAGCCCTCCCCTACCGGCAACGGACGCATCGTCGTCGCCTGCGCCGGCACGAGCGACTTACCCGTCGCCGAAGAAGCCGCGTTGACGGCCGAGTTCTATGGCAACGAGGTCGACCGCCTCTACGACGTAGGTGTCGCCGGCCTGCACCGCCTGCTCGCGCATGCCGAGGAACTTGCCCAGGCGCAGGTGGTCATCGCCATCGCCGGCATGGAGGGCGCGCTGGCGAGCGTTATCGGCGGTCTGGTGAGCTGTCCGGTCATCGCCGTTCCCACCAGCGTTGGCTACGGCGCAAGTTTTGGTGGCGTAGCCGCGCTGCTCGCCATGCTCAACTCCTGTGCCAGCGGCGTTTCGGTCGTCAATATCGACAACGGCTTTGGCGCCGCCTACCAGGCAAGTCTTATCAATCATCTGAGCGCCGGCACACCCCGCGCCCGCTAAGGAGCATTCCATGTCCAATCATCAGCACACGCTTATCATCGACGGCACCTCGGGCATCAGCGGCGACATGACCGTCGCGGCCCTGCTCGATCTGGACGCCAGCGAGGAGCACCTGCGCGAACAGCTCGCCACACTGCCGGTTGACGGGTTTGAGGTTGCCGTTACACGCGTAAACAAGCATGGCATCGACGCCTGCGACTTTGACGTTCAGCTGGCAGAGGAGCTCGAGAACCACGATCACGATATGGCCTGGCTCTACGGCAACGAAGCAGCTGCCGAGCACGAGCACCACCATCATGACCATGGTGAGCACGAACACTGCCATGAGCATGATCATGAGACCCACGGCCATGGCCACGAGGGCCATCATCACGCCCACCACCATCACCATCGTTCTTTGGCGGACGTCACCGCCATCATCGACGGCTCGCAGCTAAGCGATGGCGCTAAGCGTCGTGCGCTCGCCATCTTTACCGCGCTCGCCGCCGCCGAGGCCAAGGCCCACGGCAAAACGCCCGAGACCGTCATGTTCCACGAGGTAGGCGCCATCGACTCCATCGTCGACATCTGCTCGGTCGCCATCTGTCTCGATGACCTGGGTATCGAGGACATTGTCGTCGAGTCGCTCTCCGAGGGTCACGGCACCATTCGCTGCGCCCACGGCCTCATGCCCATTCCCGTCCCCGCTGTCGTCAACCTGTGCCAGGCGGGCAATATCGCCCTCACGCCTGCACCGGTCGCCGGCGAGCTCGTGACGCCCACGGGCGCCGCCATCGTCACCGCGCTGCGTACGTCCGACCAAATGCCCTCACGCTACCGCATCGAAGCCGTCGGCTACGGCGCCGGAAAGCGCCCCTACGAGGGTTGCTCCGGTACGCTCCGCTGCCTGCTCGTTCACGTGGATGCATAGCCATGGATGCCCGCAAAGAAAAAAGCCGCGCTGCGATCGTCGCGGCGTTCTCCGAGCTGCTGCGCGAAGAGGACTACGGCAAGATCACCGTCGGCGACATCATCGCGCGCGCCCACGTAGGCCGCGCGACATTCTACGGCCTCTTTAAGAGCAAAGACGACCTACTGTCCGAGCTCGTGAGCGACATCTGCACCCACGCCCTCGACGACGATGGTACGCCGCTCGACGACCCACTCGTGCAAGTCGAGCATATCCTCAACAACCTCTGGGATCGTCGTCAGGGCGTACGCGCCCTCGTAGCCGGCGCTGGCTCACGCGTCTTCGCCGACTGCTTACGCAAGACCATCATGTCGCGCGCAGCCGAAACCATCCCTACCGACCCAAACGGCCCCGCCGCCACCATGGACCGCAGCTTTCTACTGCACCACATAGCCTCAAGCTTCGTAGGAATGGTCCAATGGTGGGCCTGGCACAACTTTCAAGCAGATAAGGCCGAAGTAGCCAAAGACTACCTCTCAGCCACAAAGCCCCTCTTCAACTAAGTAAGAAGCTCATCCCAAAGCATCGTCCCAACCCAAGCCGCCACGCATCCCAAAGTGTCGACAGCAGCCCAACGCCCCTACCAGCAACAAGCCCCTCCCATCCAAATTCAGATATATATGTTGGGTTGCTTGTACGAACGCAACAAAGACCCCGCAGCTGTCCGCATGGGGTAACTTCCCAGCGCACTCCGCAGGACGCAAAAAGGCTCGCCGCACAAAGTGCGCAGCGAGCCTTTTTGCATGTCCGAGGACGCGCTGGGAAGTTACCCCATGCGGACAGCGGACAACCTATGTAGCCTCAGACTAGAACATGCCCAAGAAACCATGCACAAACAGCGCGGCCAGAGCGGCACCGACAAACGGAGCGATGCCAGGAACGAGCAGGCCGTACTTCCAGTTGTTGTCAGCCTTGTTCTTGATCGGCAGCACCTGATAGGCCATGCGAGGACCAAGGTCACGGGCCTGGTTCATGGCGAAGCCAGTGATACCGCCCATGCCCATGCCAACAGCCCAAACGATCAGACCGACGCAGATGGCGAGCATCAGGACGTTCTCGCCAGCACGGTTAGCAGCAGCAAGGATGGCGCTGATGAACACAAAGGTGCAGATAGCCTCGCAGAAGAAATTACGGGCATAGTTCGTACCCTCGGTGGTGGGGTTGGTCGAGAAGATATTGCGCTGGGCAATAGGGTCGACGACGCCCTCGGAAGCCTTGAACTCATCGGCATACATCAACCACGCGATCACGGCACCCGCAAAGCCGCCGAGCATATCGGCAATCATGAAGGGGATGCAGCTGCTCCACGGCACCAGGCCTACGATGCACTGGGCAAGCACCATGGCGGGGTTCATGCACACGGCGCCGCCAAAGACAAACAGGCAAACCGAGATGCCAAAAGACCAGGTGGTGATGGCAAACATGTGGCCGGAGCCCTGATACTTGGTGCCCTTAAGCACGGTATCGCAGTGCACGCCCACGCCAAAGATGATCATGAGGGCCGTTGCGCCGAATTCGCAGAGGAGTTTGGTAAGCATAAAACCTTATCTTTCTTGTCGGTTATAAACGATTCGTTTAGGCCGCGTACTAGTGCTGTGCGACGACAACGCCCAGGCCATCGGGAATGACGGCCACCTTGGCATCGGCACCCTTCATCTCAAAGGCGAGCTTGAGCGCCTCATCGAGGGTGTTAACCGGCGTCATGTGCATATCCTTGATCATCTGGTGATCGCACAGGTCGGTAACCATGATCACAGGGTGATGCGCCAGGATGCGGGCAAAGATCTGGCTCGTCCACTGGTCGGGCAGGGTCTCGTCCTTAGGACGGTCGATGCAGGCGCGCTCAAACTCTGCCGGATCATTGTCGGCGATGTTGTGATAGAAACCCTCGCCACCGTGACCGTCGGCACAACCGGCGACATCGATGATCACGCCGCCCTCGGGAAGCGTAGCCTCGGCAGAGCACATGCCCTTCACGGCCTGATAGATGTTCTGGTCGAGCGGGTAGCCGTCGTTGGTGGTAATGGCAATCTCGCACTCGACGGGCTCAACGCCGGCAAGGCTCTTCACGAACTCGCAGCCAGCCTCGTGCGCCTTGTGGATGTCGCCGGCAAAGGAGCCGATGACCTCGTGCTTGCCGTTGAGCACCACGTTGAGCACAAAGGCAAGGTGAGCCATCTCGGCAGCGGCAAACATGTCCTCACTCACGTGATTGTGGCACAGGTTGCCTGCACGCGAATGGGAATCGTTCACAAACTGACCGTTGTGGTTGTACATGATGGTCTTGTAGCTGGCGATGCCAGGCAGGACGGACTTGCGGCTGCCAGAAAAGCCTGCAAAGAAGTGCGGCTCAATGAAGCCCTCGGCAAGCAGCAGATCACAATCGGCGGCAATCTTGTTGATGATGCACTCGCCACCAGAAGGCAGGGTGCCAATCTTTTTCATCATGCTGTCGTCAGTCGCGACGTGCATAACGATTTCCTCGTTGGCAACGATCTCCTCGCCGTACTTGTTGACGAGCTCCTCGTGCGTCGACGGACGATGCATACCCGTAGCAACAAGAATGCGAACGCGTGCCTCAGGCGCAACGGAGTGGATGTGATGCAGCAGAATAGGCATCGTCACACGCGAGGGAACGGGACGCGTATGGTCGGAGCTAATGATGACGATATCCTTCTTGCCAGCACAAAGCTCCTCGAGCGACGGCGAGCCATAAGGGTTGGCAAGCGACTCCTCTACCAGCTCTTCCTGCGATTTCGTGGTCTTAAACTCGTTTTGATGACCTTCCATCACACCCGCGAAGTTCTTATCCTCGAGCTCCAGATGCAACGTCTTGTGGTCAAACGGCAGTTCACATTCAAACAATGACGAGCGCCCTCTTCCTTTTCAACTGACACACTAGATAAACCGTTGGAAGGATACGCCGCTCACCGAAAAACACCACCGTCCACCGACCCATTAACACAACGTTCATATTTGACCCACAACAAAACGGCCGCGACCCCAAACGGGACCGCGGCCGCTACAGTCGTAAGGCGAGAAGCACCACATGCATCTCAATCCCGATCGATAAGGCGCGCGGCGCGAAGCGCCAAACGCGCCGCCGGGACAGACCCCATCCAAAACGCGCGAAGCGCGCCATTAATTCCCCCAGCAGTAATCCACTGAAGACCGGACATCGCAGGGCCCGCCATTAGCTTACTTTTAGG
>ENA-ORRR01001720-ORRR01001720.1-human-gut-metagenome-genome-assembly--contig:-NODE-1720-length-13264-cov-2.61133_pt1 | contig 13264 bp, 13 predicted proteins | sample MGYA00242182_ERZ509148 | MGnify/ENA primary metagenome ERZ509148 (study PRJEB26280, sample SAMEA2338674) | human gut metagenome | biome: human gut; feature: human-associated habitat; material: faeces... | reverse complement strand
GATTGTTTCTCAGGTTTCTGATCGGACAAAATGATACCGATCCCTGTCAAAATGCCACACAGAATCACCATGGCTGCAATCACAATTATGATTCTTTTTTTCAATGCTGTTTGGCTCCTTTCTTGCTTTTAATGGAATGGTAATTCTTCCTCGATTCCATCCGGGATATTCTGGAAACCATCAGCGTCCGGTGCTCCCATTGCCCCCTGATTTCCCCGTCCCTGTTCTGACTTGCTTTCGGCAAATTCCTGCTCTTCTACTACCACTTCTGTGGTATAAACCTTGATCCCATCTTTATTCGTATAACTGCCGGTCTGGATCCTTCCGGAAACCGAAATCCGTAGTCCCTGACGGAAATATTTCTCGGCAAATTCTGCGGATTTTCCGAAAACCACACAGGGAATAAAATCTGCCGTCTGCGATCCTTCCCGTTGGAATCTTCGCTCCACTGCCAGAGTATATCTTGCCACCGCAGTTGCCGGCTCTCCCTGGGAATACCGTACCTCTGGATCCCTCGTCAATCTCCCTACCAATACTACTTTATTCATCTTCATCTGTCCTTTCTTTTTTCTCTAACCTGCCGGAACTCCACCTGGGAACACCCAGCCGATCCACCCCGTATGTCCCTGACAGGTTGCGGTCTGCCAACTGCACCATTCTTCCAGACTTTCCACGGAAAAATAGCCCCGGTTATTGGCCACCATTCCATTCCCAAGATAGATCCCAACATGTCCATATATGCTGCCCATACTTCCGTAGCCACTGCCACACACAATGGCTCCCGGCGGAATGTTTTCCATGCTGGTATTTCCTGTATTTTTATAGTTGTTCCACATATCGATGGCATTCCCATACGGGATTGTTGGTGCTCCTGCAGCCTGATAAATTCCAGTCACCCACTGAGCGCACATATCCGGGGTACAAGGGTAAATTCCCTGATTATTAGCGGCATGATCCACGATGCTCTGCATCAGTGGCGTCACCGTTCCATCGTAGTTTCCTCCTCCGCTTTTTTGGTACTCTTCATAAGTCATGTTATCGAACCGGTAGAGGTTATAATTGTCCATGTGCTGCACACATTTTTCCACATAAGAACTATCCGTTGCCCAGCCCGCCGCACGGATTCCATTCATAAATCCTCTGGCATCTTCTTTTGAATATTTTTTATCGTTTTTATTCCGATACGCAGACACCTTACTTGCATAAGGTTCCCGGCTCAACATCCATCCTCTCTGCCGGATACAGGCTCCATAATCCGGATACACGGAAAACGCAGCCGTGATGGTGGTATTTCCATTTCCGGTTTCCTCCCCTGTGGATAGATCTACACCACCAATGGCATACTGGTCTCCGGAAAAATACTTGATTCCAAACAGATTTTTATACTCGTATGCCAGCTGGGAGAGTCCCTGTCCATTGTCTCCACCTGGCCCATATAACCCAAATCCGGATTCCGCAATCACCTGTGCTACCCCAGTAGAGACCGGAATCCCGCTCTCTTCCTGCACGGCAAAAAATGCTTCCATCATATCCTCGGTAATAAAGGGCGGCAGTCCATGTCCGGTGGCCGGCTGTTGGTCTAAAAACCCACCGATCAGGGACATGATCACACTGACAATCAGGGAGATTGCCAATACCGCCACCAAAAGAAAAGCCAGCATGGTCACAAGTACGGTCAAAAGTGCCGCTGCAAGCTGCATCACCATTGCCGCACCGGCCAGTACCACACTTCCAATCGTTGCCCCCACATATTTTACAAAGGATGGCAGATCTCCAACCTGTGCATTCTGTTGTTTGCTATCTTCCAGTTTTGCCCGTTCTTCTCCAATCGCTTGCTGGGCTGCCTGGTTCACTCCTTGGATGTATTCTTTAAAGGTATGTGCGGTTTTCTTCGCTGTTCTGGTGGCAAGGGTAGCCGGAGTAACCGGGGCTGTGCTTCCTGCAGCTGAAGCAGCGGTCTTTTGTGCTCCAGCAGTTCCCGAACTGCCTCCGCTGGAATAGGAGCCCACCACATCCACACCACTCCCTGCCCCCATGCCTCCTGTCCTGCCTGTTTTCGCATTTCCGGATTCCCTCTGCATTCTCTCTGGAACAGAACGGACATTCCCCTTGGATTTCTCCGGCATCCGTGGCAAGCGTCCTGGTTTCCAAATCCTCGCCTGTCCTGCCATTCCCGTTCTTTGCTTTCCCAAACGAATCCTGCCAGACTGCAAAAAAACCAGATCTTCCCGCAAATCATCCGGACGCCTTTCAGCTCCTGCGAAAGCTTTCCGTTCTCCTGCCTGCCACTCTTTGAATACCTGTTGGGATTCTTTCTGCAACAATCGCTGTTGTTTGGATTTCGGCATCCGGTTCCAGGCTTTTGCTTCCTTTGGGGTCAGATACACAGTGGGATCACTGGATTCTGCCAAATACTTCCGAATCTCCTCATCGATCTGTTGTTCCACTTCTGATTCCATCCATGCATCCCAGTTTTTCTTCTTCCGGACGGAGTCCTGCAATTCTACCTCTGCAAACATCTCTGCCAGAACTTCTTCCTGGGACGTTCTTTGTTTTCGTTTTGTTTCATTCAATCTCATTGATTTCACCTATTTCGCAATCTGATACCAGCCCTCTTTCTCTTCCAGAGCACCTGTCTGAAGCATGGCATCCAACAGCCTCTGTGCTTCCTCCGGGGCGATCTCCAACAAAGCAGTCACATCCCCAAACCGGATCGGTGCAAACGCCGCCAGCTGCAGAACGGTCTCCCACTCCTGTTCCCCCAGTCCCTGTTGCAGCACATCGGGCTTTTCTTCCTGCCAGTTCTGGGGCATCTCTGGTTCCGGTTTATATGCCACCTGTGGAGGCACCCGTTCCTGCCAGCGTTCCGGTTCCTCCTCTGATTCCATCATGGTTTCTTCTCTCACAGGGACAGTGTTCCTAACAGGGGTGCGTTCTGCCTCCCGCGCTTTTTCATGGAAGTTGGTGGAATATTTTTCATACAGGATATTATCCTTCTCAATCCGTGCATTAAAAAGCACCACTTTTTTATTCCAGACGATCACACCCTCTCCCGGTTTTCCCGTTCCCAGCGCACGGAATTCCCGTTCGGATAACGGCTGGATCTCTGCCAGGCTCTGGGCATCCACACCGCCCTGATCTAAAAAACATTTATAGGAACAGTTCTGGAATAGCTCTACCATCTTTTTGTTGGCCAGAGCTGCCACCACGTTCTGCATAGCAAGGGTGACGATTCCTCCGAACTTTCGGAAGGTAATAACTGCATTGTTGAGCATATCTGCAGATCCCGGTTTTTCCGAAACCACCTGTGCCTCATCCACCACTAAGTGTGTGGCTTTCTGCAACTTTTTATTGTAATCCATCCGGGTAGACAGATAATGCAGCACCGTATCCATGACAGCCTCCCAGTTGTTTTCTGGTACATTACACATTCCAAATCCTACCAATCGATTCTGAAATTCAATATTGGTCGGGTGCGCCAGCATGTCACAGGAGCCCGTAGTATACTCTTCCAGGGAGTTGTAGATGGGACGGATGATGGCTTCATCGTGAGCGTGCTGTACCTGTTCCAGTTCCTTTCCAATCTCTTCCCGCAGCCAGAGTAAGGTGGGCTGTTTCTTTAACCGCTTTTGAGCAAAAACCTGGGCAAACATCTGCTCCGTACAACGGCTCACCACGGAATCGTGCTCCTGGGTGACCAGGATATTTTTCATGATCGCCTGCACCAGTCCTTTTGCATACTCACACTGTTTGGCCACAAATTCCGCTTTCAGCTCTTTACTGCCGGAAAAGACTTCCTGGGTCACTTCAAATCCATTGAGATAAATCCCGCTTTTAGGGGTCAGGTCAAAATACACTCCCTGATACTCCCTGCAGATATCTTCAAATTCATTCTGGGGATCCAGCACAATGATGTCATCTTCGCTTCCAAGCAAGGTCTGGGAAATCTCGGTCAGCTTGATCAGCATGGATTTTCCAGAACCGGAATATCCCACAATGATCCCGTGAGGGTTTGGAAGGAGTTTCCGGTTGGCAATGAGATACCGTCCCGTTGTTTTATTGATCCCCAGCATCTTTCCGCCCGGCTCCAGGATATCCTGGGCATGATAGGGATTAAATGCCACCAAAGAAGAGGTGAGAAAGAACCGCATATAATCCACCTGTCTCCCACCGATTGGAAGTGCCGTATTTAAGGCTTTCAGTTGTCGAAAATCACAAGGCTCCAAAAAGGCGCCCACTTTATCAGAACGTCCGATGGCGCAGACCTCTTCCATCCGCTCTTGCAACAGCTCCACACCTTCCTTCACCGGAGCCGTCAACACCACCAGAAGGTTTAAAAAGACCCCTTTCTCATCGTTGGCATCTACCATTTCAATGTATTCCTCGATCTCATCCCGGCGTTTCTTTTTGGTGTAAGACGGAGAAGTCACAATCTGCCCTGCCTGCCGTTTCTGCTCGATCTCGTCGTTGATCTCCCGCTCATTGTTCATATGCATCGCTACCAGCTTGTCATTGATGACCTCCTGCTGTACCGGAGCAAAGTCCAGTGTCACAAAAGACGGATAGGACAGGCTGCTTAACGTATGTAAAAAGGTGTCCGTATCCAGGGATTTCCGATATTGGGTAGCAGTCAGCACGGTCATCACGGTATCTCCCAGGATCAGGTAATCATTGAATTGCTGGATACTCCGTGGCAGCACGTCACTTTTCCAGTCCTGCAAAGCGTCCCGCAGTACTGCTTGCGGGAACTCTTCTCCGGGACGTAGCATCCCATGGAGTACCCGGAACCGATCCAGGGTTCCCAACACAGCAATGTCACTTCCCCATCCTGCAAAGGCATCCTCGATCATAGGTTCCAATGCCCGAAAATAGATGTTTGCCTGATCCAGACTGTCTGCCCTGCAGGTGATGGTCAGATAGCGCAGTGTCCGCACCGTGGAGTTGGCATCCGCCAGTTTCGATTCCTGCCACTGCCGGATCCCTTTTGCAATGTCCGGATATTCCTTCTCATTGCGTTCATTCCGGATCGATGCCAGAAATTTTTCTACCGATTGGTATTCATTGCACAATGTGATCTTATAAGACGCATCCATGGAATTGAGCCAGAACATCAGTTCTGATAAAAAATTCTTTTTTTCTGTCCGGTTCTTGTTGATGTAATTGATATCCTCAAATACATAACACCGATCATACAATGTATCCTTTTTCTTGGTTTCCAACTGGAACACCCCGTTTGCATAGGCTTTCTGGATGTTGAATGCCTGACGCACGTTCTTGGGTACCGGAACCAAAGGCTGGGACAGCTCCCTTTTCTTGGAAAATTCCTTATTTCCATTAAAAATTGCCATTTCTTTTTATCGCTCCTTTCTCGATGGATGCATGGTAAATACTCGGTGTTTCTGACCGGCTGCAGTTTCTGTTTCCCCACAAAGTTTCTTTGTTTTCTGCAGATACTTCCATTCTTTGCATAACATAGGGATAGACATTCCCCGGTATTTGAACAGTCCCAAAAACGGGATCGGCAGTGCTGCCAGAATTCCAATGTAAACGCCTCCCTGCGGCGGAACGTTTAAAAAATACCAAAGGGCAACCATAATCCCGATCACCGTCGGCAAAAAGCAGCCTACCGTAATCAGCTGTTTCAGATCCAGCCCTTTCCAAATGGATTGCTGATATGCCGTTTCAAAATCTTTGTTGATATCGATTTTCATATCCTTTCTTTCTACTCCTTTCCGTTCCGAATTTCGGAACAAGTTGTTTATAAGTGGAAGGTTTCTTTCATAAAGCTCCTTGCGCCCCGTACCGACACTGCCATTCCGATCATATAGATTGTAGAGGTCAGTGCCTGCCCAAATCCGTCAAAGAAATCTGCAAAGCTGTCCCCTTGCAGATCCATGCCTCCGATGATCCGCCCGGAGATCGACATCACCAGAGCGATCACCACAATCTCAAACACATTTCCTAAAAAACTTCTCACCCAGCTCTTCGCTGTTTCGTCAATCCCACGTCCTGACACCATGCTCGGCATGGCCAGTGGGAAGGTCACGGTCAAAAGATACAGCTTGACATAACGGCTGAACAGAGTCAAAAAGATCAGCATTCCACAGATCAGTGCGATAAAGAAATATAAAAATCCCATGAACCACCAGAACAGAACACTTCCGGCATCCACTTCGCCGGTGAAAAAATCTGGTGCCTGGAAATCCAATACCATTCCTCCCATCAGGGATGCCATGGAAAACAGGGTCTTCATCAACTGCATTCCCATCTGCATCAACACATTTAAGGCCACCAGCCGGATCATCCCTTCAATACAAAGCTCCAAGGTGATGTTCTCTTTTAAATTGGAGGCTGCTTTTAGAAATACGCAGATGAAAAAGACATTCATCATGGATAAACCGATTCCCATTGCCCAGGGATACAGAGTATCTGTTACAAATTTCCAAGTGGCCGGGGAAAAGTGCTGGGGGTCTTGACTAATGACCCCCGTACTCAATCCGATGCACCAATCCCAGACGACTTTTGCCAGCTGATAAAACGGGCCATAGAACATTTCCTTCAACAGGTCTTCTACCCATCCTGGCATTTGCCATCACCTCCTAGCTTGGCAGTCCTGTCCGGATGACCGTAATGATCTGTGGTGCCAGGGTTGCTACCAGACCACTTCCGATCCTCTTAAAGGCAATGGACTGTGCCCCACCATCCTGTGTATTGAGGGACTGCGCCCACTCGAACAGTCCCCACAACAGAAAGATGGTACCGATCGAAGATACAATCGCTGCGATTACCTGATAAATCGCATCAAATCCTCCGGTAATCTGGGATGTGTCCACATTTCCCGCCGCAAACACCGGAACGTTTACTGCAAAAAATAAGAGGAGGCAGCCCACACCGAACTGTGCCACGTGCCATCGCCATTCCTTTTTTGTTGGGTTCACTAGTTTCCTCTGGTTTGTTCTTTCATTCTGGATCTTGTTTTGTTTCATCATTTTTTCCTCCTACTCTCCAATATGAAACACACGGATCATCAAAAACATTAAGATTCCTGCCACCAATGGCATGGTAATAAAAAATGCCAGTCCAATATAAGCAGCTCCAAATTTCTGATTCACAACATAAGCGGCAGCTAATCCACATAAAATTCCAATGACCACTGCGATCACAACGACCAGTTTGGATTTCCAATTACTTCTTCTCATAACATTCTCCTTTTCCTGTTCCGAAATCCGGAACATCTCTTTCATTTTGAGTACAAAAAAAGCACGAACCATCCGTGCTTAGTGACAAGTTAATGCGGTTGTCTTTTGAATTTCCCGCTTTAACACCTCCCTGATTTGTTTTTCACAAACAGCACTGGAATCTGACAGATAAGCCAGTGCCGTTTCATAGTCCCGGTACCGACTGTGTTCCAGGTAATCCAGAGCTGCTTTTGCCCGTCCATTTTCTTTGGGACACTGCTCCACCAAAAGCGTCAGCATTCCTTGAAGCGTTCCCGAGGATTCATAGGCTCTTGGGATCGCAGCAAGAAATGCTTTGGAATACGGCTTTTTCGGGAGTCTTTTTCCCTGTTGGATGTTTCCTGCCCTACGATCCCTGATTTCAAACAGAACCATGACAGCAATGGTTCCCGCCGACAACAGAAGCAGGACGATTCCGATCACAATATAAAACATCATAACTCCTTTCTTGTTCCGAATTTCGGAACACCCTATCCTCGGAAATAGTCTGCAATCTCAAAGACCTGTTTCATGGCCTGTTTGGGTGTCAATTCTTTGGTCAAAAAGCCGCTGGCATACACACGCCCCTCCCCCTTGGAATATTGGAACTGTACCCCCGGCACCTTTTTCCCGATCCGCTCTAATTTCTCTTCCAGTTCCTTTCCGCCTTTGCGTTTTGCAGAAATGTCAAACTGGATCAAGTCTTCGAAAAACAAAAAGGCATAGGACAGTTTTCCCACTTCCCCATGGAGCTGTTCGCCTTCTTCCGAATGCCGGATTTCCAGCTGCTCAAACTCCGGATGGTTGTTCTGCAGATACCGCTGTAAGACCGTTGCAGTCAATTCCTCTCTGGTAATCTCCTGTTCTTTTACGGAAACCCGCAAAGGTCGCTGTCTCCATTCATTCTCTTCGGCTGTATCCATCTCTTCCGGGATTACTTCCGCTGAATCCAGTTCGGTTTCCACCTCCGGCAGCACTTCCCTCTCTTTTTCTGGCTCCTGTGATGATTCCTGTTTGGATTCCAGCAGCTTTTTCAGTAAGGAGGTTCTCTCCTCCCCCAATTGTTTCAACAGAAGCTCTTTCTGCTCCAACTGGATAGTCAGGTGTTGGTTCTCCTCCCGCAATTGCGTCAGTTCTTCGCATTGTGTCTGCTGGAACTGCGTCTTTTCTTGGAACAGAGTATCCCGTTCCTGTTTCACTGCCTCGTATTCCAATTTCGGCACATATGCGGACAAATCCGGAAGGGACGGTGGGATTCCGCATTCCTGTTGGCCGATCTGATATTCATACTCCCGTTTCAGATCTTCCGCTTCCATCCGCTCATTGCGCAGCTGTTCCAGTTCCAGACGGCTCTTCATCAGCAGTTCCTGTTGCTGTCCTTCATAGAGCTTCTTGGTCTGTTCAAAGTCCTGTTTTTCACGCTGCAGAGCTTCCTGTTCCTTCCGGTGGGCTGCTTCCTGATCTGCCAGCTTTTGTTGTGCAGATGCCATCTCCTGTTTCTGCCCTTCCAGGCTTTGGTATTGTCTCCCAAGCTCGGTCTGAATCTTTTGCAGATCCCGGCTTTTCTGTTCATACTCCTGTTTCCGTTTCTGGTACGTTGCCTCCCGTACAGCAAAAATGCGCTGCATCTCTTCCAGATACTGTTTGGTTCCGGATCCTTCTGGCTCCGGAAATTCCCTTGTTTTCTCTTCTTCCATACATCCTCCTTCTTGTTTCACCACCAGGAATCCCCGGTTTTTGGCACTGGCACTTCAGGTGCAGGTGCCACTGGTTCTTCAGATGCCATAGGGTTCTGTGGTTCCTGGGTTTCCTCGAAATCTTTCTCCTTTGTTTCAGACTCTTGCATCTGTTCTGTTTTGGGACGTTCCTTTTCGGGTAGAGTCGTTAGGGAACGTCCCAGACAAAGGCTGCCACAGGCAGCCAGTACGATGCTGGTGATCAGCAACATCTTGTTTCGTTTTTTCATGGATTCGCACTCCCTCCTAAAAGGCAGTGCGTGTTTCCACTACCTTTGTATTCACTGCCAGCCGCTTGGGGGTCTGGAAATATCCCACACAGGTCACAAGCGTCACCCTGGCTGTATCCTGACCCTGGCTCTCCCTACTGGAAAAACAGGGATCATCTGCCTGCAGATACTTCCAGCCTTCCACCTGCAGTTTCCGGACACGCTCCGGCGTATACAGATAGGCTTCCGGATTTGCTGCCAGAAACGCATCGTTCGTGAATTGTTTCAGGCTCCCGAACATCTGTCCGGAAGCCATGTTGTGGGCAAACAGATACACCTGACTGTCCGAAAACCTGGCTCCGGCAAATGTAAAAATACTCCCCAGCGGGCTGTATGCCCCTTCAAAATCTTTGGTCAGGTATTCTGTATCTGTCTGTCCCGTCAGGATGGGGCTGTCTACCCCAATCTGGGGTACATACAGCCATCCCACGATTTCCGGATTGATGCGCTGCAGCGCTGCAAAATCGATCGTACGTTCCATGGGATCTGCCCCCTGGCTGACAGTCTCTTGTACCACCAGTTTCTGCAGCGCCTCCCCTTTGACTTTGATCTCCTGGAATGGTTCCTGTTCCCGGTATGCCAGGAACAGGCAGCCCAGCCCCAGCAGCACCAACAAAAAGGCCAATCCCATAAGTCCCTTACTTTTTCTCATGTTTTGCTGCAATTACCAGTCCCCCGGCAAGTACCAGAAGGAGGACTCCCCCTGCTACATACCAAATGGTGGCATCAAACAGTCCGGTCTGGGGTGCCGTATGCTCGGCTGGTCTCGGGGTGTGCTTCGGTTCCACTTTGATGTCGTAATGTAAGGTTTCGTCTGTTTCCATGGTAGGGATGCTTAAGAGGGTCGGGGATACCAGATCGTACCCCGGCTGGTCTTTGGTCGTTAACAGATACACTCCCAGCTCCTGTTTTTCAAATACGACTTGTCCGTTTCCATCCGTTTTTTTCCCCTGTTCTTGTTTGGCTGTCTCTGCCAGCGTTTTGGCAGCCTCCTCCAACTGCTCTGCCGTGGTCAGCGTATTCAAATCGATCTTTGTGTTGTCATATTCCGGAAGCAGCGTATAGGTACTGTCCTGAATCTCCCCCACTTTCGTCAGGAAAAACTCCACATCCGCTACGCTGGTTCCCTCTTTTCCCGGTGTCAGATGGACGGTCACGCTTCCCGTCTGTACCGTCTGCTCCGGACTTTGCCCGGTCTGTGTCTCCTGCCCGGTATTCGGTTCTGCTGGTTCCTGAGCTGCCTGCACACTGTAGACGCTCCCAAAGGTCAATAGCAGTGCCAGACATCCGGCACTAAATCTTGTCATCATCTTTCGCTTCATTGATTGTCCGTCTCCTTTCTCTCCAAATGTATAGGAGGAATAATAGTAAGAACGCAAACGGCAACAGAGTAAACACCAATTCCCTTGCAGAGGGCAGTTCTTCTCCGATGCTATTTGCTTGTTTTGCCTCATAAGGCACCCGCTTTCCAGTTACGATCAGGCGGTGTGTGTTTAACCCGTAAGGAGTACAGGTAATGATCGATGCCAGATCCTGTCCTTCCTGAATCTTTAACACCGACACTTCTTCCGGCTTGACTACCTGGATCTCCGTCACCTGATAAGCCAGGGTTTCATCCAGCACGTGGAAAAAGAAGTAATCCCCTTCTTCCAATTCATCCAGCCGGGTCAGAAGTTTTGACTGGGGAAGTCCCCGATGTCCGGTTAAAATGCTGTGGGTGGATTCCCCGCCTACCGGGAGGCTGCTTCCCTGCAAATGCCCGATCCCTTTCGATAAGACCTCTTCACTGGTTCCATGATAGATCGGCAGCTCCACTCCGATCTTTGGAATGTCCATACTTCCCATGACCCCCGTCCCGGTGGTATCCAACAGGGATGCGTAAGACGCATCCCCCAAAAGAAGTGCATCCTCCCCAGATAAGGTTGCCCCATTGGTCTGATAGAGGATGCTATTGTAATGTTCTGCCTGTTTCCGTAGTTCTTTTACATCCAGTTTCTGATCCTGGATGGTCTTCTGATAGGTTGCAATCACCTGTTCCTGCTCTTTCTGACTGTACAGATGTGCCAGAAGGGGCAGACAGCAACAAAGGAATCCAAGTAGGAACAACACCCAGATCCCCCATCGTTTCCGCATTCCTTATTCCTTCTTTCTTGCTTTTGCAACTGCCATTGCCACTGCCATCAGCCCTGTTCCTGTGATCAGAAGGATTGCCAATGCCGGAGTACCAGTCACTGGAAGTTTGCTTCCCACCTTGTTGACAACGGTCAGGTTCGCATTTCCCTGTTCTGGATTCGTTTCTAACTGCAGGTCTTTCTCATCTGTGACTCCATCATAGAAGCTCTTGATATGTGCCGTTGCCTGCAGCTCCTTCAACGTTTCTGCCGTAGCGCCCTGCCCCTTGATGTAATTGTTTCGGTCATCCGTGTAGGTTGGGATGATCTTGATCTCGATGGGGTCTTTTAACAACCGGTATCCATCCGGAGCTTTGGTCTCTTTCAGCCAATAGGTTCCCTGATCCAGACCGATGAGGATCACCTGTCCATCTGCTCCTGATACCATCTCCACCACATCCTGCGGCTGGCTTCCACCTGTGTGATCCGTACCTCCTGCAGAATCCCGGTTGATCACATGATATCCCGTATCTCCCTGTTTCACGTAGACTTCATTTTTGCAGTCTTTGTCACTATACAGACGGAAATGGGCACCCTGCAGCACCTTATCGTGGTCATTGGTTTTCACGATGTCAATCCGATAGGTGAAGCAGACGACCGTATCCCATGGGGTAAATCCGGTACTGCCCTCGTTATTGCTGTCCGCATCGTTGGAGAATTCCAGCCGCACATCATTCTCAAAGCCTGGACGTCCCGTATCGTTGGCCGCCAGATCATTCAACGTTGCCTCGTAAGTCAGGGTCACCTTCTGTCCATAGGTATTTTCCTGTTTCTCGTTAAAGTTCGGGAACTGCTTATCTACGATGGATTTCATATCCTGAACAACCACCTGGAAGGTATCTCCTCCACCCGGATTCGTTTTGACTGTAAACTCCCCTTCTTTTAAGGTGTAGCTTTTCCCTTTTTCATCAGAAATCGTAATCTTCACGCTTTCCGGTTTAAACGTCAGAGCTTTGTCCATCTTGTCATGCCATGCATAGTAATAGTTCTTGTATCCGTTCATGTTTGGGATGTTGGATTCGTATTTGTAGGGAACAGTCTGTCCGATCTCATAGTCTCCAATGTCATTCCATCCATCCGGATCTGTGAGATTGGGATTCTGATCATCTTCCTGGATCTTTTTGATCACACTTGGATAATCCGATTTCACCTGCATCTCTGCACTTGGATTTGCCGTACTGACCATACAAAGGGAACCTGCAGAATGAGTGCCTTCCACATCCGTAATCTCATCTACCAGGTAATACCCAAACTCCAGTCCGGTCAACTGGACGGAATTGTCGGATTTTACATCCTTGATATTCACCACATCAGACTGTACGCCCTGTTTTTCGATTTCATTTCGCAGATCTTCTACAAAGTAACGGAACTTACTGTAACGCCCTTCCAGTTCCTGTTCTGTCTGTGCTCCTTCCACCTTGTAGGAGTTCAAAGATTGGATGTAGTCAATGACCATATATTCTGTCACATCATCCACGGGAACAGACAGTGCCTTTGCTGCCACGTTCTTTAATGCCTGTTCATAGGTTGGATTGAAGGTATAATTGATGGATTCCATGCCCTGTGCATTCTGTGCCAGGAACAGCTTGTACACATGGAATTTCTTTCCTACCAGGGTCTGTCCTTCATTCCCTTTGATGGTGATATTGGCAGTACTACTTCCCATGTTGGCGATTCCGCCCTGGGTGTGATATTCCTTTGCTGCCACGGTTGCTTCTTCTGCAGCCTGTACCGTCAACAGCGGAGTACCGATCGTACTCACACTCATTCCACCCAATGCTAAGATACTTGCTAACATCCACACTTTACTTCTCTTCATCTTCTTGTTTCCCCTTTCTTATCATCATCACATATCCTGCCACGATTACTCC
>ENA-ORRR01001709-ORRR01001709.1-human-gut-metagenome-genome-assembly--contig:-NODE-1709-length-13315-cov-7.51538_pt1 | contig 13315 bp, 9 predicted proteins | sample MGYA00242182_ERZ509148 | MGnify/ENA primary metagenome ERZ509148 (study PRJEB26280, sample SAMEA2338674) | human gut metagenome | biome: human gut; feature: human-associated habitat; material: faeces... | reverse complement strand
TGTCCAGCTTGCCGTCGTCAACAGCCTTCTCCGCAAAGGAGACCAACAGGTTCTGAGCCGCTTCGATAGCACCCATTTCGCCGCACAGACCCCAGTCGATCAGCTCAGGGTGAGTCAGGGAAGCCTTGCCGCCACCCGAAGCACCACCCTTGGAACCGGCAGCGGTAATGCCCATGCTCGGCTGACGCAGCACAGCGGCCGCATCGATGCCACGCTCACGCAGCGCATCGATCAACGCGATCGTAGTGGTGGTCTTGCCCTCGCCGCGAGACGCCTTCAGCGGGGTATCGGCGGTGACGAGCACGACCTTGCCATGCTTGCGTGGAGCATCCGGATCATTCTTCAAATAATCGAGATAGCCAAACGCATCAATCTTCTGCACCAAGCCGTACTGGCTGGTGAAATCCTCAATGCTGGTCACTGGGGTTTTCCTTTCTTCGATTTGGAATGACGTCATTTTAGCGACGTTGTATTGCGGGGAAAAATCGGCTCCCGCAACGTGGTCACAGGAGCCGAATAGTGAGATATTAGAAGTCCGACATGTGGAAGCCGTTCTTCATGTTCATGCTGGCGGTGTACAGCACGGAATCAAGAAGCTTGTCGGTTTCCTCCTTGAGTCGCGCGGCCATGTTCTCGTTGGCTGCGGCAAGGATTTCGCGGGCATCGTCGTTGCGCACGGCTTCGATGATTTCATCCGGTTCCATCGACTGCACATCGCCGATTTCGTCTTCCGCATCGAATTCGTCGGTAACGTCACCCACCAAGCGTTCAATCTGCTCGTCGGTAGTGGCAACCATGCGGTGGCCCATCGCGCCGGTCTTCTCCTGATAGCGTTCCACAGCGTTGGCGGTGTCGGCGAAGCTGGAATCGCACAGGGCCGCGATAATGCGGTTCTCCCAATAGAAGTTTTCGGACGTGACGCGCGTGGTGGTGTCTTCCAAATACTTCGGCGTGGAGTTGACGTTCGGGAAGAACGGCACGAGTGTGTTGAACGGGTTGGAACCGTAGGCGATCCACTGGATCGCGCGGCTCACCTGCGGGCGGTACGGGCGGATCTGCATTACCGCAAGCTGGCTCTGACGGTTGATACCGATCGGGCGGAACATATGGCGGGTACGCTGGTCGCCAAGCTTTCCATACGGATCGTACGGAGTGCCCTGATAGTGGGAGCTCAGCACATACTTCACATCTTCGATGGTGATTTTGCGTTCTGGTTGGCGAGCCCACGGAATATCGTCGGAAACCGGCTTGTGGTCGGCATCCTGACCATCCCACTGCTCGTCGTACGGGTTGAGGAAACGCTGCATGTACCAAGCACGAGGAGTGTTGTACACGTGATCGGAATCGGAGTGGGAGCCAAACGCGTCACGCGGGTTGAACGGCGTAGTGCTCTCCACCGACAGGTCAAGATGGTTGCGTTCGATGAACTCGGCCAGATCGGCGGAGCACATGTGGTTCTCCTGCTCGCCAAACGCATCTTCAAGATCAAATTCGTCAATGCCCAGCTGGTTTGGCATGGTCACATACGCTTCGTCCGGCACACGCTTGGCGATCCAATGATGGCCGCCAACGGTTTCCAGCCACCAAATCTCGTCAACGTCGGAGAAGGCAACGCCGTTCATCTCATAGGTGCCAAATTCCTCAAGCAGCGCACCCAAACGTTCCACACCCTCGCGGGCGGTGGTGACGTACGGAAGCACGAGTGTGAGGAAATCCTCTTCGCCAATACCACCGGCGACTTCCGGCTCAAAGCCTTCTTCGCCTTCCTTGCCCTTGGCAGGCTTGAGTTCCACGAACGGATCGGCGCCAAGCACACGCTCGTTGGTGGTGAGCGTTTCGGTGGCACTCATGGCAACGTTCGCCTCGTTCACACCAGCTTCGCCCCAAATGCCTTCCTTCAGATCGGCATTCGGCACAGCCGTATACTGCAGCGGATTGTCAGGAAGGTCGATTTCAACATGCGAAAGCACGCTCTTGTACTTGCGCGGCTGATCTTCAGGCTTGACTACGATGAAGCGTTTCGGGCAAAATTCACCATTTGCACTATCTTCATTACGGGCGATGATGGTCGATCCGTCATAACTTGCGTCTTTGCCAACCAAAATCGTGGTACACGCCATAATTATTCAGCAATCCTTTCGATTATTGTTAATACGTTTTCGTCGAATATATTTCTGATTTCCGCATCTTTATATCGTTATATTGCTGCGAAAATCAGTTTTCTGGTCTTACTTTAGATGCTCTTTCAAAAATCAGGCTTTTCCAGTGAGGAAAATAGCGCCCTGATCAACGATTGTACCGGAAGTACGCAGCGCACGTTCCATTTCGTTGAGCCAGAATCCCTGATTGAGGCCGGCGAGCGGAGCCGTGGTGCCCCACACATGCAGGTAGTAGTCGTGATCCTGATCCGGCGGATATGGACCGTTGTAACGCATCGTCACTGCGGGATCGTTGCTGCGGCCCTGCAGCAACGGCGAAGCGGCGGATGTGCGTCCCTGAATCGTTTCAGGAATCATCGCGGAAACCGTGCGCGAGAAATCAGCCGGAATCGCGAGCGCGTGAGAATCGTTGAAATCGTACATCAGTGCGTCCACGGGCAGGTTCGCGAGGGACCAATGATTCCACTGGAAACCGCATACCGGAATCGAATCCGGATCAACGAATTCCCAATGCAGGAACTGCACTGCGGGATCAAGCGCATCAATGTAGAAGGGGAAGGAAACAATCGGTGTACCGTCGATGCAGTTCTCAGGCGGCGCCGCCTTGGCAAACGCGTCGGGAATGACGGTGAAATCTGCGGAAATCTTCATGCACCCAGTATCCCTCAAGCGCCTGACTCATACAAGGTTTCAATTGACGGTATAACGAAACGACCCCTGCGGGCGAGCCTATGTGGGCGCGAGGGCAGGGGTCGTTCCGGGAAACAGGGCCTATCAGACCTCACATCACTTGAAAAACAGGACGTTACAGGCGATAGGCACAGCTAGTACGGCTCAGTTGGCCGGGTGGTAGAAGTCGCCGTTAAGGGCGGCTTCGGCACGGGCCTGAGCCTCTTCGAAGGTGACTTCTGCGAGGGAGGCACGCACGTCGTCGAGCGCCACCGGAGTCATGGACAGAGAGTTCACGCCAAGACCGGCCAGCACTACGGCCAAGTCCGGATCAGCAGCGGCTTCGCCGCACACGCCCACCGGCATGCCCTTGGCGTTGCCCGCGTCACAGATCATCTTGATGGCACGCAGCACCGCCGGATGCCAGGCGGTCTGATAGTTGGCAACGGAACCGAGTGTACGGTCGGCGGCCAGCGTGTACTGGGTCAGATCGTTGGTGCCGATCGACACGAAATCAGCCACGTCGGCCACCTTGTCAGCCATAAGCGCAATCGACGGCACTTCGGCCATCGCACCCACGAACTTCAGACCGAAGCTCTTGCCAAGCTTCACGAAATAGTCAGCCTCATGCTGGTCGGCAACCATCGGAGCCATAACCCACAGGTTCGCATCGGTGGCGGCATCGGCTGCGGCGAGCGCCTTGAGCTGGCCTTCGAGCACGTCCATGTGGGCGCGCAGGGTGCGCAGGCCGCGCAGGCCGAGGGCCGGATTCGGCTCGTCTTCCGGAGTGAGGAACGGCAGCGGCTTGTCAGCGCCGGCGTCGAGCATACGGATCACGACCTTCTTGCCTGGGAACTGGCTCAGCAGCTCGGTGTAAGCGCGGGTCTGCTCTTCGACGGTCGGCGGCTCGGAGTTGCCGATGAACAGGAATTCGGTACGGAACAGGCCAACGCCTTCAGCGCCATATTCCAGCGCCTTGGCTGCATCGGCCGGCTTGCCCACGTTGGCGAGCAGCGGAATCAGATGACCATCCTTGGTGGAGCCTGGATTGCCGCGCAGTTCCTTGGCTGCGGCCGCGCGGGACTTGGCGGCTTCGGCAACGGCGATCTCCTCTTCGGTCGGGTCAACGACGAGTTCGCCCTTGGCCGCGTTCACGACCACGGTAGTGCCGTCGGTCAGGTTTTCGGCTTCGGCTGCGGAAACAACCGCCACAATGCCACGAGCGCGCGCCAGAATAGCGGTGTGCGAGGTCGGGCCGCCCTGCGAGGTGACGATGGCGAGAGTCTTGCTCATGTCGAGCGCCGCGGTATCAGCGGGGGAAAGATCTTCGGCGACGAGCACGAACGGGGTTTCGCTCTGCGGCAAGCCCGGAGCGGGAGCGCCCATAAGGTCGGCGATCACGCGCTGTCCGACATCGTGCAGATCGGCGGCACGCTCAGCCTGATAGCCACCGATGGCACGGAACATGTCTTCCACTGCGGCGAAGCCTTCGAGCACCGCACGTTCGGCGGTCTTACCCTGCTGAATCAGACCCTTGATGGATTCAGCCAGCGACGGATCGGAAGCGAACATGGCGACGGCCTGCAGAATCGGAGCAGCCTGCTTGGCACCTTCGTCACCATTGGCGGCCTCTTCAGCACGACGGTTCAGGTCGGCGTTCACCAGTGCGAGGGACTTTTCAACGCGGGCGATTTCGCTTTCGGCAGCAATGCCTTCCGCACGCGGAGCGTCCGACGGTTCCGGCAGTGGTTGCGCCATACGGATGACCGGGCCGACTGCAACACCGCGACCAATGCCAACACCTTTGATAATCATGTGAACTCCTTTGACCTGTTTCCTTGTTTTGTTGTTTGCCCGCGAAGGGAACGCGAACCGAACGTTTGTTGTTGTGATTTTCCGCGCTTGCTTTGCGCGTCGAGTTACTGCATGATTCCCACCGTCTTTGCCGGTAAATCATTTTCAGCCTGCGCACAGTATACACACTTTAAGCCGCAACACACAACCTGTAAACGTTTTCTGCATTTCGTGAAAAGAGGTGCTATAGTAATTATTAGCGGCGCACCGAGGCATTTCGCTCGGCAAGCAGCACGACTTTCAAATAACACAACCAAAAATCAATCAACACACGACTCAAAGGAGTGTCCATCATGGCAACCCGCACCACCGTCATCAACGATCCCGTCGGCATCCACGCCCGTCCGGCCGCACAGTTCACCCAGGCCGTCACCGCCTCCGGCTGCACCGTCACCATCGCCAAGGAAGGCGGCAACCCGGTTCCGGCTAACTCCATCCTGTCCGTCATGGGCCTGGGCATCAAGCAGGGCGATTCCGTGGTCATCGACGTGCAGGGCGCCGATGACGAAACCGTGGCAGACAACCTGCTGAACATCCTCGTCAACGCCGAGTGATCTTCCTTTTGCTGAAGATTTCAGAACTTCGCAAGATATTCAACAATCTTCAGTTGTTGCATCGCAATTATGAAATCGCAATGCAACATGCATGATTGCGATACTTGCTTCCAGCCCCCTGCCGCTTTCGACGGGTGGCTGTTTTATTCTTGAATACGCGATTGAGATACGGCAGTAATTCGAATAATCCGAGTTTTTTCGAGCATTTCGAATATTTGTGGTGAGGAGAGCATGGCACGTACAACCGACAACGCTTCGGCTTCGGCAACTTCGGCGAACAGTTCGATCACGAACGTCGCAGCGCTAGCCAACGTCTCCATCGCCACCGTCTCCCGCGTTCTTTCCGGCAAACGCACCAAAGACGACGACATCGCACGTCGCGTGCGAGCGGCCGCGGCACACCTCAACTATTCGGTCAATTATGCGGCGAGCGCGTTGCGCAGCACCGTCACCAACACCATCGGCCTGGTGATTCCGACCGCCAACGACCCGTTCTGCGCGCAGCTGCTTGACGAAATCGAACCCGTCATCGACGTGGATTCGCAGCAACTGCTGCTGGGCATCGGCGGCGATCAGGCCACGCAGATTCAACGCATCGAGTCGTTGGTAGACCGCCATGTTGACGGTCTGATCGTGCTGCCCGCCTGGGAGGCCTACCTTTCCGCAGAGCTTGAACATTACGCCTCCACACTGCCGATCGTGCAGGTGGGCGGCCGCCAATGCTCGTTCCGCACATCCATGGTGAGCGTCGACGAAAACGCAGCCATGGAAATCGTGATCGGGCATTTGGCTGAACGTGGCATCGCATCTGTGGCATACATGGCCGGCAAGGAAATCTCCTTCGAATCGGCGGAACTATTCACCATGTTCCATACTCAGATGCGAGCGCACCATCTTGCCACCGAAACCGAATGGAACAAGTTCGGAGACCGTAGCGTGCAGCGCGGATTCGACTGCGCCATGCGACTGTTTTCCGAGCCGCTCGTGCAACCGGAGGCCGTGGTGTGTGCCGACGATGCGATCGCGTTCGGCGTGATGGTGGCGTTGCATTCGCTTGGGCTTCGCGTGCCTGAAGATGTGCTGGTGGTTGGCTACAACGATTCGCCAATCGCACGCACCACCATGCCGCCACTGACCAGTGTGCGCCCGCCGTTCAAACAAATCGTCTCCGAAGCGCTACGCCTACTCAACGACGGCCCCGACAGCCCCGCGCATATCTCACTTGCACCGCAACTGATCGTGCGCGAATCCACCAACTACCAGCGCTAAATCGTATTTTTGCAATTTTGCTGGCAGTTATCGCACGATAGCAAGCCAGAATCATACCCAAACAACCATTTTTCCGCTCACTGGAGAAATCTGCCCGCCGAAAAACAGTATGTGCCAACACCGCTAGACCTAACTGGCGATGAGAGAGCAGAAGAGGGCTTCGAAGACCAGTACGGGATTGCCATTGCCGGCCAGGCGGCGACGCGCAACGGCAATATCCTCCAGCCGCCGCACCGCTCCCCCACGCGTAAGCCGCACCGACAGTTCGGTGATCGATGAACGATTCTCCAAATTGATCAGCCCCACCGAATCCTCGGCATTGTTCTGCAGCACAGCCACATCACGGTAAATACTGGCAATCGAGTTCAACGCACGGTCAAGCACATCACGCGTAAGTCGCGTAGTTTGGCGCTTCAGCTCGTCTTTTTTGGCGATCGCATTATACGCGCCACGCAGTTTCGGAGGAATACGATCCTTCGCCCCAAGCCCATTGACCCTACGAAAATCAGCTTCCGCCTCTGCCGCCTTGACCTTCACCTCCGCTTCGGCCTGCACTTTCGCATTGTCGATAAGATTGCCGGCAAGCAGCACCGCATCCGACGCGCGACGCAATCCAAGCACACCCACAATCAGCTCGTCACGGTCAGACATCACCTGCTCATTCTCCGCATACAAGCGCGCAATGCCGATATGCCCTTCCGCAAGACGTGCGGCACGCACCGCGATTTTCGGCTCAAATCCGCCATTTTGTTCCAGAAATGCGGCCACTGCCTGCGTGGAAGGCACGGCAAGATTGACGATGCGAGTGCGCGAGCGAATCGTCGGCAACACATCCTGCGCACTCGGCGCGCACAAGAGCCAAATCGTGTGCGCGCTCGGCTCCTCAATCTCCTTGAGCAGCACGTTGGTGGTGCGTTCCAGCATGCGATCGACATCTTCGATAATGATGATGCGCCACGGCGCAGTGCTCGGCATCTGTTCGGAAGTGGTGATGATGTCTCGCACCTCGTCGATGCCGATGGTCACTTTGTTGGTGGCAAGCACAGTCACGTCGGGATGAGTGCCGGCAAGCACCTGCTGCACGGCTTTGGTCGGCTCGTCGCCAAGACCATGATCGGGGCTCTCCAGCGCCGCCGCAAACGCGCGCGCCACATTGGAACGGCCCGATCCTGGAGGACCGCAGATTAGCCAGGATTGCGCAATGGCTTTCGGATCGCCACTTGCGATGGCTTTGAGTTGTTCGACAACCCGCTGCTGGCCGACAATCGAATCCCACACACTCACTGGGCAGCCTCCGATTGGAAAGTTTTCGTTTGGCTGATTTGTGCAAAATCGTCTTGAATATGCGACCATACTTCATCGATGGATTGGCTGGCATCAATCACGCGGAAACGTTGCGATTCCGCCTTTGCCAAGTCAAGAAACGCCTGTCGTGTACGACGTTGGAAATCGTTTCCTGCAGATTCCATGCGATCTTCATCATGCTGTAATCGTGCATGCGATTGCACAGGGTCAAGATCCAGTAGATACGTGCGATTCGGCAATAGCTCGCACGTTGCCCACATACTTAAGTCGCGGATTTCACCTGCCGTCAATTCGCGGCCGCCAGCCTGGTATGCAAGAGAAGAATCAAGGTACCGATCGGTAATTACCACGGCACCGCGTTCCAGCGCAGGGCGAATCACCTCGGCAACATGCTGGGCACGGTCGGCGGCGAACAGCAACGCCTCCGCACGCGGAGCAATATCCGCGTCGGAACCTTCCACGCCACCAAGCAGCAGCTTGCGAATAGCCACGCCAAGCACAGTACCGCCCGGCTCGCGCGTGACCACGCATTCGCGCCCCTGCGCCTCAACATACGCACGCAATCGTTCGACCTGCGTGGTTTTGCCGACGCCGTCGATGCCTTCAAAGGAGATGAATATGCCCTGCATATTCATCACCGGACAGGAACTACGGCGGGACGGGTGTAGCCTTCGTTGGCAGCGAGCCATTCCACATCGGCCTTCACCGTGGTCGGTGTGGAACCGATCTCCTTGGCGATACGGGTGTTGGCCCAACCCTTATCGGCCAACTCGCGCACCTTGGCACGGCGATCGGCACGAACTTGATCAGCAGAAGCCTTAGCACCCTTAGCAGCAGTCTTCTTAGCACCACCCTTGCCAGCAGCACCCTTGCGTCCACGCCTCTTCGACGGACCCTGCGCACGCTTCTCCGCCAGCAGACGGAACGCCTCAGCCGGCTCGATCGACTCGGGAGCATACTGCTTCGGCAACGTACGGTTCGTTTCACCATCGGTGATATACGCGCCGTAGAAGCCTTCCTTGATGGTCACCTGCTTTTGCGTTTCCGGATCGACGCCCAGTTCACGCAGCGGCGGCTTGGCAGCGCCACGACCGCGCCCACGGCCATACTTCGGCTGGGCGAACAGTTCCTTCGCCTTATCCAAATCAACCGTGAAAATCTCATCTTCCGAAGCGAGCGAACGCGTATCCGACTTGCCATCGGCACCAGTCTTCGTCAAATACGGGCCGTAACGACCATTATTGGCTTGCACAACAACCGTCTGCACTTCACCGGTCTGAGCGTTCGCTTCCTCATAAGAGCCAACTTCACGAGGCAAACTCAGCAGACGCAACGCATCATCCAACGTCAACGATTCCGGGCTCATCGTCTTAAACAACGACGCCATCTTCGGGCGATCGGCAGCCTTCTTAGCGCTCTTGACCTTCTTCGGCTTGCCATCACCAGCCACGTCACCGTCAGCACCAGCATCCGCAGAAGGCATCACCAACGCAACATACGGGCCGAAACGGCCATTACGCACTTCAACAGTGCCCCCGGAAACCGGATCAACACCAAGTGCGCGCGGACCGCCGGAATGATTCTCGATCAAATCATGACCGACTTCCACCGTCAGCTCATCCGGAGCGAGAGTATCCGGCAGCGACGCACGCTTCGGATTTCCCTCATCATCCAGATGGTTCACATCCTCCAGATACGGGCCATACCTGCCGACGCGCACATGCAAACCGTCGCCGATCTCAATCGTATTGATCTCGCGAGCGTCAATTTCACCCAACTGCGCGACCTGCTGCTGCAAACCGGCATGCGCCTCGTCCGCAGACTGCGCGGCACCCTCACCGGAACCGAAATAGAAGCGGGTCAGCCAATTGCGGCCGGTCTCCTGACCACTCGCGATCTGGTCAAGACCGCTTTCCATATCGGCAGTGAACTCGTAATCCACATACCGCGGGAACTTCGTTTCCAACAATTTGACCACGGAGAACGCGAGCCACGACGGAATCAACGCACGACCGCGCTCATACACGTACCCGCGATCGATAATCGTGGAAATAATGCTCGCATACGTGGACGGGCGGCCGATTTCCTTCTGTTCCAACGTTTTCACGAGCGACGCTTCGGTGTAACGCGCCGGAGGCTGAGTTTCATGTCCGTCGGCACCAACCGCCACCGCGGCGAGCGCATCGCCCGGATTCATCGGCGGCAGCGACACATTGTCATCCGACTTCTTATCAGCTTTGCTGGATTTGCCGGATTGCGCAGCCTGTTCAACGCTTCCAGCAGCATCACCCTTCTTCGATTCGGCGGACGCGCGGCGACCCTCACCGGTCGCCTTCATAAAGCCGGGGAATTCGATGACAGTGCCGGAAGCCTGGAACATGGCTTCCCCATTCGATTCGGTCGGTGCAGACAGTCGCACGGTCGCCGTGGAACCGGTTGCGTCTGCCATCTGGCAGGCAAGCGTGCGCTGCCAGATCAGCGTGTACAGCTTGAGCTGGTCGGCCGGCACTTTACTTGCGATTTCCGCAGGATCGCGGAATTTCGCACCCGCCGGCCTAATGCATTCGTGGGCTTCCTGAGCGCCCGCGGTTTTTGTGGCATATTGTTTCGGCGCGTCCGACAGATAGTTTTCACCGAAATGCTTGACGACCGCTTCACGAGCGGCTGCGATCGCTTCCTGCGACAGCGTCACCGAATCGGTACGCATGTAGGTAATATAGCCGTTTTCATACAATCCTTGCGCCGCGCGCATGGTCTGACGCGAGCTCATGCCGAGACGATTGCCGGCGGTCTGCTGCAATGTGGACGTAGTGAACGGTGGAACCGGACGGCGACGGTACGGCTTCGTTTCCATCGACGCGACGGTAAACGTTGCAAATTCCAACGCCTGTGCAATCGCGGAAGCCTGCGCCTCATCCAGCTGCACGACCTGGTCCTTCGCACCGGCCGCAGTCAGCTTGCCATCGGCGCCGAAATCCTTGGAACCCGCCAAACGACACCCACCAAGCGACACCATACGAGAATCAAACGCAACATTATTGCCATCGGCATCCGGCGCTTCCAACGTTGCGGTGACATCCCAATACGGGGCACGCACGAACGCCATACGCTCACGCTCGCGCTCCACAATCAAACGCGTGGCGACGGACTGCACACGGCCCGCGGAAAGACCCGGTCCAACCTTGCGCCACAGCACCGGAGAAAGCTCATAGCCGTACAGGCGGTCCAGAATACGGCGGGTCTCCTGGGCATCGACCATGTCGTCGTCAACGTCGCGAGTATTGTCAAGCGACGCTTTGATAGCTTCCTTCGTGATTTCGTGGAACACCATGCGTTTGACCGGCACTTTCGGCTTGAGCGTCTGTACCAGATGCCAGGCGATAGCCTCCCCTTCGCGATCCTCATCGGTTGCGAGGTACAGGGTGTCGGCTTTTTTCAACGCGCTTTTCAGTTCGGATACGGTTTTCTTCTTGTTGCCATCGACGATGTAGTACGGCTTGAATCCGTCTTCCACGTCAACGCCGAACTTGCCGAATTTGGTTTTGTCGGCGGCCGGCACCTGGCTTGGCTGCGCAAGATCTCGAATATGGCCGACCGAGGCCATCACCGTATATTCGGAGCCCAAATACCCACCGATTTTCTTGGCCTTGGTGGGAGACTCCACAATCACGAGCTTGCTGCCGGTAGCCATAGCCACTCCTTATTACTAGCGTTTGCAACGCAATAATACTCACTGACCGTATGCAGTTGGCAAACCGCCCGTGTGGCGCGAGCGGCCTTCTCCGTAAAATTTCGGTGCGATCGCAGGTATGGTCGTCAGCGTTTCGGCGGTGCCGGAGGAGCCCCCACCAGTCCAAGTTGCGTCAGTGGCGAGGCAGTCAGCTGACGCATGGTCAACACCAGGCCGAACACCAGCGACGCGACGGAAGCAGTCAAAATCACCGTGGAAAGATGCGCGCCGGAATTCGTCCATTCCGCGCTCATCGCAAGTCCCGGTTGGATCTGCCAAATAATGTACGCGCCATACAGGGTGCCAAGCACACCGAACGTCAGCAACACGCTGCCGACGATCTGCACGGAAGGCGACGATGCACGCGATCCGGGCTCATCCATACCGTTCGCAAACGTTGCGGCGAGCATGAGCATAGCCACTCCTCCGACGATCAGCAATGCCATGATCACGTCGGTCGGGCGGTGCCACTGCCCCGCGATCACCGACAATTCGACAAGCACCGCGTACGCCCAACCAATCACCGCGACCAACGCACGACACATGCGAGGCACGGCGCACAACAGGATCACCCCCGCCGTCGCTGCGAGTATGACATGCCCAGAGGGCGCGGAATTATTGGGATTTGATTCCAGATTAATTAAGTACGGACGTGGCAGCAGCGGCTTCAGCAATTCCGCTGCGGCAAAGCAGATTCCGCCGAATACCGCCAGTTGCGCAATCAACAGCCATCGTTTTCTTACGATGAGTACGGCGAGGGCAATTATCGACATAATCGCACTTGTTGCGATTACAACGGTGGAAACGGTGAAGACATGCACGACCGGTTCCAGCCATCCCGGCAGAGCAGCGTCGAATTTCGACCAGACCATGTCTTCATAGCTTTGACCTTCCATCGTGCGCACGCCCAACCACCAGACGCCCGCTGCGGCGGCAAGCAGCAGCAGACCGAACACCACGCTGAGCATGATGCTCGACACGCGCGGATGACGGGTCAGCGGATCGACTTTGGCAAGTCCTGCGTTCACTTCACGCGGGGAAAGCACCTGTTCGATCGGATCGATTTGGGCGGTTTGCGCAATCGGTGAGACCGGTGCGGCGTCGGGAAAGCCCAGTCTTTGCCAGGACTGCGGGGATTGTTGATCCGGCGCGGATTGTGCGGGACTCGGCACGAACTGCGGCGAGGATTGTTGGGAATCCGTCTGCGGCAATGACGGCTGCGGCGCAGGAACGGGCGCGACCGGCTGCTCCAGCATATTCGCGGACTTATGCGGGTCTCGGATGATTGGCTTGAATTCGTCGGTCATAGTCACCGAGAATACGGCATTGTCTCTACGGTATACGGGAATGGCAAGCAGATATAAGAAAACCTCCACGCACCCGGAAGAGGCCACTTACCCTTGCTGCATTCCTGCCCTGGGGGAGTTGGGTGACGTACCGCCACGCGGAGGCAAAGACCAGTGTACACCATGCCCGGACCGAACCGCGTCACAGGCCACGTACAAGCCCCACGCAAGCCGTGCCGCAGACAGCGTCACAGACAGTGCACACGGCAATCAAACATCAAAAATGCCACGTCCCACATTAGAAGCCCGCGTTAAGGAGGGCGGACGGGTATGCTTGATGAGGAATCGCACACGAGTATTGTGTGTTTGTTTGAGTTCGGAAGGTTGTTCTTATGACTGAAGCGGTGGAGTATCCCGATCTGGTGGTCGTGGGCGCGGGCCTGTTCGGCCTGACCGTGGCCCAGCAGGCCGTGGAGCGTTTGGGCGTCA
>ENA-ORRR01001708-ORRR01001708.1-human-gut-metagenome-genome-assembly--contig:-NODE-1708-length-13336-cov-4.15948_pt1 | contig 13336 bp, 10 predicted proteins | sample MGYA00242182_ERZ509148 | MGnify/ENA primary metagenome ERZ509148 (study PRJEB26280, sample SAMEA2338674) | human gut metagenome | biome: human gut; feature: human-associated habitat; material: faeces... | reverse complement strand
CGGGCTTTCGGGAATCAAGCGGGTAGAAGCCTACGATATTTCCAATATCAGCGGTTTTGAGTCGGTCGGTTCGATGATTGTCTACGAAAATGGACGTCCGAAACGCAATGATTACCGCAAATTCCGTATCCGGACGGTTCAGGGACCGAACGACTACGCTTCGATGCGCGAGGTGCTGCTGCGGCGGTTTTCCCATGGCCTGGAGGAGACGAAGAAACTGCAAGCCGAGGGCGGCGATCTGGCGATGGGAAGTTTTACGCGTTTTCCAGATCTGCTGATGATGGATGGCGGACGCGGACAGGTTAATATCGCGCTGGAGGTATTAAGAGAGCTTCAACTGGAAATCCCGGTCTGTGGCATGGTAAAGGATGATAACCACCGGACGAGGGGATTGTATTATCAGAATGTGGAAATTCCAATCGATCGCCATTCGGAAGGATTTCAGCTGATCACCCGGATTCAGGACGAGGCGCACCGGTTTGCGATCGAGTACCACCGGAGTCTCCGGGGCAAGGAGCAGGTGCGCTCCGTGCTGGATGATATCAAGGGCATCGGACCAGCGCGCCGTAAGTCTCTGATGCGGACGTTCAAGACAATCGAAGCAGTCCGGGAGGCGAGCGTGGAGGAGCTGGAAGCTGCGCCACAGATGAACCGGGCAGCCGCCGAGGCAGTCTATATATTTTTCCGTGATGACAAGCAGGGGAAGATGTGATAGGATGTAGACAATAGTAAAAATAAAAGGAGACAAAAGTATGGGTGGAGTGACGATAACAGAACTGATCGATAAGATGGGGCTTCGCAATATGACGCCGGAGCTGGAGACGGACAATGTTATGCTGGTGCATGCGGATGTGAACCGTCCGGCATTGCAGTTGACTGGATTTTTCGACCATTTTGACAAGGACCGTGTGCAGATCATCGGTTATGTGGAAAATGCGTACATCTCGACCCTGACTCCGCAGCGTCGCCGGGAAATGTTTGACAAACTGCTGTCTTCGGGTATACCATGTCTGGTATATAGCCGCGGCATGGCACCGGAGGAGGAAGTACTGGAGCTGTGTAACCATTATGGGGTTCCGTGCATGGTATCGGAGAAGACGACTTCGGATCTGATGGCGGAGATCATCCGCTGGCTGAACGTCAAGATGGCGCCGATGATCAGCATTCACGGCGTACTGGTCGATGTATTTGGCGAGGGTGTCCTGATTATGGGCGAGAGCGGTATCGGCAAGAGTGAGGCAGCGCTGGAACTGATTAAGCGCGGTCACCGTCTCGTCAGCGATGATGTGGTCGAGATCCGCCGCGTCAGCGATGAAACCCTGATCGGTTCGGCACCGGATATTACCCGTCATTTCATCGAGCTTCGCGGTATCGGCATTATCGATGTCAAGACGCTGTTCGGTGTAGAGAGCGTAAAGGATACACAGTCGATTGACATGGTAATCAAGCTGGAAGAGTGGGATAAGGACAAGGAGTATGACCGCCTTGGCATGGAAGATCAGTATACCGAGTTCCTTGGCAACAAGATTGTATGCCATTCAATCCCGATCCGTCCGGGACGTAACCTGGCAATCATCGTAGAGTCGGCGGCAGTCAACTATCGTACCAAGAAGATGGGATATAATGCGGCGAAAGAACTGTACAAGCGGGTACAGGCGAACCTGGCAAGAAGAGATTAAGGGAACGCTTCACGCAGTCTGATTCGTGTGATTTAGTGCGGAAATCCCGACTTGCAAGGGATGGAGCCGTTATGAAATGAATAAAGGAAAATAGATATGTCTAATTTTTATCAGAAACTTTGTGATGCCATCGGCGCTGCTTCCGTGCGGGAGCAGGAGCCAATGAGCGCACATACGACCTTTCGGGCTGGTGGACCAGCCCGCTATTTTGTGACCCCGGAGGGCGAAAAAGAGCTGGCGGCAGTGCTGGCGGCGTGCCGGGAGGCAGAGAAAGCGTATTACATATTAGGAAATGGAAGCAATCTGCTTGTCAGTGATGCGGGCTATCCGGGCGTGATGATCCTTCTGGGAAGCCAGTTTACAGAGGTGGTCTGTCCGGAGGGCGAACCGGGCGTCTATGAGCTGGGCGCCGGTGTGCTGCTTTCGCGTGCCGCCAGGGAGGCGCAGAAAGATGGAATGACCGGATTTGAGTTTGCAGCCGGGATTCCTGGAACCGTGGGCGGCGCGGCGGTCATGAATGCGGGCGCTTACGGCGGAGAATTAAAGGATGTGCTGGAATCTGTGCGCGTGATGACGCCGGACGGCGAGGTAAAAGAGCTTAAAACGGAAGAACTGGATCTGGGTTACCGCCACAGCTGCATCCCGGAGCGCGGATATATCGTTTTATCGGCGCGGATCCGTCTGGAGAAAGGTGATCCGGAAGCGATCCGAGTGCGGATGGATGAACTGGCAGCCAAACGGCGGAAAAACCAGCCGCTGGAATATCCGAGTGCCGGAAGCACCTTTAAGCGCCCTGAGGGCTATTTCGCCGGAAAATTGATCGAAGATGCCGGACTTCGCGGCTATCAGGAGGGCGGCGCACAGGTGTCGGAGAAACACTGTGGTTTCGTTATCAACCGCGACCATGCGACGGCTTCGGACATCGCGGGGCTGTGTGGGACGGTGCAGAAGCGCGTGTATGAGCAGTTTGGGGTGAAACTGGAGACGGAAGTAAAGATGCTGGGCTTTTAAGATATTAAGATATATAGAGTATGGAAAAGGGAGGAACAATATGCGGCTTGTGATCGTAACCGGTATGTCGGGAGCCGGAAAGACGGCGGCACTGAAAATGCTGGAGGACATGGGATTTTACTGTGTTGACAATCTCCCGATCCCGCTGGTGGGAAAATTTGCGGAGCTGGTGCAGAGCAGCAGCGGGGAGGTAAGCTGTGCAGCGTTGGGAATCGATGTCCGCAGCGGCGACGAGCTGGCACAGCTGGAGGGAACACTGAATGACTGGAATAACATCCAGTTCCCGTATGAGATCCTGTTTCTGGATGCCAGCGATGAGGTGCTGATCAAGCGATATAAAGAAACGCGCCGTTCCCATCCGCTGGCAGGAAAAGAGCGGCTGGACCGCGGTATTGCGAAAGAGCGCCTGAAACTCGATTTCCTGAAAAAGCGGGCGGACTATATTCTGGACACCAGCACGCTTCTGACGCGGGAGCTCAAGGCGGAACTGGAACGGATTTTCATGGGGCGCGAGCGCTTTTCCAGCCTCTTTGTGACGATCTTAAGCTTTGGCTTTAAATATGGGATTCCGTCGGACGCGGATCTCGTGTTTGACGTCCGTTTTCTGCCGAATCCTTATTATGATGAGAATTTAAGAAGCCATACCGGCAATGAGAAGGCGGTGCAGGACTTTGTGCGCCGCGGCGGGACGGCAGACGTATTTTTGGATAAACTCTATGACATGATTGACTTCCTGTTTCCGTACTATGTAAAAGAAGGAAAGAATCAGCTTGTCATAGCCGTAGGATGTACCGGTGGAAAGCACCGTTCAGTTACGGTGGCGAACCGGCTCTATGAGCGCCTCAAGGAGCACTCGGAAATAGGGCTTAAACTGGAACATCGGGACATAGAGATGGATAACCGGACAAAAGGGTAAACGGAGGTAGAGGACTTTGTCATTTTCAGCCCGGGTAAAGGAAGAGCTGTCGCATCAGCTGAGCAAGGCGAGGCACTGCCAGATTGCAGAGCTGGCGGCGATTTTGAGCCTTTGCGGCAAGATTCATATCGATGAAGAGGATCATTTCAGCATACGGATCCACACGGAAAACGTAGCGGTTGCACGAAAATACTTTACATTATTGAAAAATACATTTAATATTAAGGCGGACATTTCGATCCGGCGCAATGCATTTTTAAAAAAGAGCCGTTCTTATACGCTTCTGGTGCGCGATCACGAAAATGCACTCCGGGTGTTGGAGGCGGTCAAGATGGTGGATGCGCAGGGAAATGTCGGGGAAAACCTTTCGGTGGTGCGGAATCTGGTGATTCAGAATGCGTGCTGCAAGAAGGCATTTATCCGGGGCGCTTTTCTGGCAGCCGGATCCTTAAGCGATCCGGAGAAATTTTATCATTTTGAGATCGTATGCGCGTCGCTTGAAAAGGCGGTGCAGCTTCAGAATGTGATTCTGACATTCGACATCGATGCGAAAATAGTTGTCAGAAAGAAGTATTATGTGGTATATATAAAAGAAGGCAGTCAGATTGTGGAACTTCTGGGGCTGATGGAAGCGCATGTGGCATTGATGGAGCTGGAAAATATTCGGATCCTGAAAGAAATGCGAAACAGCGTCAACCGTCAGGTCAACTGCGAGACTGCCAATATCAATAAGACTGTTTCGGCGGCAGTCAAGCAGCTTGCGGATATCACATACATCCGTGATACGGTCGGGCTGGATTACTTGCCGGAGCTTCTTTCAGAGGTAGCACAGGTTCGTCTGGAGATGCCGGATGCAACCTTGAAGGAATTGGGGGAGAATCTGAGCCATCCAGTTGGAAAATCGGGAGTCAATCACAGGCTCAGAAAGATAAGTGCAGTAGCTGAAAGTCTCCGCGAAGAGCGGGGCGAGTAAAGTTAGGTTATTGTTCACAGGCAGGAATTTCCCAGGTGGAAAATTCCGTGCGATACAGTAGTGGCAGCGGATTTTGCCGTTTTTTTCGAGCGGGGCTCGATGAGGAGGATATTATGACAAGTAAGGAAATCAGAATTGGTTTGAGTTCAGGTCTGGAGGCACGTCCGGCGGCGATGCTGGTGCAGGTGGCAAGCCAGTATGAGAGCAGCATCTATGTGGAAAGTGAAGAAAAACGCGTCAATGCAAAGAGCATCATGGGCATGATGACGCTGGGACTGGCAGAGGGCGCGCACGTAAAAGTAACGGCTGATGGCAGCGACGAGGAGAGTGCGATCGAGGGAATTGAGAAATATCTGAGCAATCAGTAGAAATCCAGATTTCTGACCGTTTTTCGGAAAGAGACAGGGGACGCAATAGTTAAACAAGAGCTTTGATAGATGAGGGGGTGTCGTTTCGCGGGAAACGGCAGTCCCTTAAAAGATCTGAATGGGAGGAAAAAGGTGGCATTTACACATCTGCATGTGCATACAGAGTACAGTCTGCTTGACGCATCGAGTAAAATAAAAGAACTGACCGCCCGGGCGAAGGAGCTGGGGATGGACAGTCTGGCGATTACTGACCACGGCGTCATGTACGGCGTGATCGATTTTTACCGGGCAGCCAGGGAAAATGGGATCAAGCCGATCATCGGCTGTGAGATCTATGTGGCGCCCGGATCGCGTTTTGACCGGGAGGCGGGAAGCGGCGAGGATCGCTATTATCATATGATTCTGCTGGCGGAAAATAATACCGGCTATCAGAATCTGATGAAGATCGTCTCCAAGGGCTTTGTCGAGGGCTTTTATTATAAACCGCGTGTGGATGACGAGGTGCTGAGAACCTACCATGAAGGCATTATTGCACTCAGCGCGTGTCTGGCGGGCGAGATCCCGAGGTATTTGTCGAGAGGCATGTATGAGGAAGCGTGCAAGTCGGCGCAGAAATACCGCGATATCTTTGGACCGGACAATTTCTTTCTGGAATTGCAGGATCACGGTATCCCGGCGCAGCGGACGGTCAACCAGGGCTTGATGCGGATGAGCCAGGAACTGCAGATTCCGCTGGTGGCGACGAACGACTGCCACTATATTTATAAAGAAGATGTGGAATCGCACGATATTTTGCTCTGTATCCAGACGGGCAAAAAAGTCACGGACGAGAACCGGATGCGCTATGAGGGCGGGCAGTTCTATGTCAAATCCGAGGAGGAGATGCGTGCGCTGTTTCCGTATGCACAGGAAGCACTTGACAACACGCACAAGATCGCCGAGAGGTGCAATGTCGAGATCGAGTTTGGCGTGACGAAGCTGCCGCAGTATGATGTTCCGGACGGATATACGTCCTGGGAATATCTGCAGAAGCTCTGCGGGGAGGGATTTCACAAGCGCTACCCGAACGACGATGGGACGCTGCGGGAGCGCCTGAGGTATGAGCTGGACGTTATCCATTCGATGGGATATGTCGATTATTTCCTGATTGTGTGGGATTTTATCCATTTTGCAAAATCAAACGGTATCATGGTCGGTCCGGGACGTGGTTCGGCGGCGGGCAGTATCGTCGCGTACAGTCTGGAGATCACGGACATCGACCCGATCCGCTATCAGCTGATTTTCGAGCGTTTCCTGAACCCGGAACGAGTTTCCATGCCCGATATCGACGTCGATTTCTGTTTCGAACGGCGTCAGGAGGTTATCGACTATGTCGTGCGGAAATACGGAAAAGACCGCGTCGTGCAGATTGTTACCTTCGGTACGCTGGCGGCAAAGGGGGTCGTCCGCGACGTGGGGCGCGCGCTCGATATGCCGTATGCACAGTGTGATGCGATCGCAAAAATGATTCCGGGTGATCTCGGCATGACGCTAGACAAGGCGCTCAAAGCCAGTCCGGATCTGCGTGAGGCGTATGAGTCGGATGATTCGGTCAAATATCTGATCGACATGAGTAAACGTCTGGAGGGGCTGCCGAGACATACCTCCATGCATGCGGCGGGCGTTGTCATCAGCCGTGCGGCGGTCGATGAGTATGTGCCGTTGTCCAGGGCATCTGACGGTTCGATCACGACCCAGTTTACGATGACGACGCTGGAAGAGCTGGGACTTCTGAAAATGGATTTCCTGGGTCTTAGAACCCTGACGGTTATCCAGAATGCGGTTCGCCTGGTGGAGAAAACGACCGGAAAACCGCTTGATATAGATAAGATCGATTATAACGATAAAAAGGTGCTGGATTCGATTGGAACCGGCAAAAATGACGGTGTGTTCCAGCTGGAGAGTTCCGGCATGAAAGGATTCATGAAAGAGTTAAAGCCGGAAAACCTGGAGGATCTGATCGCCGGTATTTCCCTGTATCGTCCGGGTCCGATGGATTTCATTCCACGTTATCTGAAAGGCAAAAATGACAAGGCTTCGATTGCCTATGAGTGCCCGCAGTTAGAACCGATTCTAGCGCCGACCTATGGCTGTATCGTCTATCAGGAGCAGGTTATGCAGATCGTGCGCGATCTGGCTGGCTATACCTGGGGACGAAGCGACCTGGTGCGCCGTGCGATGGCAAAGAAAAAAGCGGCAGTCATGGAGAAAGAACGCCAGAATTTCGTCTACGGCAATGCACAAGAGGGCGTAAAGGGCTGTATTGCGAATGGGATCGACGAGAAGACGGCGAACCATATTTACGATGAGATGATCGATTTTGCGAAATACGCCTTCAACAAGTCGCACGCGGCGGCGTATGCGGTTGTCTCCTACCAGACGGCATATCTGAAATATTACCATCCGGTCGAATTCATGGCGGCGCTGATGACCTCGGTCAAGGATAATGTTACGAAGGTATCGGAATATATCATGAGCTGCCGTCAGATGGGTATGAAGATCATGCCGCCGGATATCAATGAGGGCGAGGGCGGCTTCTCTGTTTCGGACGGCGCGATCCGCTATGGTTTATCGGCGATCAAGAGTATCGGTCAGTCGGTGGTGGATGAGATTGTGCGGGAGCGGACCGAACATGGAAAATTCCGCTCGCTGGAAGATTTCATTGACCGGATGTCGGGCAGGGAGGTCAACAAACGCACATTGGAAAGCTTTATCAAATCCGGTGCGATGGACGGGCTGCCGGGAACCCGCAAGCAGAAAAGTATGGTCTGCGGTTCGATGGTCGATCAGAAGAATAAAGAGAAGAAAAATACGATGGAAGGGCAGATGTCACTCTTTGATTTTGCAGCGGAAGAGGACAAGAAGAGTTTTCAGATCACATTTCCGAATGTCGGAGAGTATTCGAGGGAAGAATATCTGGCATACGAGAAAGAAATGCTGGGCGTCTACGTCAGCGGGCATCCGCTGGAGGAATATATCGGCACCTGGGAGAAAAATGTGACGGCGAAGAGCTCCGATTTTGTTGTGGATGAGGAGACCGGTTCGGCGGTGGTTCACGACGGCGCGTATGTGACGATCGGCGGAATGATCACCGAGAAAACGGTTAAGACGACCCGGAATAACAAGATGATGGCGTTCCTGACGGTGGAAGATCTGGCGGGAAGTGTGGAAGTGCTGGTATTCCCGAAGGATTATGAAAAACGGCGCGATATGCTGATAAAGGATGAAAAAGTCTTTATCCGCGGGCGCGCATCGGTCGGCGATGAGCCGGTCGGAAAACTGATCTGCGAGCAGATTATCCCATTTTCGCAGGTGCCGCGCGAGCTGTGGATTCAGTATGCGGACAAGGACGCGTATCTGGCGGGAGAGAAAGAACTTCTCGACCTCCTGAAAACAAGTGATGGAAATGACACCGTGATCATTTACCTGGGACGTGAGCGCGCGAAAAAGGTTCTGCCGCGCAACTGGAATGTGCGGGCAGGCGAGGCGCTGGTGACGACGCTCAGCGAGATGCTGGGCGAGAAGAACGTCAAGGTGGTGGAGAAGCCGCTGGGGAAGATTTCTTCATAAGTGTTAAAATTTGCATTGGACATTGGAAGCTTTGGTAACTGAGCACGTATGTGTGAACAGTAACACGCTTTGGCGACATGTTAAAAAAATATCATAAAAAATCTTGAAATGACCTATAAAATGAATTACAATAAAATTGTTTGAAAATTGTGGTAGCACGCAGTGCAGAACAATTTGGTATCAGAAGGGTCAAAAGATTCGAAAATAAAACGGCTGGTTCACGGTTGGGGATGTGAAGCGGAAAGCCTTAGGACGGAGGAATAAGCGATGGCAAAAGAGGTTAAAACGATTGGTGTACTGACAAGCGGCGGCGATGCGCCGGGTATGAATGCAGCGATCCGTGCGGTGGTCCGGACTGCGATCAACAAGGGCATGAAGGTAAAAGGTATCATGCGTGGTTACGCTGGACTTTTGCAGGAAGAGATTGTGGACATGGACGGAACCAGCGTGGCAGATACGATTGGCCGTGGCGGTACGATCTTATACACAGCCCGCTGTCCGGAATTTATGACCGAGGAAGGTCAGAAGCGCGGCGCAGAAATCTGCCGCAAGCACAACATTGACGGTCTGGTCGTCATCGGCGGCGATGGTTCCTACCGCGGCGCCGGAAAGTTATCCGCGCTGGGAATCAATACGGTAGGTCTTCCGGGCACGATCGATCTGGATATTGCCTGCACCGATTATACGATCGGGTTTGATACCGCGATCAACACGGCGATGGAGGCGATCGATAAGGTAAGAGATACTTCCACCTCCCATGAGCGCTGCAGTATCATCGAGGTTATGGGACGCCACGCGGGATATATCGCCCTGTGGTGCGGTATCGCTAACGGCGCCGAGGATATTCTGCTTCCGGAGCGGTACGATGGCAATGAGCAAATGCTGATCAACCGCATCATCGATAACCGGAAACGCGGCAAGAGACATCATATTATCATTAATGCCGAGGGCATCGGACATTCCGCGTCGATGGCGAAGCGAATCGAGGCGGCAACCGGCATCGAGACACGTGCGACGATCCTTGGTTATATGCAGCGAGGCGGCGCGCCGACCTGTAAAGACCGCGTCTATGCGTCCATCATGGGCGCCAAGGCGGTGGAGCTGCTGGAAAAAGGAAAGACCAACCGCGTGGTAGCGTATAAGCACGGCGAGTTTCTGGATTTTGATATTCAGGAGGCGCTGAATATGAAGAAGGATATTCCGGAAGATCAGTATGAGATTAGTAAGCTGCTGATTCGTTAAGGAATTTGATGGCTGCTTGTGAGATGGGCTGGCATATGAACGGAGAACAGGCTTCTCAGGGATAAAGGGAGAGCCTGCTCTCCGTTCGTGCGTCAGCCCTGTTTGTGGGCAATGAAAAATGAAACAGATGGAGGTGCAAGAAAATGGCAGAAATGCAGAATCCCAATACAGATGGGGACTCCACCGTACTCTGCGGTGCGAATTCGTATGTGGAAAAATATTATCTGAATGAGCAGTTTTCGGGGCTGCCGGAGTCAATTAAGCAGGAATTGCAGATCATGTGTGTCATGTACACAGAGGACATCGGCGGTATTATTTTGCTGGAGTTTATGCCGGATGGCAGACTGCAGTTTAAGGTTGAGGCGGAGGAGAATGATTACCTCTTTGACGAGATCGGAAGCGCGCTTAAAATCAAGCAGTATCAGGCGGAGAAGCGTGAGCTGCTGGAATCGCTGGAGCTGTATTATAAGGTGAAGGTGCTGGGAATCCCGGCGGACGAACTGTTAGACGACGAGCAGATGGAACGGTATCAGGAAGATTAGAAATAAAATGAAGATTGGAAACGTAGAATTAAAAAATGCAATCGCCCTTGCGCCGATGGCAGGTGTGACGGATCTGCCGTTCCGTCTGCTCTGTAAGGAGCAGGGATGTGGTTTGATGTACACGGAGATGGTCAGCGCGAAGGCGCTTCTTTATAAGAACCGCAATACAAAGCCGTTATTAGAGACGCGGCCGGAAGAAGAGCCGGTTGCGGTGCAGCTGTTTGGATCAGATCCGGAGATTATGAGCGAGATGGCGCTGCAGCTGGAGGAAGGACCGTATGCCATCATCGACGTCAACATGGGTTGTCCGGTGCCAAAGATTGTCAATAACGGCGAAGGTTCGGCACTGATGAAGGATCCGAAGCTGGCAGAGCAGATTTTGACGGCGATGGTAAAGAAACTTCATAAACCGGTTACGGTCAAATTCCGCAAGGGATTTAATGATTCGAATATTAATGCGGTTGAGTTTGCGAAGATGGCAGAGAGCTGCGGCGTGGCGGCGGTAGCCGTGCATGGACGGACGAGAGAGCAGTATTATTCCGGAAAGGCGGACTGGGACATTATCCGTCAGGTCAAAGAGGCGGTTTCAATCCCGGTCTGGGGAAACGGTGATGTATTTACACCGGAAGATGCCAAGAGAATGAAGGAAGAAACCGGCTGCGACGGCATCATGGTGGCGCGCGGCGCGAAAGGAAATCCATGGCTGTTTAAACGGATTCTCCACTATCTGGAAAACGGAGAACTTCTGCCGCCGCCGACTGCGGAGGAAGTAAAGAGGATGATTGTCCGCCATGGGACGCTTCAGACGGAATTTCGCGGCGAGGAGATCGCAATGCGGGAGATGCGTAAGCACGTGGCATGGTATACGGCAGGATTTCCACATTCGTCGGCGCTTCGCAATGATATAAACCAGGTGGAGACGCTGGAGGAGCTGGAACGGCTGGTGGATGAGAGAATTTAAGAGAAGGATGAATGTGTGGAATCAAAACGATGGTTGTGTTACATGGGTGGACGAAATCGGAAGGCACAGAAAAAGCATGAAAATGTAGGATTTTCCCTTGTTTTTAAAGCCATTATGGCACTTTGTGATTCTTGACATTACACCAAGAATCATGTATAATAGTGCGATGCAATTATTAGGGGATTCAATGATGAATCGATAGAAGGAAGGATAGCTGTCATGGCAGAAAAGAAGAACATTTTAACTTACACAGGATTGAAAAAGTATGAAGATGAACTTCATGATCTGAAAGTAAATAAACGCCAGGAGATCGCACAGAAGATCAAAGAGGCGAGAGAGCAGGGCGACCTGTCTGAGAACGCTGAGTATGATGCAGCAAAAGATGAACAGAGAGACATCGAGGCAAGAATCGTAGACCTTGAGAAACTGTTGAAAAACGCAGAGGTTGTTGTTGAGGATGAGATCGATCTGGATAAGATTAGCATCGGATGCCAGGTAAAGGTACTGGACGTCGAAGAGGATGAAGAGATGGAATTTAAGATCGTAGGTTCCACCGAGGCAAACAGCTTAGATGGTAAGATCTCCAACGAGTCTCCGGTAGGTCGTGCCCTGCTTGGCAAGAAAGCCGGCGAGACCGTAGACGTAGAGACACAGGCGGGCGTTATCCAGTACAAGATCCTGGACATCCAGCGAGTATCATAAAGAGACGAAGGAGTGAAAGAGAAAGTGGCAGAGCAGAATCAGCAGAATAAGAACGAGGAGAAGGACTTAAATCAGTTATTAAAGGTGCGCCGCGAGAAACTGAAAGACCTTCAGGACAACGGAAAGGATCCGTTCCAGATTACAAAATTTGATGTAACTGCACACAGCAGCGAGATCAAGGATAACTTTGAGCAGATGGATGGCAAAGAGGTTACGATCGCAGGACGTATGATGTCCAAACGTGTGATGGGTAAGGCATCTTTCTGCAATGTGCAGGATTTAAAGGGCAATATCCAGTCTTATGTTGCCAGAGACAGCGTAGGCGAAGAGGCTTATAAAGATTTCAAGAAGATGGATATCGGTGATATTGTCGGAATCAAAGGTACCGTATTCCGCACCAAGATGGGAGAGATCTCCGTTCATGCAGAGTCCATCGTACTGCTGTCCAAGAGTCTGCAGATTCTGCCGGAGAAATTTCACGGACTGACCAACACGGATATCCGTTATCGTCAGAGATATGTGGATCTCATCATGAATCCGGAAGTAAAAGACACCTTTGTAAAACGTTCTCAGATCCTCAAGGAGATCCGCAATTTCCTGGATGGACGCGGATTTATGGAAGTGGAGACTCCGATGCTGGTAGCGAATGCCGGCGGTGCGGCTGCACGTCCGTTTGAGACCCATTATAATGCTCTGGATGAAGATGTAAAACTGCGTATTTCTCTGGAACTCTACTTAAAGAGACTGATCGTAGGCGGCTTAGAGCGTGTTTACGAGATCGGCCGTGTATTCCGTAACGAGGGTGTTGATACCCGTCACAACCCGGAATTTACCCTGATGGAGCTGTATCAGGCATACACTGACTATGAGGGCATGATGGAACTGACCGAGAGTATGTTCCGCTATCTGGCTGAGAAAGTCTGCGGAAGCTCTGTCATCAGCTATAACGGCACTGTGATTGATATGTCCAAGCCGTTCGAGCGCATCACCATGATCGATGCAGTTAAGAAATACTCCGGCGTTGATTTCAACACTGTTAAAACTGACGAGGAAGCAAAGGCAATCGCAAGAGAGCACAATGTTGTATTTGAGGAGCGCCATAAGAAGGGTGATATCATCAACCTGTTCTTCGAGGAGTTCTGCGAGGAGAAGATGATTCAGCCGACCTTCGTTATGGATCACCCGGTTGAGGTATCTCCGCTGACCAAAAGAAAACCGTCCAATCCGGAGCTGGTTGAGCGCTTCGAGATGTATATCTACGGCCGCGAGATGTGTAACGCATACTCTGAGTTAAATGATCCGATCGATCAGAGAGAACGTTTCAAAGCACAGG
>ENA-ORRR01001691-ORRR01001691.1-human-gut-metagenome-genome-assembly--contig:-NODE-1691-length-13446-cov-2.05653_pt1 | contig 13446 bp, 14 predicted proteins | sample MGYA00242182_ERZ509148 | MGnify/ENA primary metagenome ERZ509148 (study PRJEB26280, sample SAMEA2338674) | human gut metagenome | biome: human gut; feature: human-associated habitat; material: faeces... | reverse complement strand
CATGCAGAAAGTGCTTGATGAAAGTAAAGATGCAGAAGTCAGCAGTCATTATACAGGAGGCAATATATACGGTGACAGTAATGCAGAGATTTATACATCTGTAAATGCAAAATATCTTTCAACAGATTATCTGGTTGCTCAGACTGCCAAATCCTATGGTACAACCTTGGATAATAATCGAGAAGAAGTGTCTGCACAGGTTCTTTCGCATTTGCAGAATTTGCTTCTTATTTGTGTCTGCGGAGGATGTATTGGACTTACGCTGTTCTTACTTTTATGGAATTTGATTACACTTGCAGCCAGATACGAATGTAGAAAGTATGGAATTTTGCAGGCAATCGGTATGTCAAACAAACAAATGTACATTGAAATTTTGAAAAAGGGAGCGCTTACAGGTGTTTCTTCTCTATTCTTAGCATTTTTCTTTTACGGCGTCTATTTTGTAATCAGAGAATGGCTGAAAGTGAGATATGTCATAGAAAATTTTGGAGATAATTATACGTTGAAAGAGGGAATACAGAGCACCTATTATTATTTAGAAATGTGCGGAGTCAGTCTTGAAGTATTCATAGTTGCGATTTTGATTTTTTTCTTAATCCTGTTCTATTGGTGCAATCGAATTTTGACAAAAACAACATTGATGGAAAAGTTAAAACAATAAGGAAAAGGGGGAATTTTTTATGGGAACTATTTTATCTGCAAAAAATATTTATAAAACATATAAGACATCTTCCGGTGATGTACCTGCACTTCGAGGTGTAAGTCTGGAGGTGGAGAAGGGAATGTTCTATGCCATTATAGGAAAAAGCGGTTCAGGAAAATCTACACTTTTGCACACATTAAGCGGACTTGACCGTCCCACAAAGGGTGAAGTATTTATAAACGGAGAAAATCTTTATCAGTATTCAGATGAGAAAATGGCGGTATTTCGCAGAAGGTATATGGGCTTTGTGTTTCAGCAGTTTAACTTATTGGACGAATTTAATGTATTAAATAATATCTGTATGCCTTTGAAGTTAGACCAGAGAAAAGTAGATAAGCAATTTTTGGAGGAAGTGACAGGACTTTTAAGACTTGAGGATAAATTGAAGAAATATCCATGTGAGCTTTCCGGTGGAGAACAACAAAGAGCAGCCATTGCCCGCTGTCTGTTGGCGAGACCGCAGATTATTTTTGCAGATGAACCTACGGGAAATTTGGATAAAAAGACAGGGGAAGATACGCTGGATTTATTGCAGCAGTGTTCGGAGCAGTTTGGACAGACTTTAATTGTAGTGACACATGATTTGGAAATTGCAAGACAGGCAGATGTAATCGTGCATATTGAGGATGGAAAAATAATTTTATAATTTGAGTTATTGATAAAATTCTTCGCCGTCTGTTATAATGGATGTTATAGAATTCCTCTGTAAAGTGGAGGAAGAACATGAATACATTATTAAAAAATCTTACAATCAAAAATAACTTTATGTTTGCAGCAGTGATGTCGGACGAAGAAAACTGCAAAGGTTTTTTGGAACGTGCGCTTTCTATGAAAATTGACCGTGTAGAAATCAATACAGAGAAAAATATTGTCTATCATCCGGAGTATAAAGGTGTGCGGTTAGACGTCTATGCGAAAGATGAAAATAATACCCGCTATAATATAGAAATGCAGGTGTTAAAGCAGTCTGCTTTGGGGCGGAGAAGTCGCTATTATCAAAGCCAGATGGATATGGAACTTTTGGCAAAGGGATGTGAATACGCAGAGCTTCCTGATAGTTATGTGATTTTCTTATGTGACTTTGATCCTTTCGGGGAAGGGAAATATCGCTATACTTTTTGGACAACTTGTGAGGAGACAGAGAAAGTTTCTCTAAAAGACGGGCGCTGTATTATGTTCCTAAATACTCATGGAAAAAATCCGGAAGACGTACCAAAAGAATTGGTTTCTTTTCTGAAATTCGTGCATGCAGACTTAAAAGAAAGTCAGAAGGACTTTCAGGACGATTATGTAAGACAAGTGCAGAAATCAGTTATCCATATCAAGGAAAACAGGGAAATGGAGGAGAGGTTTATGCTTTTGGAATTATTGCTGCAAGATGAACGCAGAGAAGGGAGAAAAGAAGGAAGAGAAGAAGGTCGTAAGGAAGGCAGAAAAGCCGGAGAATTAGAAGGAGCACAAGGAATGCTCCAGATGGCATTAAACAGATTTGGAGAATTGTCGGAAAATCTTCTGAAAACCCTGCATCAACAGCAGGATATAGAAGTAATCAGAAAGTGGATGGAAACAGCGTTACAGGCAGAGTCACTGGATGATTTCATTTCTAAAATGTAATATCTAAATCATATCTAATTCAAAAATTAAATCAAAATACCCGTAAATCTCATAAATTGAGGTTTACGGGCAAATAAAAACAATACAATATAATATAAGTATTTCATTAAAACACTTGACGAATGTAAAAGAAATGCTTATTATAGATTTTAAGAAAAAGAGTAAAATTCGTTGATGGGAATAAGTAGCCCTTGGTGGAATTTACAGAGAGGCAGCGGTTGGTGGAAGCTGTCAAGGAAACCAAAAGGTGAAATCATCCCGGAGAAGTAAGCTGAAATAAGTAGGTACGCCGGAGTAGAGCCACGTTATAGGTGATACACATTAAATTGATGTGTGAATGAGCCCACGTATTTGTGGGGAATTAAGGTGGTACCACGACGAGAGTTGTCCTTTTGATAGGGCAACTCTTTTTTATTCTATAGGAAGCTGTGGCCTATGGAATAAAAAAAGCTCACATAAGAGATGTATTTACTCTTAAATACTAAGGAGGATTTGTAATGAAACTAGGAAAGAAAAAGATGTTACTGGTAAGTTTTATGTTGTTTTCTCTGTTCTTTGGTGCAGGAAATCTGATTTTTCCACCTTTTTTGGGACAGAATGCAGGAGAGAAGATGCCACTTGCTATTTTAGGATTTTTGATTACAGCAGTAGCATTGCCAGTATTAGGGGTTATTGTTGTTGCACGTTTTGATGGACTGGATAAACTTTCTCAGAAAGTAGGAACTCGTTTTTCTATGATTTTTACTATTTTAATTTATTTGTCCATAGGACCGGGGTTGGGAATTCCTCGTGCAGCTTCTGTACCTTTTGAGATGGCAGTAGCTCCTTATCTTCCAAAAGAAGCATCGGTTACTATTTGCATGGTGATTTTTTCATTGGTATTTTTTGTTTTGGCAGCATGGCTGGCTATGACACCGAATAAATTAGTGGAACGTATTGGAAAGTTTTTGACACCTACATTATTGTTACTTTTAGTATTTGTATTTATAAATTATGTATTTCGAGGAGAAGTGAATATAGCAGCAGCACAGGAAGCTTATGCCGGAAATCCTCTGGCAAAGGGCTTTTTAGAAGGTTATCAGACCATGGATACGATTGCCGCATTAAACTTTGGATTGGTGATTGCGACAACGATTACAAGTCTTGGAATTGAGAGTAAAAAGAGTGTTATGAGCTATACCGTTCGTGCCGGTATTTTTGCCGGAACGATTTTGTCACTGGTATATTTAATGCTTTCTTATATGGGAATGGGAAGCTCTAACGTATTTCCTATTCAGGAAAATGGTGCTTGGACTCTTCGTTGCATTGTAAAACAGTTGTTTGGAGGTCCGGGAGCAGTGCTTCTGGCAGCGATTTTTACGCTGGCATGTCTGACAACCTGTGTGGGACTGATTACTTCTATTTCCCAGTATTTTTCCACACTTACAAAGAAGATTTCTTATACACAGTGGGTATTTTTAATTTCCGGTTTTTCATTCCTTGTATGTAATCAGGGACTGAATACAATTTTAGGATTATCTATTCCGGTATTGAATGCAATTTATCCAATTTCTATTATGTTAATTGTTTTGGGAATTTGTGAGAGATGGATTAAAAATAATCCGTATATTTATCCATGTACAATTACAGCAGTAGGATGTATTAGTATCATTTATGTTTTAGATAAAGAATTAAAAATTCCGCTTGGATTTTTAAGTGACTGGTGTCATGCACTGCCGCTGTATTCTATGGGTCTTGGCTGGGTTGTGATTGCAATCGCAGCAGTGGCACTTACCAGTGTGTTGTATGCTTTTAAGAAACGTTAAACTCTGAATTGTTTGAAAATCCCTTTTATGGACTCATAAAGGGGATTTTTTATTTCTTCTAAAGATACCGGTTGATTAAAAACAATCGTGTTGTAACTGGTACCGCTTACCAATTCTAAAATCATGTACATCATAACCTCTGGTGTGCGATAGGTATAGGTGGATTTTTCCAGTAGATTTTCATATATAGTATAAATAGGCGGAATATCTTTGCCCGGTGCAAAAAACAAAGAATTTTTAAAAAATCCCCAACTTAAATGTTTTGATAATAATTTTATAAGGTTATGATTTGCTGCCAGCTGGTCTAAAATATTATCAATAATAAAGAGTAATACTTTCATGCTTCAGAAGGTCATTATAGGCAATTTGAAATACCTGACTGGCCTTATGGCTAATTAAATGATTGCGGATATCGTATTTATCCTTAAAATAAAGGTAAAAAGTACCTTTTGCCACACCTGCCTGATTTACGATATCCGAGATAGAAGTTTTGTTAAAACCATTGTTAATAAATAAAGAGAAAGCGGACTCTAAAAGGGAGTCCCTTTTTTGTTGCTTGTTGTTATCAATTTTACTCATTTCTCCAACCCTCTTTTTCCAAAAAACTTAAAGTTCTTGCTCAATTATAGAAATGAAACGGCCAAAAAGTCAAATGAAAAAACAGCTGTAATAAATTTTCCGCATTTTGCATAAAAATAAAAATGACTTTTAGTCATAAATTATATAAAACATATATTGACTATTAGTCAGTTTTGGAGTATAACAATAAATGACCAATAGTCATAAAGGGAGGAAAGATCATGCTAAAGTTGGGAAGAAAAATTGTTAAGTTTCGTATTCCAATTTTTATTTTAAGTCTTTTGCTGTTAATTCCATCAGCAATTGGGTATTTGAATACGAGAGTAAACTATGATGTACTGTATTATTTACCGGATGATATTGAAACTATGAAAGGGCAGGATATTCTGGTAGATGAATTTGGTACAGGAGCGTATTCCATGTTTGTCTGTGAAGGCATGGAAAACAAAGATGTGGCTGCTTTAAAGAAAAAAATTGAAAAAGTAGACCATGTTGCCAAAGTAGTCTGGTATGACAGCTTGTCAGACATCAGTATTCCGGCAGAGATGTTACCGGAAAAAATTAAAAAAGTTTTGTTTGCAGATGACTCAACGATGATGTTTATTATTTTTGATACAACAACATCTGCAGATGAAACAATGGATGCAATCGGAGATATTCGTAAGTTGGCAGGAAAACAATGCTTTGTCAGTGGTATGTCAGCAATTGTTACAGATACAAAAAATCTGGCAGAGTCAGAGGTTGCGGTTTACGTATTGATCGCTGTTGTATTGTCCTGTATTGTTCTGGCACTTACCATGGAATCTTATTTAATCCCGTTTTTATTTCTGGCGAGTATCGGAATTGCCATAGCCTATAATATGGGAACGAATGTATTCCAAGGAGAGATTTCTTATATTACAAAAGCTTTGAGTGCAGTACTTCAGCTGGGTGTTACTATGGATTATTCCATTTTCCTGTGGCATAGCTATCAGGAACAGAGAGCACGATTTGGTGATAATCATAAAGAAGCCATGGCAGCTACCATTAAATCTGTTGTAGGAAGTTCTATTACTACAATTGCCGGATTTATTGCTCTTTGTTTCATGAGCTTTACATTGGGTATGGATTTAGGAGTTGTTATGGCAAAAGGTGTTATCTTCGGAGTAATCTGTTGTGTAACAGTATTGCCTTCCATGATTATGATTTTTGATAGAGCATTGGAAAAGACAAAACATCGCCAGCTAATACCGGATTTTCCAAAAGTGCCGGAAACATCATAAAGCTCTTGCATTTTTATGTGTAGCGTTGTTTATTCCATTTGCATATTTTCAGGCAAATACAAAAGTTTATTATAATCTGGATTCCAGTTTGCCAAAGGAATTAGAGTCTATCCAGGCAAATGAAAAGCTTCAGAAAGATTATAATATGGGCGCAGCCCACATGATTTTGCTGGATAATAAAATTTCAGAAAAAGACACCTATAAAATGATTGATGAAATGAAAAAGGTTAAAGGTGTAAAAGAAGTATTAGGACTGGAAACAATTATTGGTCCGTCTTTCCCGGAAAGTATGATTCCTGATGATATAAAAGAAATTTTGAAAAGTGATAATTACGAATTGATGTTAATTACAAATCAGTATCAGACAGCATCAGATGAAGTAAATAAGCAGATTGATGAATTAAATAAAATTCTGAAAAAGTATGATCCGGCAGGAATGCTAGTAGGTGAAGCACCATGTACTAAGGATTTAATTGAGATTACAGACCATGACTTTAAGGTTGTAAGTGCAGTTTCAATTTTGGCAGTATTTTTGATTATTTTGTTTGTATTTAAGTCTATTTCACTGCCGATTATTTTGGTTTTGGTAATTGAAGGTGCAATTTTTATTAACATGGGTATTCCGTACCTGACAGGAACAGAGTTGCCTTTTATAGCATCGATTGTAATTGGGACAATTCAGTTAGGAGCAACGGTTGATTATGCTATTTTGATGACCAGCAGATATGAGCAGGAACGATGTTTCGGACATGATAAAAAAACATCCATTAGTATTGCACTGGGAAGCAGTATCAGACCGGTTATGGTATCTGCATTCAGTTTCTTCGCAGCTACTTTTGGAGTTGGACTTTATTCTAAGATTGATATGATTAGTTCCTTGTGCCTGCTTATGGCAAGGGGTGCGTTAATCAGTATGGCGTCTGTTCTCTTGTTCTTACCGGCAATGTACTGGATTTTTGATGGAGTTATATGTAAAACAAGTAAAAATTTTAGATTAAGAAAACAGAAATAGGAGGTTTTTTAATATGAAGAAAAAAAATGTTCAGGCTATGTTGACAGGTATGGCAGTCATGATGTCCGTAATGCTCCCTACAACTTCTGTATTGGCAGCAGTTCCGGAGAAAGAGCAGACCGTATATGTAAATGCAGATGAAAATGGAAAATCTGAAAATGTGATTGTAAGTAACTGGTTAAAAAATATAGATGGCGATACACAGCTTACAGATAAAAGTGAATTAAATAATATTCAAAATGTAAAAGGTGATGAGGGATTTAAACAGGGAAGCGACAGCAGTCTTACATGGGATGCTAATGGAAAAGATATTTATTATCAAGGAGAAACAACAAAGGAACTTCCTGTAGGTGTAAATCTTACTTATTATTTAGATGGAAAGGAAATTCAACCTTCTGATTTGGCTGGGAAAAGTGGAAAAGTGAAAATTCGTATTGATTATGAAAATAAACAACAGGAAACAGCAGAAGTAAACGGCAATGAAGAAGAAATTTATACACCTTTTATGATGATGACAGCTATGATTTTACCAACAGATGTGTTTACCAACATAGAAATTGAAAATGGTAAGGTGTTATCAGACGGTAACAATACTATTGCTGTGGGGTTTGGTTTTCCGGGACTTTCTGACAGTTTGCAGCTTTCTGAAACAGAGGAATTAAAAGATTTGGAAATTCCAGATTTTGTGGAAATCACAGCGGATGTAAAAGATTTTGAGTTATCTATGACAGCAACAGTGGCAACTACAGGACTTTTAGATGAATTAAATCTGGGTGAAATAGACAGTGCAGATGAATTAAAGGAAAATATGAATAAGCTTACAGAATCTTCTACAGCATTAGTGAAAGGAAGCAAAGAATTACAAGACGGTATTTCAAAATTGAATTCTTCTGCAGATACTTTTGTAAATGGATTAAATAGCGCTGATAACGGTGCCGGACAGTTAAAAAACGGTATTGATAAGATGAACAGCAGTAAAGGTGAGTTATTAAGCGGGATTTCTCGTCTGACACATGGTATGGAAGCTCTGGAAAATGGCGCATCTCAGTTACAGACAGGTGTAGGTTCTTATACAGCAGGTTCTGCGAAATTAGGAGAAGGTATTGCTAAAACAGCAGAAGGAGCATCTACTTTAAAAGGTGGCATTGATACTCTGAATGAGAAGAAAGAAGCACTGGTTCAGGGAATTGGAAATTTAAGTACAGGAAGTAAAGATTTGAAAGATGGTGCACAGACATTAAAAGAGGGTGTTAGTGCATATACAGCAGGTGTTGATAAGGTAGATAAAGGTCTGGGATTGCTGAACAGCCAGATACAGGGAGCACTTGGTCAGACAGAACAGCTTCCAGAAGCAATAAAAGGAATTACAGAAGGCTCAAAAGCTTTAATTAACGGAGCAGGACAGTTACAGGAGGGTGCGAAACAGGCTGAAGCTGTTGCGGGGAATATGGAAGCCAGCGTAGGAGCACTTGCACAGGCAGCAGGTGGAGTAGCCCAAGGTGCAGGAGGTGCAGCCGGAATTATTGAAAATTATATTGGAAGTTTAAATGATAACGGTTCAGCAGCAGCCACAGAACAGGCGAAAGCAGCCATTGCAAAAGAAAACGCAGCAGTGAATGCACAGGCAAACGCACAGCAGCGTGCCAATGTAGCAGCTGCACTTTCAGCCGCAGGCTTAACAGAAGAACAGCAACAGGCAGTTTTGTCAAATCTGGGTAATATTTCTGTAGGTGTTCAAACTTCTGCAAATATTGAAGTTCCTGCAAATACAGGAAATACAGAAGCAGTGGGGCAGTTGAAGAATATTCAGGCACAGATGTCAGCAGTACAGCAGCAGATTGCAGGTACAGATTTTGGAGCAGTTCAGGAGCAGATTGGACAGTTAAAGACAGGAGCTCAAACAGCAGCAGCAGGAGCAGAGGAATTGACAAAGGGTGTAACAGCTTTTGGGGAAGCTGTAAAGCCTCTGGGCGGATTTTCTACAATGGCATCTACTTTGAAAGATGCAGTAGCTGCATTAAAAGCAGGAAGTGGGGAATTATGTAAACAGAATACTGCATTAAATGAAGGAGCAGCACAAGTTGCTGTAGGCTCTCAGAAATTACAGGGAGGACTGGAAGCATTATCAGATGGAGCAACACAGTTAAGTACAGGTATAGAACAGCTTACACAGGGAGCAGCCAGTCTGGCAGACGGAACAGCACAGCTTCAGAGCGGTTCACAGGAATTAAATCAAAATAATGAACAGTTAAATGAAGGAGTAGCACAGGTTACAGCAGGCAGTCAGGAACTTTTAAAAGGTGGTAATACTTTAAATCAGGGAGCAGGTGTATTAAGCAATGGTATTGCACAGCTTGCATCAGGAGCTTCTTCCTTAAAGGATGGAACTTCTAAGCTTGCATCAGGAGGAAAAGAACTAAAATCCGGTGTAACGCAGCTTCAGGACGGCTCAGTAAAATTGGCAGATGGAATGGCAGAATTTGATAAAGAAGGTATTCAGAAATTAAGTGATGTTTTAAACGGAGAGTTGCAAACTGTTTTAGACCGTTTGAAAGCCGTGGAGGATGCTGATAAAGCTTATACAGCATTTGACGGAGCAAGTCAGGACATGAACGGAAAAGTAAAATTTATTATTGAAACAGCAGGAATTGAAAAAGAATAAAAACTTTAGAATTAATTTATGCTTTGTTTCTTGTATAAGAATAGGTGTGGGGAATATACTGTTAGTACTGATTTTATAGGAGATGAAAAAAATGTATATTGATTATACGTATATTGCGTATGTTCTACCCGCAGTGCTTTTTGCCATGTGGGCAAGTTCTAAAGTGAACAGTACCTTCCGGAAATATTCCTCACAGTATTCCCTGCGGAATATGACAGGACGGGATGCAGCCAGAGCAGTATTGGATGCACATGGCTTGTATAATGTGAGTATTGAAAGAGTGGCAGGAAATCTCACAGACCATTATGATCCGAGAAGTAATGTTATCCGGCTTTCTGACAGTGTATATTCCCAAACCTCTACGGCTGCAATCGGAGTAGCGGCGCATGAGGCAGGACATGCAATTCAGCATGCGCAGGGATATGTACCTATTAAGCTTAGAAATGCCATTATACCCATTACCAATCTGGGCTCAAAGCTTGCCATGCCTTTGATTTTAGTAGGGCTTTTATTTGCAGGAACAGGTTCTGCAATGGGTGAGCTTGCCTATTTGGGAGTGGCGTGCTTTGGCTTGTCTACACTGTTTCAGCTTTTGACATTGCCTACGGAATTTGATGCCAGCAGACGAGCCCTTCGTGCTATTGAGGGATGTAATATTCTGACGGATACGGAAATCGCAGGCTCCAGAAAGGTGCTGACAGCGGCAGCGCTTACTTATGTGGCGGCGCTTGCTGTGTCACTGACGCAGCTTTTAAGACTGTTGACTATTGTAAACAGAAGAAACGATAGAGATTGATAGGGATTTTATAGCAGGATTTTTTAAATAACTTGCATAGAATGATTAAGAAAGGTCGCAGAAATGCGGCTTTTTCTTTTTGCTCATTTTCTTGTGTTATAGGTGGAAATCAGTTAAAATAGAGTGCAGAAAGCAGGTGAGCTAGTAATGGCTAAAACGTATTTATGGATAGAAGACAGAAAAGGAAAAGCAAGTTATACATTTTGGACAAGTTTTATGGAACAACTTTGTCCGTATGTAATCGTTGAAAGCAAAAAGAACAATAGTGAATTAGTGAAGGCAGTTAAAGCATTACAGGATGCAGAGAATAAGTACATTATTGTTTTTGATAATTCTTTTGATAATTTGCAGATTGTGATGGAACAGAAATATTTAAAAAAATATGCAGATGAGAAGAAAAATGTTTTTCTGTTGGATATAATTTGTTTTGAGTATATTCTTTTAGAATTTAAAGAACTAATTGAGTGGATTTATGCTTCGGAAGATGAATTTTTGGAAAAAAGAGCTGGAATGATTGAGGCAAGACATAAACTTGTGCAAGCTTTACAGAATGATAATCTTGATTATAAGGAAATTCAAGAAATCGTTAAATATGATAAAAATATTGAAGAACATAATATTGGGCAATTAACAGCAAGGCTTCTGTTTGATTTGACGAGAAATACCGGGTTTGAAGTGTCAAAAGGGGTTCTTGGAGAATGTTGGATAAGGTCTTGTTGCGAATGGGAGAAGCGACAGGAAGATGACATCTGTGGACTAGATAATAGCAAACTATCTGTGCTTGAGAAAATGAAACGGATTTATGCAGGAAGTTCATTGAAAACACAGTTTCCTAAAGTTGGATTGGAGGTAGTGGCATGATAACGATTTTTAAGAACAAGAAGGATATACCTCAGGATAAAGAATATATAGAACTGAATGACATATTTTTTAATCAAAACACGGCAGTTAAATTAGATGAGAGGGCAGCAAAATATATTAAAATGATAGATTGCTCGGAGCTTCTTAGTAAATATAAAATTCGCTCACGATTTGAAGATATTACATTGAATACAGATCAACTTTCCACGGGGTGTAAAACAGTATTGAATGTGTTGTATTTTCCGGACAAGGTGTTTTGCTTAAAAGAATGTGGAAATAATGCCTTAGAAATATTGTATAGCTTTGAGCAAGGATATGTGTATAGTGATTATGCAATAATTCCTTTTAATATGGAACATGTAAAGGTTCAGACAAGCGAATGTAAAGTAATTGAAGATTATGAGGAGTTAAAGGAGTGGTGGGAAAATGAAAAGTAAACCGATTGTGATGAAGCATTTTTTAACAGTGCACACCTCGTTTGTAGTAGACTTTACATTTACAAACAACATAACGATTTTAATGGGGGACTCCGGAACAGGAAAGACAGCAACCTTCTCATTTATTAGAGAGTGTATGGCGCTCAATTCTAAAATTTTGTGTATGGATAATTATGATTATCAGAAAAATATAAAAGAGATAATTGTCCGTACCAAAGGGAAACTGATTGTTATTGATAATGCAGACATTTTATTAGATGACGATATAAGAAAGTATATTTCTTTAGATGATAAAAATCAGTATTTAATTATAGGAAGAAATCCTAAAAATTTATTTGCGACGAAAGAGAATTTATTTGAGCTGGAGAGTAAAAAAATCGGAGAGCAGACAGTGTTTAGGATAAAGCCATATATGTAAGAAAAGGGTCATTTTGTAAACAGCGATTTTATGTATAATACGTATATGGAATTGAGAGAGGGGAGTTAAAGTGAAAGAATTTATTTCTGTAAATAAAAGAAAGATATATACAGTGCTCTTTCTTATTAGTTTGCTTGTGTATTATAAAGTTTATTGGTTCTTGTATTCCATCATCGTATCTCAGTTTTCACTGCCCATAGGAACACTTTCAATAATAGATTTTATTTTTATGTTTCTTTTCCTCCTCTCGGCAGTGCCGTGTTCAGAACTGTTAAAGCGAGGAATTTTAAAATTTCTGGAAATGTAAAAAACTATACATTTCCAGAAATAAAAAAGACCATCTTTCCGTAGAGTTACAGCTTAAATGGAAAGTAAGAGGCTGTTTTATATATTAGGAAAGCACCTAAAATAAGAACAGTCCATTTGAGCATAAAAAGGATAGAATTTTTCAAAGGGGACATATTGGCGTAGTCTATTTTAAAATCTACAAAACACGTGGAAAGAACACAGGTTAAACTTAGAGCAGGGCAGTCATACCATAAGTTTGAAGTTGATAAAAGTATATAAGCGGTTACAAAAAAAGTTATCCATGCTGTTATGCGAACAAAATAGACAGAAATTTTATGGTTAAATGCTGTAAACTTTTTCATATCAGATATTCCTCTTTACGATGCAGCTTTTAAAAATATAGATTTTAATCTGCTAATTTTGAAAAGTCAGTGTTTGGTGGTCATAGCAATATTGGTAGTGAACCGGCATAATAGAAGAAGATGTCATAAATGAAATATGTGCATAATTGTCTTCTGTAAAATCTAAATCCGTATTATCAGACATGGTCATTGTACCATTGTTGTAAAAATCTCCATTCACGATATATTCAAGCTCATATCCATTTCTAAACCACATATCCACATCGCCTGAAAACTGTTTTGAAGAACCATCGTGATTTTTTTCCATATTTACAAGGTATATATTGGATAATCCCCAATAATGTCCCGACTCACTTGTTTCACAATATAATTCCAGCTGAGGCTTATAAGTAGCAGTCACATCAAGGGGTATATTTAATATTCGATGGCATTTGGAAGATGTGCCGCTGTCAGCGCTTTCTTCAGGAAATAATTTGAGAGCTTCATCGTAGGATATCTCGGCTGCTTCAGCGTAATGCGTTACCATTTCTGAGAAACTCATTGGCTCACTGAAGGTTACATTTGAGTTTTCAGTGCTACGAATGTCTATAACGTCTGTGGTATTAAGTTTTGTGTTTTTTTCTGTATAGATAATAGAAGAAAGGGCA
>ENA-ORRR01001648-ORRR01001648.1-human-gut-metagenome-genome-assembly--contig:-NODE-1648-length-13729-cov-2.84423_pt1 | contig 13729 bp, 6 predicted proteins | sample MGYA00242182_ERZ509148 | MGnify/ENA primary metagenome ERZ509148 (study PRJEB26280, sample SAMEA2338674) | human gut metagenome | biome: human gut; feature: human-associated habitat; material: faeces... | reverse complement strand
ACCCGGCAGCGTCGGCAACCCCGGCGGCGCTGACGGCTGACGAGGCCGCACCGGCTGAGGTCGAGGCGCGCGTCACCGACTTCACTACCGAGGACGGTATCAAGTATTCCGTGGTAGACGGCGGCGTTTCGGTGCAGGACTACACGGGTAATGCGTCCGAGCTTGTCATCCCGGCGTCCGTAACCTGGAATGATGAAAGCTATGATGTGGTAAGTGTTCTGCGCGGTATCCAGAACAACACGAACCTTACCAGCGTGGACATTCAGGCGCCGATCACGAGCCTGAACAACTCTCTGTTTATGGGCTGTACCTCGCTGACGCATGTAGGCCTTCCGGCTACCCTCAGGGAGATCGAGACGGCGGCGTTCAGCGGCTGCACCTCGCTGACGCAGATCGACCTGCCGGAGGGACTGGAGGTCATCGGCAGCAGCGCGTTTCGGAACACCGCACTCGAGAGCATTACGCTGCCGGATTCGCTGACCGAGATCAAAGCAGGTGCGTTCGCCGGTCTGACCTCGCTCAAGAGCGTAGACTTCAACCATGTATCCGCGCGCATCGGCGACAAGGCATTTCAGCACTGCTCCGCACTGACGAACATTACCGGCACGGAAAAAATCACCGAGATCGGCAGCTACGCATTCGGCTCGGACGATCAGAGCGGAGAAAACGGCAACGTTTATGTTCCGTTCGCCGGCGAGCTCGCGCTGGACAGCGTGACGAACCTCGGCCGGGCGGCCTTCAAAAACTGCCTGTACCTGTCCCGCGTGACCGGTCTGGACAATGTGACCGAAATTCCGCAGGAGGCCTTCGACCACTGCTTCCGTCTGACCGGCGTGACCGGCCTCGGCAATGTCACCCGTCTCGGTGACAAGGCCTTTGCAAACTGCCGGGCATATATTTCCAGAAAATATACCGGCATCACGGAGCTGGAGGGTCTGGAGCTTTCCAATCTGCGCGTGATCGGCGCTTCGGCGCTCGCGAGTGTGCAGGTTCCGTTTGAAGTGGATGAAACCTCCTTTGCAAATCTTGAGTCGCTCGGAGCCGGCGCGTTTAACGGTGCAGTAAAGCTGACCGGCAAACTGGTCCTGCCCGAGAGCATCGAGAAAATCGGCGAAAATACCTTCCGCGCGACCGGCATCACGGAGGCTGTGCTTCCGGACAGCGTGCAGTCGATCGGCAGACTCGCCTTCTTCAACTGTAAAAAACTGACCAGCGTACAGATCGGCCGCAAGGACGGCCAATCGAGCCGCCTGCTCGCGATCGATGCCGGCGCTTTTGCAAACGATAAGGCGATCACCTCCTTTGTCATCGAGACGGCCAGATCCGAGGTCTCGGTATCGAAGGAGAAGGTAAAACTCAACCCCATTTCTACCTTCGATAGCATGCCGGCAGAGGTCGAAAAACTTATGGTTTATACCGTGCAGTCCATCGAGGGCCCGCAGATCTATGCGGACGATGCTGAGACCACGCTTCAGACGGCGATCGACAACGCTGAGAACGGCGCTGTCATCACCGCGACCCGAAGCTTTGCGCTCGATGCGACCGTGACCGTTCCGGCGGGAAAAACCATTACGCTGACGGACGGCGGCAAAAACCTCACGGCTGCGACCGTCAAAAACTTCCGCGGCCCGGTATTCGAAATCGAGGAGGGCGCGGCGCTGATCCTGGACGGCACGTTCACCTTCAAGTGCCATCACATCACCGGCGGCCGGTTCGCACAGGTAAATGGCTCGCTGACGCTTTCCGGCGGCAGAATTTTCGGCCTTGCCAGCGACAGCGCAGACAGCGGCGTTATCTATGTTGACGGCGGCGGCTCTCTGACCATGAACGGCGGCACGATCACGGAAAACCGGTTCACCAACCAGTACAGCGGCGCGGTCGTTCTGAATAACGGCACGATGAACATGACGGACGGCTGCATCACGGCGAACACCGCGGCAGCGGACAATGCTTCGGCAGGCGTTCTGGTCAAAGAAGGCTCTGTGTTCACCATGGACGGCGGCACGATCTCCGACGGTACCGGCACCCGCGGCGCGGGCGTTCTGGTGGGCCTGCCGGGCGGCGTCTATAACGAGAGCACCGCTGCAAGGTTTGTCATGAACGACGGCACGATCTCCGGCAATACCGCAAACGCGACGACCGCGACGGTCAACGCCGGCGGCGGCGGTGTCTTTGTACAGGACAACGCGGAATTCACTATGAACGGCGGCACCATCACCGGAAACCGTGCGGCAGGCAACGGCATGGGCGGCGGCGTTGCGACTGCGAATGAGGCGAAGAACGCCGGCGGCCGGTTCACCATGAACGGCGGCACGATCTCGAACAATTCCGCCTCCTGCGGCGGCGGCGTTTACAGCTTTTCGCAGAATACGGTCGTCCTCCGCGGCGGCTTTATCGTAAACAACAAGGCAGGCATGAACGGCGGCGGTGTCTATGTCAGCACGCCTCCGTACAACATCCGCATCGAAAAGGCACTCGTTACCGGCAATACCGCAGAAATTATGGGCGGCGGCATCTGGTCCTGCCCGACCGGCACGGTCTCCCTCGGTACGGACAGCGCCGTATTCGGCAACACCGCAAAGCAGGCGGGCGATGACCTTGCATTCCTGTCCAAGGAGAGCGGCTATTCCAGCAGCTTCTCCGGCAGACAGCTTGGCGGAGCGCTGGTCACCTGGTACCGCGACAACGCGCTGATCAGCGCAGGACAGTTCGGCGGCTGCGGCAATGAACGGTTCGACGCACAAAACCCGGGCAGCCCGGCTGCACCGGCGGCAGGCGAGAGCAGGAGCTATGCGCTCAAGGCGCTCGTTTCCGCAGACGGCAGGGCAATGGCGGAAAAGGCGGCGAAGCTGTTCATTCAGGGCAACACAGCGCCGCGCGGCGGCGGCATCGGCACGAACGGCGAGGTCATCCTCGACGGAAACGATACCCCGACGGAGCCGATCGACATTACCGTACACAAGGTCTGGAAGGGCGGCGAGAGCTACCCGTCCGCAGTAACCATCAATCTGATTCGCACAGATGCGGCAGGCAGCAGCACGGTGATCGGTACGGCCCTGCTGAGCGAAAAGTCGCTCGACAAGGACGGCGGCGCATGGTCGCATACGTTTACCGGTCTGGACAGCGGCTTCACCTATTCGGTCTCCGAGGAGACGGTAGAGGGCTATGACACTGCGGTTTCCGGCGATGCGCAGAACGGCTTCACGGTCACCAACACGAAAAAGAGCGACAATCCGGGCGGCGGCGGTGGCGGCGGCCATCACAGACCCGACCCGAAGCCGGATCCCAAGCCGGATCCCAAGCCTGACGATCCGACCAATCCTCCGGTAGATATTCCGGACGATCCGACCCCGACCTCTCCGCTTCCGCCGGTCGATGCACAGGATATCGCAGACGGCGAGATCCCGACCGGCACTGACGAAAAGAAGCCGGAGGAGACCGGAAAGCAGGAAACCGTCACGATCAAGGACGAGGTTCCGACGTCGAGCGTCCCGAAAACCGGCGACATCGGCGGACTGTGGGCGGCGCTCTGCGCACTGTCCGCTCTGGGACTGGCGTTCCTCGGCCGGAAGAAAAAGCACGACAACAACTGAAAAAAAGGCCGGGCCTGTCTCCTAATGAGACAGGCCCGGTCCTTTTTTCGCTATTCTTGTTTCGTCTGCTCCCGTTCCATCTGCATGAGCGCGTAGCAGAGCTGGAGATGGCGGATCTTATGGATCTTCGTCTTTTCGTAGATCCGCTTCCGGTAGGTATCAATGGTGCTCGGGGCGCTGCCGATCAGTTCTGCGCACTGACGGGCGCTGAGGCCTCGGGCCAGCGCGTCGCAGATCTCGAGCTCCTTGGAGCTGAGCCGGGCATAGCCGGCCAGAAAGTTCTCATAGTCCTTCGAATCCAGCTCTTTTTTCCCCAGATAGGCCAGACGGCGGATCTCCATGAGTGAATCATCCAGCTGTACCTGCGTATCCTCTACCTGATTCTGCATATTCTCGACCTGTCCCTGCAGATCCTGCTTTTCGCTGCGAAGCTGTTCATTCTGCGAGCGGAAGAGATCGGCACGCTGCTGTATGCCCTGCTTTTCCGTTTCCAGATCGGTGATCGTCTGCTCATGGAAGCGCAGCTTCGCGGAGACGGGACGAAGCTCGTCGAAGGTCATCTGCGCGCCGCCGCAGTCCTCTTCCTTGAGAAGCTCGATGTCCCGCATGACGGGGCGCAGATAGCGGCGGGTATAGTAAAGACAGCAGACCACGCCGAAAAACAGCAGCAGCAGCAAAAGTCCGCCGATCTCCAGAACGCTTTTCAGCAGAATGCCGTGATAGGTGCGCCGGGGAAACAGCACGGTGAGCGTATGCGGCTCCGGGTCTCCGACAGCTGCGAGAAACGGCTGGGAAAGTCCCACAAAGGAGGACTCTGTCCCGCTGTACGCCGTCAGTCCCTCCCGGATGCTTTTTTCCGTCAGCCGTTCCTCCGGCACGAAGCAGAAGCCATCGGCGGGATAGGTGACGAGGCTTTGGGAAGCGTCCAGACCGTCCGCGCCGTCCGACAGAACGCAGGCAAGGCTGCTCATGCCGGAGGGCTGAATGTGGTGGGCGGAGAAGTAGGTCTGATTGATGGAAAAGCCGCACAGGCCGTATACTGTGCCGTCCGCTCCCAGCATGGGAACGGTCAGCAGGATCGCGCGCTCCGAGGTGCCCGGCAGGGTCAGCAGCGCGGTCGTCCGGCAGTCGCGGTCAATGGGGGCGGAGGCGGTATTCAGATGCTCGGCAAGGCCGGGGAAATCCGAAAGCCTGAATTCCTGCGCCCACTTTCGGTGGGGCATCACATGATTCTGCCGCCCGGCGCCGGCCATGCCCCGGTAGAGCAGCAGATCGCTGCTCATGCGGGCAGAGTTGCCGCGCTGGAGGAACAGACCGCTGCGGAAGTCATCGCCGCTCAAAGAGGCGTTCAGCATCACAAACGCGCCGGAGCAGTCTGCCTGCCGGACGTACTGACACAGCGAATCCAGCATGGCTCCCTGCAGACGCTCTGCGGTGTCCGGCTCCCAGCTCGCCGCCGACAGATCCGGCGTCTGCTCCTCCACGATGGCGGTCATGTCCTCGGAGAGGTGGATGCTCATGACGGCAACGTTCCGCCACAGAGATGCCATATCCGAGGCGAAGGCCTCCATGCGGAAATTCAGCGATGTGACCAGCTCCTCGCGGGGGCTTTTCAGCTGATTGAAGAAAAACAGACCCGCTACCAGCGCTGCCGCCAGAATGAGAGCCAGAGTGATCATATAAAACGCCAGCCGCTTCTGCATGGAGCGGCGGATATTATGAAATTCAGAAAGAGAGGATCGCGTCATGATCCATATCCTCCAAAAATCGTGGGATGATTTACCGGATGGAGCAGAGCAGCGCCCATGTCTCCTCCGCCAGTGCGTTCACATCCTCGCCGGACGCGGCGCGCCGGGGCAGCTCCTGCTGCATCTGACGCAGCCCGTCGTAGAGGACGGAAACCTTGCTGTAATAGTCCACGAAGCGCGGCTCGGACACGGGAGTATAGTCCCTCCCGCATGGTTTTCAGCGCGGCATAGAGCTGCCGGTAGCTCTCCGCCGGTTCGGGGAACCCGTCGTAATTTTCGATGTCGTCAAAGGCGCCGATGCGCACCGGCATATAGCCGGTCTGCGCCACGAAATCCAGATTTCGCTCCGGCTCGGTCAGCCAGCGGACAAAGAGCGCCGCCGCTTCCGCCTTCTGGTCGGTGGTCCTGCAGGCGCCAAGACCAACCCCGGCCTGCGTCATCAGGGCGTCACGGCCTGCGGTTCTGGGCATAGGCCGCACATGGAGATCCATCGGCTCCTGCGTACCGTCGCGATAGGTGACGGTATCGTTATAGTAGAGGATCGCAGCAGAGGAACCCAGACCGGAAAGCACCTCGCCGGTCATCACCTGCGTGTTGGAGTAGAGGTCGGAGACCACCACGTGCCCCTGAGCGAGCGCACGGGCGAACTGCATCCAGCTCTCCTTGAAAACGGCGTTATTCGGGTCGTACCAGCCGTTTTCGGTATAAAAATTGCCGCTTCCGCACTCCATGGCGCGAAGCTCGACGGCCCGGATGGGATAGTCCAGCGCACAGAATGTCCTGCCGCCCGACCAGTCATGGAATCTGGCGGCTGCGTCGTAAAAGCCGTCCCAGGTGGCAAGGTCCTCATATTTCACGCCGCAGGCCTCGGAAAAGCGGTCGAAACCGGTGCCGTTGCACATGAAAAGCTGGGTGGATTTGGAGATCGGGAAGAGCAGCAGCCTGCCGTCCGCGCTCGTGCCGTCCTCAAGAAAGCCGGGCACGAAGTCGGAAAGCTCCTCCTCCGTGAACCAGTCGCGCCAGTCCACCAGATTTTCCTCGCCCAGAGCGACCGCGTCAGCGAGGTGGCAGGTGAACAGGTCGGGCATATTGAGCAGGTCGCCGCCGTTCTGCGCTTCCTTGAGAAAGCCGCCGATCTCGGCCGCGCTGGACAGGTTGGAGACCCGCACGCGGACGCCGGTGTCCTGACCGATGGTGCTGTTGAACTCCTGCACCAGCGCATCCATCGGAGAGCCGGACTGCTCGCCGTAGACGTGCCAGAAATCGACAGTGACCGGGTCATTTTTTCCAGCAAAGTGTCCTCTCCGCAGCCGGAGAGCGCCAGAAGAAGGACTGCTGACAGCAGCAGGGGCAGAAAACGCTTTTTCATGGGAAAAACCTCCAAAACAGAACAGATGTTCGATGAAAACGCGGATTTTTTTAGATTTTTTTGAAATTTTTTTTCGATTTGTACCCAGAATCGAGGATTTAGGGGACAGACAGAATCTGAAAACTGTGGTATAAGAAGGGTGTACGAAGCCGCCGAAGCCGGTTCGGCATCGTAAAAATGATCCGTGGAGCGAGAGAGCAACTCCGTTCGTCAGCGAGCCGCACGCGAGCGGGAGCGACCTCTCGGTTACAGTTTCATTGTATCATATCCCACCTCACTTTTACAAGAAAAGAAAAGGAAAGAGGCATACCCATGAAAAAACGAATTTTTATGCTGGCTGCCGGTCTTGTGCTGTGCCTCGCCGCCTGCGGGGAAAACAACAGAGAACCGATCACCATTACCCTCTGGCACGTTTACGGCGGCGAGGTAAACTCGCCCATGAATACGCTGGTGGATGAGTTTAACCGTACTGTCGGGCAGGAGCAGGGCATTCGTGTGCGGGTGGACAGCGTCAGCAACAGCGGCGTGATCCATGAAAATGTGTTGGCTGCCGCCTACAAGGACCCCGGCGCGCCCGCTTTGCCCGATCTGTTCGTGTCCTACCCCAAGACCGTGCTGGCCCTGCCGGATGAGAACATTCTGGCGGATTATCACGACTATTTCACAGACGAAGAGCTGGATTCCTACCTTCCGGAATTTATTGAGGAAGGGACGGTCGATGATCGTCTGGTCATTCTGCCGCTGGCAAAATCCACGGAGATCCTCTTTGTGAACAAGACGGCTTTCGACCGCTTTTCCGCCGAAACCGGCGCAGCTCTGGACGAGCTGTCCACCTGGGAGGGACTGTACGCGATGGCGGAGCGATATGCGGAATGGTCGGGCGGCAAGAGCTTTTTCGTCCACGATTACCACTTCAACTACTTTCAGGTGGGCGTGGAATCGCTGGGAGAGAGCTTTTTTGACAAGGACGGCATCGCCTTCGGTCCTGCGTTTACCCGCGCGTGGAAGCCTTATGCCAGAGCCGCGCTGACCAGCGGACTGTGGCTGGGCAGCGGCTACGCCACCGAACCGCTGCGCACTGGCGATGTGATCGCATCCGTTGCCTCGTCTGCCAGTGTGCTGTACTATTCCGACGTAGTGACCGATGAGAACAACCGCACCGAAAAGGTCGAGATCATTTCGCTGCCCTGTCCTATCTTTGAGGGCGGAGAAAAGCTGGTCATGCAGCGCGGAACGGGAATCTGTACCGTGAAATCCACACCGGAGCGCGAAAAAGCCTGCATGACCTTTCTCAAGTGGCTGACCGAGCCCAAGCGGAACGTGGATTTCGCTACCTCTCTCGGTTATATGCCGGTGACAAAGGAGGGCTTTGACCGCGACCTGCCTGCCGCCATCCAAACGCTGACAGATCCCATGTATGCTTCGCTGTATGAGGCCTTTCTGAAAACAAGGCAGGAGTATACGTTCTATGTGCCGCCCCAGCGGGAGGACTATCTGTCGCTGGAGACACGCTTTGAAAAAACGGCGCGTCTGCGTCTGGCGGCCGGGCGGGCACAGTATCAGCAGCAGGGCGCGGCAGCACTGGATACGCTGCTGGAAACCACGCTGGAGGAGCTGCGGAAAAGCTATGACAGATAACAGGGAAGGGGGAATTCTCATGCTGCTGCGGAGCAGGCATCTGGCCAAAACTGATATTCCGGCGGGCAACCGCAGCATCGGCAGAAGTCTGGTGCTGTACTGGCTGTGCATGGCGCTGGCGATGCTGGCTGCCGCGCTGCTCCTGCTGAGCGTGACGGGCGTTCTCTCCCGCACAGCGCGCCAGTTTGGAGAAACGGCGGCGTTGCAGCAGAATAACAACGCTGCGCTCTTCACCGCGCAGATGGATGCGCTCTCTGCACAGGGCATTGAGCTTTCCGAAACGGTCAGCGGAGAACTGGAGCGCTTTCTTGCCAGCCGCAGTCTCTCCTTCGATGCACTGAATGACGATCCGGCCCTTATCGCAGAGCTGGAGACCGCGCTGATCCCTTCGCTGGAGACCACCATGGCGGGAAGCACCTGCAGCGGCGTGTATTTCTGTCTGGATGCTACAGCCAATACATCGCTGCCGCAGTCTAAAACCTCCCGCATGGGAGTGTATCTGCGCTATTCCGGTCTGCGCTCTGCCCATCCGAGCGGCAGCACAGCCTGCTTCCGGGGAACGGTGGATGCTGCACGGGCAAACGGCCTGCAGCTGCACAACCGCTGGAATCCGGAGCTTGATACGTCCCTGATCCCCGGCTACCGGCAGGTCATGACGTGGGAGGGCGACCGGCTTTCCGGAGGCTGTCTCTGGACAGAGCGGGTGCCGCTGCTGGATACCTGGGAGAATGTGACGCTGCTGTGCGTCCCTGTGCGGGACGGGAGCGGAACGGTGCGCGGTGTCTGCGGTATGGAGCTGAGCGAGCTCTACTTCGGACTGTCTCACAGCACGGTCTCCGGCCCTTACGGCAGCTTTGTGATGCTGCTGGCGCCCATGAACGGGGATACCCTGCTTCTGGACAAGGCCATGCTGGGCAGCACGGAGGGAACGAATCTGTCGGCCTCGGGCGAGATGAAGATTCGTGGCGGCCGGGACTACGATACCTTTATATGGAACGATACGGCCTATCTCGGCAAGTATCAGATCATCCCCGGACGGCTGGCGGACGGCTATCCGCTGGCGGAGAGCGGCTACCACAACCGGGCGCAGAGCGCCCGCATCGGCTGGGTGCTGGGTTCCCTCGGCTTTCTTGTGGGGATGCTGGCGCTGGCCGCCGCGCTTTCCCGCCGCTTTTCCATGCCGATCACGCAGGGCTTTGCCGCAGCCAGAAGTCAGGAGCAGGACTGGCAGCCTACGGGCATTCGGGAGATCGACGAGCTGACGGCCTATTTTCACAGCCGTCTGCGGGAGAGACCGTCCGAGGATGCCCTGCCGTGGCAGGTGGAAAGCCTTGTGTCCGAGCTGATCGACCGGGCGAAGGGACTGACCAGTACGGAGCGCGTGATCCTGCGCTACTATGCCGAGGGCTATGCGGTCAAGGATATTTCCGGCCTGCTGTTTATCAGCGTGGGTACTGTAAAGGGGCATAACAGCCATATCTACAGCAAGCTGGGCGTGAATTCCTACGACAGCCTGAAGGCATATCTGGATGTTCTCCGGCGCTGTGAGCGGCTGGAGGAGCTGCTTCAGGGCGGCGGTAAATAAAAGAAGAAAGCTCCTGTGCGGAAACCGAGGCGTATGTCCTCGGTTTTCGTGCGTTTGCGCGGAAATCCGGGCTGTTTTCTCTTTGTTGAAAACCTCCAAAAGGTGCTGTCTGTGTTTGTACATTCCGTCTAGGCCTGAGTCATGTTTTGGCGTTTTTGCCCCAAAACCATGACTCAGGCCTATATTTTTTTTCTGTAAAAACTGATATGAATAAATCATCAAAGCCGCGATTGGAAGAACTGCCGGAGAGGAGGGACGGATACATGAAGCGGGTCGTGAAGGAGGCAATGGGAGACTGCTCCACTGTCGAGGAGTTTCGCTTTCTCGTTCGCTGCCAGGAATGCGGTGGAATATGGCACAGCAGTCCCATCCGCTTTTCCAAAGCCGGCGCGGAGCCGGAGCCGGAGGGGATGCGCACGATCTTCCGCACGCTCTACGAGCGGGAACGGGAGGCCGCCCGGGAAATGGCCGCGGCAGAGGCCGCAGAGATTTTCAACTATTGTCCGGTCTGCGGCAGGCTGGTGTGCGACCGATGCTTTCTGATCTGCGAGGATCTGGATCTGTGCATTGCCTGCGCGAAAGCATTGCGGGTGCGCGGCGATGTTGTGGCAGGGGAGGTCTCCGACCCACGGAGAGCACCCGCCGAATCAGCCGGAAGAATTTCAAAGAATAGGAGATGAAACGATATGAGAAAACGGAAAAACACTGGGAAGTTCCTGAGTCGTCTGCTCTGTCTTGTGACAGCGATGGGAATGCTTGTTCCTATGGCATTGGCAGATGAGTTGGGCAAGGTGCCGGGCAGTTCCGACACAAACACGTATGAAAAAGCAGACATCAAAGTGGAGATTTCGGTCGTGAAACATGTCCAGCAAATCGGCACGGAAACACCTCCCGCTGAGACCTTTGAATTTGAAGTGGAGGACACGGCTCGGGATGAGAAGCATCCCCTTTCCTACTACGGTATTGGTGTGGAGGAATTGAAGCTGTCCACGAACGGGGTCGGCGATGTGGAGAAAACATTCTCTTTCAAAGTCTCGTGGACAAATGATTATGCCGACTATCACTGGGATGCCGTCCCCAAGTCCGGCACGAATACGGTCGCCTGGTACAGCAAGACCTTCCTGCTCAGGGAGAAGAATGACGGCAAGCCTGGATGGAACTATTCTAATAAGGAATATGCGCTGACCTTCTGGTATGACATTGAATATGGCACAATGCAACTAAATATCCATGTTCCCGGAAATGATGTGTATTACACAAAAGCGGAGTTTACCAACACCTATACATACAGCGAGACCCGATATGAGCTCCCCTTCACCAAGACAGTGAAGCTGGGCGGCAGCGCCGCTCCCGGACAGGAGAACTTCGAGCTGGAGATCTTCGATGTCGGCGTCGAAATCATGGAGGAGCACGCGAAGGAACTTTATACGGCAGCTGTCACCACCAACGGCGCGGGCGATTACGATGGCAAACTGGTCATCTCCGGCCCGGCGGATCAGGTGGAAGCGCTTGTCTGCGAGGGCTTCTATGTCAGGGAAAAGAACGCCGGAGCCGCCAACTGGACGTATGACGACGCGGTATGGCACATCCTGCCGGAGCGAACCCGCTATATCGTAGATGTAGATGCGCCGCTGGTCAATAATCTGCCTGCTGATACGCAGCCGGAGACGGACGCGAACGACCGCCTTGTCATCCACGCCACAAAGCGGGAGGAAAGCGACAACGGTGTCGATTATGTGGATTACGGGACGTCGGCGGACAAGATGACCTTCATCAACACCTACACCCGCAGCTCCGGCGGCGGTGGCGGCGGCTCCATCACGGTAAACAAGACCGACGCTCTGGGCAAGCCCCTTGCCGGCGCATCCTTCGTGCTGAAGGACAGCCGGGGACGGGAGGCCTATCAGGCCACCTCGAACGCCAGCGGCATCGTGCGCTTCACCAGGGTCGGCAGCGGCACCTATACGCTGCTGGAAAAGGCTGCGCCGGAGGGTTATGTGATCTCGGACAAGACTTATGAGCTGACCGTCAGCGGTTCCCGCGTCACGATGGATGGCAAGACCTATTCTCCGGTCACCTTCGTCAACCGCAGGGCGGCGGAGCTGAACCGGCGCGACCACACCGCCTTTCTGGTAGGCTACGCCGAAGGTACCTTCGGACCGGAGCGCAACATGACCCGCGCCGAGGTGACCACCATGTTTGCCCGTCTGCTGACCGAGCAGATCGAGGCGGATAAGACCTATTCCAGCACCTTCAACGATGTGGCGAAGGGCTGCTGGGCAGCCAACTACATCGGCTATATGCAGCAGTTCGGCATCGTCACCGGATATGAGGACGGCAGCTTCCGTCCCGACGCTCCAGTGACTCGCGCTGAGTTCGCCGCCATTGCCAGCCGCTTTGAAAAGCTGACTCAGGGCAGCGCGAGCTTCACCGACGTGCCGGACACCCACTGGGCAGTCAGATACATCAACTTTGCGGCCACCCGCGGCTGGGTCACCGGCTATGAGGACGGAACCTTTAAGCCGGAGTACTCCATCACCCGCGCGGAGGTAGCGGCGGTCACCTGCCGCCTGCTGGAACGCAGCGCGGATCAGCCCTATATCCGCAGCCATATCGGCGAGCTTCGCACTTTTGCGGACATGACCGAGAGCCACTGGGCATACTGGTACGCCATGGAGGCCGCCAACGGTCATGACTACACCAAATCCGGCGGCAGCGAAAACTGGAGCCGCACTCATCGATAACAGTTTTGATGCTTTCGGGCGATTCGTGTTCTGCGTCAGTCGGAGCAGCGAAGCCCTTCGGCAGCCTCACAAATGATGCGAGAAAGGAGGACGCCATGCAGATGTCTGCCGGTCACGGCGCCGGATGCATGGGGATAACGCTATGGACAGAAAATATCTTACGCTGGCGTCGGCGCTGCTGCTGGTACTCTGTCTGAACGCCTGCGGCAGCCGGCCGGGCACGGTCCCTCCTCCTTCCGGAGGCGGTGAAGGGGAAGGCAGTCCGCTGCTGACGCCTGCATCGCCTGACGACTGCTACTGGACCGCCGTGCGGCATGAGTCCTACAACCCCTCCTATGGACGTACTGAGGTCAGCACGATGCCTACGGAAAAATGGTGGGCGGATCTCGTCCTCGACGAGGACGGAACGGCGCAGTTCCGCGAGGTGCTCGGCCTCGGCTACACCTCCTGCCTGAGAAACGGCCAATGGTGGCTGGGGGCGGACAATGTCCTGCGGCTAACTGGAGAGGATTATGACGGAGAGCTCGTCACCATGGACGGACGCATGGAAAAGGATCGTTCCGTGATGCTGGAGACCCCTTACGGAGACCGGTTTTATTTTGAACCGGCGCAGAAGCCGGATTCCGGCGGAGAGCTCTGCATCGCAGATCTGGAAGGGACCTGGCGGATGACCGGCGGCGAGCCCGGTGCCGGGGAGAAGCACATGGCTTCTCTGCTGAACATCGAGCGCCGGTGGTCTGACGGCGAGGAAGGCGGCTATATCCTGCGGGCGGAGTATTACAGCGCCCGCCTGCTGGATACGGATACGCCGCAATACGAGACACAGAAGGAGCTGCTGGTGGAAAAACGGGAGGAGGCTCTGTCGGACGGCTTTTCCGGCGAACCATGGTCGGCACGGCTGTTTTCCGAGGAGTCCGGCGCAGAGTATCTTGCGGCGCTGACAGAGCGGAACACCCTGTACCTCCGGCGCTCTGATGCCCCGGACGGTGCGCCGACAGTCTACACACGCTCGGACAGCTTTCTGCCGGAGACGCTGACGCTGACTCTGGCGG
>ENA-ORRR01001643-ORRR01001643.1-human-gut-metagenome-genome-assembly--contig:-NODE-1643-length-13746-cov-4.71974_pt1 | contig 13746 bp, 9 predicted proteins | sample MGYA00242182_ERZ509148 | MGnify/ENA primary metagenome ERZ509148 (study PRJEB26280, sample SAMEA2338674) | human gut metagenome | biome: human gut; feature: human-associated habitat; material: faeces... | reverse complement strand
GTATAAGAAGCTTCTCCATTGTCATCGGTTGTTACACTTCCTTGATAATTCCCATCCATATAGATCTGAAATACTGCTCCAGAAAGCCCTGCTCTTGTTTCCGCATCTTTCTTTTTGATCTTGATCCTTACATTATCTGGGCTGGTTCCTGACTTTGTTGCACTCGTTTTCGCTTTTTCAATATCTGGCGGTGTATGACGAAATCCGAACAAAACCTGATGAGAATCCAGTTTCTTCTTTTTCACACATTTCTTCACTGTATAATAGTAGATCGTTCCTTCTGGATCCTGATCACTGATCATTTTACAGAACTTTTTTGCATCTTTCTGCGAATAACCCCTGTCCACATTTTTTCCTGCCTGATAAACGGTATTTTGCTTATTCGCTCCATGTCCACATGCCCAGATGTATGCCTGACACAATGACAGATCTTTTGTATTCTTGCCGCTTGACCTGAAATACCAGTTTAATGCTTTTGCAATTCCCTTTTTTTCATAAGTTGCTGCATTGATCGTCTTGTATTTTAAGGTATCTCCAGAACACATGGTCTTTCCAGAGTTTAAGCAAAACACTCTGTGTCCGTCAGCTGTCATACTCCACAGACCTTCTGATGCAGGACGATCAATCTCTGAGATCTTATTACTTGATAATGCCTGGCTCATCACCAGTTTGGCTTCTCCTGTGAAAGCCTTGACGTCTCTATTCTTCAGGAACAGTGATTCTCCTGAACCACTCAGATACATTGTCATGATCATCAGGAGGGTAAGAATACTTACCGATATCTTTTTACAGATCGTCTTCATTTGTTTCAAACTTTCTTCCTCCTTTTTACTTGTAACGGTTTGTGAAATATCCTGGCTGCCCTTCCTTGTCGATCCTTCCATACTCAGAATCTACGTGGTCTCTCGAAAATCCAGTTCCATTCTGCCCTTCCAGTTCGATCGAGCCATTAAACATGCCGTCATCATGAATAATGTTGTGTGTGTCGAATGATCCATCTGTTTTCTTCCAGACAGCATACAATTCACAAGTCTGTCCAGCATCGCAGAGAGTATTGACTGCCTGTCTATCGGTATATTTTGCTTTGATCGCATTCGGATCTTCACTCCATCCAAGGAAGGTATATCCCGGCCGTTCAAATGTATTTGCTGGCAGGATATCATCCTGTCCATATTTTAATTCCACAGTCTTTTTGCTGCCTGATGCACCATTTCCATCAAATGTTACTTCATAAGAGTTCTTGGACCAAACAGCATAAAGTGTTATACCCTCCGTGTTACTCCATGTGATCGTCTCTCCTGGAGAATACCGTGCTCTCACCGCATGTTTATCTGTATTCCATCCAACAAAGGCATAGCCTTTTTTCGTGTATCCATTCTCAGCAAAGCTGTAATTTTGATCGTACGTGGCTGTCCCATCATTCACATATCCAGAATCTTCTCCATTTCCATCATAGTTTACAGTGTATGTATTCGCTGTCCACTGGGCTGTCTCTGTATAATTACCACATACCAGCCAGCCTGTATTGGACATCCATTTTGTTCCTTCATCCAGCCATCCTTCCAAGGTATAACCTCTTCTTGATACCGTTGGAAACGAAAAATAATCTCCATCCGTAAAATTCCATGTTACATCTGCACCATCTCCACCATTTCCGTTGTAATAAATGCTGCGGCTTGGCTTTTCCAGATTCAGATTTATAGAACACCAGTCATAAGTTTTCCATCCATCTCTGTCAGCGGAGGCCACTCCGACCAATCCAGTACTGACATGGATATTTACTGATTTCCAATGTTCTTGAGTATCATGATAGGAATTTTCCCAAAATCCATCATTTCCTCCGCAATAAAGCGTTATATCCTTGCTCGGATCTGAAAATACTGGTTTATCCACCGTTACCCATTCCCAGGATCGATGCTGTTCATGGGTCGGTAACAGATACCAGACTTTGATCGTTAAAAGTGTATAGTTGTTGTTACTGTTCTTCTCTGAATATATCGTCTGTTTATTCACTGTAAGCTTATAATCTCCGCCTCCACCGGAATACGTCGTTACCGTATATGGATGTCTGGAATTATTAAATGTCCCACCGCTGACATTTTTATTTTTTTCATATTCATCACTATGAATATACATTGTCAGACTATCGCTTTTCCCATTTGGTCCATTGATGTTCACTGTTAAATGTCCATCTTTAAAATGTTTGTTTCCTCCTGTATTATATGATTGATAAGCATGTGCCTTCTTCATCTGATACCATGCCAGAATGGAAACAAATGAAACCATGACCACTAATACCACTATGATCTTTCGTTTTCTTTCCAGGATCTTTTTTGCATTCTTCATCATATCCTCCTCTCCATCTATTTTTATCTATCTTCCTTTTGTTTCCTGATCTTCTGTCCATGATTCCTCATACAGTACACCACATACCGATATCTTCCATGTCCTCGGTACGGATGACAGGTTAAAAGTGTGACCATATCTTTCCCTTTTTGAATCAGAATCTTGTCCATATCATATGGATCGATCACTTTAATCTTTGTAACCCGGTAATCCAGTCTTTCCCATGGATTTCTAATGATCACCTGATCGCCTGTTTTTAACTGTTCGATGTCCCGAAAATACGGAATTCCCCGATATCCCCGATGTGCAGCGATCACGCAGTTGCTGTCTTTTTGTCCTACTGGCAGGGATGTCTGTCCCATGATCGCTGCTCCTTTTCTCATATTTTCCATCGTCGCTCCCAGATATAATGGAAGTTTCTGTTTCATCTTCGGTATCTTAATGTAACCGAAGGTATTCTTTTCGTTTCTTAAGACGATCGGTGCACTGCGGTAACTGAATACATCCTTTAGCCCTGCTTGTTTTTCTTTGAATATCTTCCTGTTATAGCGGACTGCTTTTTGATACAGTAGATCATCCTGTTTTCTTTTGCTTCTCCTCTGCGTCAATTCTTTCACCGTCTGATTGGACTGTTTTTGTTTCAGATATGATATGATCTCCGGATAAAGCAGTAACGTGATCCCTATCACCAGAAAAAAGATTCCAACAATATTTATGATCTTTTGTTTCACCCATATCTCCTTTCTCCGCTTTTTCTTTTCATCTTTTCATATACTTTTCTGACTGCGATCAATACACAAATGATCAATAGTCCTGCAAAGATGGCCCGTTTGTAAACTTCCATCCATTGCGAATGATGATTTCTTGCTCTTATCTCTTCCTCTTTTGCATGATAAGCTGTGCGAACTCCTCGGACTAATAAACGCTTGTCATTAACTCCATAGGGTGTGCAAGTAACCAATGTTACATGATCTTTTCCTTCCATGATCTGAAGTTCCTTTGTATCTTGTGGTTCCACGACTGTGATCTGATCCACAAGGTAAGCAAGCTTTTTATCCAATACATGTATAAAAAAGAAATCTCCCTTTTTCATCTCTGTCAGATCTGTAAAGATTTTTGCAGAACTAAGCCCAGTATGTCCAGTCAACACCGCATGGGTATCTTTTCCTCCAATCGGAAAGGAAGATGTAGCCAGATGTCCGATCCCATGTTCCAAAACTGTCCCACTTGTCCCATGATAGATCGGCAGATTGACTGAAATACAAGGAATCTTTAAATATCCCATGATCGATGATCCATCAATATTTAATATTCTGTTATAATGAACCGTCTCTCCATCTAAGCGTTTTTCCTTAAACGGATCAGTCAACTGTACTGAAGATCGCATCAATTCCCCATTATACTGTTTTGCTTCATCCATTACTTTTTTTATGATCGCCTGATCCATTCCGGCTGCCTTTTCCTGATAACTTTCCACCGTCGAACCTGCACTCTTTTCAAACAGATAGTTGCTTGTAAATGGATAAAACAACAGCAAAAAACCTGTCAGAACGATCAGAATCGGTATGATCTTTTGTTTCATTTTATCTTTGTGATCGTCTTCTGTTTTTGTTCAAGATCAAGATCCCACATCCAGCAACAACAACCCCTGCAATGATCAGAAGATAGTTTCCTGCCCCACCTGTCATTGGCAGCATGAACTGCTTCTGATTTGTGATCTGCATATTGATATATGCATTTCTAGAATCATCGTGTTTTGTCATCGTTGCCTTTATCTCATCCACAGTCGCACTCGCTGCTGTAGTCTGAACCGTCACATCATTCTTTAATACCGCACCATTAGGAACTCCATCATTTGCTGTGGAATCTGCATCAGACTTACTCTGGATCCCTGTGATGTTTGCTTCGGTTGGTGTGATATCTGCTTTTGTCTCTTTGACCTTAACGATCACTTCTTTCTTTAACAGGGAGTATCCTGCATCGGAGTGTGTTTCTGTAAATCCATATTCATCTCCTTCGATCCCATTGATCACAAGTTTTCCATCAGAAGACGGACTAAACTGAGTCGCATCAGCTTCTTTTGCAGACTTTCCTGTTACCTGATAAACACCTGCTCTATCTGCTCTTGCTACCAGATAGTAATTATCTGTCTTATTTTTTACAACGAATTTAACCTTTGTTGCATCTCCCTTGCTGTCAGAAAATTTCTTTGTCAGATCATATCCGTAAGAGTATACGATACATTTGTCTTTTAAAATATCATAATAATTCGTATTTGTTCTCTTCCACATAAGGGATACATCGTTTGGATTTCCTTTATCACCAAGAATAACGCTGTCATCTGTATTCACCTTAGCTGTATAATATACAACGATATATTTATCAGAATATTTCTTATTCAACTCATTAAGTCCTGCTTTTGTCATCTCAATCTTCATTGCAGGATCGTCTCCAGATTTTCCGTATGTTGCTGCAAACTTTGGATCCGTGTCGGAACTCTTCCATACAGCCAATGCTCCACTCTTTTCAACATTATTCACATTTGTTCTGTCCGCTGCATCCTTAGTTTCATAGATTGCGATCACGGCATCTTTCCCATATGTCATTCCTTTTGCCATCGTATCGTTAAATGTATAAGTTGACAGGTAGGTTGTTGATGATGTGATATGTGGCAATTTGGAAATGAACTGATAATCCAGTCTTTCTGCTTTAGATGCTGTCACGGTACTCTGATATTTATATTCATTTCTTGCAGAAGTAAAATCTGCCAGTCTGTCTGTATTGGCAGTTGTTACATTGTCCTGATCTGGATTATTGCGTACTCTTTTGTCAAGTGTTGGATTTCCAGTTTCATTCTTTGGATAACAGATCACATCATAGAACCAGTCATCTCCCTTAGAATCCGTGGATGGCAACTGTACAAACCATGGATTTATTGTGTAAGTTACATTTTCTGGTGCCTTTGTCTCAACGATCAGGTAAAGACCCAGTGGCAATTTGTCTTTACTTGTCACACCATTAGCATTAGTCTCATCCATGGCTGTCCCATTCTTTCCCATGTAATCTTCTAATTTGTCTTTCGTTACCGTATTATCTTCTAATGCCTTGGCAAGTTTCTCATTGATCTGCTGGCTTGTAAAATATGTCTTACTTCCTTCTGTTTTAGCTGCATCAGAAGATGTCAAACCCAAAATCTGCTGTATTGTGGTTGGAAGTTCATAGATCATCTGAATCTTTCCATTCTCACTCTGCTGTTCAACATCTCCAACTCGCAGGTAACTAAATTCCGCACCTTTGATCGCATATTTTTCCAAGGCTGCTTCCGCAGCAGCGTCCTGTTTTCCTGTTGGTGTAAACTGACTGGTGTTAACACCGGCCTGTTTTGCTGCTGTCATGTCATATTTGTGGATCGTTATAGATCCGGTTTTGCTTGTATCGACCACATCTGTTGATGCCGCTTTGATATTAACGATAGGTGCAAGCATCATTGCTGCAGATAATACAGCAATCATTATTTTTTTGATCATATTTTGAATCTTCATTTTTCTTTCCTCCTATTTTTTAGAATAGAAAAAGCACAGAAATCATTGATCATACTCAATGATTCTGTGCTTTTCTTTATGTAATATATACTATTTTATTTATCTGTTAAATTAGTTTTGTCAGGTGCAATCATGATCGTATTCCAAAAAGAATCTTTGACTGCCTCTGCCTGAATCTCATCTACTACTGTGTCAAGATCGACATCACTTGTTAACTTCTTGCTCTCATCCATTACGGAAACTTTATCGTTGATTCCTAAGAATGTGATCGTAACAAACTGTTCTTCACTAACTAGTGTTCCTTTCTTTAGTGGAACCGCTAACTGATAATTCTTCTGCAATACTGACTTGATCTCATTATACATTGCTTTAAATTCTTTGCTTCTGTATTTCTTCTCAGCTTTCAGCTGCTTTGCCTTCTTATCAGCCTTCGCAGATATCTTTTGATCAGAATAAATCTCCCAGCATGGACCTCCTGCTGATGCTGACTTCGTCTGTGCGATCACTTCTTTTAGTGGATATTTGTACTGTGTACGCTGTCTGCTTCCAACATCTGCAACCGTTACCTGATCATTATCATCGATCGCAACCAATACGATAAAATGACCTTTCTTCGTAAAATATCCTGGCCCCATCAGTGCTACTACTGGATGCTTCTTCTTCAATGCATCTCTAACCTTGCTGACATCACTTCCAAGTCCATGACATTCCAGTTTATACTGTTGTGCCAGTGCTGGGACCATCTCATGACTTGCTCCAGCACTACTGTAATAGCCATTCTTATATGCCCATACTGTTGTATCAACTGGAGTTACCCATTTATTCGTCAGCGAACTGATACAAACTGCCATAGCGCTTGGTCCGCATCCACTGCTTTTGATCTGATATCCATTGTCATTCCATGCTGCATCTGCCTGATTAAAGTAAATAAATCCCTGTATCGTCTCTTTCTTATCTTTCATCTCAAGACTATGATCATTATATACTTTTGGAATGATAGATTTTTTATCTTTCTTGTCTTTTTTCTTATCTTTTTTATCTTTCTTCTTATCTTGATCAGACTTTGTCTTTTGTTTCTTTGTATGCGTTACCGCTGTATGTTTCTTTGTATGTGTTGTTGCTGTATGTTTCTTTGTATGTGTTGCTGCAGCCGTTGTATGCGTATGCGTTGTTGCTTCCGTTGTCGGCTTTGCCTGAGTCGTCTGTGTTGTTGTCTCTGTCGTTGCTTCACTTTCTGTCGTCTGGGCAGAAGAATCTGTCTTGGTCTCAGTCTGTTCACTGCTTATTTGCTCTCTTGTGACTGGCTGATCTGCTCTGACCACAGACACTGATCCAAGCATCAAAAACGTATACAGAGCTACTACAGCTGCTGTTTTACGTGTTTTTCTCATCTTTCATTGTTCCCCCTAACTATTTAAACATACTTATTATACCACTTTGGATACCCTCGTCAATAAAAATGAATGGTCATGATCCATGTTCACATTTTTTTCACATCTTATGCTTCAAAGACTAATTTTTCAATTGCATATGCAACACCATCTTCATTATTTGTCTTTGTCACAAAGTCTGCGATCTCTTTCAGATCAGGTTGTCCATTTTCCATAACAACACCGGTTCCTACAGCTTTGATCATCATCGTATCATTTCCTGCATCTCCACATGCCATCACTTCATCCATAGATAGTCCAATTTGCTCTGCCAGATGTAAAAGTCCATCTCCTTTATCACATCCAATCTGATTTATTTCAATGTTATTTCCCAGAGAACTTGATACACTCGCAATATTTTTCTCGATTAATTTTTGTCTTGCAGTTTCCCGCTCTTCCATATCATCAAAAAATACATTGATCTTCTCAATTCCCAGCGGATGCTCTTCAATGTACTTTCGCAGATCATCCAGCGGCAGTCTTGTATCTCTCACAAGTTTTAATACATGATCTGATACACCATACTCTGCAAGATGGTCAAAATAGCATCGTTCCATATACCCTTGCCCATTCTGATAAATATCACGTGTACAATGATATTTTTCCAAAATATCAAACAATGAAAATACCGTTTCTTTTGGTAGATGATTCGTATATATGATCTTATCTTCTTTCTGATCATAAACAGTTGCCCCGTTACAGCAAACAGCATATCGAACGCCTGGAATATCTCTTAAAAATTCTGGAATCGCTTTAAAAATACGTCCTGTTGCTGGAACTATATAAACACCCCTTCTGATCGCTTCTTTTAGAACTTCTTCTGTGTGTTTTGAAATCTGTTTCTCGCTGTCTAAGAGTGTATTATCTAAATCCATCGCTACTAATTTTATCTTACTCATGCTATTCCTCCACAAAAAAATAATTTTGAATGTTGATCTGAAGACTTTTATATCCCTGATACTCATTGATCACTGGATAATATGTACATGTGATATACTTTGATGTTCCCATTTTCTCTCGAAATTCATCTTCATCCTCAAAAATCATACCATCAATCCTAGTTCCCTGATTACTCTTTAATGCTAATTTTATCACATTTCTATTTTTTCCAAAAACATTCACACGTTCCACTTTTAACTTTCTGTGTGCAAATAATGGTTTTTTATTTTCTTTTCCAAATGGCTCTAAAACAGATAACTGATGGATCAGATCCATGGTAATATAATCAACTGGCATATCAATATCAATCTGTACCTTCTTTGCAAAATCTTTTTTCTCAAGGGTACAGTTCTCATTGATCTTTTTGCGGAATTCCTGTAATTTTTCTTTTTCCAAAGAACATCCTGCGGCCATTGGATGTCCCCCAAACTTTGTGAACACCTCTTTGACTTTCATCATCTCTTCAAACATGGAATATCCTTCGATGGAACGTCCAGAACCTTTGATTCCTTCTTTTGCATCTGTTAAGACAAATGCTGGATGATTTAAGCGGTCCTTGATCCTTCCTGCTATGATACCTGCAATACTTTCATGACATTCTGGAAGATATAATACAAGCACTTTATCTCCTTTTGCTTCATATTCGAACGCCTGTCCCAGTGCCTCTTTTACACCATTTTCTGTCATGGTTTTCCGAAGATCATTCAGTTCTTTTAATTCTTCTGCTGTCTGTTTTGCCTTCTCTTCATCTTCTTCCAGAAATAGATTCAATGCTTTTTCGGCAGATTCCAAACGTCCGCTCGCATTGATACATGGTCCAACAATAAATCCTAGTGCATAAGACTGTATCTGTTTATCCATCAGATCATGCACATTCAGCAATGCTTTCAACCCGATATTTTGTGTATCTTTGATTCGGCGTAATCCTTCTTTGACAAAGATTCTGTTTTCTCCTGTCAGATCTACCACATCACAAACAGTCGCGATCGCAAGCATGGATAACAACTCTTCCAATTGGCTTTCATCTTCTTCCATTGCCTGATAGAATGCCCTCATAAACTGAAAAGCCACTCCTGCTCCACAAAGTAACGGATACGGATAATTGCATGCTTCCTGCTTTGGATTGATTACTACATCTGCTGGTGGAAGAACCTCTTTTCTCACTCCTGCTTCATCGGTATCAAATGGCACATCATGATGATCCGTAATGATCATTATCAGTCCATGTTCTTTGCCGTATGCAACTGCATCTGCTGCTGCAATCCCATTATCACAGGTAAGGATCGTATCAATCTGGTCTTCCACTGCTTTTTCAATGATATTTTCATTAATTCCATAGCCGTCTTTCATGCGGTCTGGAATCTGAAAATCAATCTTTCCACCAAGATCATGAATCGCTTTCCACAAAATATAATTTGAGACAACTCCATCTACATCATAATCTGAAATAATACGGATCGTTTTCCCCTCTTGTACCTTTTGCTTCAAAATCTCAACTCCTTCTTTGACGCCTTTCATCAAAAAAGGATCTGAAATATCTGAAAGTTCTCCATACAGATACTGCTGTATTTGTTCATCCCCAACCACATCCCTGTTGCGGATCAGCCGTGCGATCACTGGATCTATGTTAAATTTTTCTCCAATCTGATTAAAATCAGCCTTTTTCTTATACAGATACCACTGTTCCATCATCTTACTCCATTTTTCATAAAAAAGAGCATCCAGTATTTACTGAATACTCTTTTTGAATGTTTTATTTTCTTTTCTTTTTCTTCTTTTTCTTGCGGTTTGGATTTGCTGTGATCTTCTCTGGTTGTGCCTGACTGGCTGCCTGATTTTCTTTGACTGCATCTGATCCAATTCGCGTCTTCATCATATACCAAAGTGGTCCAGTTAAGAATACAGAAGAGAATGCTCCTCCGATGACACCAACCATCAATGCTAATGCAAATTCTCTTAGGGAGGATACTCCGCAGATGAATAACGCTAACACCATAACAAATGTTGTCAAACTTGTATTGATCGTACGAACCAATGTACTTGAAATACTCTGATTCACAAGTGCTTTGATATCATCTCTTGTCCGGATCGTCTGAAGTTTCAGATTCTCACGGATACGGTCAAAGATAACGATCGTTGAGTTGATAGAATATCCAATGATCGTTAACATACATGCAATAAATGTTCCACCAACAGATAATCTTCCAACAGAATATGCTGCAAATACGACCAATACGTCATTGATCAATGCGATGATCGCACTGGATCCAAATTTCACGTCTTTGAATCGGATTGCAATGTAGATCAGCATACAGATTGCTGAGATCACAACGGAAATAAATGCATCTCTTTGCATTTCATTACTGATCGTTGAACTGATATTCTCTGTTGTTACAGATTTTACTTTATAATCTTTCTTTAATGTACTTTCGATCTGTTTTCTCTGGCTCAGATTCAATTCTACACTCTTTACAACCATCTGATTATTTGCTTTTACTTTCTGACTCTGAACAGAGGTTGACTTGCTGACTTTCTCGTAAGCTTTCACAACCTGTTTTTCTAAAGAATCATTGACTTTCTGGTCATCCTTAAATGTGATCGTAGATGCTGTACCACCTGAGAATTCCAGATCATAATTCAAGATTGATCCAATCTTGCTTCGATTCATTGGAAGTGCAGCAAGTCCGATCAAAATGATCACACCTGCAACTGCAACGTATTTCTTACCTGTACGGACAAAATCTCTTGTTTTGATCGTTCTTGGTTTTCCATACCATTTCTTGTCGCGAAGTCCAAAATGATATGCCGCATATACAAGGAATCGGCTGATCACAAGTGCTGTAAACATAGAGATCAATACACTCATTCCAAGTGTCTGAGCAAATCCTTTGACCGTTCCTGATCCTTTAAACCATAAAACTAATACTGCGATCAATGTTGTAACGTTACCATCGATGATCGCTGATGCTGCCTTTCCGAATCCAGATTTGATCGCTGCTCCTGTACTCTTTCCTGCCCCGATCTCTTCCTGAATTCTGGCATAAATGATAACGTTTGCATCAACTGCCATACCAATACCGAGGATGATACCTGCAAGTCCCGGCAATGTCAGTGTCGCATTAAATCCATTCAGTGCTAATAACATCATCAGCATATAGATCGCAAGTGCCACACACGCAATCACACCAGGCACTGCATAAAATGCGATCATGATCAAGCATACCAGTACAAATCCGATGACTCCTGCTTTGACCGTTGTCTGGATCGCATTCACTCCTAATTTCGCAGATACTACGTTAGAACGTAATTCGTTTAATTTCACTGGTAAGGAACCGATTCGAATTGATGAAGCTAAATTCTCTGCTGCTTCATAACTTTCCATACCATCGATCGTACATTCTCCTTTTGTGATCGCTTCCTGTACATTTGGGGCACTGATCACCTGATTATCATAGATAATATAAATTGGTTTTCCAATATTGGCTTTTGTAGCTTTCGCAAATGCCTTTGTTCCCTTAGCATCAAATTCAAGTGCAACTAAATATTCTTTCTTACCAGTTGTCTGATTCTGATTAGTTACAGCTTTGGCTTTCTTAACATTTTGACCTGTCAATACAGTATCTAATGTTGTCTGAGTCGTTGTTTTTCCATTCTTCTTTACTTTTACCTGTTTCTGGACAGCAAAAGAAAGTGTTCCTGGTTTACCAAGCTCATCTAAAATCTTGTTTGCATCTGTTACTCCAGGAATCTCGATATTGATACGATCTTTTCCTTCCTGATAAACTTCTGCTTCTGTACTGTACCCTTCTACACGCTTCTGAAGTTTGTATACAGTATCTTTCATATCACTATCAGATACATTCTTGCCATCTACTTCATATGTAATACTAACTCCACCTGCAAGGTCTAATCCAAGTTCGATATTGCTTGCTCGACCGATCTTCTTCTTTGTGATTCCCTTGGTTGTGATAAATGCTCCAAATACACACAAAGCGATCAGTAAAATAAGCCCTGCAATATACTTGCCACTGCTATTACGCTTCTTCATTCTCCGTCTCCCCTTCTAATGCCAATGCTGCCTTTACCATTAATGCACATTCTACCCTCTTGCGCTCTAATTTACATCCGATCTCATAAGTTCCATCGATCGTACCGTTAAAGTTATAAGAGTTTGCACTGCATCCACCACTGCAATAGAATCTTGCAAAACATTTTTTACATTCTTCTTTGGAGTATACATTACATGCCTTGAATTCTTTGACGATCTCATCTTTCTTGACTCCTTCGTAAACATTACCCATTAAGAAGTCTTCTTCTCCTACAAACTGATGGCATGGATATAAATCTCCCCATGGAGTCACTGCAAGATATTCTGTTCCTGAACCACATCCGGATAAACGTTTTGCAACACATGGCCCTCCTGTTAAGTCGATCATAAAGTGGAAGAAGGTAAATCCTTTTCCTTCCTTCTCTCTTTTGATCATCTCTTTTGCAAGAAGATCATATTCATCCATCAGAATTGGAAGATCCTCTTCTGTGATCGCATAATCTGCTGTATCCGGTGCCACAACAGGTTCTACAGAAATCTGTTCGAATCCTGCATCTGCTAAATGCATAACGTCTTTTGAGAAATCTAAATTATGATGTGTAAAAGTTCCTCTTACATAATATTTCTGCTGGTTTCTGCTATCTGCAAATTTCTTGAATTTGTCGATAATAAAATCATAGCTTCCTTTTCCATTACGGAATGGTCTCATGTAATCGTGAACTTCTTTTCTTCCATCCACACTTAATACAACGTTATCCATCTCTTTATTGGCAAATTCCATGATATCATCGTTTAGTAATACACCATTTGTTGTCAATGTAAAACGGAACTTCTTATCATGTGTTTCTTCCAAAGAACGTCCATATGCAACGATCTCTTTCACTACATCAAAGTTCATCAAAGGCTCTCCACCAAAGAAATCAACTTCCAGATTTCTACGGTTTCCTGAATTCTCTACAAGAAAATCTAATGCTTTCTTACCGACTTCAGCACTCATTAATGCACGTCTTCCCTTGTATTCTCCTTCTTCTGCGAAACAGTATCGGCAGGCAAGGTTACAATCATGTGCAATATGAAGACAGAGTGCCTTTACAACTGTTGGTCTATCTTTGAATCCACAAATGTATTCTTCATAACAGTCTTCTGTAAATAATACACCTGCATCTTTTAATTCTGTAACTTCTCCATAAGATTCTTTGACATCTTTCTCATCCCAGGATGATAATTCTTTGATGATCTCTTCTAATGTATGATCCTCATATAAAGCAATCACCTCATATGTCAGGTCATCAACCACATGGACAGATCCACTTGCTACATCAAGGACCATGTTATATCCATTATTTTTATACTGGTGAACCATTGTTTCTTTCTCCCTTTATCTGTTATTTTCTTTCATCGAAAAAATGAGGCGGCCCACAAGGAACGCCTCAAGCACAAA
>ENA-ORRR01001629-ORRR01001629.1-human-gut-metagenome-genome-assembly--contig:-NODE-1629-length-13863-cov-5.72422_pt1 | contig 13863 bp, 12 predicted proteins | sample MGYA00242182_ERZ509148 | MGnify/ENA primary metagenome ERZ509148 (study PRJEB26280, sample SAMEA2338674) | human gut metagenome | biome: human gut; feature: human-associated habitat; material: faeces... | reverse complement strand
CCATGTTTTCGTACGGTCAGCGCAGTAAATGCGCAGACCTACTGAACAGTTACAATAATTCTCAAAACTGCCGGAAACCTGCTTTCCTAACGGACCTGCATAGGGTCGCACCCGATGCATTTGCGGATCACGCTCATGAACGTGGCGACACGCTCCTTCACATCCGCCTCATCCTTAAACGGCGCGTCAAACGCAACTCCCATGACTGAGAAAATGATGATCTGCACCGCCATCGCCGCCTCCGGCATCGTCAGCTTCTTGAACATACCAATCCGCTCCAGATGGTTATAAAAATACTGGTACACCTTTTCTCCCATCTGACGGCGCAGCGCCATGAACTGTGCTGACTCAGACAATGCCCGGATATGCTTCTGATTTTCCATGATATACATATAAAGCTGTGCCAGCGCCTTCTCCGGATCCGGCTGGCTCATCGTCTCTTCCATGACGCGCTTCATCTCGCGTTCCATCCGGTATTCCATCAAATCATATATATCTTTAAAGTAATAATAAAACGTTTTTCTTGTGATCCGGCTCCGCTCAACCAGCGCCGTGACCGTGATCTTCTCGAGCGGTCTCTCCGACTCCAGCTCGATATAAGCCTCTACAATCCGTTCCTTCGTATTTCCCTGCTGCATACTCTTTTCCTCCGGCAAACCGTTGTTGTTTTAGTATAGTTTAAAATTCAACAAACTGCAAGTATTGCCTGAAATTTCCATGTTCCTGCAATGAATCCGCGTTACGGTTCACGGATAGGCACTTTTGGAACCGAAAGTGCCGTAAGAAAACATGCTTACTTGTGAACAGCAGCCGATACGGCCGGTCCGCTTTCGTGTTTCACACGCCCTTCCACCTGCGGCAGTTTCTGCGAGTATACAACCACCCGGTCGCCTTCCAGTATCTGCGTACCGCCGTCTGGAATGATGATCTGGCTGCCCCGCTTTATCATCACAATGATCGTATTCTTATAGAAGCGCGCCTCCGCGATCTTCTTACCACACCAGCGGTGATCTGGTGTCATCAGAATCTCTTTTAAAAGGATTCCCTGGCTGTCCGTAAAGCCCTCTGCACCCAAGACGACGGTATCCCCTTCCTGAATGACAGTCTGCCCTTTGGGCACAATCGTCTGCGCGCCGCGCCGGATCACTGTGATTAACATACCCGGAAGCATCTCGATCTCACAGATTTTACGGTTTTTCCACGGATGATTGTCCCCGATCGGAAGCTGCACGAACTGAATCTGCATATCGCCCGTATAGTCCGAGAACGTCCGCATGACATCGGTCGAGTTGTCGATCATGTCACATTTTTCTGCCACCTTCGGAAGCAGCGAACCCTGAAAAATGATGGAAAATAAAACAACGCAGAACACAATGTGGAATATATCATATTTCATATATCCCTCACTAAGCGTCGCCATGATCGCAAATACGATTGACGCCGCACCGCGCAGACCCGCCCAGGAAATAACCAGATACTGCCCGATCGGCGGTTTCGACGGCGCGAGCAGCAAGCCAACCGCCGCCGGACGAGCCACAAATGTTAAAAACAATGCGATTGCGATCGCCGGAAGCACGATCGACGGCATCTGCGAGGGAAATGCCAGAAGTCCCAGTAGGAAAAACAGAAGCATCTGCATCATGCCGGTAAATGCATCAAAGAAGCCAACCAGCGCTTTCTGGTTCTTCAGCTCCTGATTTCCGAGGATAATACCGGTCAAATACACGCTTAAGTAGCCATTTCCACCAATCTGGGATGCAAGCGCGTAAGAAATGATTGCCGCCGCAAAGACAAAGATCGTGTCAAATCCCTCGCCATAAAAGGCATACCGCTTTAAAAGCCATGTCACCAACCACGCGACCGTCGCGCCGGTCAAAAGCCCAAATGCGAGCTGGCGGATCAAAAGCAGAACCGCCGAACCGCCGCTCACACTCCCCGTCATCGCAGACAGCAGAATCACCGTCATCATGTACGCAAACGGATCGTTGCTTCCGCTCTCTAACTCCAGCATGGATGCCGTGCCGTATTTGAGGTTCAGCTTGCGCGAACGCAGGATCGAGAACACGGATGCCGCATCGGTCGATCCAAGAACTGCGCCGAGAAGCATTCCTTCCATCAGTGCCATCTTAAGCACCAGATGACAGAACAGCCCGGTCAAAAGCGCCGTCAGCACTACACCCACCGAGGATAACAAAATCGACCGCCCCGCGACCGGCTTCGCCTCACTCCAGCGCGTGCCGAACCCGCCGTAAAACATAATAAAAATCAGTGCCACCGAGCAGACCTGTTCCGCCAGTGCAAAATTGCCGAATGGAATCTTAAAAATACCGTCCGATCCAAACAGCATTCCCAGCATAATAAAAATAAACAACGTCGGCACCCCCAGCCGCCCCGAAAGACGGCTTCCCGCGATGCAGACAAGGATAATAATCGCTACGACCAGAAGCGCAAATGAAGTTGAAATATGTATCATTCCTTTCTATGTTTAGTAGGTATCATAAATGTGGTGTTTTTATAATGATACAATATCTCTATGCCTCTTTCGTGTTAAGATTCCATTAAAAAGAGGAAATCTTACAGCGACAGATCTCCCTTCGCCCGCGCCCTCCGGTCGCGGATCGACTGGATCACCGGCACCAGGAACATTGCGACGATACCGCCCGCAAATCCATTGTTATAGAGGTTCATGCCCCCATACACGATCCCGACATTGAGCGCCACCGACGCGTGCAGAAAACCGGCTAACACGCCGCATAAAATTCCAAACTCTCCGGCGATCGGCGCCAGCGTCGTGGAAAAGAGCAGCGCCAGAAGTGCCGACGGATTCGTGATATCCCACGCCCGGACGGTACTCGCAATGCAGACGCCCGCCATGATCGGGAAAATATTCCGCAAATGTTTTCCAGTTGCACTGAATCCAACGATGGTAAAGATTCCGCCGATCGTCGGTCCATTTAGGTTTCCGCCGACTGCCAGCACAAAGAAGGTCGCAAACAGACCATTGAGTCCCATGTTGAGAAGCGTCACCGCACCGCCCAATTCCAGCAGGTAATCGGTACCGCCGATTCCCGTTGTCCCAAGGAGTTTTTCATACCCTAAAAGTGTATCTTTTCCGCGCCACAGCACTGCCACCACCGACATGCCTGCAAACAGGACAAATAGCAGCCCTAAAAGCATCGCATCATTGCCGGAGGACCAGATAAGACGCGCCTCCGTCTCAATTCCAAAGGACTTAAACGTGGAGACCAGGACCGTCGCAATGATGCCAGAGGCAAATCCCACATTATAAAGGGAATATCCCTTATGGGCATAGTGGGAATGCGTCGCGAGCGGTGGAAGCACGAATCCGATACAGATTCCCACCAGAATCGTCACACAGAAGCGCTGCCAGATCGGCAGCTCCACCACGTGCATCAGCTGTGTGATGATCGGAGACAGGCTCGTTCCGTAGATGCCGACATAAATATAGTTGGATAAGTGCATTTTATGATATTTTGCATAGAGAAATACACCCAGAAAAATCGCCCAGATATTCATCAGATTTTTTCCGAACAAAGAGAATCCAAACATCAGACAGCAGGACGTGATCGTATGCCCGTCCATCTCCATCCCAAGACTATAGACAAAGTAGATGCTGATAAGCGCCATCATCCCGGCATTGACAAACGCGGCTCCCATGCCGCCGACCGCAATATAATCGGTGATCAGGAAATCCGGCTCCCATATGATCTCATAGATACCAGTCACAATGGAATCAAACGGCTGTATAATCAGCCCCACTGAAATGAAATAGATCGGAATCAGTGCCAGAAGAAAGAATTTCATCTCTCTGGACAAAGATTTCACTGTAGTCATATACGCACACCTTTCAAAAAAGGGATGCAAAAAAGATTCCGCATCTTTGCACCCCGACTGTTAACATTCTATAAAAATGGTTACTATTCTATTGTATTGGATTTTCAACTGTTTTGCAACTGATTTTTTCTCACTGTAACCCGTTATGAAACCCGTCCGGCAGAACCGGCTGCCCCATTCTCATGTGAAATTGTTACTCTTTCTCCGGCGCACTTCCCAGCACATAACCGCGCTCTTCCAATATTTCGCGCAGCTCATCAACCACCGCCCCCAGCTCTTTACCTTCCTCGTCGATCGTGATGTCCGCGTATTTCTCAAAATACGAGATCCTCTCATGGTAGAGATCCAGAAGTGTCATGCCGTCTTTCAGCGCCACGCCGCGGTCCTTGACATCGCCGACGCGTTTTACCAGCTCGTCATAGGTAATTTTCAGATAGACAACCAGTCCGATGGATTTTAAATGTTCCATCGCTTCCTTTCCGTAGATCACGCTGCCACCCGGTGCGATGACCGCCTGCTCGGCTTCCACCCCCGCGTTGACGCGATTCTCCACATCGAGAAATCCGTCCAGTCCCTGTTCTTCGATGATCTCGCGCAGACGCTTACCTTCCTGTTCCTGAATCAGCAAATCCACATCTATAAAGGAATAGCCCAGTCTCTTTGCTAAAAGCACTCCGACCGTGCTCTTTCCTGCGGACGGCATACCAATCAGGGTTACATTATTTTTCATCTTTGGCACCTCTTCTTTTTCTTTACACTCCATCCAAATGTTCCAAGAAGCTCTGAAAGCCCATAATAGCCGCCATGCGAATACACAATCGGTTCCGCCTTTGCAAGCTCCAGGCTGCCGCGCTCGTTGAGCCACTGCTCGTCCACGCTGACACCCGTTACCTCTGCCAGAAACATATGATGTGACCCCAGTTCCTTGACTTCGGTCACCCGGCACTCGATCGCGACCGGGCTTTCGGCGATCACCGGCGCTTTCACCGTCTGCGCCGGAACCGGTGTGAGCCCTGTCTCCTTCCATTTATCCACATTCCTGCCGGAGCGGACGCCGCAGTAATCGGTCGCATACGCCATCGACTCCGTCGCCAGGTTGATGACAAACTCACCGCTCTCCCGCAGCATATGGTAAGAATAGCGCTCCGGGCGCACCGAAATGTACGCCATCGGCGGATTCGTACAGATCGTGCCCGTCCAGGCAATCGTGATGATGTTGCTGTTTCCTTCGCCGTCCGCCACTGTGACCAGCACCGCCGGAACCGGATAAATCATATTGCCCGGCTTCCACTGGGCGCGCGATCCCGGAGTGTTCCGGGTCTCCACCCGTTTTTTCAACTGTCCTTCCGGGTTCTGCCTTGCTCCTCCCCGGCGACGCTCTTCTGGCTTTCCAGCCGCTCTCTTCTGTGCCATCCCTATATCCTCTTAATCGTTGTCCGGGAGAAGTTTGATCCGGACCATGATCTGTTTCACCATGCTTCCTTCCGGCAGGCTCATATCATCGATATGCGTCTGTGCCGGCAGATCGCCCTCTTCCTCCAGCTCCAGGCTGATCCAGTTGTACGCTGCCTCCCGCGCATTTTCCACCGCATCCTCCAGATCCGGACCTTCCGCCTCGCAGCACTCCAAATCCGGGAAATATGCATCATACCCTTTTCCATCTTTCTTAGGCGTAAAAACCGCCGGATATACAAATGTCATGGTATCCTTCCTTTCCGTCCGACCTTTCTGCCCTGCACGAACTATCACTGGATTTTCCGTATGAAACAATCCCGTCCGCGCACCGTCACCTGATTTACTGCTCCAGTGTCACTGTCAGTGCCGGAATCAGCTGTTTCTTTCTGGAAACAACGCCCGGCAGTGTTGCCGTCTGCTTCAGCTCTTCATTTGCATCACCTACGTGGAACGCATCTGCCACAACCTGTGCCGCCCCCTGTCCAACACAGAGAAGTTCGGTCGTCTCCGTCAGGATATTCGTCAGCATGAAGAAGATCATATCCAGACCTTCGTCCTCACGCGCCTTCTCCATAAACGGCAGCATACGGTTCTTCAGCTTTCCAAGCTCCTCTGCATTCAGGGAGTTGATCTGACCGACGCCGAAGTTTGTCTTTCCAGCTGAGAATTTCTTGAAATCCAGATACAGAATCTCTGCATCGCTCTTGCCCTTTAACTCGCTGCCTGCCTCAAACATCTGGTTTGCGAACTCATCCAGCTTGATGCCTGCCATCTCAGCCAGAGAAACCGCTGCCGCCCGATCCATCGGTGTGCAGGTCGGAGAACGGAACAGAAGCGTATCGGAGATGATCGCACTGCAGAGCAGACCTGCGATGGTCTTGTCAATCTCCAGCCCCTGTTCGCGGTACATCTGGAAGATGATCGTTGCCGTACAGCCGAGCGGCTGGTTACGGAAGAAGACCGGTCCGACTGTCTCCACAGTACCCAGACGATGGTGGTCAATCAGCTCCAGGATATTGGCATTCTCGATGCCGTCTACCGCCTGGCCGCGCTCATTGTGATCGACCAGAATCACGTTCTTGCCGCGCGCACCCAGTAAGTTACGGCGGGAAATCAGGCCTTTGTATTTGCCTTCTTTATCGAGTACCGGGAAATGACGGAAACGCTTGCTTGCCATCACATCCTTAATATCATCGATGAAATCATCTGTATCGAAGGTGATCAGCTTCTCAGTCTTCATGAAATAGCTGATCGGCATACTCTGGTTAATGAGACGGGCTGCCGTGTAGGTATCATACGGAGTTGTGATGACGGTACAGCCGCGCTCCTGTGCCAGTTTTTTGATCGTCATGGAAACGCCAGCGCCCTCACACACGATGATACAGCTTGCACCCATCTCGATCGCGCACAGCTGCGACTCATAGCGGTTGCCGAGGATAACCAGGTCGTTCTTATCAATATAATATTCCATCATATCCGGATTAGCTGCCGCAATCAGGACTTTTCCTTTATCAAAGTACGCTTTCTCATCGCCAACAAAAATCGCGCCCTCCAGGGTCTCGATGATATTTGCATACTGGGTGCATGCCTTGGAAAGAATGCTGCTGTCGTATACATTCATATAAGAACGGGTGATATCGCCGACTGTGATCAGACCTTCCAGTATATTCTTATCGGTAACAGCCGGAAGTGTTACCAGACCGTCCTCCTGCATCAGGTTCCATGCTTTTCTCAGGGAAATATTCTTGGAAACACCTGGAGTCTCGCGGATCTCAATATCCTTGACCTGCGTTTTGACGGATTTAATCAGTTTCGGCACATCTACCTTAAAGTAATCCAGTACGAAGGTTGTCTCCGGGTTCAGTTCTCCGGCACGGCACGGTACATATTCGCCGCCCGTCTGAAGTGTTTTGAAATTCGCATAGCCGATTGCAGAACAAATCGAATCCGTATCCGGGTTTTTATGTCCAATTACAATCGTTTTCTTTGCTTTTTCTGCTGCCATTTTTTCCTCCTGATTCGCACCGTGCGCTGCAAATTCTGCCATTTTTCTTTCTATCCTCTGTTTTGATGGAGAAACCTCTGATTCATGAAACTTTTTTGTACAAAATCGCCAATTTTCATAATCTGTTTACACGGTGTTCATATTTTATTCATATCTTATTTTTATACTAAAAGCATAAAAGATTTCACTTTTCAAATTTGTTTTATAGTGATTTTGCACATAGATTTTTCATAATTGCCCCGGATGCTTGACCGCTCCGGGGTCTCCTCTTGTCTACAGCATTTTTCGGCATATCTGAACGTTTTTCTATCCCTATTTCCTTCAAACGTCCAGACCATTTACCCTGCACTCTGTCACTCAAAACAAGGCGCCTAATCTAAGATCAGTCTTGCCGCCCCATAGATACCTGCATCATTTCCCAATGTTGCCAGGCGAACCTCGCCCTTATTCTCAGAGATCGGGGTCAATTCGCGGTAATAGCGGTCAATCCAATCCGTTAAAAAAGTCCCCGCCTTGGATACGCCGCCTCCGATGACGAAAATCTCCGGATCCACGGTCATCGAAATGGTCGCCAGCGCCCATCCGAGATAATAGCACACGGTGTCCATAACCTCCAGCGCCAATGCATCCCCGGCTTTTGCCGCATCCAGCACATTTTTTGCGGTGATCGCATCACCGTAGGCACGCATCACCGATGCATCCGGCTTTGCCGCCATCTTCCGTCTCGCCTCCCTGGCAATACCGGTCGCGGACGCTACCTGTTCCAGACAGCCGTGTCCGCCGCAGTTGCAGGTTTCTTTCTCGCCCTCACGGATATGGATATGACCGATCTCGCCGCCCAGTCCGTGGCGTCCTGCAACGATCTTCTGATCGTGTACCACGCCGCCGCCGACACCGGTTCCCAGCGTTACCATCACGATATCATGGCAGCCCTTGCCGCCGCCCTGCCACATCTCGCCGAGCGCCGCCACATTAGCATCATTACCGGAGCGGACCGGCATTCCATCTAATAACTCACTCAAAATCTTCTGCGGGTTCAGATCGCGCCATCCTAAGTTGACGCAGACCTCCACATAGCCGTCCGGCTGCACCGGCCCCGGAAATCCCATGCCTGCGCCGATCACGGCATCCATCGGGATTCCCCGCTCGTTCAATTTCTTCCTGATCGAAGCGGCTACATCCGGAAGAATGTACGCCCCATTCTCTTCCTTGCGGCTCGGAACCTCCCACTTATAAACAAGCGTTCCGTCCGTCTCAAAAATACCAATCTTAACCGTCGTTCCGCCGACGTCTATCCCAATACATTTTTTTTCCATGTCTGGATCCCTTCCCTTACGGCTGCACTGACAGCCTTTCTTCTATGCCCTCATCTTTTTTCTGCGCTGGCTCTTATTATACGCAATGCATCCCCGTTTTGCAAGGTTTGGAAAGCAAAATACACCTGCCTGCCGGAGAAAGGCGCATTTCTGCTTAAGCGGTACCGCATTCTTTTCTGCCGACAGACAGGTGCCTGTCTTTTATCTTATTTTTTTACCAAAATCAACATTATTTCAGGCTCTTAGCCACCTCTACCACATGCTCAACGGTAAAGCCGAACTTCTTGAACAGAAGCCCTGCCGGTGCGCTGGCGCCGAAACTTTCCATCGCGATGATCTTGCCGTCTAAGCCGGTGTACTTGTCCCAGCCGAAGCTTCCAAGCGCCTCTACTGCTACACGGCGGCGTACTTCTCTCGGAAGTACGGACTCCTTGTACTCCTCGCTCTGCTCCTCGAACAGATCCATACACGGCATGGAGACAACGCGGACTTTCTGACCTTCTGCTTCCAGAGTCTCTTTTGCATGAACCGCCAGAGCTACCTCGGAACCGCTGGCAATCAGAATTAACTCCGGTGTGCCCTCGCAGTCGTCGATGATGTAGCCGCCCTTTAATGCCTCACGGCTGCTGCCTGCCATCGGCTCCAGATTCTGTCTGGTCAGCACCAGTGCGGTCGGTGTGTGCTCGGAAGTAACAGCACTGTACCAAGCTGCCTCTGTCTCGGTCGCATCGCACGGGCGGAATACATGGAAGTTCGGCATCGCACGCAGCGCTGCCATCTGCTCGATCGGCTCATGGGTCGGTCCATCCTCGCCAACGCCGATGCTGTCATGCGTAAATACATAGGTCAGCGGCACGCCCATCAGTGCAGACAGTCTTGCCATCGGTTTGCAGTAATCACTGAATACAAAGAAGGTCGATACATACGCACGCAGACCGCCGTGCAGCATGATGCCATTTCCGATCGCTGCCATCGCAAGCTCGCGGACACCGAAGTGCAGGTTACGTCCAGCTCTGTCCTCCTTGGAGAAGTCGCCCGCATCCTTCATGTTGGTCTTGTTGGACGGTGCCAGGTCAGCAGAACCGCCAAACAGGTTCGGCAGAACATCCTTGATGTAGTTGATCAATCGTCCGGAGATCGCACGGCTTGCTTCCGGTTTCTCCTGTTTCGCCCAGAATCCGGCGTCATCTTTCAGCGCCTCGCCCGCCTTTGCATTGTGATACTGGTTCCAGAGCGCTTCCATCTCCGGATATTCTTCGCAGTAAGCGGCAAACATCACGTTCCATGCAGCTTCTACCTCTGCCTTCTGCTCTGCGATCTCAGAGTAGTTTTTGTATACCTCTTCCGGTACGAAGAACGGCTCTTCGCTCGGCCAGTTTAAGTTCTTTCTGAGTGCTTCCACATTCTCCACGCCCAGCGGCTCGCCGTGTGCGCCTTGCCCTGTTTTGCCGGGCAGCCGAAGCCGATCTGCGTCTTGATGGTAATAAAGGACGGATGCTCGGTATCTGCCTTTGCAGCCTCGATCGCCTTGCCGATCGCGTCGATATCATTGCCATCTTCTACAGTGATCGTCTGGAAACCAAATGCCTGCATACGCTCCTGTACATTCTCACGGAATGCGATGTCGGTGCTTCCCTCGATGGAGATGCGGTTGGAATCATAGAGAACAATCAGCTTGGAAAGTCCCAGGGTACCTGCCAGAGAGAATGCCTCAGAGGAAATGCCTTCCATCATACATCCGTCTCCGCCCAATACATAGGTGTAATGGTCAACTACCGGATAATTTTCTTTGTTGAATACGCTTTCCAGATGTGCCTCAGCCATCGCCATGCCGACTGCCATACCCATACCTGCGCCCAGCGGACCGGTCGTCGCCTCAACGCCAACGGTATGACCATATTCCGGATGTCCCGGAGTCTTGGAATCTAACTGGCGGAAGTTCATCAGATCTTCTTTGGAAAGATTTCCGTAGCCAAACAGGTGCAGCAGAGAGTACAGCAGCATGGAACCATGACCGCCGGATAAGATGAAACGGTCTCTGTTCTCCCACTTCGGGTTAGCTGGGTTATGGTTCATATGATGTGCCCACAGTTCATAAGCCGCTGCTGCACATCCCAGCGGAAGTCCCGGATGACCGGAATTTGCCTTCTGGATTGCGTCTGCGGATAAAATCCGGATCGCGTTTACGGATAATGTGTCAATCTGATTCATAAGTAACCTCCTGCTATGTATCTTAATTTTAAAAACTAAACGTGTGTTATTTGAGGCGGATCTCGCGCATCCGGTCGCCGCCGCTGATAATCAGTGAATTGAACGCGCGGCCGCGTGTTACCTGCGCCACAGAGAAATCAAACTCCCCGGCAAACCGCTCCTTGCCGGACAGACTGTAGACCCGGCAGGAATTTTCGTTATTTAGGATGACGAAATCGCCCTGTATATTTATGTTACGCCACGAATACGAGAGCTCTGCCGTACCCATAGCGGTTCCATCGGATTTAAACATGCTCAAACGACTCTCACTTCCGCCCTCGGTGTTGTCCGAGATGACCGCCACATAGTCCTTCGACCATGCCACGCCGCGGACTTCCCCGTCGATCTCCGCCTGGCGCACCAGCGCCGGGCTTGTTACATTTTCCAAAGAGAAAAATGCCACCTGATCATCCGCAAATGCACACGCGTGATCCTCGTCGAGAAACCGGACGCGCGGACAGATGCTGTCTCCCAGCTCATCAAAACCTCCGACCAGACGGTCTGGATAATTCTTTCCATATTCGGAGAAATTGTAAAATACAATCCGGTTTTTGAGTGCCCCGTCCTGCAGATACAGGTCGGAAAGCATGACCTGCGTACCATCCGGCGATAAGGAAACGTCCATCAGGTAACCATTTCCCGACATAACCGTCTTGATCGCCCAGTCAAGCTCGCTGCCGTCTTTCTTGAAAAAGGTCACATACGAAGCATTGCTGTCCTCCACCAGCGCCGCCACGATGCCGTATGCCGATACGCTGACGCGCAGGATCGGCAGAAGCGTCGTCGCCTGTCCCTGGCTTCCGGTCTTATCCACAATATAAATATCATTGCCCTGCTGGTCCCCGATCACGGCATAATCGCCGTTGACATAGCAGATCGGTGATTTCAGCTCATAACTCATCGACCAGACCGCCTTGCCGGACTTGTCCAGATAGGAAGCTCCGTCCTTCGTGTATTTCAGGACATTTTCCCCAAACGGGACAAATTCCGTCGTGCTGCTCTCACTCGCCGCAATCTCTTTTTCCCACGCCACCGTATAGTCCGTGTAGGCATGGTTATCTTTATAATACATAAAACCAGCCGCCAAAAGCGCCGCGATTAACACCGCCGTCAGCACCCTGCGGAGACGTTTCCGTCTGGAATGGCGCTCGGCTTTCTCCGCCACCTCTCCCTCATTTTCCCCGTGGCTTATGCCCCGGCGGGGAAACATGTCCTGCGTGGCGGTGTCGATCACACGCCCTCTCAGCTGCTTTTTCTTCTGTTCCCGTTCAATCGGGTTCATCTCACTCATTTTTTATCTCCTGTAGCTGGACTGCCATCTTGATTATACACTATTTTAGATGGTTTGGCATTATCTTTTTGCTATTCTCCGGACACATCCGGCAGCACCAGCGTCTGCCCTGCGATAATGCGGTTTTCATCGGTCAGATGGTTGACCGCAAGGATATCGTCCAGATGACGGATATTGCCATAAAGCTTAAAACAGATCCCATAGAGCGTCTCCCCGTCCCCGACCGTGTACGTGCCGCCGGGCTTCAAGTTTGTGACCGGATAGTCCTGTCCCGCCGTCGAATTGCCGCCCGGATTCGGCAGGTCGCGCTGTGCCTCCGGCTCCGGCAAAATGTACGGGGCTTTCGTCTCCGCCATTTTTCCGTCCTCTTCGCTCTGCCCACCGGAAGCCTGTCCATTCTGTCTGCCTGCTATGGCAGTGCCCTCTGTATCTCCATCCGCCGCGCTCTCAAGTGTCCATTTATGCGCCTGTCCTCCGTTTTCCGCTGTTGTTCCGTCTTCATCCACATCCGCGCCGGCCTCGCTGCTCTCAAGCGGCGTCACACTGCCGCGGAGCTGTTCCACCGTGACCGCCTCTTTCCCGTCCGCAGTGCCCCGCACACCATCCGGGAGGACGGATACCAGCACACTCTCCATCTCGCGCATTTTCTGGTAATTGCCGAAAAGCACCACGCCGCCGGCAAGCACCGCGACCGAAAGCACGCCGCACAGCGTCCCCAGCGCCCGGATCGTCCCGTAACGCGACGCCGCCTCCTGCTGCCGCTCTTCCATCCGGTTACGGAAATCGCGGATCACCCGATCGCCGGTGCCTGTCTCCACCCGGCGGGCGTCCTTCCTCAGAATCATATAGTCCTGCATCATCTGGTTTTTCTCGTAGTATATATGATATCCTTTCAAACGGTAAAACCCGTCCTCCGACATCACATAGTATGCCGCCTCACCGTCCACACCACTGTTTATGTACATGAGCTGGTTTTTCCCACCGAAATACTGCTTGTGCAGCCGCCAGTAGGTCAGGGGACTTAACATACACCCCGGCGCACCGCAGATAAACCACCCCTGCACGGTCTTTTTCGGAAATGTCTCCTCCATCCGCTGGTATGCCTTTTTCCATGCCGCCTCCGAAAAGACAATCTTCTCCCCGGACGGCACAACCTCCTCCATCTCCAGCGCCCCGTCCACAAAGAGGCACGGAATCTCCTGCTGTGGATCCGAATTTCCGAGCAGCAGCCCGACCCGGAGTCCCGATCCGCCGGATGGATATACCTGTTTCAAATACGTGTTTACATAATCTTCCACATACAACCGGACCACCTCATCCCGCTCGCCGATCTGCCGGATATTTTTCGGCAGTTCTGCGCGGGAACCAGAATATTCTCCCATATGTTCACCCCGCTATGATAGATTCTCCTGAAACCGGGTCTGTACTTGCTTCCATGATTTGATTGCTGCACCGTGCAGCATTTTCAGTGCTGAAAATACCTGCTCAAATACAGTAACATGATTTTCCGTAATTTCAGGAGTATGATGAATTTCTTTCCGCCTATCATAACGCCGATTGCATGCAAAATTTGTCAAACGGAGGCAGCATCCAGGCAAAAATTTTCGACAAGCCCGATCCCCGCGCTGATGCAGTCTGCCAGCTGCATGACGAGTGCCAGGCGGATACTCTGCAGCATCATCGGATCGTAA
>ENA-ORRR01001622-ORRR01001622.1-human-gut-metagenome-genome-assembly--contig:-NODE-1622-length-13922-cov-4.15591_pt1 | contig 13922 bp, 9 predicted proteins | sample MGYA00242182_ERZ509148 | MGnify/ENA primary metagenome ERZ509148 (study PRJEB26280, sample SAMEA2338674) | human gut metagenome | biome: human gut; feature: human-associated habitat; material: faeces... | reverse complement strand
GACCATGGAAGGCCGCTCAAACCTCAGGTGTTGCAACCACCACTAGAATCCGCCCTTCCAAGCCAATCACTAATACCCCCCCTCAATCGGCACCCCGCTCCGCCAGCCGCCCCAAACTGTTATCAATTTGTTATCTTTACCGCGCTTGCGTGGACAGAGAGCGCTCAGACCTCGAAGATCGCCGCATATTCGCGAGAGAACCCGCCTAGTCAATGAGATATGGATTGAAAACACGCTCAGTAACGGGGATATGGAGCATCAGCATGGTGCCGTAACCAAGGATCACCAGGAGGAACAGTCCACCGGGCATGTAGAACCAGCTGGCCACCAGCAGCGCCACGAACACGGCATCCACGAGGACTAGGGCCACGGTCATCGCGATGTGGGAGATGCCGAAGATGAAGGCGTTCTTCAAGGTGCCGGCCACGGTGTTCTCGAAGCGTGCCTGAAGCGCGAACACCCATTCGAAACCGATAAGCCAGAGGATGGTCAGCGCGAATTTGATGATGAGCAGCGGCGTGATCTGCAGGACGATCCATGACCAGACCAGTGCAATCAGCGCCACCAAGAACGGCAGCCACAGCAGTGTGGCTTTGATGAAGTTGGCTTTGAATGACTTGAAGTAGTTGGCGGTTACGCCTTTGCCCTCGCCCTCGATGGAGCGGCGACAAGCATCATGACCGGCGGTCAGGGCCGCACCGATGGTGATGAGCGGAATAGAGGTGACCAGCATCAGAATGTTGATCCACACGCCGTCAACAAGATTGCTCCACGCGCGCATGAATTTCGAGTCCGGTGCCAGCCAGTTCATCAACTACTCCTTGTACAGCTTTTGGCTCCCCTCAGGGAGGGGAGCCAAATTGTCGGGCTCAGCCCTTGACCGCGCCCGCCATGACACCAGAGACTATATTCTTCTGGCATACCAAGTAGAAGACGATGATGGGGATGATGGCCAGCACCAGGCAGGCCATCATGGCGCCCATATCCACGGAACCGTAGCCGCCCTTGAGGTATTGCACGGCGACCGAGACGGTCTTGTACTTGCCGAGGTCGAGCGTCAGGTACGGCAGCAGGTAGTCGTTCCAGATCCACATGGCTTCGAGGATGGCCACCGAGACGATCGACGGCTTCATAATCGGCACCACGATCTGGAAGAAGATGCGCGGCACTGACGCGCCGTCGATCATGGCGGACTCCTCAAGCTCCTGCGGGATGCCCTTGATCACGCCAGTGAAGATGAACACGGCCAGACCGGCACCGAAACCGAGGTACACGATGCACAGGCCCCACGGGGTATTGAGCTTCAGCATGTCGGCGATCTTGGAGAGGGTGAACATCACCATCTGGAACGGCACGATCATATTGAACAGGAACAGGGTGTAGAGCAGCTTCGCGGCCCAGTTGTTCACGCGCACGATCCACCATGCGCACATCGAGGTGCACACCAGAATCAGCACCACCGAGCCGACGGTGATAAGCAACGTCCAGCCGAAGGAGGCGAAGAACTGCGTGGTCTCGATGCCGCGCACATAGTTCTCAAGTCCCACGAACGCCTTGCCGGCAGGCAGGGAGAACGCGTTCTTGGAGATGTACGCCTTCTGCTTGAAGGAGTTGATCAGCACCAGGACGATCGGGAAAATCCAGAACAGGGAGACAACGGCAAACAGCACGGTCCATAATGCGCCATGCTTCACAGGCTTGTTCTCGTTCATCAGGCTGCCACCTCCTTGCTCGTGGTGAGCTTGTTCTGAATCAGGGCGATGACCGCGACCAGGATGAAGAACAGCACGGCCTTCGCCTGGCCGACGCCTTCCCAGCCCATACGGCCGTAGAAGGTGCGGGTGATGTTCAGCGCCAGACCTTCAGACATGTTGCTCGGCGCACCGTTGGTCAATGCGAGGTTCTGATCGTAGAGCTTGAAACCGTTGGTCACGGTCAGGAAGGAGCACACGGTGATGGACGGCATCATCAGCGGGATGATGATGCGGAACATGGTCTGCCGTCCGTTGGCGCCGTCCACGGCCGCGGCCTCCAGCACATCGGTGGGCAGGGCTTGCAGGCCGGCGATGTAGATGATCATCATGTAGCCGATCTGCTGCCAGCACACCAGGATGACCAAGCCCCAGAACCCGTAGGACGCCTTATAGGTCAGGGCGCGGCCCCAGTGGGCTAGTACGCCGTTCAGGAGCAGCAGCCAGATGTAGCCCAGGATGATGCCGCCGATAAGGTTCGGCATGAAGAATACCGAGCGGAACAGCGTGGAGCCCTTGATCGCCTTGGTCAGCATGTAGGCGATGGCGAAGGCGATCACGTTGATCACGATGGTGGTCACGATGGTGAACGCGGTGGAGAAGCCGAGCGCGTGCAGGAATTCCTTGTCTTTCAACGCTTTGCCATAGTTCTTAAGCCCCACCCATTCACCGTCGGTAACGGTGGTGAATTCGCAGAAGCTTAAGTAGACGCCCATGATGAAGGGCACCAGGAACCCGATGATGAATGCGGCGAATGTGGGGAGCGCGAACAGCGCCCACCATCTGCGTATCGCCTTGCCAGCCATGCTGATCATGACTTTTCCTCCTCCTTGAGTCCGCTGCGTTGTGACACTGCATCGTGCGCCGGCTGCGGAGTTCAACTCAATGCGAGCTTGCCGATCGAGAACCGCATGCACGGCCTGTTCTCGTTCAAGCCTATGTTCATAGTAAACGTCGAATCATTATATGTCAAACGTTGTCATTTTAGGCGTTTCAAGTTCGAGCACACTCCGGCTCCAGCAATCTTCTTTCACCTAAGATAATGGCTATATAAAGCCAATCTAACGCCGACATAGACACTTTGCAAACGTTTGTAATACAATCGTTGTCATCGCCGCAGATCAATCAATCAGCATGTACACTGGAGTCAGTTGTGCATGTGTATTGCGATTTTCCATTCAACGCAAGGGGGCTGCAATGGCTACGAGCATTCAGGATGTCGCCCGCGAGGCCGGCGTCTCCATCTCCACCGTCTCACGTTCCTTCACCAGGCCGGATCTGGTGTCGGCCAAGACCCGCGAGCGCGTGCTCGCCATCGCCGACAAACTCAATTTCTCACTCTCCCGCTCGGCTGCGGCCCTGAAATCCGGCCGCTCCCTGCGCATCGCAGTACTGATGAGCGGCCATATCCGCCTGTGGTTCACCGCCTCGGTCATCGAGGGGCTCAACGAGGTGCTGCACACGCAGGGCTACGATATTTCGGTATTCCAGATTTCCAGCATCGAGGAGCGCAAGGAATTCTTCGAGATGTTGCCGGTACGCCGTAACGCCGATGCCGTGATTGTGGCGTCTTTCGATATCGACAACAACGAAATCGCGCAACTGGCTTCGGTCGGCGTGCCGATCGTCGGCATCAATTCAGTCGAACCCGAAGCCCGCGGCTTTACCGCCGCCGTCAATATCGACGATGTGCAGGGCTCCACGCTGGCCGCCCGCCATCTTATCAATCTCGGACATCGCCGCATCACCTACATCAGCACCAATCGCGAGGTGTCGCTGAGCTTCTCCGTGCAAAGCCGATTCGACTCATTCACCGCCTGCTGCCGCAGGGAAGGCATCGAGCCGCAGGTTATCGTCTGCAAGGTCGATGACGATGGACGTTATGAAATCAGCGACGTGGTCAACCAACTCATAAGCCAAGACGAGATGCCCACCGCCATCGCATGCCAAGAGGATGGCATTGCTTTGCCGCTTATGTTCCAGCTGGAGCGCAATGGATTCTCCGTGCCCGGCGACGTCTCGTTGATCGGCTACGACGATAGTTTCTACACCGGCGATATCGGCCTGACCACCATCCGCCAGGATCCGGTGGAAATGGCCCGCGTGGCAGCCCGCATGACGCTCGATCTCATTGACGAAAAGCCGATTGAGCAACCCTACATCGTGTTCCCGGCCCAGCTGAAGGTCCGCTCCTCCACCTCCCGCGTTAAGTAGGCTCACACAACAAAGCCCACCATAGAAAAAGTGTGAGGCAACCGCACAATAACGCTCAATCGCACATTGTGGAGAATGGCGAAAAATCGCCGATTCATGGCCCCACAGCGTGCGATTGAGCGGGTGCGTGCCTCACACTTTTCTGCGGCGGACGATTTTGTGCGAGACTCAGCAATACAAAGCGGCGCCCCCGGAGAAGGAAATGGCAGGGGCGCCGCGGATTGTTGCTTATCGGCTATGGGACTCTATGAGACTCAGTGCGAAGCCTCGTATTCGGAAGCCCAACCGTCCACGAAGGCGGTCTTGACGGCATCCCACTTGCCGGTGCCCTGCGCGTACTCGAGCAGTGCCTGGCCGACCTTGTTCTTCCACTCTTCGGACGGCATCATGGTGAAGTTCCAAGAAACCTGGGTCTTGCCGGACTTCTGATCCTCAACAGCGGCTTCAGTCAGCGGGTTGTCAAACTTGACATCATCGAAGGTCTTGAACGGGGTGGTGAAGCCCATGTCCTGAGAGATGGCCTTCTTGCCGGTGTCGGAGGTGATCACCCAAGACAGGAAGTCCTCGGTGGCCTTCTTGTCGGCGTCGGAGGCCTTGTCGTTGATGCACCAGTAGTTCTCGGAACCAGTGGCCAAGCCCTGCTTCTCTTCACCCTTGACACCGGTGTAGATTGGCATCATGCCCACGGATTCGGCCTTCATGCCGGCCTTCTGCAGGTCGGTCCAGGCCCAGGTACCGTTCTGGTAGAAGGCGGCCTCGCCGAGCGCGAACTCGGAGTTCGCATCATCTCCGGTCTTGGCGCTCAGCTGGGTGGGGTCGGTGGTGGAGTCGGCGATGTACAGGTCGAAGATCTTCTTGTAGTTCGGCAGGTAGGTGCCCTTGATCTTGGCCGGCTGCTTGGTGACGTTGTCATCCTTGAACTCGTAGTAAAGCGGCAGATTGGCCAGGTGGGTCTTGAAGCGCCAGTCGGAGCTGGAGTCGAAGCCGGCGGAGGTGAACGCGCCCTTGATGCCGAGCTCGTCCTTGCGGGCCTGCATGTCGTCGGCCACGGCCTTCAGGGTGTCGAAGTTGTCGATTTCGTCCATGGACGTGGCCTTGGCGCCATCCAGCGCGAAGTACTTGTTGAGGATGTCCTTGTTGTAGATCAGGCCGTAGGTTTCCATCACGTACGGCACGCCGACCACCTTGTCGCCATCCTTCAGGGCCACATCCTGGTTGGCGAGCTCCTTGTACACATCCGTATTGGACATATCGGCGGTGTACTTCTTCCAGTTCTGGTAGCCGACCGGGCCGTTGACCTGGAACAAGGTCGGGGCTTCGGTTTTGGCGATTTCGGACTTCAGGGTCTGCTCGTAGGTACCGGAGGCCGCGGTCTGCACCTTGACCTCAACGCCCTTTTCCTTGGTGTATTCCTTGGCCAGAGCGGTCCACTGATCAGCCGCTTCCGGCTTGAAATTCAGGTAGTAGACCTTGCCCTTGGCGTCATCGCCGGAGGTCGAGCTTCCGCAGGCCGCCAAAGCGCCGAGGGACATCGCAGCGACAGCCGCCATCGCGACTGCTGACTTGACTGTACGATTCATCATCGAACTTTTCTCTTTCATCGTCGACCCGGCCGTCCCCGGTCAGGACAGGTACGCTAGCACGCACCTTTACGACTATCGACATGCACTATTGTGCAACGGTTTGCTTCTTTTTGCAAACGATAGCAATATCAGCGCGTCATAAATCATCATTTTCAGGCCATTGTCAACAAATATCCCATTAATTCAGTCATTTTTGCCTCATTATCGCAATGCAAGCGTTCGCAATCATGAGAGCGCTAACATATCTTTCATGGCAATCGATTGCCACTTATACCCATCAAAAAAAACAACACGCCGACGCTATCGTTTGCAAATCATTTATCGACATACCGCAATTCCCGCCACAAACAATAAAGGCCCGCCCGCAGTAGCGGGCAGGCCAGCGCAATCGCAGCGCAACCGGGGCTAGGCGTTCCACCGTTCGATGACGTTATCTCCCTTATAGACGCTGAGCACCGAGTAGTGCGCCGTATCCAAACGCAGCAACCGTGCGAAATGCGGGTCCACGCCCAGCCATTGCGAGGTGAGGATGCGCAGGATGTGCGCATGAGCCACCAACAGCACATTATGGCCGTCTTTCAGCAGCGGCGTAATCTCGTCGATGGCGCTCTTGGCGCGTGCCGCCGCTTCTTCCAGCGTCTCGCCAGGCCCGGCATGGACCGGCACCTGTTCGCCCGAAGGCAAGGTCTCGACCCAGTCGCCCTCCAGCGTGGGCGTCAGCGAGCGCGGCCCGTCACGCCACACATCCCATTCAAAACCGCTGGCCTCACTCACCTGCTGGCGCGTACGCCCCTCGGCTCGGCCGTAATCCCATTCAGCGATGCCGTCCAACACACCGTGGTCCGCAAAACCAGCCAATTCAGCGGTTTGGCACGCCCGCTTCAGCGGACTGGAAAACACACAGCTCTGGCTGAATCCTTCGGGGAAGGCCTCGCGCAGGCGCCTTCCGGCATCCGCTGCCTGCTGCTCGCCGACCGCGGTCAACGGGATGTCCGTGCGCCCGGTATGCTGCCCGGATTCGCTCCACACGGTCTGGCCGTGGCGCAGCAACACCAAAAATCCATTGCCGCCACGAGAGTTCTCGACGGCAACGGTGCCGTTCACGTTCTGTTCGCTCATGCCTCCACTCTAGTCTGCGCTCGTTCATGACTCCACCATTAACGCCCATCTTTTGCGCTGAGATGATTGAGATGCTATTAGACTGAGAGTCATGAGCGACGAAACGAACACCGACTTCCCCTCCAGCGCCGACCGCGCGGTCGACAGCCTGCACCGCATCGACGAGAAGGTCAACAGGCTGCGCGAGGACCGGCTCAACGACCCTGATTCTCTGGGCGACAAGCTCATCAAGTCAGCAGTCCCAGCGCTGGCAGGCTTGGTTGCCGGCAAAGCATTCCAGATGATATGGGACAAGGGCACAAGCAAACGCAATCTGCGCAAGGGACTGGCGGCAGACGCGCCGCAAAGTCTGGCAATGAGTCTGGCATTCGCCGCCGTTTCGGCCGCACTCGGCGCAGTGGTTTCGCAGCTGTCGGATCGGGGCTCCAAGGCGTTCGTCGACCACCGCCATCGCAAGCCCAGCCGCTAATCCCCCGGTTGGATGATGGTTTCTGTTGGCTGACTGATGACTCATCGCTGGAATTTCGTCAAGGAACCATCAGTCAATCGACAGGAACCATCAGTCCAGCACAGTTCCGCCACACAATATCGGCATTTCACTGTGAGGTAATCCACCGTGACGTCCGGCGTCTGCCGTGCGACAATAAAGCCATGGTTACCAACGCAACAATCGAGGCTCTTCTGGGCCGCCGCTCCATCCGTAAGTTCAAGGACGAGGCCATCGACGACGATACCCGCGCCACGCTCGAAACCGTCGCCCAACATGCCGCGTCCAGCCAGTTCCTTAACGACTGGTCCGCCATCCGTATCACCGACCCGGCCACCAAAGCCAAGCTCGCCGAATTCGGCCATCAGCCGTATATCGCCACCGCGCCGTTGCTGTACGTGTTCGTCATCGACGAGCACCGCAACGCACGCATCGCCGAACGCAAGGGTATCGATCCCGCTTCCGACGAATTCCATCTCAAGTACAGCTATCGCTTCACCCAAGCTCAGAACGACGCAGTGCTGGCCCTGCACGCCATGGAGACCGCCGCCTATTCGCTGGGACTGGGCTGCGTGATTCTCGGCTCTCTGCTCAACAACATCCCCGGCCTTATCGACGTGCTGAATCTGCCGGAATACACGTATCCGGTGCTGGGTCTGGCCATCGGCAAGCCCGATCAGAACCCGACCGTCAAGCCGCGCATGCCGCGCACGATGCAGTTCTTCGAGAACACCTACCCGGCTGACGCCGATGGCGTACTCGACCAGCTGCCCGCCTTCGACGAGGAAGTTCACCGGTACTACGATCTGCGCCAAGCCGACCGTCCGGTGGACGCTTTCAGCGATCAGGTCGCCACGATCAGTCGGCAGGATGTCAGCCATCAGACACTGCTCGACAAGGCCGCCGCTCAGGGCTTCCGTCTGGATCAGTGAGACCAGAACCAACGAGATAGCCTCGGATAGGCTCGTCACTGAGTCGTCTCGGTCTCAGCACTGCGACGACTCAGTTCCAACACCTCAACATTTCATCACCGGATACCGGCAAAATTGCACAACCATCCCGCCGGTGCCGCACCATCAACAAACGTTCACATATCAGTCCCATTATGCGGACAACCAACGGCCAGTTTTGCAAGAAAACCCGCCAAACCAGCAGTATTCGCACCAGTGGTGGGAATAGACTGCATGTGGCCGCAATGATTACGAACCGGAAAAGAGGGACTGGATGCGGACGGTTTGGCAAGTCTTTCTACGCGATTGCAGACGTATCTTACGCAATCCCGTTGCCGTTGTGGTGACGCTCGGCGTAGCAATGCTGCCCTCGCTGTACGCATGGTTCAACATTCTCGCCAACTGGGATCCCTATTCAGCCACCGGCAATCTGCAAGTGGCCGTAGCCAATGAAGACCAAGGCACCACCAACGATCTGGTCGGCCATCTCGATGCGGGCCGGCAGGTCGTCAAGAAACTCAAGCAGAACGACGAACTCGGCTGGCGCTTCGTAGACAATGAGGAACAGGCCGTCCACGGCGTGGAGACCGGCGGATACTATGCAGCCATCGTGCTGCCCAAGGATTTCAGCACCAGCCTGGTCGAATCGGTGACCGGAACCTCCAAACAGCCAAAAATCAAGTATTACGTCAACGAGAAGAAGAACGCGATCGCGCCGAAAATCACCGACACCGGTGCCACCACCATCGACGAGCAGATCAACTCCGCCTTCGTCACCACGGTAGCCACCACCGTTGCCTCGGCCGTTTCCGAAGCGGGAGGCGATCTCGACCAAGCCACCGGCAAAGTCCAGCACGATACGATCAATGATCTCAATACGGTGATGTCCACGCTGAACACCGTTCAGGATTCACTCACCGACTTACAGGACACGCTGGCCCAATCAGACACGATTCTCGCCGACGCCAAACAGACCACCGCCTCACTCAAGCAGACCGTCGCGGCCGCGCAGAAGGCCTCCCGCCAGTCCGGCACACTGTTGACGGAAACACAGGCCGGGTCACAAGCCTTCTCCACCACACTGGTCGGCGCGCTCGACACCAGTTCAGCACAACTCTCCGGACTGGCCGTTCACGTCAACAACGCCGCCGGCAGCATCACCGGCTCCTTCAACAGCGCGCAGAACTCCGTCGACACCATCACCAACACACTTTCGGCCCCACTGAATGCCACCCAAACGTCAATCAGCGATCTGAAAGACGCGCTGACCAAAGCCGGCATCGGCAAAGACACCACCGACCCAGTCGGCCAGAACATCTGGAAACAAATCGATGCGCTCGACTCATTGATCAGCAAACAGCAGACACAGCTCAACACCTTCCATACCGACACCACACAGTTCATCAACTCCGGTAAAGACGCCACCACGAATCTTTCCGGAGCCATGACCAACACCACCACCGGCGGCATCGCGGCGCTGAATACCGCGCGCGGCTCGCTGACCGGCACCGTAATGCCGTCGCTCACCTCATCATTGAACAGTTTCGCCGCCCTGAATGGCACACTGGATGGCACGTTGACTTCGTTATCCGGCACCTTGGATCAGGCCGACGGACTGTTCGACCAGCTTGTCGATACCCTGAACCAAACAAAAACCACCATCAGCAGCACGCAGGATTCGCTGCGCCAGGTGGCCAGCGATGTCGCCACCGTACGCACCGATATCGCCACGCTCGATAGTTCCGCCGCTTACCAGAAAATCCGGGATACGCTGCATCTGGATGACAAGGGATTCGGCGACTTCATGGGCAATCCCGTCACCCTGACCACGAAAGTCGTGTATGCCACCGACAATTACGGGTCCGCAGTCACCCCGTTCTACACGAATCTGGCACTGTGGGTAGGCGGTTTCGTGCTAATCGCCATCTACAAGCTTGAGGTCGACCGCGAGGGCATTCGCCGTATCACCGCTACGCAAGCATATCTTGGCCGCTGGCTGCTGCTGGTCACCATCGGATTCCTGCAAGCCATCATCGCCACCATCGGCGATCTGGTGCTCGGCATCCAATGCGAGCATCCGCTGCTGTTCATCTTGGCCGGAATCTTCTGTTCGTTCGTCTACATCAACATTATTTACGCGCTGGCCGTGGCGTTCCGCCATATCGGCAAAGCCATCGCCGTAATTCTGGTCATTGTGCAGATACCCGGTGCCTCCGGCCTGTATCCGATTGAAATGATGCCGAACTTCTTCCGCGAACTGCACCCATGGCTGCCCTTTACCTACGGCATCAACGCGATGCGCGGCCCGATCGCCGGCCTGTACGCGAACCATTACTGGCTCGACATGCTGCACCTGTTCTGGTATCTGCCGGCGGCGCTTTTCGTGGGACTTGTCGTACGCCGGTATGCGATGAACCTGAACGCGCTGTTCGACCATCGTTTGGGAGGTACCGACCTGATGATCACCGAGCACAACAGCATGGTGAACGAACAGGTGAGCTTGAACTCCGTATTCCGCACGGTGTCCGACAGCAAGGAACTGCGCGATATCATCGCCCATCGCGCGCACCGGTTCTTCGCACGGTATCCAAAGATGATCGTTGCCGGTCTGGCATTGCTGACCGTACTCCCGTTCGTATTCCTGGTGCTGCTGTTCGTCACCCAAGAGAAAATCGCCATGCTGACCTCTTGGATTCTGTCGATTATTCTTATCGACGCCTATCTCATTGTGGTTGAATACGCACGCGAAGCCTACGCCATGCAGCTTGGCGTCAGCGCCATGAGTGCCGACGAGTTCCGCAATGTGATGCTCAACGGATATGTGTGGCGGCGTTTCCACGGCCACGGACGTCACGAAGCGGCGATGGACAGCAATCCGAATATCGGCGAAACCACTGAACGACTCACACTGTTCGGCGATCAGGCCGCCGAGCCGACTGCGCACACCGCACAGTTCGGTCAGTCTGGGCAGTCTGGGCAGTCTGGGCAGTCTGGGCAGTCTGGGCAAGGAGGCGCACGATGAAGCTTATCTGGAAAATATTCGTACGTGACGTGCGCCAAGCCACCCGCAATGTGATCGCCGTAATCGTGGCTATGGGATTGGTGATTGTGCCGGCACTGTACGCCTGGTACAACATCGCCGCCAGCTGGGACCCGTACGGCAACACCAAGGCCTTGAAGGTCGCTGTGGCGAACGTGGATAAGGGCTATAAGTCCGATCTGATGCCGATCACCATCAACGTCGGCGAAACCGTGACCAATACGCTCAGGGCCAATCATGACCTTGACTGGCAGTTTGTGGATCGTGCTAAGGCCATCGATGGCGTGAACTCAGGCGAATACTATGCCGCGCTGATTATTCCAAAGAGCTTCAGCTCCGATATGATGACGCTGTTTTCACCGAAGATCAAGCACGCCAAGCTCGAATACTATCTCAATGAGAAAATCAATCCGATCGCTCCGCATATCACCGACCAGGGTGCTACCACCGTGGCCACGACCATCGACCAGACATTCGTGAAGACCTTGGCGAGCGTGGCGCTGGATTTGGTTTCCAACGTGGCCGATTACGCGCAAAGCCCGCAAATGGAGCAGTACGTCAACAACGCCACCAGTCATATTGCCACCATGTCGTCTCGTTTGACCGGCACTGCGTCGCAGATGGATTCCTATGCCAATCTGCTCGGGGCCGCCAACAGCATCATTGATTCCACCGATAAGCTGCTGGGGTCAACAGGCTCAGCTGCGGCCACAACCAAAAAGGCGTTGAAACAGACCCGCAACGGCGTCTCCAGCCTCGACAAGTCATTGTCCGGAGCCACCGATGGCGTCGGTACGGCATTGCAGCAGGCCGGTTCATCCTACGACACCATTGCCAAGCAAATCGATGCCGCTTTTGCCGATGTGGGCTCACAATCCTCACAGATATCAAACAAGCTAACCGATATGCAATCCAAAGTGGAGGCTCAGGCCGACAGCTTTGGAAAGTATGCCGCCGCTTTACGAGATCTCGCCAAACAAGCGGCTTCACTGCCCGTGGGCGGAGATACCGTTGCCGCTCAACTGAACGCGGCTGCAGACCAAGCCACAAAGGCGCAGCAGAGCATGCAGCAAGCCGCCACCGCGTTGGGCGATGCGGCCACGCACATAGCAAACGGTACTGCCGATGCCGATACAGCGCGTCGAGATCTGAAATCACAAATCGCTGCCGCCAAACAATCGATTACTCAGGCTTCAGACACGTACAAGAGCACGCTGAAACCGCAACTGAACAATCTGACCTCGTCCATGGACGAAGTGACCACGCAGGCAAGTTCCGTAATCGACGGGCTTGCATCGACCGTAAGCAGCGTGTCAGGTCTTTCTGGCGGCGTTTCAGACAGCCTGACGGACATCCAGTCGGCCTTGACTGACGCAGCTAGCGCTTTGACCCGTTCGGCGAAGAAACTCGACAACTTGTCTTCCCAACTCGCCTCTATCACCAATGGCGGCACCATCGACCTGTCTGTGATTTCCTCTGCGAAGCCCGATGCCATTGCTTCCATGCTGGCGGCACCCGTAGCGGTCGACCGCATCGCGCTCTATCCCGTTGCCAACTATGGTTCCGCGATGGCTCCGTTCTACACGATTTTGTCTATTTGGGTCGGTGCGATCATTCTGGTCGCCATGTTGAAAGTATCGATTTCCGACCATGAGAAGGCTCGTATCTTAGGGTTGGGCAATGATCTGCCGCTCGGTTCGGAAGTGGGTCTTCGCGAGGCCATGATTGCCGGGCGGATTGCCGGACCGGCCGCCGCGTTGGATGTGCTGAAGAAGCCGCGTGCCGAGGCTCCCGGCAATGCGCGGCAGTTCGGTTTACGCTTGCACCACGAATATTTCGGCCGATACATGATTTTCGGTTTCCTTGCTTTGCTGCAAGGTACGCTGGTGTGCCTGGGCGATATGTTCTATCTCGGCGTGCAGTGTGAGCATCCGATTCAGTTCTTGATGGTCGGGTGGTTGTCTGCACTGGTGTTCTCGAATATTGTGTATACGCTGACCCTGTCGTTCGGTGATATCGGCAAAGCCATTGCCGTAGTACTGCTGGTTATGCAGGTAGCCGGTTCCGGCGGCACATTCCCCATTGAAACACTGCCGACGTTCTTCCAGGTCGTTTCTAAATGGCTACTGTTCCCCTATGCGGTGGATGCGATGCATTCGGCCATGGCAGGCTCATTCGGCATGGAATACTGGGTTTCCATGGGCAAACTGGCACTGTTCCTTGTCCCCTCATTGCTGTTGGGACTTATGTTGCGCAAGCCGGTAATTCGCTTCAACGATTGGGTTATCCGCAACCTTGAAAACACCAAGGTGATGTAAGTGTTGGACGAAGTGTGTCCGAGCGCCCTGAACGCTTAGCAGCCTACGACCTGACGTGTTTGGACCGTAACCTGTCTCAGACACGGCGTTGGCGAGGCCTGTGGAGCTTCTGACGCTAACGTCTACGTGGCTTGTAGCCCTTTTTACGACTGTGTGGCTTGAGTTGCTGGTTCAGCGGTACATGCCGGTAACTGGATTGTGGATCGCGATGTGTGAGGTGCCAGCATCCGCAATATTCGCAACGGTACACCCATAGCTCGGCTCCGCGCTCGATCAGGCTTTGATCAGCGGCACGCTGAGCCTGCGCCTTATCGTGGTACATGATTTTATTCGACGTGGCGCAACGTTTAGGGGTGAAGTAATGCATAGCAGAAGCCAGTGTAGAGCGACCCCATAACCAAGCCAGGGCGGATTCTAGTGGTGGTTGCAACACCTGAGGTTTGAGCGGCCTTCCATGGTC
>ENA-ORRR01001612-ORRR01001612.1-human-gut-metagenome-genome-assembly--contig:-NODE-1612-length-14000-cov-2.79412_pt1 | contig 14000 bp, 10 predicted proteins | sample MGYA00242182_ERZ509148 | MGnify/ENA primary metagenome ERZ509148 (study PRJEB26280, sample SAMEA2338674) | human gut metagenome | biome: human gut; feature: human-associated habitat; material: faeces... | reverse complement strand
TGCAAACACATAGATTGGGGTATCCGGCTCATACTCCGGGATTTGTCCGCCGAACGTATAACCGTTTACCCGGTCTCCCGCAAACCAGTCAAAAATCAAAACTTTCTCGTCCACTTCCACTAAGAAGCAGCTGTGATGTATAAATATTACCTGCATTCCTTCATCCTTCCAATTATCTCATTTGCTTTTGTATATATTTCTGCCGGATCAAATCCAATAAGAAATATTCCATCCTCGTAAAGTACTTTTCCGTTTACCATCGTCAGTTTCACATTCTGCTTGCTACCGCTGTAAACCAGATTTTTCACAAGGTTGTTCTCCGGCTGCATATTCGGCTGCTGCAGATCGATCATGACAAGGTCTGCCTTTTTCCCGACTGCAAGACAGTCACAATCCGGCAGTCCCATCGCATATGCGCCTCCGGCGGTCGCCATATAAAGCACCTCATCCGCCGGCATGCAGGAAGCGTCCCGTTCCCTGAGTTTTGCCAGTCCTGTCACAAGAAACATCTCCCGGAACATGTCCAGACAGTTGTTGCTTGCCGGTCCATCCGTACCGATCGCAAGATTGATCCCCTCATCCAGCAGTCTTTTGACCGGGCAGATACCGGAAGCAAGCTTTGTGTTCGAACCTGGGTTCGTCACTACCGACATGTGGTGTTTTTTCAATATCTCAATATCTTTCTCCTCCAGCCAGACACAGTGATAACCGCCGCCGCCATGTTCATACAGCCCCAGACTTTCCGTAAACTGCATTGGTGTCATTCCCCAGCGTGCCTTACACTCTGCCACCTCGCGCTCTGTCTCAGAATTGTGCGTCCAGACCGGTGCATGATACTTGTCCGCAATCTTGGCAACCCCTTCAAGCAGTGGACGCGATGTTGTGTATTCTGCATGAAATCCCGGCACATAGGAAGTGAGATCACTCAGCCCGTTGATTCTTAAATAATTCTCCTCCAGCACTTCCAGACTGTCGGTAAAATTGTTCAATCCACTGGTAAAAACAGTCCGGAAACCTGTATCCACATAGGCATTGATATGATAGTCCTGCATAATGTACATATCAAAATTTGAGGTGATACCACTCGTCAGGTACTCCATAATTCCGAGGATTGCAAGCCAGTAAGTATCCTCCCCTTTCAGCCTTGCCTCGTTTGGGAACACTTTCTGCTGCAGCCATTCCTGCAGTGGAAGATCATCTGCAAAAGATCGTAAAAATGTCATCGGCGTATGCGTATGTGCATTCTTAAATCCCGGCATTAAAAGATTTCCCTTCGCATCGATCTCCCGGTCCCAGATAATGATATCATCTTCTTTGCAGACAGCAGAAGTATCTGTGCCATCCCCGATATAACAGATATGGTCTCCTCTTACCCAGAGTTCCCCCTCCGTCACCTCAAAGGTGTGATCTGCTTTCGTCAATAATATTTTTGCATGATAAAAACGAATGTTCATACCGATCCCCCACTTTTATCACTGCCTGTATCCTGCAGCAGAATGCCCCACTTTGGACATCCGATCGTCATAAATTGCAGTGTGCGCCGGAAAAATCTATGATTTTCCCGACGATAAACACTGCTCGTTATTCTTAAATCTTACCAAATTTCACAGGATAATGCAAACCATTCCACCGTTATTATCATTCACGATTTTCTGCATGGTATCCTGTAATTTCAGCTGGCATTCATCGTCCATCATGGCAATTTTATTCCGGATTCCATCCTCCATCAGCTCACCGATCGATTTACCGAAAATATTAGTTTTCCAGACACCCTCCTCACTCTGCTGTCCCTCCCGGATGTAACGGATCAGGTCATTCGCCTGATCTTCACTTCCCACGATTGGAGCGATTTCCGTCTCAATATTGGCACGGATCATATGGATGGATGGGGAAACTGCCTTAATTTTTACACCAAACTTGTTTCCATGGTGGATCAGTTCCGGCTCCGCAAGTTCAATGTCCTTTAACCCCGGATTCACAACACCATATCCTTTCATCTGCACTTCCTCAAAAGCCCCTGCGACTTTCTCATAAGATTCTTTCCTCGCCGCCATCTCGCGGATCATCGAGATCAGTTCATACTCACCATGGATAGGAACTCCTGCAAGTTCACTCATATTTTCATAGTAATACGGCTCTGCAACCTCCATCTGTATTTTCACACAGCCGCAGGCGAGATCCATCTCATCCATTTTAATCTTTGAGATGCAGTCTCCCGGTTCTGACTGCTGCTGGTAAACGTCTTTCGTGCGCTCCATATGACTTAAAATATCCGATGCCTGTGCAATGATCTCACTTTTTACCGGATGATCAGCGGAGAGCATTTCCGTCCATTTCGGGATAAAAAATTCCACCCGTTCAATCGGAAATTCATACAGCACACTCTCTAAAATTTTTAAGACATCCTCTCTGCGCAGCTGCTCACAGTTGACCGGCACAGCCGTTGTCTGATATTTTTTTTCCATCTCCGACGCAAGTTTTATTGTCTCCTGCGCATAAGGTTTTGCCGAATTTAACAGGATCACAAACGGCTTTCCGATATTTTTCAGTTCCTGAACGGTTCTCTCTTCTGCATTTATGTAATTTTCCCGTGCCAGTTCTCCGATTGTTCCGTCGGTCGTCACTACAATGCCAATCGTCGCATGGTCTCTGATGACCTTCTCGGTTCCGATCGATGCTGCCTCCGCAAATGGGATTTCCTGGTCTGACCACGGTGTCTTTACCATTCTGCTTCCATTTCCTTCCATATGTCCCACTGCCCCGTCCGCCAGAAAACCGACACAGTCGATCAGTCTTACACGCAGCTTTAATGGCTCTTCTTCCGTCTTAAAATCAGAGAGCCGGATCTCCGCCGCCTGCTGTGGAATGAATTTTGGTTCCGTCGTCATAATGGTTTTTCCGGCTGCCGCCTGCGGAAGTTCATCCATGGCTCTCTCTTTTTCTGCTTCTCCTTCCATAAAAGGAAGTACCATCAACTCCATAAACCGTTTGATGAAGGTGGATTTTCCAGTGCGCACCGGACCTACGATCCCGAGGTAAATCTCCCCGTTGGTACGGTTTCTGATATCCCTGTAAATGTTATACTCTTTATTTCCGCTATAATTGTCCATAAAAAAATTCCCTCCATATGTTATCACATTGTATGAAGGGAATTTTTGTTTTATTCGTATTTATTCGATCACCACATCACATGCAGTTTTTTGGGCAGACATTGAAAGTGCATCTCTGTGACATCCCCACAGTACTCTCCGTCTGCATGAAGTACCATAGGTGTTTTCAGCTTCAGGTCATATTCCTTACAGTTTGTCACCTCAAACCCTCTGATCCGCAGATGATTGGCTGTCACAAGCAATGGCAGACATAAAAAAGTGCGCCATTTCGGGATTCCCCACGCCATACACACCGAAAGCTTTCCATCCTGCGCATCTGCCCCTGGTGCCATCGGCACACCGCCGCCCTCTGCCCGGAAATTCATTGCTGCGGCAAAAATCATTTTTTTGCGGTTCTGCTGTCCTTTTCCATCAAAAACCGCTGCGGCATCTGTTGTCTGCATGGTAAATAGTGACTGTACCGTCAAAAACAGGTAGGTAAGCTTTCCGAGATGCAGCTTATTCAAAGCGTCTTTTACCTTTGACTTCAAAGCCTTCTTGCAGACTAATGCATCCAGTCCTGCACCGGCACTGATCGCAAATAATCTCGGCTTCTCACAACCGTTCCAGCTCACCTGCCCCAGATCCATCACATAATCTTCTCTGCAGTTTAAAATATGCCCGATCACCTCTGTAGGCGTTCCCGTGATCCCAAGTCCCCTTGCAAGGTCATTGCCGGAACCGGTCGGGATCACACCAAATCGTACCTTCTCAAAATGCGTCATTCCGTTGAAGACTTCATTTGCAGTCCCATCACCACCTACCACGACAAGTTGTATGTCATCCGCCCCGCATTCACAGATGTCATGTGCCAGTGAAAAGGCATGCCCCTCATATTGGGTGACGTATGATTCGTAAGCAATGTTTTTCTTTTTTAAAACTGCTTCCGCTTCTTTCCAGATCTTTGCGCCTTTACCGCTTCTGGAATGCTCATTCACTATAAAACATAGCATATTCGCGGCTCTCCTTTCCTCTCTTCTTATCCTCATACATCCGTTCATCCGCGTCATGTACTATTTTTAAGATATCGATTCCGTTTCCCTCCGCTGTACCGGTTGCACTCGAAACCCTGAGACCACCTTCTTCCCTGTGTCTTGCAAGTTTGTCCCTGACATTCTGGATGATCTGCTCTGCCTCCTGTTTCTCCGGATTTTCGATGAGCATGACAAATTCATCCCCACCGATACGATATGCCTTTTTCCGGCTATCTGTCTGTGCATAGATTGCACCGGACATTGTCTCGATCAGTTTATCTCCCATGCCATGTCCCATGCGGTCGTTGATCTCTTTCAGATTATTGATATCCCACAAAACCACGGCGACACGCTCCACCATCGTATAGTAATTGGCAAGCATATCTTCATATTTATTCTTATTATAAAGCCTTGTTGCAGAATCGACCTCCTTGCGGTAGGTAAGTTCCGCAATCCTGTAAGCATCCTCCCGCATGCTGCCAATGGTATGCTGGATGATCATCACGAACACAAATAGGATCAGAAGCTGCGGTAATATCCCGTAAACTATAATGACCACAACCGGCATCTTTGAAAAAGGGAGCTTCGCAAATCCATCTGCCAGTTCCGCCATGTACCATGTTCTTGTATGATTTCCCTGCAGCAGCAGGTTCAGATCACAGATCCCATAATAAAATCCCACGATCATGCTGACCGGCAGCAGAAAAACTTCCAGTGCATATGACAGCCATAACACAGATTTCTCTTTATACTGAACTGCCACGATGAGTGGGAACACATACGCCAGAACCATATGGTAACTGAACATAAGGTTCATTGCTGCTGAAATTATGCAGATGCCGGTCACAAAAAAATTTTTCATGCGCTCATCCGATGGATCTGCTTTAAAAAATAAGATCACAGACGCAATAAAAAAACCTGTGGAAATTGCATACGTCACACTGAACACAATTGCGTTTGCTGTCGGAAAACGTCCAAACGCCAGTCCCCAGACCGCCGTCAAAACAATAAACGCTCCGACCATCTCCCACAGTGTCTTCTTATTGATCTCGATCTCCTGCTGCGCTAATTCCTCATTATAATGTTCCCCAAAATTAGTCATCTTCTGTCCCTCATACTCCTGTAATTATCCCATACCTGTCATTATCCGGTACTTCTGATCACTTTCTGTTCAACTATAAGTACCCCGATACCTTAATCTCCACTACATATAGTAAAGTATAACACAAAACGTTATATTTCTGTGAACTTTTTTTATATTTTTCTGTTTTTTAACATTTTATAGAGTTATCGTGGAATACTATTTGCCGTACACAGTGCTCCCCAGCCTAACACCGGATTCGGGTAAACTGTAAAACCCGGCAGTTTGCGCGCCCCACGGATCAGGTAAGCTTTCATTTTTTCCCCGTAAAGATAGGCATCGTTGCCGTTTACAATGCCCCACTGCATCAAAAGTGCTGCACTTCCGGTCACAAACGGTGTCGCCATGGATGTTCCGGTACGCACCTGATAGCCGCCGCCCGGTGCGCAGGACATGATCTCCACCCCCGGAGCCACAAGATCGGGCTTTACCTGATTGGTTGCCCTCGTATAACCTCTCCCGGAAAATGCAGCTGCATGGTCAAATCTCGCATCGTATGCCCCGACAGTGATCACTTTCGTCGCTGTAGAGGGAATCGTGAGAGTTGTCTCCTCCACCGGATTTAAAAATCCCGTTCCGCTGTTTAACACATTTCCTGCCGGAAGCCACATGTCAAACGCGCCGTCTGTAATCCGGATGGGAGTGAGCCTGATCTTCCAGATTCCATCGTCAATGTAACTGCCCACTGGGATAAAATCCAGATAAATTTCCTGGTAGGGATTGTACGGACTTGGTTCTCCATAATACACCAGAAGGTTTGTTTCTCCTAACTGAAATCTCTGGGTTCCCTGTATCCGCTGCAATGGTCCGATCGCAGTTCCGCCCGGATGGATCACAGAGACACCGATCTCATCCACATAATTTTTCCAGATCTGCAAATTTAAGGATGCCTCATACGCGCTCACCGCGATCTCAACCTCCTGCTCCTCATTCAGCGTCAGTTTTCCCGCTGTATGGACTGCTGCGCTCCCTTCATTGCCACTGCCGATCACAATAGACGTTTTCCAGTAATTCGCCATGTCATCCAGATAGGTCTCTATCAGTGAATTCCCGGAATGGGAACCGTAATTATTGCCAAAGCTTAGATTTAATGCAATTGGTTTTCCATACTGCCTTGCCCTTGCAATACAGAAATCCACAGCACTCATCAGTTCCGTTGTTTTCGGAAACGAAGTCTCTCTCGGCACACCAAGTTTCACAACGATCAGTTCACTCTCATATGCCACGCCGCGGTACCGCCCATTGGAAGCCCTGCCATTTCCTGCCGCAATGCCTGCAACATGCGTACCATGCCCGGATGCATCCCTGCTCGGGCAGATTGCGTACCGCTCCTGCTCACTCTCCTGCCTTAACGCCAGATTAATCGTCTCACGCTCGTAGACCGTGTCAAGCGTCTGATCCCACAGCACAGCAATTCTTGTCGTTCCGTCACTGTTGCAAAAATCCGGATGTGCATAGTCGATCCCTGAGTCAATGACTGCCACAAGCACCTCTTTTCCTGTCAGATTACCGGTCAGACTTGTACCCTGACCGGTCTGCAGCGGATTGATGCAGGAACTTCTTTTTCCGTTTTCCACTGCAAAAAAAAGTCGTTTTGGCTTTTCCATATACTCAATTTCAGGAATGGATGCGACAAGTTCTACCAATGGCTGTGGAATCCTTAGAATTGCATATTCATTTGTGAGATCATAAATTCCAATCCTGGCCTGCTCCTTGGGGAAACGCTCCGCCAGCTTCTGTCGCAGTTCCTCTGTCGTTCCAAAAAATTTAACGATCACCTCCCATCGATTCTCTGTAACATCATATCCCACATCCAGATTTAAGGACTTTTCCCGCTCCTCCTGTGTGGCATCCAATGCCAGATTTAGTATATTTTCTATCTTTCCACAGTTTTCCTTCATGCGCTTTTCCGTTTTTTTCTCTATTCTATGCATGAATCCATCCCCTTAGCATAAAATAAACCAAAATAGAATGCGACCAGAATGTAAGGAAAAATATATGTGTGGAATTGCAGGTTTTTATAACGCCAAAGGAAATTATCAACAGCAGAAAGAAAAATGGACGTCTGTACTGGTTTCCATGCACGAATGTCTTGCGCACCGTGGAAATGATGAATCCGGGATCTATCTGTCAGATATGGCCGGTCTCTCCCATGCGCGTTTAAGCATCCGCGACATTGTTACCGGAACACAGCCGATCATACGCCAAAAGAACGGAAAGGAATATGCGATCGTATACAATGGCGAATTATATAACACCGGGGAACTCGCCCGTGACCTGCGGCAGTCCGGCTATGAATTTTCGACGACTACGGACACCGAAGTCATTCTTTATGCCTATATGCAGTACGGTGCCAGTTTTGTCCGGAAACTGAATGGAATTTTTGCCTTTGCCATCTGGGATGACAGCAAAAAACAACTTCTCTTATACCGTGACCGCGTAGGAATCAAACCGCTTTTTTACTCGTTTGTATCCGGACAGCTCCTGTTTGCCTCTGAGCCAAAGGCACTTTTTTGTTTTCCGGGATTCACTCCGAGGGTTTCTATGGATGGCATGCGCGAAGTTCTCGCGATCGGACCTGCCCGGACCATGGGAAATGGAATTTTTGATGATGTAAACGAAGTGCTTCCCGGACATTATCTCATTTTTTCTGAAAATACGATGTCCGATCACACTTACTGGGATCTATTCCGCGCCCCGCATACCGATTCCTATGAACAGACAGTGGAAACTGTCTCTTTTCTTCTGCGCGATTCCGTGACCAGACAAATGGTATCCGATGTTCCGGTGTGCACGTTTTTGTCCGGCGGCATTGACTCAAGCATTGTCACCGCGATTGCCTGCCGTTACATGGAAAAACACGGTGAAACCTTAAATACTTTTTCCTTTGATTTTAAGGACAATGACATTTATTTTAAATCCAACGCCTTTCAACCGGAGCGTGATCTTCCTTATGTCAAAATCATGTTAGATCACTATCACACAAATCACACCTATCTGGAATGCGATGAAAACACGCTCTTTTCCGCACTCAGAAATGCCGTCGACGCAAAGGATTTTCCGGGCATGACAGACGTAGACTCCTCACTGCTCTACTTCTGTTCCCTTGTAAAAAAGCACAATAAGGTCGCACTGACCGGTGAATGTGCCGATGAGATTTTCGGCGGATATCCGTGGTTTTACCGGGAAGATCTTTTATCCAGAGATGGCTTTCCGTGGTCCGCGGATATGTCTGTGCGAACGCTGTTTCTTAAAGACTCCTTCATAAAAGATCTCGATCTTGCCGCCTACTCCCACGACCGTTACCAGACTTCTTTAAACCAGGCACCACACCTTTCAGACGAGACGGAAACCGAGCGGAAACGCTATAATATCGCTTATCTGAACATCAAATGGTTTATGCAGACACTGCTCGACCGCATGGACCGCACAAGCATGTACTCCGGTCTGGAAGCCCGTGTTCCATTTGCCGACCACCGCATCATCGAGTATGTGTTTAATGTTCCGTGGGAAATGAAATACCAGAACGGTGTCGAGAAAGCACTGCTCCGTGACGCATGTAAAGACCTGCTTCCAGAGGAGCTTTTGCACCGGAAAAAGAGCCCTTACCCGAAAACCTATCATCCCGGCTATGAGAAACTTCTGATTGCAGAAATGCAGCACATCCTTGACCAGCCGGATGCACCGGTCAAGACCTTCATCGACACAAAAAAACTCGAAACCTTCCTAGAGGCACCGACCGAATACGGAAAGCCGTGGTTTGGACAGCTGATGGCAGGTCCGCAGCTGCTCGCCTACTTCATCCAGATCAACTACTGGATGCAGAAATACCACCTGAATCTGTAATTTCCGGATGGGTGGAAGCGCAGCCCCGGCTGTCCGGTCTGGCAGTCTGCCGGGTTATATCATTTATGTATGCATGGAAAGGAAGCGGGGCGCAGAATGAAACTTGTTCAAATTGCTTATTTATCAATATTTCCTTTTTGACTGCTCTCATTGTTTATATTCATTCAGCAATGGACAGTCCGCACAATATGTCCGTTTCATGACACACACTCGTCTTAGGTTTCTCGTGTGTGCGTTACATGCCAGAAGATCAGCAGAGAAGCAGGGCAAAAATCACCCGGTTTTCCTTTTGATTTTTGCCCTGCAATAAACGATGCTGATTCTGGCATTTACGCACACTAGAGAAAGCTAACGAGTGTGTGTCTGAAACGGACATATTGTGCGGACTGTTCATTGATGAATGTACATAAACCAGCAGTCAAAAAAGAAATATTGATAAATCTACGCAATTTTTCACGAAAGTTTCATTCTGCGCCCCGCTTCCTTTCCATCATCTCAGTTACGAAAATCCGGCAGACTGCCAGACCGGACAGCCGGGACAATGCTTTCAGTTATTCGGAAAGTACTTTGTTCAGGATGTCTGCGAGCGGAACCATGGCGTTTTTTGCCTCCTGCACGGTATTAGTCTGAGCCCCGACCTCGACGAGCAGCGTTTTCGGACAGTAATGCATGTTGAAACGGTAGCCTTTGAGGTAGATTTTTCTTGTGTATCCCGGATAGTATTCTGCGGCGGCAAGCTGCATCTGAAATGAGAATGCCAGATTATCCGCTATGTATGGATTGTACAGATAGGCGATATCCCCCAGTTTGGTCGTTCTGCTCAATCCGTTAAAAAACATTACTTTTGCCATATCCGTTCCATTCACATTCGTGACAAGCCTTGTGTTCTCCCCCACGCCATCCCGGTGCAGATCTATGACCACGTCAATGCCCGGGTTGTCTGCCAGTATCTGCTCTAATGCCGGTGCTGCTTTGGAATACGCTTTATCACGGATGGTATCATATTCCCCGGTGTCGTGTATGACATTGTATCCGTATTGCTGCGTCAGCAATTCTGTCAGATAATCCCCAACGCCCACAACCGTAGTCGATCGGTCTCCCGGAATAGAATCCGCATACCCTTCCAGTGAATGGGTATGATAAATTAAGATCTGCGGTGTGCCCGCATCATGTGCGATTTTCATGTTTTTTCCGGTGAGTGCTGCCACATTTAACTGATCACTTTTTACAGTTGTAGTACTGTCTACCTGATAAAAATTCTGCACAAGATAATCAAAATCGTTTAATTTATCCAGAGAATATTCGACTGCTTTCTGTGTTGCTGCTATGGGCGGTGCAACTGTGAGAGATGTCTGCTCTGCGGAGTTGGATGTTTCCTGCGAGGTGTCCGGGTTCTGTGCATTTGCAGCTGCCTGTGAATTGTCGGTGCTCTGCGCGTTATCTGCCGGCTGTGAACTGTCTGTATTCTGTGCATTATCTGTGCCCCCATTGTTTTGCATCACAACCTGTCCGTTCTCATCCACGTAGTTCTCGTCCAACGCTTCCATCGCAAGGATCATCTCATAGGAAAGCGTGCTCTCTGCATCAGTTTCATAAGATTGTATCTGAACCGTATAATCTGCAATTGGAAATAATATTTTCTCCACTTTGGCAAGAAAATGGTTACCGTTTTCCTTCTCTTCATAGTGAAGTCCCGGTGCCAGCACATCCACCACTGCCGTCCCTGCCATTTTTACTGCTGCTTTTTTCCCGATACTCCAAAGCTCCTGCCGCTGTACAAAAAATGTTACAAGTGCTGTAACTACCAGCATTCCCATCAGATATTTTCCATATTTATTTTTAAATCTTCTTTTTTGATAACTTCTATAACCATGAAAATACATAATACACCTTATGCCAGTTTCCATTCATTATGCAAAAATATTGTGATCGATCAAAGCGATATTTAACCCCTCTGATATAGTAAAACTTAATCTTTTGACAGATTCATCAATATCTTTTGGTGTCACAAACATGGTGTTCAGATTCGGAGACAACAGCTCCCGGATCAATTCATATTTCTCTGTCTCATTGAGTTCTCCAAGAGTGTTGCCAAGCGTCTTAAGTTCGCTGCTCTGATTCATCGCCGTGATCAGATTAAACATCGTATCATTTACTATAGTGGCAGCGTCAACGACCGTTGGAACCCCGATTGCAATAACTGGAACACCAATGCTTTTCTCATTTAACCCGTGTCTGTGATTGCCGACACCGCTTCCCGGATTGATTCCGGTGTCCGTCACCTGAATGGTCCGGTTGAGACGCTTGGTATTTCTTGCTGCAAGCGCATCAATTGCGATCACAACATCCGGTTTTGTCTCCTTCACAATTCCATTCACGATCTCCATAGATTCCATGCCTGTCTGTGCCATTACACCCGGAACAATACTGCTCACGCGATTGACATGCTCTTTTCCAAACGCATATTTTCCGTATTCATTGATAATATGTCTCGTAATGTAGAGATTATCCACCACTCTTGGTCCCAATGCATCCGGCGTTACTGCCCGGTTTCCAAGCCCGACGATCAGTACGGAGACATCCTCTTTTTTTACGCTGATCAACTGCTTTAACACTTTGGCAAGCTGTTCCGAGATCTCTCTATGATAATCTTCGTCCTCCTCATCCATATTCGATGCCTCGATTGTGATATAAGTACCTTTGGGTTTCTCCATGGCTTTTGCACCATTCTCCGTCTCGATCACCACTGTGCTGATGGTCAGATTTTTACTGACATGCTCCTCCGAAAAACGGACACCTTTCAGTTCCACTTTATCTTCCTGCATTTTTTCCTGCGTCTCTAATGCAAGGTCTGTTCTGATCTGGTACATATGCGCTTCTCCTCTTTCTGATTCTATGGATATAGATAATTGCAGAACTCCTTCTACACTTCTTTTGATTATAAGCAATTGTCTCTTCTTTCAATTGTCCAATCTGTACTTTCATGAGTTCCCGCTCATTTTACTTAGTATGTCCTTTCCCCGATAATTTATCCGCAGCTTTTAGCGGATCTGCATTCACATTCAGATGAACCTGAAATTCAGAAAAAGCTTTTCTAAAATATTTCAAAAAAATTTGCAAAAAATGTCATTTTATATATTGACAGCATGATAGAAATATCCTATACTACTCTAGTATGTTTACATTGAACTGTCCGTGTCCGGCTTTAATGTAACAATCATGAACAATTACAATCATAAAAAAATTGGAGGTGTACAGATTGGCTAACATTAAATCTGCAAAGAAGAGAATTTTAGTAACTGAAACAAAAGCTGCTAGAAACAAATCTATCAGATCTGAAGTGAAAACAGTAACCAAGAAAGTAGATGCTGCTGTTGCTGCAAACGATAAGGAAGCTGCAAAAGCTGCATTAACAGTTGCAATTTCTACTATCGAGAGCGCTGCTTCTAAAGGTGTTTATCACAAAAACAATTCTGCTAGAAAAGTTTCCCGTTTAACAAAGCTTGTTAACGCAATGGCTTAATAGAAGATAAATTAAAATTCGCGAATTCAAAAATCACCAGTACCGTCATACTGGTGATTTTTTTATACAATAGAATGCACGCAAAGCGTGCATTCTATTGTTTGCTGTATTTCATTAAAAAGAGTTCCACTGCCATCTGGTCATTCATTCGGCCGGTCTTTACCGCTTCCTCAAAATCCACGCCATCCCGGATTGCCTGCTTTAACTGCTGCATCGTAAATCCTTTTGCCTGCGTCACATTTCTCCGCACTGCAAACGGCGGGATTCCTGCTTTCTGTGCCATCGTATTGTTATCAAATCCCTTTTTCGACATATCCTTGACATTCAACAGAATCTGAAACTGTCTGGAGATCAGATACATAATCCGCATGGACGGTTCTTTTAATGTCAGCAGGTCATAATACAGATCCAGCGCTTTCTTCTGATTATGCTCCGCGATCGCATTGACCATCTCAAAAATTTTATTTGTGGTCTGCTCTGTCGTCACTGCCTCCACGTCCTTCGCCTCGATGACATCCTTATCCATACAGTAACAGATCAATTTTTCCAGCTCGCGGTCAATATTGCCCATATCCGTTCCGGTTTTGCTCAAAAAAAGCTGCATGACAGAACCTGTGATATTCTTCCCCTCTTTTTTCAGACGTGTCAAGATCCAGCGTGTCAGAAGTTCCTCTGTCTGTGTTGTAAACTCCACAATCTTTCCTACATTTTTCACTGCCTTATAGAGCTTCGAGCGCTTGTCCACTTCCTCCTCCACAAAAAGAAACAGTGTCGTATCCGGAACCTGCGGCATATACTCTGCCAGCTCCTCACAACTGCCCTTAAAAAAGCCGCTGTTTTCAATCAGGATCACTCTCCGGTCGGCAAAAAAAGGAAGGGTTTCCGACAGGTCGATCACCTCTTTCGGATTTGTGTCTTTTCCCTCATAAGCGGTAAAATTCATCGTATCATCGGGCTGCACCAACGCTTTTTTCAGCTTGTCTTTGTACTGTTTTTTCAGGTACGCCTCGTCGCCGTAGAGCAGATATATCTTTTTAAATTGTCCACTCTTAATATCTTCATCAATCGTTTTCATTTTCGCCTGTTATCCAATCAAAGTGTACTGCATCAGTTCATAATGTAATCTGCTTCCCTCTGTGATCTCCATTGGGAGCAGCGCTCTTGCCACCAGTTTCAGCTCGCCGTCTGGCTCGTCTACCCTTCTTAAATGTGCATAGTCACCATCAATTTGTTCTACCATATAGTCACATACTAACATATGTTTCTGCCACTCAAAATGTGTTGAAATATACTCAAACACATCGAGAAATTGAAGTCCTTGCGGATACTTCTTACTGCTTCATTGTGTATGCTTTGGCGATTGTAAA
>ENA-ORRR01001610-ORRR01001610.1-human-gut-metagenome-genome-assembly--contig:-NODE-1610-length-14014-cov-4.07536_pt1 | contig 14014 bp, 8 predicted proteins | sample MGYA00242182_ERZ509148 | MGnify/ENA primary metagenome ERZ509148 (study PRJEB26280, sample SAMEA2338674) | human gut metagenome | biome: human gut; feature: human-associated habitat; material: faeces... | reverse complement strand
CGTGATCCTCGACACCGAGCTGAACGACGATCTGGTTGCCGAAGGCTACGCCCGCGACGTGATCCGCTCCGTGCAGGACGCCCGTAAGGCCGCCGGTCTCGAGGTCTCCGACCATATCGCGCTGAAGCTGACCGTCCCGGCCGGCGACGTGGCGAAGGTCGAGCAGTTCCGCGATCTCGTGTCCGCCGACACGCTCGCCGACTCGCTTGACGTTGTTGCCGGCGCCGAAGGCTCCGAGCCCGCCATCGAGGTTGCCAAGGCCTGATTTTGGTTGGGGTGAATCAGTTGGGCTGATTCCGCTTGGTCGATTCAACTAAGTCGACCGGATTGGCCGAATTGGTTGGTGCAATCCGGTTGGGATTGGGTTGGTTTGGGAATTGACCGGGTTGTGCGGATTTGGCTTGATTGGGCTGATTTCGTCTTGATGCGAAGGGGTCCTGCCGTTTAAACGGCAGGACCCCTTTCACGTCGTTGTCCCACCCTATATCCTTCAGTCTGTATTCCTTCAGTCTGTATTCCTTCAGTCCTAACCTTCGGCTTCTGGCTCGCTTTTCCGCATTTTGTTACCGTAACCTCCATGTCCGGGTAACAAAACATGGATGCGTATGCTGTTCCATGGTTTTGCGATCGATTTGTGATTATTCGACCGTGCGACTAGAGTAGCCTGTGGCTTTTCGGCTGGCTTTTACACCGGCTGGAAGATTTATACAGACTTGATTTGTGTCTGCCGTGTGCCTGCGACGTATTTACGTTGCGCTGGCACGTGCGCGGAAGCAGATCGCAAGCGAATGGTTCTCAGTACCATCCATGTGAGTCAAGCGCACATCTTTGAGAAGCAGTCGCGATGCCGGGAGTCGAGTTCGTCGGTTTCAACCGTCGTTCCCGTTCCCGGCTTTTTCTTTTCTGTATATTGTGTATGATTTTGCTGCTTTTACACTCATATAAGTGTAGTTGGCATATAACTTCTTATATAGTATTTATTTAATTTGGATTTTAAGGTATTTCCTGAACTTGCAATATTTGTGAATTGTGGTAGGGTGCATGTTGTGCGGGAATTTCGTTAAGCCTAGTATTGGCGAAACTTCTGTATTGGATAAAACGAAAGGAGGCATATGGGTAATGCGATAACGCTTATTCTTGCTATCGTCGTGCTTGTTCTTGTGAATAAATAGAACATGCATGGCGTTAGTGTGGGTGAAGGGCATAGATGTGTTTTCCGCCCATGAATAAGGACTTCATTGAGGAATTGTTTTTATTTGCTTCGGATTTAGATTCAAGCAATTCTTTTCCCTTGGCGGAAAAGACTTCTTTTCTGTGTTGGTGCGCGTGGCGTATCCGTCATGTGCACCAACACACCCTACACTGATATTTAACAATATGGACACGGTTGTTCGTATGGGAAAGAAAGGACGCTAGAATGCGTGCGCTTACTATTGAAGATTTGAATGCGGCTGCTCATGTTGGTGGAGCTGGCAGTTTGACGATGCGGCAGGAGCTGGAACCTGCAAGTGGTCCGGATGGTGTGATCGCACCTGCGAAGTATGTCGATGACCGAGGTAATGCGACATATATTTTTGCAAAACGCTATGAGGAAGATCAAGAAAAGCCGGTGAAGACGGTGATGATTGATTCCAAGGGTTCTTTTGCTAATCGTGCTGAGGAAACGACAACGGAAGCCATGCGGAATGGTGAGGGCGTTCTTTCAAAAATGCCTCGCATTGCGGTTCAGTATGATACCGATGCCGGAAAGGAAGTTGTCTATGATAATCAGCTTCCACATCGTGGCTTCGATGGCCATATTCGTGTCGGAAGTTATAAGGGTGAATCTACTTCCAAGGCGGAGGAATATGTGAAGGCGCGTAATTCGACTTTGGATAATCTGCTGCCGATTTTCGAACTTTCTCCGGAGACGGTCATTTTCGGTGGATGGGACTCCACTCGCAGTAAGAATCAGCTGAGGATTCCTTCTGTTATGGTTGGCGAAACATATGCCATTCTGGCCGAACAAGAAGAAGACCCTGTAATCCATCGTGCGGGCGGACGCATTGATCCAGTTGGGGCGAGCGTGATTGTATCTACCGAAGCTGACCGTCAGAAGATTGTTGGTGACAGTATTGACCTAAGCGACAAGACTAAAACAAGTTTCAAGAAATCGGGCAAGGGTTCGACCATCGGTTTGGGTGCCATTCCACCAAGTGCTAAAAAAGACGTTCTAGACGGTGTTTCTGTCCGGAAAGTCATCTCCACCCGTGTGCTGAGCTTCGCTACCGTGCGTACATTCCATTTCGGCAAGGGTGTTGAAGGGGATGCTGCGATTCGTGCATTAATTCTCGCTGTACTTCTGCGTGATATTGCCGGTTATGATGAGAATCCTTTCATCCGTGCGAATTGCTTCCTTGCGGAGACCGGCAAGCCGACTGTCATGTTGAACAAGCGCTATGGCGAGAAGGAGGAATTGGAACCTCTTACTGCTGGAATGGCTGAAAAACTTTTGGAAGAGGCTTACGCGCAGGCTCATGAAAAGGCGGGAATCACTTGGGAGGGGCAGGAATTCCTTGTGGAAGGTAATCCTGCGGTGCTTGCCAATGCTTCTGCTGAAGATGATGAAAAGGGAAACTGATATGGCTTTCGCGATATCGGCTTATTTTCCGCTTGGTTTTTATCAGGGCAGTGATTCTGGTGGCAGACCGGAAGAGTTTCCTTCACTTTGCCGCTTGTATTCTGCGCTTGTTTCGGTGGCATACTTGACTTTCGGTTTTGAACAGGTTGATGCCAATCGTAATCTGACGGACGATCAGATTCGAGAGGCTTTGAACTGGCTTGAGGATAATCCACCTCAGGGAATGCTGCTCCCACACGCTGTTAAAGCTGATAGCAGGGCTGTTGCCTATAGAAATAAAGGCAATGTCCAGAATAGAAAAAAACCGAAAGATAAAGTTTCATCTACTACAGCCCACATAGCCACTGCATATGAGCAGCATCCTGAATCTGGAAGATTGCTGACTTGGATATGGCATGAATGCCCCTCATCTACAGCGAGAATGGTGTTGAGCTGGCTTTGCAATGAAGTTCCTTATCTAGGCGAAGCTTGTTCTCCGGTGGAGCTGAATACTTATGAGGATTATGTTCTTCCTTCTGGCGTCGATGAACAGTTATGGACACTTTCCCCCGATTCGGCATTAACGAATATTCGAAAGAGGGGAAAGCCTGTTGCTTACCCTAAAAAGGGGCGTCTTGATGATTTGAAGCAGGCTTTTGTGGCAGCGAATCCCAAACCGAAGGGTAAGAAAAACCTTACTGTTAGCGACAAAGAGGACGAGCAGAATTTCCTTAATGAGTATCCACTTGCTCAAACGGAAGGCAAAGCTAGGTATCTTTCTTCGGCTGCTCGGAAGCAGAGGGAAGTGCTTAAAGCTCCTTGGGTGATGGCTTTATACTTGGAAATCAATGCAATTGCATGCAATGGTGACATTAAAAATTCATCTGAATGGAAACCTCAGGAATCCGAATTTGTCAATTGGGCTGTGGCACTGCATCGTTTTCTAGTAAAGGAGTGGGGAATTGATCCATCGCCGGCTTTGGTGGGTAAATATGCTCCAGGCATAGCCAGACCGGCCAATAACGTGTCCATTCAGATTATTGATGCCGATTTCAAGCAGCGGTATAGTCAACAAATCCGAGACGATGTTGTGAAGTTGAATCCTGGTTTTCTTATTTTGATTCCTTCAGATATGTCTAAAGGCGACATTGGCAAGTTGCGCGATGTCTGTGCCGGAGCTGAAGGCAAATCGTTGTACTATGCTCCGGAAAAGTCGACTTTGCGTATCGGGAAAGTCACAACGGTTGATGCCGAGCATTTCTGGAAGCCAGTAGCGCCGGGAATGTGTCGATATTGGGCGGTCAGACCGATGGCCATCGCTGAGACACGCCCTATTCCTGACATAAAGTTGCATCGCAAATGGGGAGTCTATGAGGCTCTTTGTTTGTCGATTGGACATGTTTGGCGTTCGCAATATCCGCAATCGTCGGAAGGAAGTCGAGAGGAACGCTATTGGAACATTGTTGATGCGGTGAGCGCGAAGACCTCGCATTTCCGTATTTACAATTATCGTACCGTTCATCGTGCCAACATGACGGATTATGTGCATCGTGCGAACGGTTCCAACATTTTGCATGGTATGAATGCGTTGATTGCGATTTCTGATGTCGGTGAGTCTCTGGATTGTGCGGCTATGGCAATCGGTCAGAGTCGCCATTTGGGTGGAGGTTTCCTTGTGCCGGCGGATTTTGCCGTAAGCGTGTGTCAATCGGATGATGATTTCGAAAAGGGGATTCCAACATGGCTGAAATGAGTCTGGAGCAGCGGCAATACCTGACTGCTAAGTTCAAAGAATTCATCGCTGCGGTTCATTCAAGTCATGAATCGAATTTGCCTGTTCGTACACCTTATCAATGGCAGATTAGATTGATGCTGTATGTTGCAGAGCATGGGTATTGGCCTCGAAGTATTGGCGCTCCAACCGCTTCTGGGAAAACCAGTGTGATAGATATCCATGTGTTCCTTAATGCTATGGCAGGCCTTTCTCTCGTGGAAGGAAACGGTCTCTTCGATTTACCATTGCGAAACATTCCTCGTCGTTTGGCGCTTACGGTAAATCGTCGTTCATTGGTTGATGATCAATTTGATGAAGCTTGTGCGTTACAGGACAAAATGCAGATTGAGCATGTCGCCAATGACGGGCTTGACGTATATCGAGACGGTTTAAAACTTCGTGCAGCTATTAATGATGGAACTAAAAGCGATTCTGCGATTCCGCGGATGATTGCTGTTGAATTGCGAGGCAGTATCAGTCCGGACCGAGAGTGGCGCTATTATCCGCAGACCTGTGCTGTGATTTGTGCTACTCCTGACATGTTCGGAAGCCGCTTGCTGTTTCGTGGCTACGGCACTAGTCGTACCATGCGTTCTATGGAAGCTGGATTGCTTGCATACGACACAGTGTTGATTGTTGATGAAGCTCATCTGAGCCAGCAATTATTAAAAACCGCACAGCAAGTGGCACGTATCGAAAACATGGCTGATGCTCCGATTGCTCGACAAGTATCTCCTTTACAAGTTGTAGAAACGACTGCAACCCCAGTTTCTGAAGATACTGATAATGCGATTTCTGTTCTTGAATCTGATTTCACAACTGACGTTATGCTCGAAAAGCGTCTTAACCAGTCAAAACCAGTTGTTGTAACTTGTGATTTTGAGAAGTCGAAAGATGAGATAGATGCAATTGTTGAGCAGTGCCTTTCTCTGATTCACTCCAATATCGAGGCTGATGAATACAGCGATTCAGGTCCCCATGTTCTTGGATGCATTCTCAACACAGTTAAAAAAGCCAACCTCGTTGCTGACAAACTCGAAAAACTATGCAAAAAGAATGGCATCAAAAAGCCTATTGACGTTTATATCGGTCCAATGCGTGCATACGACAAAAGAAAAGTGGCCGATAAGCTGCATTCTCTTTCTGAGCTAAAACCAGATGAGGCTCCTTGCTGCATTATCGGCACACAGACTTTGGAAGTCGGCGTTGATATCGATTTTGCAAATATGGTGACTGAGATTGCTCCTGGATCTGCGTTGGTTCAACGTGCCGGCCGTGTGAATCGTCGTGGCTTGAGATCTGAAGGCCTTATCTACATATTTGGCGTTGATTTGCAGAAGCTTTCTGAAAAGAAGCAATCTGACGAGACTGTTCCTTACAAGCCTGAAGATATTATAAAGGCGCAGACTTGGCTAAATTCCTTGGAAGATGCAGAAACTGGAAAGCCGAGCATCAGCGCATGGTCCGTAGGAAAAACCATGGTACCTCGGGAAGATCCCGACAGACTTTTAATCCAGCGTTTGGAACTATGGGATGTTGAGAATCTATCTGTCACAGATGAGAATTTATGTGCCAACCTGTGTGGGGTTGATCTTCAACAGGGACGTGCGGACCTCAATCTATGGTTACGGGATGATCTTAATTCCAGTGGTCCTGACATTAATATCGTGGTGAGAAATTTGCCATGGAATGACATGTCGGCTATTCGAATTCTGGAAATGGCGCAGCCTGAGAATGACGAGTTATTCCCCGTTAGAAAATGGCGTGGACTTCAAGAGTTCTTTAAATGTTTGGAGAAGGAAGACAATAAGTCGCGAAGGAGAGGTGCTCGGGTCGAGGCTGACAATGAGCATGGTGGAAAAGATAAAATCGATTTTCCACATAGAGTATTCAGATATCGCGCCTCGGAACCTGAAGGTCATCGTGTGATATGCATGCATGTGCAAGATGCCGAGCATGCTGTGATCAAATCTGGCGACATACTTATCCTTGATGATTTTGAAAGAGTTTTCTCTACATTCACTGAGAATGTTGCGATTTTTGATCCAGAAGGTTCTTCTACGGTAGAGGATGTTTTTAACAAATGCGGCTCCTCTATCATGGTCATCAATGACATTTCGCTTAAGCCGAAAGAGATTGAAGCATTTCAGCATATTCAAAATATTGAAGAAATCTCTGGCGAGCACAATGCTGAAGTCCTTTCTGACAAAGTGCAAAACGACATGCAAGAGTCGTTAAGACTGATTCGTGCAGCTGCGGCAGCGGAGTCGACAAGTTCGGTGGAGTGCTCCTTGCTTTGTTTTGAACGAGAACATTCTTGTTTTGATGTTGATGGCAATGAGATTATCCGTGAAGTCAGATGGATCGTAAGCAGTGCTTCTGAAAATGCGCCAGATTCTGAATCTGATCGGGAAATCATAGTCTCTAGGAAAAAGACTCTTTTTCTAGGAGGAATATCGAATGATTCCAATCTTCGCAGGAAAGAAGGCCATCAAGATCATGTAGCTTGGCGTGCACAAGCGCTTGGTAAAGCTGTCGGGCTTGATGATACTTTGACCAATGATTTGCGTATTGCCGGTGAATATCATGATGAGGGCAAGAAAGACAGGCGTTTCCAGAGACTGCTTCGTAATGATCGCGAGGTGCAGGAAACGGAACTTTGGGCAAAGAGCCGGTACTTTATTTCGCATGCCAAAGAGCGGGGACTTCGTAACGAATATCGACTGCATGGTTGGCGTCATGAGCAACGTTCCGTTGCGGAATTCCTTCAAGCCAGCAAAACGAATGAACGGTTGCGAGATATGGAAGAAACCGACAAGCAGCTTGTCGCACGACTCATAGGCACATCACATGGCCACGGACGTGCATCTTTCCAGTATGGGACTGAATATCTGCTTCCTGTGGAGGGTGGTTCTTCCCGCGAAATGAATCCGGAATTGAATGTGCTTTCCGACCGATTGTTCGAAACCGGTGAGTGGGAGACCCTCATCGACCATACCAATCAAAGGTATGGTTTCTGGGGAGTTTCTTACCTTGAAGCTTTGCTTCGCGCTGCGGATATTACATGTTCGAAGGAGGGGCTGTGATGAGTGTTGTCATTTCTGCGGATGCGACCGACGCATTCTCGCATTTGCTTATGGTCGGTCTTGCATCCATTCTTGAAGATGCTAATCCTGATCGTGTTTGCCTATTTCGATGGCTGGATGATTTGCAGGCTTTTGAGATAAAGACGAATGATGATTTGGATATCGATCAAATATCGAAGGTTGTGAGTGAACATGCTAAGCGGTGGTCTCAATCTTTGCCGTTGACTTCTCAAGACGACTATACGGTTTCAAATGAATCCGACAAGCCAAGTGGGGCGTTCCATGCCACAATGTCACCGAGGCTAAGCAATTTGGGTGTTCCTTATGGCTGGGAAAAACTTCAAAGAAATCGAGAAGCTGCGGTTGACGCCATGGAAACATTCGGCGATTACCGTTACTTCGGCGCACTGGGGCAGCCTTCATACTGGTCAGGTGAGCAAACTAATCATAGTTTACGTTCTGATTTCGGGGCTTCTCGTTGGGAAATGGTGACGCGAAACAAAGGGCAAGAATTCATCGGAGGTCGTTTGTTTCCTTTGGCCCAAAAGGTTGCAGCACGACCCATCGAAAAAGTTCGGGATGGATTGCTTGGTACGACAATTGAGGATGAGGTTGGTGGCAATAAAGCATTTAGCCGTGCTGCCACGGGCCTTCACGCTCCATCGAAAACCGACAATGCGCGTGCATGGTGCGCATTGATTGGCGTTTCCGCCTTTCCGACGCGTGTTACGACTATTGGAAGCGAAATGTCTCGTGACAGTAGCGCGGCAATGTTCCAGATTAAAGGCCCAATTCGTTTCGCGATTCTTCCGTTGTTCGATCAATACTGGACAACTGCGAAATACCGTTCCGTTATACGTAGCGAAGCGCTTGCGCAATTCGGTATTCAGCAGGCTCGTTTCAGGGGAGACCAAGTAATGAGTGCGGCATCTGACTGGCTTGAAGAAAAAGGTGTTCCTGCCTGTTGCCTTTTCAATCAGTTCATGTCTGATAACAAAAGTGCTCCGGAACGATGGCTGGAGCCTGGTGAAATCATCCCAGTAAAACAAATGGAATAACAAGGAGAAAGCTATGGATGACGACCCTATTCCGATTAGCTTGGTTGCCAATTACATGTTCTGCCCGCGCAGGGCGTGGTTGGAAGCGGTAGGAGAAAAAGTCGATTCGGATCAAATCATGCGAGGAACATATGATCATCGCAAGGTTGACCGTACTGATGGCGCTCCTGATGCGGATTCGTATCAAGCCGTGAATATCAGGCATGAGGAATGGGGCGTCAGCGGCAAGCTGGATGCTGCAAAAATGACGGATAGCGGAATCGTTATTCGTGAATATAAAGCGACGCCTGTGAAGCGGGCGATGATAGTTACGCCCGCAATGCGTACACAGCTTGCTTTACAGGCTGCATGTCTTGAAAATATGGGTTTTCATGTAGCTGGTACTGAAATATTTTTCACCACGCACCATCGGCGGGTTGAAGTTGACCTTGACGAAGAAGATTATGAAAACGCGCATAAAGCGGTGGAAGAAACTCGAACGTTAATTAATTCGGAACAAGCTCCTGAGCCATTAGAGGACAGCGCTCGTTGTATGCGATGCTCACATGTAGGGATTTGTCTGCCGGAAGAACGCAAGTTATGTGCTGTCGCGCATCGAGTGATGGTTTCGTCTCCAGATAATCAAGTAACGCATCTTGCTACTCCTGGAGCAAAAGCCTTTACAAGATCCGGAAGAATGATTGTTCAGAAAAATGGCGAAGAACTTGCTTCTATTCCAATTGATACCATGCAAGGTTTGCAGATTTACGGCAATACCGATTTGTCAAGTGGGCTAATCCGTGAGTTGATGTGGCGTGATATTCCCATAGTTTGGTGCAGTGGAACAGGACGAATGTACGGATGGTCCATTCCCTCTTATGGACCAAACGGGGAGCAACGTGTTGACCAGCACGTAGCTTCCCATGAAGGACGGCTTGGTCTTGCACGTGAATTTATCGTCGCAAAAATACACAATCAATCTGTTTTGCTGCGACGGTCAGAATCGGACAATCCAGTATTGCCGCAACTGCGACATATTGAGAAACAGGTTGGAAATGCGAACCGTTGGCAGGACATACTTGGTCTCGAAGGAGAGTCTGCAGCGTTGTATTTCTCTCAATTCGAGCATCTTATTAAAACTGATCGTCAAGCTGAGTGGCCTTGGATTGCCCGTATGCGTAGACCCGCTCCAGACGCGTTGAATGCACTGCTTGATTTTACATACACATTATTGTTGTCGGATTGTGTGCGAGCTTTGATTTCCTGCGGTCTTGATCCGCATGCTGGTTTCTTGCATAGCAGCAAACGGAATAAACCGGCATTGGCTCTGGATTTGATGGAGGAATTCAGGGCTCCGATTGCAGATTCGGTAGTGCAAACAGTGATTAATAACGGTGAAATCAATGCATCTGGATTCTCGGATGCGCTTGGCTCCGTGCGCATGACAGATGAGACTCGGAAAACGGTGATCAAAGCATACGAACGAAGAATGGCTACGGAAATCATCCATCCGGTATTCAAATACAAAGCTTCTTGGCGAAGGACTATCGAAATTCAGGCCAGAATGATTTTGGGATATCTTGATGGGACGCAAACTGAATATCGCGGAATCAGAATTCGTTAAGGAGTGGGGCATGACGAATCAGAAACGTGGCTATCTGGTGGCATATGATATCAGCGATGATTGCTGCCGCTCACATGTTGCGAAAATTCTTCAACACTATGGAGAGCGATTGCAATATAGCGTCTTCTTACTGCGGGTACGTCCTTCGATGATGTTGGATGTCCGTATGCAGATAGAGAGGGAAATAGATGACTCAATCGATTCTGTTGTGTTCTGTTCTCTTGGAACCATTTCTCAAACGGAAGAGGGCTTGGATTTCTTGGGGCGCCGTGGATACGTCGATTTAGAGATACCGACAGTGATTTGAAGTTTTAGCCTAATGGTGATGTTGTTTGATAAGTAAAGAGTGTTTTGCTGTTTTTCAAGTGCGAGAGATGCATCATTGCTGCGACACACGGTGAGCGCTCGCACTTGAAAAATAGTTGTTTTGGAGCCAGTGAACTTATATTGCTTCTGTATTGCGATAGAAATGAAAGAGTCGCTCGCAAAAGCCTTTAGAATATGTGTCATTGCAAGGTCTTAGACTATGACTATTCCTGAGCATTCAAGCTCAGGACTTCATTGAGGATGGCCCGTCGGGGTGCAGGCCAGCACGAGGAAGGCGATTCCTGAGCATTCAAGCTCAGGACTTCATTGAGGAAAGAAGAAATAAATCATCCAACAAACCTTCGAAAGGACATTCCTGAGCATTCAAGCTCAGGACTTCATTGAGGACCGAGATGTTGCGCGTATTCGGTGTAAAATGATCATTCCTGAGCATTCAAGCTCAGGACTTCATTGAGGAGAGCCGGAAATCGTCGCATATGCTAACTCGACGGGATTCCTGAGCATTCAAGCTCAGGACTTCATTGAGGATATGTGTTGCCACATCAGTTAAATCAGACACCGGCGCAATTCCTGAGCATTCAAGCTCAGGACTTCATTGAGGAGCATCGAACTGGTTGGACAACACGGCGCGGCCCATTCCTGAGCATTCAAGCTCAGGACTTCATTGAGGATGACCGTATACGTGCGTGTCCGTATCGGGGAACGCCATTCCTGAGCATTCAAGCTCAGGACTTCATTGAGGAGACCGGTTTGGCCGTGACAAGGGCGATTACGCGATCATTCCTGAGCATTCAAGCTCAGGACTTCATTGAGGATAGTTGTCGGATAGATGAATGGGGCATCCTTTCCGATTCCTGAGCATTCAAGCTCAGGACTTCATTGAGGAGAACGCAACTACTACCTGCTTCATCCTGAGAAGAGAATTCCTGAGCATTCAAGCTCAGGACTTCATTGAGGAATCGGCAGCGATGGTTTCGCGCATGGTCTGGCCAATTCCTGAGCATTCAAGCTCAGGACTTCATTGAGGAAAGTCAAGCGTGTACACGCTAGTTGCCGTCTGCGATTCCTGAGCATTCAAGCTCAGGACTTCATTGAGGACGGAGGAATGAACCATTTCCTGAGTCATACGCTCACATTCCTGAGCATTCAAGCTCAGGACTTCATTGAGGACCCGGCGACATGCCAAGCGAAGTGCCGAACCAAAGATTCCTGAGTATTCAAACTCGGGATTTCATTGAGGAGCTATGGGCGAAGAAGCGCAACCGTCTCCAGTTTTTTAGATTAAAGCCAATATTCAGAGGTCTATCCAAAATCGCTGGATGATACTGTCTTCGTTCCGTCCCGTACCGTTCACGATTTCATTCTCCATCTTTCCACCATTGCTGATAATCGTCCGTCTTGATGCTTCATTGCTCTTGTGACAGGTAAGTAGAACACGTTGCTCGCCCTGCTCTTTGCAGATGGGCAGGAGTAAGGCGAGCATCGCTTTGGCATACCCTTTTTGACGTTCCGATGGCAAAATGCTATACCCAATATTTCCTCCGTATTGCAGCAGAAAAGGGGATAGCGGACGTCTGAAATCAATGATGCCGACGAGCTTGTCATCCGCCTTCCGAATAGCTAAAAATACTTCCGACGGCACATAGCCTTCGCCGTATTTCTTTTTCAATCGATTATCGAAATCGATCCATTCATCAAAAGAATCCGTGTCTTCGAGACCGGCGCATCCATCGAGACTGTCGTTGTTTGCAAGCATCTCCTGCTTGTAATGCATCACTTGGCTCGCGTATTTTCGCGTTGGCTTGACCAGTGCTAAATCTCTTTGCATGATTATGTCCTCTGTTTATTGATGCGCAAGTGCCTGGCTCGTGCCGTTTAATGTCCAATTATACGGACGCGTTTGTAGTTATCGGCAAAACGAGATGCTGACAAAGCTCGCGTTCCAACTCAAATATTCGTTGTATCACACGCGCGTTAGCTATATTTATGTATTTAGTCAAGTCGGCGTTTTGTGATTGGTTACGAAACGCCGACTTGCCTAAATATAGGCAGGGGCAGCAGGGCCCCGCGGTCCTCTGTGTTTTGTCAAATTGAAGCAGTCCAACAAAACGGCGCCGCCCCCATCGGCCTAACTTCTATTGAACAGACGCAGCTGGCTTGCGAGATACCGATCATCCCACACATCCCATCGCAGGAGAGATTATTCTTGAGGGATATCTCCTGCGAGTCCGAGGTTGGGGGAGAAAAGCTGCACGCAGTATGCCTGCGTGGTCGGAGGGCATCATGGCACCCCGCCAGACAAAAGCAAAATTGATGAAGAGAAAAACAGGAAAACCAATGTTGGATTGGATTCTGAAGCATGGATAAGTGTTCAGGATAAGCTAATAGATTTTGTTGCAGATATGTCATGAAAACGCAGACGTTCGCGTGTTCCCCGCACATGCGGAGATGATCCCCACGACATGCAGGACTACCAGCCACTCGACAGGTGTCCCTCGCGCATGCGGGGATGATCCCGCGCTCGAAAACAAGCTGCGCCAGCGTTTCAAGTGTTCCCCGCACATGCGGGGATGATTGTATTTGTCAATCTATCAGTCGCATCGCATGTACGTTAGCTACACTTATCCGCATAAGTGTAGCTAACGTTAAAATAAGCTACATTTATCTCGATAGGTGTTGCTTACGAGAGTTTTTGCGATGGATAATAATTTCAGCCATTTCGATATACATGAATCCGTAGGGGCACAACGACTTGTGTTTCCGATTTACAAGCGTGGCTTTGCTTAAGAACGTGATTTTGTCCGGGGAACGATGCGCTTGACACATACTGGCACTACCAACGGAGGAGCATCATGAAATACGAGATTGCGATTTGCAAAAGTATGAAACGTAAGAAAGGACGCAGTCGCGCTTCGATATGTTTTTGATTGCGTAACGGCGCGACGGCATCGCTTTTGCGCATGTCGGGCGCTTCGTTGCCGCCACCGGCGTAAGATATCTGCGAATGTCAAACATAAGCGAGATATCTGAAGGAGAGAAGATGTCAACAAACGAAGCAGCATTGCCGCAGTCGACGGTCCGGGTTGCCCAGGCTGATCCGGATGGGATCCTTCTGGTGATCCACGCAGGCGCTGGCAATCGCGGCAAGAAGGACACTCCGGAACGTCGCGCCCAGGTGGAGCAGGATCTGAACAGGGCCCTTGAAGCCGGCTATGCGCTGCTGGAACAGGGCGCTCCGGCCGAGGATGCCGTCTGCGCGGCCATTCGTGTCATGGAGGATGCTCCCGAATTCAATGCTGGCCGTGGTGCCGCGTTGACGAGCGAAGGCATCGTGTCCATGGATTCCTGCCTGATGACCGGCGTTGACGGCGAAGTCGGCTCCGCATGCGGTCTGACCACGTCCAAGAACCCGATCAATGTGGCGCGCGCCATCAAGGAGAAGACCAAGCACGTCATGTTCGCCAAGCCGGGCGATAACCTGCTCAAGGAGTGGGGCATCGAACTGTGCGACAGCGAGTACTTCATCACCCCGGCCCGTCAGGAATCCCTGCGTGAGGCGCAGTCCAA
>ENA-ORRR01001608-ORRR01001608.1-human-gut-metagenome-genome-assembly--contig:-NODE-1608-length-14033-cov-11.9769_pt1 | contig 14033 bp, 6 predicted proteins | sample MGYA00242182_ERZ509148 | MGnify/ENA primary metagenome ERZ509148 (study PRJEB26280, sample SAMEA2338674) | human gut metagenome | biome: human gut; feature: human-associated habitat; material: faeces... | reverse complement strand
TGTGAAGGTTTGGATGAAGCTACTGGTGAAAAAGAGTACACTATGCTATGGAAACGAAAATAGAAATCGGAATTTGGAGAATTAGACGTTATGAGGAGCGTAAAAATATGAATGCTGACTTCAGAATAGACGGAAAAGTAATAGAAACAAAAAGGCTCATTCTTAGATCATTCAAACAAACAGATTTGGAGGATTTCTATGAGTATGCATCTGTCGAAGGTGTTGGGGAGATGGCAGGATGGAAACATCATGAAAATATTGCTGAATCTCAAAGTATTATGAATTCCTTTATCAGTGAGGATAAAGTATTTGCAATCTGCTTAAAGAAAAACAATAAAGTAATCGGTACTGTTGGCATAGAAAAATATGGGTTAGAAGATGCTTTGACAGAATTCAAGGATTATTACGGCAGAGAATTAGGATATGTTTTGAGTAAAGATTATTGGGGAAAAGGACTTATGCCCGAAGCCGTAAATGCAGTTAAAGATTATTTATTTGGCGAATTGGATTATGATTTTCTGATTTGTGGTTACTATGATTTCAATGAACAATCAAAACGAGTTCAGACAAAATGTGGCTTCAAACCATATCGCTCATTGGTCATGACAACGCAAATGGAGACAAAAGAACAAGGTACATTGATGTTGTTGCTGAATTCCAAGAAGAATATTAAATTAGTTTTTTCACATCCGGAAACCTTAATCTCCGAAAATTGGTAAAATCCAGTTTGTTGAACTGAATCCGAAAAGCATTAGGGCGCAGAGGAGATAGAATCCTTTGCGTAAAAGACTAACGAACATATTTAATGAAACATCGGAACCATCTTCTTTTTGTTGTCTACCTATAATAACGATTGGAGTAATCGATTATAGACACTGCAATCAAAAAAATCTGAAAATATATTTATCAACATTACATAAAAGTGTGTAGATGCACATAAAATGGGAATACATATTGAAATTCAGGTAGTTCTGTGATAGAATCTCATTACTAAAAAGTGTGCAGATGCACGGAAATGGGGAGTGTAACGATGGAGATTAAAAGAGACGCTTACCTACAGCAGCTGATCGAGCGAAAAGATAATGGAATGATAAAGGTGATTACCGGCATTCGTAGATGTGGCAAATCCTTTTTGCTGTTTACCATCTTTAAGAGATACTTACTGGAGAACGGCGTTGATGTTGATCATATTATTGAAATTGCATTGGATGGTATTGAGAACGAGGAATTAAGAGATCCCAAGGTATGCTTCAAGTACATCAAGGATGCCATGAAAGACGACGGGAAGTATTATCTCCTTTTGGATGAAGTGCAGTTCATGCCACGATTTGAGGAAGTGCTGAACAGCCTGCTCCGCATGAGCAATATTGATGTGTATGTCACCGGAAGTAATTCCAAGTTCCTGTCCAGCGACATTGTGACCGAATTCCGTGGCAGAGGTGATGAGATTAGAATCTACCCTCTCTCCTTTGCAGAGTTTTATTCTGTCTATGACGGCGATTATGATGATGCCTGGGATGACTACATGATCTACGGAGGATTGCCGCAGATCGTAAGTTTCCAGAGCGAACGACAGAAAGCGGACTATCTGAAGAACATCTTTGCAAATGTCTATCTGAAGGATGTTATTGAAAAAAATAAGATTCAGAACGTGGATGAGATTGGGATTCTGGTTGATGTGCTTGCATCTGCAATCGGCGCACCGACCAACCCTTCAAAGATTGCCAATACCTTTGCCAGTGAGCGCCAGATGACTTATGCTAATAAAACCATCTCCAAGCATATCGACCATTTGACAGATGCCTTTTTGATTTCCAAGGCAAGCCGATACGATATTAAGGGCAGAAAGTATATCGGTGCAAATCTGAAATACTACTTTACGGATCTGGGACTAAGAAATGCACGTTTGAATTTCAGACAGCAGGAGCCTACTCATATCATGGAGAACATTGTTTATAACGAGCTGCTGATTCGTGGCTACAATGTTGATGTGGGTGTCGTGGATATCTTCGATAAGGATAAAGAGGGCAAACGTGTTCGCAAGCAGTTGGAGGTTGACTTTGTGGTGAATCAAGGAAACCAGAGATACTATATCCAGGTTGCATATGACATGACTTCGGAAGAAAAACAGACGCAGGAGTTCAATTCTCTGCGTAATATCCCGGACTCTTTCAAGAAGATCGTCATTGTAAATGGCAGCAAAAAGCCTTGGAGAAATGATGAAGGTTTTGTCATCATGGGAATGAAGTATTTCTTGCTGAATGCGAATAGTCTGGAATTTTAAGTCGATTTGAGTTGTTGCTGTGGTGTTGTTCTATTTCAAAAAAGAGTGAAATGATATAAATAAGGCCACGGCTGATTTTGGTATGCTACCCTCATATAGGACAATGAAATATAAAAGTCCTATATGGGGGTATTTTCATGTTCAGAAAGAGTAAGATAGAACCAGTAGAAAAAGTAAAAATAGTCGAACGCTACCTTGCAGGAGAAATTGGCATACAGCAAGCAGGAAAAGAATTGGGAGTTGATCATCATAGTATTCGAAATTGGATTTCTATTTATCAGTATGATGGACCAACTGGATTACTCAATCAACCGAAAAACAAATCTTATTCAAAAGATTTAAAAATATCTGCTATAAATGATTATCTTAACGGAGAAGGATCTCTTCAGGATATTTGCACAAAATACGGAATTCGTTCACACAGACAGCTTTCCGATTGGATTAAGGTGTATAATTCTGGTGGAATATTAAAAACATCCACTGGAGGTGCTTACATGAAAAAGGCAAAGAACACTACACTTGATGAGAGATTAAAAATAGTAACAGATTGTCTTGCAAATGATAAGAATTATGGTGCAATGGCACTCAAATATGATTGTTCCTATCAACAAGTTCGCAATTGGGTAATACGATACGAAAAGATGGGTCAAGCGGGTCTGGAAGACAGACGTGGACGTCGTATAGCTTCTCTTCCAAGCAGAACACCTGAAGAAGAGCTACGTGACAAGATAGCTGAACTGGAAAGAAGAAATCTAGACTTACAAATGGAGAATGATCTGTTAAAAAAAGTCAGAGAACTGGAAAGGAGGGGTCGCTATCTTTAATCCATCGGTTAGCCGAATATGAAGCCATCCAAAAACTATCGTCTACTAAGCATTATCCCATAGATAGACTTTGTAAATATCTTAATGTTACACGTTCTGCGTATTACCGCTGGGGAAAATATCCGAAAAGTAATAATGAACTTCGAAACGAAAGACTATCCACTGAAATCCAAAGGATTCATCACCAGCATCCAGATATGGGATACCGAAGGATTCGTGATGAATTAGATGGACATAAAGGAATTCATGTGAATGATAAACGAGTACTTCGTATTTGTAGGAAATACGATATAAAATCAAATATTAAATGGAAACCTAAGAGTTGTACCAGAGGAGACAGAAATCCTGATCACATAGCAAAAAACTATTTACACCGTGAATTTCACGCCGAAAAACCGAATGAAAAGTGGCTTACAGATGTTTCTGAATTTAAATACTACAACGGAATAGAAGTTCATAAAGTTTATCTGAGTGCTATTTTAGATTTATATGATAGAAGGATTGTTTCCTTTAAAATCAGCGATCATAATGATAATCCATTAGTTATGGACACGTTTGATGAGGCTGTTCGTCAGGAGCCAGATGCACACCCATTAGTTCATTCTGATCGAGGCTTTCAATATACAAGCGCACAGTTTTATACTAGATTAAAAAAACATCATATGAAGCAGAGTATGTCTAGAGTTGCCCACTGTATTGACAATGGACCAATGGAAGGGTTTTGGGGAATTCTAAAACGAGAAATGTATTATAAACAGCGTTTTAATGACAGAAGCTCTTTGATTACTGCGATAGCTAATTACATAGATTACTACAACAACCAACGACTTCAAAGGAAACTGCATGTAATGACACCAATGAAATATCATGAGCAATATACAAAAGCAGCATAAAATATCGCCAGCCATAGCATGGCTGACGATACAAAAATTTATTATTTTTTATTGTCCTCTTGACGGGGAGCATACCATTATTATAGTGGTTTATTTTTTTTATTCCAATGCAACAAACATGTAAAATGTCTGATGTATTTTTGCAAGTTTTGTTCCATAGCAGTGTTTATCTTATTTTCCGTCTTCTTCTGAAAAACAGAATCATGATAATACTTATGGCAAATAGTAACCATACATGCCTGCTTGTTTCCAGACGAACCCCTGTTTCCGGTATTAATTGTGTGTTTTCGTTTGTGATTTTTAACTCAATCACGTCTCCTCGTGCAGCCTCAATCCGCTGTTTCATGACAGCTGTATTTCCATTCGATGTTGCCTGCACTGGATTTGAATACTTATCATTCTCTTCTTTTTTAGAAATCGAAACAGCGTATTTTGATGTATCAACAGTTTCTGTTATTATGATATCCGAAGATATATCTACATTTTTTAATGTAACTTTATCTCCATGTTTCAAAGAAGTTCTAATTGTCTTGCTACGCAGCTTTTGACCATCTTCCCAATAGAGAATTTCCATATCAAATGGCTTCTTGCGGTTTCCAAGTGGACCAGTGACTTCCTTTGTAATCTCAACCGTCACCCCGCCTTTTTGCGGATGATTGACGATATGTCTGTCCGAAACAGCTCTCCAGGTATTTGTCATCGGTGATTTCTCATATAGGAATAAAATATCGGATTCTACATCGACCATATATAAATTAAAGTTATCCTGATACTGTGTTTTGGTTTTATCTGCTTTGTCCTTTTTGTTTGGAGTAACAGATTCTACCATCCAGTATCGTCCGTTCTCAAAGTCCTCCGGTAATTGAAGCATTCCATTTTCATCTGTTTCTAAGGAACGATACGTCGTACACGTTTTTCCATCCTTTTTCAGAACGATATCGTCCTTGCTCTGTGTATTGTCATAATCTACTGTATATCCTGTATCATCCGCATATTCTTTCGTAACATCATCATACGGTACTTTGTAGAACAGAAAACCTGCACCAGCAAGTCGGTTTCTTGGAAGATCATCCGTCTTTAAGAAACTTCGTTCAGCAAGATTGAAATGCAGATTCTGCACTTCCAGTTCCATCTTGGAAACATCCTTGAACTCATTCTCATCCTTCGGGAATATTTGTTGTCCATTTGAATCGAAATACTGAATCTCTGGATAAATAACTTCATAATATAGGAAACCATCCCCGTAGTCCGAAGAATAATGTGTCTTTCCTATCTCGATTTCTTCCACCTTATATTCCACCGGATTTCTGTCCTGGAATAGTGGAACATTGTCGACTGTGTGTTCCCATCCGTTCTCTTCATTCAGCAAGAATTCCTGTCCTGTAGAAATTCCATTCTGATACAATCTGATTTTCACCTGTTTTTCCGTCAGTGCATCATTTGGATTTCCCCATGTCTTTTTGATATGCAGAGTGCCTGTTTTAGCAAAATTTCGGATATTAAGGCTGGTATCTCCTCGCTGAAGCAGAACAGATTTTCCGTCTATCTTACCATCAACTGGTGCCTTAACAGCCTCCTGATTTTCGTTAGCCTCCCTATCCACCAGTTTTGCATCAGTGATTTTGAATGCTCCATTGGCAATCTCAACTGTGATCTGTATATCTCCTGTGTCTACATATCCCGTCGGTAAGTTTGTCTCTCGCAACAAATACGTCTCAGTTGCTGTTCTGTTCTGTTTGTTTTCATCTTGTAACGGAATGTGAAGTTGTGCGATTCCGTATTTATCAGTTGTTACCGTTTCCTCCTCAACACCGTTCTTACTGACAGCAAAATTGATCTTCTCCATTCCCCGTCCGGTAGACTCATCAAATTTGTTCAGTGTGAGTATTCCCTCTTTCTGATAACGGTTCTCCAATTCAATAGTAAGAGTCTCTCCACCGCGTCCAATTCCACGTCCTGTGAATTGAATTCCACTTTCTGGATATGCTTCCCATGAATTTACATTATCTCCTTGTTCATGAGAATTGCGGACATTGTACCAACCTGAAAATTTCACATTCGAATCTTTTGGCTTATAGTTGTACTCTTTTAATGTGTATTTCCAGAATGAGTCCGCCTTAACGATCCACGTACAACTTGTATGTGTATCATCTGTCCATGTACCTACAACTTCTATCGGAGCATCCTCCGCTTGCGGAGCTTCTGTGTCCGGCGTCTGATTATCTTCAGAAGGAAGCACAAGTTTCATGTGCTGATGAAATGCAGGTGGCTGAGGTTTTCCATCTGAAAGCTTTTCATCCATATCTACCTGGATATAATAATCTTTCTTGACTTCCTCTATTGCTTCCGGCATTCCGACAAAATCTTTCTTTACTGTCAGGTAACCATTTTTTGCTACAATACGTCCGTCAATATGCCACCCATCGGACATTTCACTTTTGAAAGAATACCAATAAATGGTGAAGAATTCGGTATCTAATTTCGATGGCGGAATCTCCCTGTCTCCGATACGAATCATACGTCCGCTTTCACGAATTGTCTGGAATACCTCTTCATCGGAAGGAATTCTATCTATCTTGTAGATATAGTCTCCATTTCCAATATATCCCTCATCTGGTTTAGTTCCCTGCAAAAGTTCTTGCACTCTCTTATTTCCATCCGCATACTGTTCCCACGTAGATGGATTCTTATTTCCAAGAACTGGAACATCATGCAATATACTTGCCTTCACATTACAGTTTGCCACGGCAACCGCACTTGTATAATCGTCTACATTCGTGGTTGGTAATGCTACCGAACCATCTTCCGGCATCGCTGACTTACAGATATAAAACTGTACCTGTTTTCGATTTTGGTTACTCACCTTACGCCACGCTGCATAGAGGGTGATTGGCTGTCTTGCATTATTATTTATAAGATCAGAAATAGAATCCCCTGCACCGCATTCCTGCCACTTTCCGTCTTTGTTTCTGTAATCCCAATGATCGAATTCATACTGTTCCAACTCTTTGCTGTCATTATCTTCATGATCATAAACCAGAGGATATGGTGACTTAACGTTATGTTTTCCAGCTTCTATTTCATTCTCATAATCATCTGTATGTCTTGTCTTATTCTCAACCTGAGGGGTCAACTTAGCTTCCTTAGGAAGTTTCTTCATATAACGAGTTGTATTATAGATAACCCTGACTGCCCCAGACTCCAGCGGTTTGTCTGCGATCACCTCATAAGATGAGTTAACCTTCGGAATTTCAAATTTTACCTTATCATCTCCGGACGGTTCCGGAAGAACCTCATTTTCGTCCCTGTCATTAGATGTACAACTCCAGACAATCTCCTTGCCATAATACTCACCTTCTAAACTTGCCCTCTTTGGTACTTCCACAGTATATGCTTCCCCATGGCCTACATACTGTCTCTTAATCGCCTCTCTTTTGGTCAGGTTCAGTGGATCCAACACTTCAATCAGATGAAAACTTCCCTCTACACTGAAATGTCTTCCTGCCAGCCCAGCCTGAGAAGAAAGTCCTGTCAAACGATCAAAATAATTTTCGATTCTGTCTGGATTCAGTGGGTTTGGCTGTGAGAAATAATAGACAGATACATCTTTCCCGTTTTTCAGGACAGGAATATACCATGTACCATCGTTGTCCTTATAAGGATGCTGTACAAATACTCGGCTGTCTGTCGCATAACCAAACAGGATTTTTTCTTTGCCATCTGCTCCCGGTTCCAGTTTATCCGGGGTGAAACCAAACTCACTGTAAATTTTAGAAATCGTATCATCTGGTGTGGCTCGCAAATAATAACGACTGGCTCGGCCACTGTTCGCTTTGATTATGTAATGCTGCTCAGCATTGAGGTTCTTTATCAGCTTATAATGTCCATCGATAAATACATAAAAACTGATATTTGCTTCTTTTGTTGCTGCTGGTTTTTCTGTATTATCAGGAACAATCACATATGGACGTACTGCATCATCTGGCTTAATAGTAAAGCTCATGGTATGCTCTGCTTCATTTTTACTCCATGTAACTGCTGAAAGAGTACCATCTTCCTCTCTGCATTCCCAGTTTATATCCTGCGTTTGTTCTTCTACACGCGGCTTTGTACTAACTGTTCTTGTAAGTGTTGACTTTCTTGCAACAAAATCAATTGCCGGAAGATCACGCAAAGCTGTTTGGCTGTAAACCTGTCCATCGTCATCCTGTACTGTCACACTGTAAAAACCGTTATATCTATCATCGTCGTGTTCGAGTAAGGTCTTTGCACTCATGGTGATCATATTCTGTCCGTCTGGCAGGTAATACACATCCATCGGCTCTCCGGACTTTCCTATATAAATACATTCATGACCTTCTATCGTGTATTTCCCTGCATTATGGATTGTATCGTAATCTCTCTTGGAATAATAAAAACGCTCTTTTGCTCCATTTTGAATAGAACCATCGTAATGAAATTTTTCAAAATGCTTTTTTAACTCATCATTAGAAATATAATAATAAACTGTTCCCGGCTTTGTTGTAGTATCTTTTATAACAGGAATTTCTTCGTTTAGAACATTATATCTCTCATTATTTACAAAAGTATAGAATTTAATGTTCAAGGTTGCTGGTGCAAAAGTGCTGCATGCAACCGTATATGGTTGCTCTATCTTCCCAATAGAAAAGGTTAGTTTATCGCCCTGTTTCACCGGAAAAATTGTTTCATTTTCATCCTCACTGGCACAAAGCCAGTCGCTTTCCTTCGTATCTCCTGGATCAACGGAAATTGTGACCGCAGAATCTTTCTTATAGTAACTCACTGTTCGATTTCCATCTGGATTGATCACTGTAACCGAATAGAAACTGTTCTTATTCTGCTTAATCTGGTCTGAATAATTATCCGGAATTTTTTCGCCATCAGATGCTCCTTTTGGCATATAATAAACGTCTGTTGGTACAGTTGCTTCCTGCTTGTCCAGGTTATAAGATACATATTGCTGTCCTTTATAAGTTACCACTGTCGCCTGTGCTAATGTCTTCTCACCACGGACTGTATATGGAAAATAATTTCCGGACTGTGTTTCCTCTGCATTCAAGCCGAACTCTCTATAAATCTCAGCAAGATCACTGACAGATAAATAGCATCTGCCCTGACGGTTCCATTTATACACCTTTTTCAGTGAATCAGCCGGCAGCTTTCGAACCTCATTGTCTGCATATATATAAAACTGAATATCAAAGGATGTCTGGTCCGCTCTCTGGATCACATAAGACTGTGTGATTTTTCCAATTGCGAATCTCGTCTGGTTCCCCGATTCCCGTATACCATCTATCACCTTATCGTCTGTTCCCATACAGGTCCATTCGATCTGGTCTGTCTGGTCTGGCAATTGTGGATTAAAGTCAGCCACAGCTTCTTCCACTACAGTTCCTGTTAATGCATAACGAATCCGATCCTGCCCTTCTCCCTTTACCTCTACGGAATAAAACGAGTTGTCCTTTTTTACAGAATCTTTTAAATTAGATGCACCGCCTTTTCCATTTGGAAGGTAGTAAACATCTATCGCTTCCCCTTGTTTATTCTGTCCATAATTGTAAGAAACATATGTCTTTCCGGATTCTGTGTCTGTATAAACTTTTCCGTATTTTATCCCGCTTTTTCCCCGGTATGCAGATACAAACTTATTATTTGCATCCGGATTCTGATTCTCACCATTTTTCACAAATCCAAATTCTTCATATATCAGGAGCAGGTCCTCAATGGAAACACCATAGTAGGTAGTTCTTCCGTCTTTCCATGTTGCAATGCCGGTAATGTCATTATGCTGAAGCTTTACCTTGTTTCCATCAATAATGACATAGAAATCAATATCAAATTCGGAAGACTTCTCCGATGTTTCTGTTTCTGATTCTTTAGTTTCTGTAGTATCTGTTTCTTGCTCCAGGTCTTCTGTCCCCGATGTTTCTGACTCTTTTTCCTTTTCTTTCAATGCATAAGTCATAATCAGTTTTTGTCCATCTGTAAACTTATTGGCATTGATATTATCGGAACTCCAATAAACCGTATCTTTATATACTCCTATAAAGGAACAGTCTGCATCATTTACTTTTGCACTCTTAAATTCATAATCTTTGTCAGAAATATTTAACTCTGAATGATCTGATATTTTTCCAAGCTCAATGGTCTCTGGTGCTCCTTCAATCGCATTGCCGGATTCATCTACATATTCCACCAATTTTGTGGTCGGTACCTGACCATTTGAAGTTGCTTCCTGTATTTCTTTCTCCAGCTTCTCCACTTCTATGCTATCCGGAATCTGTTCCTCAGTTTCTGCCGATGTCTCAGTTTCTGTTTCTGATGTAAATTGCTCCGAAGTTTGCTCGGTTTCTGTCTGTTGTGCATCTGTCTCACTTGTAAATGCTTCTGTATCTTGTGTTTCTTCCTGCTCTGTAACCACTGATGTTTCATCTTCTGATGCACTTACGGTTTCCAGATTCATAAAACAAATAGAAAAGATTAGAAGCCAGGAACATGCTATTTTCAAATATGTTTTCCAATTCTTATGCCTCATTTTTCGCATCTCCCTTCCTGTTCTTCTGCTTCTCCATGAGTAATCCGCAAAGGCAGATAACTGAGCCAAAGAATAAGAACAAATAGCCTGCAACCGGACTATCATCGCCTGTCTTTACCGGCGAACCATTATGAATAATATCCTTTGATCTTGGGGAAGATGGAACCGGGTTTTGATTTTTACCAGTTTGACCGGTATACGAGTTTTTGAATGAAACCTTCGATACTTTATCTCCATTTTCATTTTTGACCACTGTTACCGCCATCAGTTCATTATTGGAATCAAAGAATCCTTCAATCGTTACATCATAGGTTTTTGAATCATATGTATAATTTTCTTTATTCTCTGTTGCCTGGTACAGCTTGTAATGATATTCTCCTGCCTGTCCGACATTCATAATCAGCTCTGTAGAAGAATTACCACTCATATTCCAGGTAAATGTTCTTCTATTGCTTCCCTCCGGCATTGGATTTTGTATCTGATCTGCTATTAAAATATAAGAGCCTGTTTTGTCAGCATCTGCAGAATTGTTTACTTCAAATATCTGTTCCACTGGTATTTTCACTGTTGTGTTTCTGTCAGCCGCCAGTACTGGTCTTTGAACACCCAGAAAGAATATCATGGACAGGAATATAACCATGGCTATTTTTGTCAAACGTGTTGTTCTCATACTTCTCCCTCTCCTTCTTTCTTCTTGTTTCTTTTCTTTTCTATCTGTCTTGCTATCAGAATCAGTACAAGGACAATCAGGATAAACCATACAATAACTGGCACTTTTCCTACTGCATTTTTCAGTTCATCAATTCCTGTACCTACGTTTTTGGCTTTTTCTTTTTCCGGATATATCTGATCTGTTAAGCGTCCCACCAGGATATTTCTTCCATTTGTCATATCCGATGTACAGGTGGTCAGCAAAACCAGATGATCATCTTCCGTTATATTCATATCTCTTTTATATAAAACATTGTTCTCGATTTCCTGCAGATACTCCTGTTTCGCTTCTGGTGTGTCCAGACACACATTGAAAATCGTCTCATTATAAGCATCTACCTGTAACAATGCATAAATTTCGATTCCATGATTTTTACCATCAAAGAACAGATTTCCATATGGATGTTCGTTGAAATACTGTTCCTTCGTAAACTCACCAATATCTCCAAACATCATGTGTTTTTCCATATGGTGACCATATATAATATTGTCAAAATCCGAAAAGTCCGGTTTATTCGCACAATGTAAAAAAATCGCTCCGCTCAGGGAATAGTTTCCTTCTGCGTCTGTATTCATATAAGTCTCATCATTATCTGTCTGCACCAGCGGGTAATTGATGTTGGTATCATTGATTCTTATCCATCCAATCACATCTGGATTGATTTTCTGCAATTCTTCAAAAGATTTTGTATTCTTTTCTGTCGGAATATATGCTTCATAGTTCTTTGCATCTGCTGTCTGGTATACCTGGTGGGAGTCCCACAGCATATAACCTGAGAGAAACATGGCTGCAAGAATCAGCGATAAGGCTGTGAAGTTTACAATATGGTCTAATCCTCTGATAATTTCTTTCAGCACTTTCTTCATCCGAAGCATATGTACAAGTTCCTTTCACCATTTCTGTTTCTTTTATATTTATCAAAACTGGTTCATCTGACCAATTTGCTCGCAAAATTAGCAAAAAGGGATGCGGCGGAGCAACGCCGCACACATCCCCTTTCCTGGTTGCTATATTTTATTATTTCTGTAATCTTCTGCGTTTGAATCCTACAAAAGCAATCAGTGCTACACCGCAAAGTGCAATCATCAGAACGTATGGAAGAGTGTTCATGATGATACCAGTTACAGGTACATCGTTGTATGTATTGGTTACATCAACGGTACTCTGTTTCTGACCTAATTTCTGACTATTTACTACTGTAAGTTCTGTGTTGTATGATGTTGCAGCAACAGGAGTCAGCTTATTACCATTGATAGTGATTTCAGCACTACCTTTATAGTTTTTAGCTGCAGACTCTTTTACAGTAATTGTTGTTCCTGCTGGAACACCAGTGAACTTCATGTTTCCATTTGCTTTCAAATGGAATGTGCATGTTCCGCCCTCAAGTGTAACAGGATCTCCATTAGCATCTTTGATTCCGCCAAGTGTGTTTGCATCTGTTCCAGTCGGGAATGCAAATGTTGCTGTGAAAGCGAACTCATCGTCAGGAGTTGTAGCTGTACCATTTGCATTAACAATCTTTTTAGACACATTCAAAGAGCCAAACTTATGATAAGTTGGATCTGGATCTGTAGGATCTGTACCTGTACCAGCTTCCTGTACATAAGTGTTAGTAAAGTTGAAACTATTAGTATCGGTATTTCCAATATCTACTTTACCATTTCCTGGCTGACCTGCATCATCTTTCACTTTATTTACAACGATATTAGAAATTTCTGTACCAGTTGCACCATCTGTAACATATACATCCATTGTATACTCAGCCCCTGACATGATCATTTTTTCATGATCACCGTTGACTACTGCTGGTTCTGCTGTCTGTGTCTCTTTTACAGTATACTCATACTTTCCTGCTTCTCGATATGTCGGAAATGTAATCTGACCTCTCTTAGAAGTTGTTCCTGTTTCAGTATCGGTAAATGATATCTCCGGCATAGTAACCGCTGCATCTGTTGTAATTATACCAGTTCCTGTCTTGACCTGCTCTGCTGTAAAGCTAAACTTCTCAGCCTTTCCGGCCTCTGTATTGTAGGTCTTAGTAATCCATGCCTCCGTTGTCTTGCCCGGATCTGCCGCAAATGTTGGCATTGCCATTCCCATCGTCATGGCACCAGCAGCAACAACTGCGAGCACTTTTTTGAACATTTTGTTCATGCTCATAATGATTCCTCCCTTGTAAATAATATTGTTTGTTTTTATTTGATTAACGGAGGAGGGAATTAGAGTCCTCTGGTCCGAATAACCGCAATCGCTTTTCCTTTGACGTCTTTAATATTAATACAGCCATAGATTCTGCTGTCTGACGCTTCCGGTCTGTTATCACCCAGTACAAATATCTGACCTTCACCAACAGTGATTGGAAAGTCAACTCCATTTTGAAACTGTGTGGTGTCAAAATAAATATCCTGTGAAATCTGCGTAGCACCGTTAATCATCAAACCGTCTTTTGTTATATCTACGGTATCACCTGCGACTGCTACGACCCTGCCTGTGGTTGTTCTGCCATCTTTCTTAAATACTGCAATATCACCGGACACAAAACGCTTGTCCAGTCGATAATACATGACCAGATCACCATCTTTTATTGCTGGTTTCATAGATACGTCATTGATTCTCGCCATCCCGTACATAAATGTAAAAACAAGGATGACTGCCAAAATGATAAGAACAATCTTCAATAACAGTTGAAAGATATCTTCTCCCAGTGTCGTTTCCTGTCTGGGAAGCTGTTTCTCATTATTCTGTTCTTTCTCAACCTGTTTCT
>ENA-ORRR01001607-ORRR01001607.1-human-gut-metagenome-genome-assembly--contig:-NODE-1607-length-14040-cov-253.501_pt1 | contig 14040 bp, 6 predicted proteins | sample MGYA00242182_ERZ509148 | MGnify/ENA primary metagenome ERZ509148 (study PRJEB26280, sample SAMEA2338674) | human gut metagenome | biome: human gut; feature: human-associated habitat; material: faeces... | reverse complement strand
TGGTAATGCGCAATAGCACCTTCTACCATGTGTCCCAAGTTATAGAATTCATGACTCAGTTCCTCCACCTTCTCCCACCGTTTGCTTCCTGCCCACTCATGCGGATGCTTCGGGTTCATGGTACGCGAAGTATAGAGATAACCATCCGGTTCCTGTGCCGCAGCGACAATAACCAGCACACTATCAATATACTTAGCCAGTTTTTTGTCCGGATAGGTCTGTAACAGATAACTGGCACCTTCTATCGTTTTGTACACATCGGTATCATCAAAAGCCAGACCGCCTACTTTAATGGTATCACTGGGATGGGCGGCATTGACAAAGTTAGTATAACGTCCTGTTTCCTCGCATTTGCTGAACGCCAGAGGAATCGTTACTTCACGGCTGGCATTCAACCGTTGCCCCCAGAATGAATCGGTTACTTTCACCGAAGTGAAAGGTACGGGGTCGATAGGATAGCCGTGCGACTGATTTTTTACTTGCGCTGTTCCGCCTGCTACGGTAGCAGTCAACAGAGCAGTGACTAAAAGTTTCTTCATGGTTCTATCATTTAATTGTTTATCATAGTTTTTGCAAAAATACATATTCCGGTCATAGGAAAAGGGGGAATCACTCTTTCAACGGCAAATATTCATCCCATAATTTCAATGAGTGCAGATAACCGGTAAAGGGCCAGTCTCCTTCGGCATTGCGTCCCAATGTGATGAATTGTGACGGTTTCACCAGCAACTGGATATCTTTTTCACTGACTAATTTTCCATTGATATAAACCTGTTCCATCCGCCCATCAAAGCAGATATAGATGTGCTGCCACTTTCCTGCCAATTCCTTCATGTCCTTATATCCTGCATCTTCATACCAGCCATAGTGATTGATTACTCCACAACGAGGCTCCGTGCCGTTGACCAACATGATTTTCTCCAATTCATCATGCGAGGTAGTAAAATCGGCCACACATTCATTTTCACTAATGGAATCATTCAGTACCCACGCCTCCAAGGTATAAGGAGCATTATCCTGCAAAGTGGCAGGAAGCATAAAACTGGAAGTATAGACCTGAGTACCCTCAAAATGAAATGCCTTTTTCCCTTTCACTTCTTTCACAACGAGAGGTAATTTCCGGGCTTCAAAATACCCTTTTACTCCTCGGTTTTCCAGATAAGGAACCGTATCGTTCACTACAAAATCATCGGCAGAAAGACTGACCACCAGCCCATGTTTCTGCTGATCGGCTACAGGCAGACGCACGATATCCGTTTCCGCATCGTATGCCTTTTCCGCTGCTTCCTGTTTCCAATTGTAGTAACGGAAATTGGTAATGACCAAAGGTTCGGTGGAACTATGCAGCGTAATCGCTCCTGATGAAAGACACGACCCCGCTTCATAACTCTGCCATTTACCTGACCTGTAAACCAACCCACTAACTGTATGCTCTTTGGACGAGGAGAGTAACGGATGACTATACTCCAATGTAGTTCCCGGTTCCAGTACCAACGCATCGCGTCCACCGATACGCTGTGTGCGTGCCGAACCTTCCTTCAATGTAAAAGCCCCTCCCAGCATCCCTTCATTGTTCTGCCATTCACGACCATTCCAATCGGCAGCGGTAAGTCCCAGCCATTGTTGCGGAGCCGATGCTTCCACCCCATCAAAGATTTTCAAGTTCCAGACCGCCCCGCCAAATCCGTTCTTCTGTCCTCCGGTAAAGGTAAGGCGGACATAACGAGCCTTCACCTTGCCAAAATCGACCATCGGGCTGCCTGCCAGACGATTATTCCGCTTATCAGCGAAAACAGACCAATGCTTGCCGTCGACAGAAGTTTCAATTAAATATTGATAAAATTGTGTGCCATACTCAAATTGAGTCCAGATAGTTTGTATTTGCCGGGCAACACCCAAATCCACTTCTATCCACTCCTGTCCCATGCCACGAGGACGCCATAAAGTCCCGTTATTATCATCTACAGCATATTCGGGACGGAAACCGGCATCATAAAAAGAAGAAGCCCTCACCTTAGCACCCAATGCCAGATTTTTTGATTTCACTACAGAAGATGCCAATGCACCTATTCCGTCATGAGTGGGAATAAGGGATTTAATACTTCCATCTTCGGCAAACTCCATACGGTCCACACAAAGCTGACGATGAAATCCGCGGTTGGAATGCGGATTATCATGACGGTGATAGACCATATAATATTCATTGCCTTCTTTCAAAACGCTATGATGTCCCGGCCCATGAATTGTTCCATCGGCATTGGTTTCAAGAATACATCCCCGATAGGTGTACGGCCCCATAGGCTTGTCCGAAGTGGCATACTGCACCCGATAGGTGTGGTCGTGACAGGAACCCGAAGAATACATAAAATAATAGATCCCCTTTCGTTTCATCACAAAGGGTGCTTCAAAAAAATCCGTGGCTTCCGTATTCGGAATCAGACGCGTTTCAGTAAAACTCTTCATATCGGAAGCCAGTTTTCCGGCTCCGCAACCGAAACCTTTATAAATCCCCCAAGTCCCCCAATACAAATATACAGAACCATCATCATCCACAAAGGTCTGCCCGTCCAATGTAATGGCATTCGTCACAAAACGGTCGGGTACAAGAACAGCCTCACTTTCACCCAATATATTTTTCCAAGGACCGCGCGGCGTTTCACTGACCCCGCAATGAATCATACAGGGCTGACAATAAAAATAATAATAATTCCCATCCGTATGTTTCATCACATCGGGAGCCCATATCCAATGACTGTCCGGCCAGTTCATGGGCATTAACGTCCAGTTTACAAAATCCTTGCTGGTCCACACCTGTGCAGGACCGAAACCGGCCCCACTGCCATCCGTAGTGGCATACATATAATACGTATCGCCAAACTTCTTCACCGTGGGATCGGCAAAATATCCGGGAATAATGGGATTCCCCGTACCCGAAGCATTAAAAGGCTTCTGAGCAAAGCCTGTAGCAGCTCCCAACAATAAGGAAGCAACAACCAATCGTATCTTATTCATCTCTATATAGCAAAATTCTATTTGTCCCTGCGACGCTTATTCATGCACCACATTATGAATGGGAATTTCTATCTCATAAAAATATTCCTGCAACAACCGATACATATCCGGATCATACGTCTTCAGTTTCGTGCGGCGGTTCACCCAGTTATGAACTCCGTTTGCAGGTTCGGCATAGCGGTTACAGTTAAAGAAAGACTGTACGCACTCGGCAAAGTATTCCTCTTTATTGCTCACTGCATACGTCTTTTCCCACAGCCCTTTCCGGATTGCATTCTGACGAAGTGCCTCCAAACGCTCATTAAAGTCTGGCTCCACTCCCACTATACCTACCGTATGAATAAGGTGAGCGAACTCATGAATCAGGATATTCTCACCTACATATTTATCCTGCGGCAATGCCAGCAGATTCTCTTCTCCGCAACTGGATGAAAATTCATCTTCCGGTGCTCCGCCAAAACCACGGGCACGCCAGTTCCAATATTTAATGCTGTCCTCACAATTGCAGATATGGGCAAACTCCGGCAAATCGCAAGTTTCCTCATCTTTACCGATTATCATGACGTGGCAGCCTTTCTTCACCATGTGTGCCTTCACATCCGGACGTTTTGCCAACATCAAACTGATGATATCACAAGCTTTCAATAAGGCCTCATCGCTCACCTTTCCAGAAGAGGTGACATACAGACCTTCTGTCTCTATGTATTTCTGATAGAAAGAAGGAATATTTTTCCCTTCAGGAATACCGGTAACCTGTCCGTGAACAGGGCAAAGCTCCAACTTCATGGCGAATCCGCCACCCGACGCCAGATGCAAAGTCAACCGGCTGTCCTTATCAATCCGGATGGTTTCCTTCCGATAGTCCTCGGCCTGCTTGTTGGCATTCACACCGTCTTTAAACAAAACAGCCGTATAAGACACTCCTTCGGGAAGGAAAGAGAAATCGAGCTGCACATCACGTTCATCCCAATTGGTCATACCACCGATATACCAGTTCACATCCTTCTTACGCACTGTTACAATATATTTTCCCAACTCGCCCGAAGCAATAAAAGTAGAATCCACCTCCACAGGCAGAGAAGCTATGAAATCCACACATTCCTGCTCATTCAGATAGTTGGTAGGCGCATCACACAACATGGTAAAAGGAGAATCGTGTACAATATAGGCAGCCAGCTGATGACACCGGGTTCCCATGCTGGCCGGTGTGTAATACATGGCGCGCCAATCTGCCTTCGTGGCATTGCGCATAGCTCCCGGCGTATAATCCACCGGTCCCGCCATCATACGGATATAGGGGAAAGTAACATCATAAAGAGGCATATTATTCTTGATATCCGTCCATTTCACCTCTTCCATGCCGAACACGCTTTCAAAATTGATAATATGAGGGTAGGTACGGTTGATACCTGTCGGTTTGTAAATGCCGTGCAGATCAAGGGTTAATTTATACCGGGCCGTCATCTCAGCGATGCGATACACCATTTCGACGGCAGTCTGATCATCACGATCCAGGAAATCCACCTTAAAACCTTTGATTCCCATATCCGCATATTTCTTACAAGCTGCTTCCAACTGGCTGTCGAGTACATTAAACACCGTCCAAAGCACTATTTCCACCCCTTTGGATTTGCCGTATGCTATCAGTTCCGGCAAATCAAGTTCGGGAATAACGGTCAGCATATCCCCGCTCTTCGGATCATACCATCCTTCATCCAACACAATAAACTCCAATCCGTTCCGGCTGGCGAAATCGATATAATATTTATACGTATCCATGTTGATACCGGCTTTAAACGGCACTCCTTTCAGATTCCAGTCATTCCACCAATCCCATGCTACTTTGCCTGTCTTTATCCATGAGGTATCACCGATACGGTTGGGAGAAGCCAGAGCATAGACCAGGTTGTTGACCGGCATATCCGTATCTTTTTCAGTAATGGCCAACACACGCCACGGATAGGAACGGGAGCCACGGCTACGGGATATAAAATCGGTAGTTTCAGTTACATATTCCTGCTTCCGCCAAGGATAAAAGTCTGTTTTAGCCGGATAAGGAGCAAAGACACCTTTCAATCCATACTTTCCCTGCTGTGACTGCACAAACATGCCCGGATAAGCTTCGAGGTCGGACTCCAACAGGGTCAGTTTTACGCTGCCGCAATCCACGGTAACCGGAAGAAAAGCCAGTTTAGGCTGTGCTTTTGACAGAGGAGTGATGTCATATACATTCTGATAAGCCATCGCCATCGGTTTTTTATCATTGGTGGTATAAGGAAGATAAGCCGTATAATCTTCCTTAAAATTAAACTCGGCCTGTTCCTCCTTTATAATGATATCCGAAGATTGTGTGGTATAGAATCGATAGGCGACTCCCTCATTGTATGCACGGAAGATGATTCCGAACCCACCTTTCAGCTTCAAGTCGAGTTCGTTGCCTGTTGCAACGAACTCCTTGAAACGGTAAAAAGGTGATTCTATGTTACCCTTTATCTTTCTCCTTCTTTCCCCTGTGATACGGGGAGTTTTACCTACTATAGTTCCGTTTTCCAGAACCAAACCTATATTAGAGTGTGAGAGAATTGTATCATTTCCATGCATCACTTGGTAGGCCAGTTCGTTTCCGGCGCTGATTTCCACTTTCAATGTTCCATCGGGTGAAGAGAGTACATATTTCTTTTCCTTGGCTGCAAATGAAGCATTTCCACTCAATAAAAGCAAAGATAAAATTGCAAGACAGAGTTTCTTGTTGTTTTTCATAATCTATCGGTTATATACGTTGTTCACTTGCAAAGTAAAATAAAAAAATTACAAGAAAGGGAAGATATAATATAATGTAATGGCAGAATCGTCCAATAAATCTCATTTTATGGATTTGACAGTTAGGCGGTTGTACTATTCTTCCATTCGTTTAGACTATTTTTTTATCCTCTTGGAGGTGTACGGTGTAAACAGCTATTAAAATTGCATATTCAACACAATAGTCGCTTTATACTGTACACCATTTCTGGTATATATCAGAGTAGGTTTCAACATATATTTCTGGCCGGCAACACTTACTCCTTTCCGGTGTCCGTATGTCATGGTCAGTCCACTGAATTCTACATAGACCGGTGCCGTATCACCCCAGTTGCCTACGTTGCCATTGGCTTCACACCAAAATCCGTTATTGGCAGTAGAAGTGTAAGCAAAAGTGCCGTCAGTCTGACCGAGTGCGATAACCACTTTGTCCTCGGCAGGTTCTGTACCTACACTGGCCAGTTTACTTTCCAACACGGCAGGCTTCATGACAAACGCCTGTGCCAAATCTTTATTTGTTTTCAGGTCCACCGTTCCTTGTGGATAATCCTCGGAACCGGCATTGCACTTCACATCGAATGTCAATGTAATATCTTTAGGCATAGCCGTCTCGTCAATAGAGAAATTGCCAAGCAAGTCCGTTCCTTCAAACTTTACTTTGTAAGGCCATTGCTCATCGTCAGTCTCATCATCATTCCATGGATGTGACTTATACTGAACGGGAGCGCCTATTACCACTAGGCATAATTTTTCTGTTCCGATCGGTATCGTATAAGAAACCACTCCTGCATTTTCCTTATTCATAGATGCGTATTGTGGAGCTCCATTCACAATAGCCACAAATCCATATCGCCATCCGGCTGCCGTATTGCCACCATTATTGTTGTAAGCGGTAGCCGTACCTGCCACATTGCCGTCGGCATCCAATGTCGTTCCCGGATCCTCTTCTGCCAAAGCACATCCCACAGCCAGTCCGGCAAAATTCGCCTTGACCGTTGTTCCGGCTTCGGGAACGTTCAATGGAATGATATTGAATCCAGTAGTGCCCGGACAGCTGGCATAGCCTACCTGATAATATCCTCCGGCTGCATCATACATTTTCGTTGTATAATTGCAAGCGGTCTCTGTGACATAATTCCGCACCACGTCCATATCATAAGTCACCATACGGGTAGCGTAGCCATAAAGTTCCGTATAAAGTGTTTGCAAGTCATTGTTACAGTACAGACGCTGATAAGTCATGAGCGGATCTTCCGGATAGCGCGACTGTGTCCAGACATTCCCTACCACATCGACTCCATGTTTCTGCGCCCAGTAATATTGCAACCAATAACTGGCATAACGCATCCATTCATGATTGAAATGGCGATGGTAATTGGCTTTCCACACATCTACATGGTAACCGAACAGCTCCGCCGGATAATCTTGGAACGACTGCCATTGCGCACATTGTTCCCAAAAGCCATTTCCACCTTCACCACTCGACCCATAACCGTATCTGAATCCTACTTGCGAAAAGTCCGCCTCTCCGTTCAACATCTTGTCACAACTTACCTGATACTGGAAACTATGTCCTATTTCGTGCGCAATGGTAGAACCTACCGGTTGGCAGGTGCTGGGATTTACCCACAATGCACCGATTGTATTGTCGTAACCGGAACCTGTAGCAAGCCACTCAGTCTGATACAGCAAGTAAATCTCCATCTTATATTTATCCAGAAAAGACTTGTTTTGCCCAGTGTCAGCAAACTTCAAGGTTTCGATATTTGTCCGGTAGAATTGTTCGGCCTTTGCCAATAAATCATCAATGTCTACACGCAATACCTCCGGCACTGACTCTGCTCCCGGATCGTTGCCGAACCCCGGTTCCCAAAACACGAAGAAATGCTCGCTTTGCTTCATGCGCCACCATGACCAGCGCGCATCACTGCGAAGCATATTCATATTACTAAACTCAATAGGTTTGTAATATTTATCAAAATCTTTGATATCAGCCGAATTCAAGGTTAACACAGCATTGGGATTAGCTTCCTGGCGGATATGGACGGTTACTTCGGATTCTCCGCATACTATGACAAGAGTTGCTTCCCGATAGTTTTCGCTATCATTCTTCTGCAACAACATGGGCAATGAAATTTCGCCTGCCTCACCTTCATATCGGGGCAGTTTAATCCAAGTGCAACTGGAATCGGTGGCACGGCTGGTTACATCTTCTACAGTGGCTGTCCAAGGACCGGTAGCGGAGAACTTTACGGAAGCTTCTGTCTCATCCCAAAATAGTGTTTTGCTTTGCTGACTGCTGTCTAGGGTGAGCTGGAGGATAATACTTTCATCCTCGCTGTCACTGCAACTGCTGAAGGCAATAAAGAAACAGCAAAAAATGGATAAAGCAAATAGTAATTCTTTGCACAATAATTTCTTCATAATTATAGCTTTTATTGGAGTCCCATTTAAATGCCTGCGGTAAAGTCAATATTTACCCCATTACCACTAACACATATATAAAGTTTTTGATGGTCATTCGTTTCAGCTAAAACATTTATAAAGCTAAAATATCCTAATAAAGTCACTAAAAGACTTCTTAATAATAATATTTTCACACATTTGTTTTTCTGAATTTACTAAATAAAAAAGAGAAACCAATATCCATTATAGATACTGATTTCCCTCGATAAAATATTATTCCAACGTTGCTTTAACAATAAACTCTACGAATTTACTATTATCCTCCTTAAGCGCATATACAAAATTTACATTAAAAACAGAACCGGAAGTTGAAGCTGGATTTCGACCTATATTAACCATATCACCATTCTCTTGTGTTTCAACAAACAAAACACTACCAGTCGAACCATCATCACTCCAATTCGTTACTTTTAAATTAGAAGTCAGCCAATAACCTATTCCACTACCACCAGCAGTATAATCACTAGTAGTATTCCATTCACCAGATTCACTATCGACCATATACAGAGCAATCGGGCCTCCCGGTTCTTTGCAAGCGGTAATGAATTCAGATAAAGTCAGCCCCAAACAACTTTCTATCACCTCCTGATAATCTGCAAATTCAATAGAAAATGCAGAATAGTCACCTGCTGGAATAGTATTGGCAACAACAATACGTCCCGGATCAGTAACGGTCACATCAAAAGCAAAACGTACATAATCATCAAAATTTGCACCATTGTTTATAGCAAATCCAACGTTAATGGAGATAGCTGTACCTACAGAAGCGGTTTCGAGCACATTAAGAACCAGCTCCTTCTTTGTTGCATCCAACTCAATACTAGCTATACCAGAAGCTGCATCACAAACACCGCCTGCCGTATTATAGTACCAACCGTTGGTACCCTTGGTAGGAGCTGTTCTATTCCAACAGTTTTTCGATATATTGATAGGATAAAACACCACACTCCCATTAGACAATGCAGCCAACGTCTCATCTACCGTCATCCCCAAATACGTATGAAACTTTTCTGCATAATCAGTCAGTTTAACCGTCTTCGCTTCCAAACGGCTGATGGGAAACTCTGCTTTGGTAGAAACCACAGCATCCGCATTCGTCTTCAGATAGGGATTTTCATTCTCCCCGTACACATGCTTGCTGGTAGCATCCTCCGGATCCGTACTGCATGCAGCCAGTGACAGAGTGAAACAAGCAATTAAAGCATATATAAAATTCTTTTTCATCGTACTTTTCTTTTTTTAATTAATGAATTCATTATTCGGCACCACCATATCCCGGATTCTGCTTCAACTTAATGTTGCCATCCAATGCAGACTTAGGTAACGGAAAAATATCACAATGCCTGTCTGTCTTATCCGTCTTCGCATCTTTGCAAAACCATGACTTGCCATTATATACATTCTGATTGGTTCCGTTTATACGGAAACGGATCAAGTCCTGACGACGGTGATGCTCTGCCACAAACTCCCAGGCCAGTTCGTCCAACAAACCACCCAGTTCAATATCATCGCCCCCTTCTTCTGTGATAATCCAGTTATCGGCTTCTCCCATGATTCCCTGATTCTCCCGATGTCCGTAGTTATAACGGCTGCCACCCTTCAATTGAGCTACAGTAACCGTTGCTTTACCGGGATCGGACTTGAAGGCACGTTGGCGTACAGCTGTTACCAAATCGGCCGCCACTTGCTCGCTTTCTCCATTGTAACCACCTAAACGAAGCAAGCACTCCGCTTTAATAAAATAAGCATCAGCCAAACGGAAGAAAGGCACATCATCATAAGAAGTTCCATAGTCGCCTGAAAGTATTTCATATTTCACCAAGCGTTCACTTTCAAAGGGATAGCAACCGGGATTGTCTATACTATGTAATTCCCGAGTATATACCAAAGGTTCACTGTCCACATAAATGGGAGCACCGGCATAGTCATATTGCTGTCCTGATATCCAACAGTCTTTATAGCGACTGTCTTTTTCATCGTATGTTTCCAGAAATTGAGGAAGAACAGCCGCTCCACCGGTAGCCCATCCGTTAAACTGCCACGTTGCACGTCCGGCTACATGCATCCACATATTTGCCATATAGTTACCTCCGGCATAATTGAATTCAAACGGAATACCAAAGATAATTTCAGGCGAACCGGAAATATCTTCTCTAAAATTATCCGAATAATTCGGAGCCAAAGAGAACTTGCCACTGTTAATCACTTCATTTACCTCATCAATAGCCTTTCCGTAATAAGAATTATCAGAGTAATCATTGAACCATGCATTGTGGTTCAAATACATTTTTGCCAGAAGCATATTGATGGCATAGTCGTTCAGCTTACCCATTTCTACTTTTGTTCCACATTTCCCCTTTACATCCGTCAACTCACTGATCAGGAAATCCCACATCTGTTGGGGAGTTGCCTGTTCGGGCAACCATCCGTCTTCATGTTCATATTGCGTATCCAATGGGATGTTGCGGAACAAATCGAATAAAATATAATAATAAAGAGCGCGATAAGCCCTTAATTGCGAAGAAGTGGTTATATCAGCAGCAATGACTTCATCTGCCAACAGTTTGTTACAGGCATTGATACCGGCATAGTTACGATTCCATGTATCATTGAAATGGGCTATCTGTGAATGGAACTGATGTTTGTGCATAGACACGTACAAATCTCCCCAGCCGATACTGATCCGATAAGGAATACACCATGAATCGGACGACTGGTCCATCATATCGGCATAACTATACCATCCCCAATACACATCACGAAGACTGCTGTATACCGGAGCAAACATGGCCGCCCGGTCTTTTTCTGTGAACTCATACTTCTCGGAAGCAATCGTATCATAAATCGTTTCGCTCAAATCTGTACAACTGCCCAAAGACAAGGTACAAGCTCCTATCGCTGAAGCCCAAAGTGCTTTATTGAATATTGTTTTCATGTTAGTTCTTCATTTAAAAGTTAGAAAGATACATTCAGACCGAAAGTGAATGAACGGGTAGAAGGATATTTATCGCGCCAGTCAATACCCAAAGACCAAATATCACCATTTGACATTTCAGGATCCAATCCATCATATCCAGTAATGCAGAATAAATTATCGGCAGAAACATAAGCCCGGATATTTTTCACAAACTTACTGCTTTTCAATGGAATGTTATAGCCCAACGTAATGTTAGTCATTTTCAAAAAATCACCATCCTCCAAATAATAGCTTACAAAAGTCTGTTTTTGGGCTGTTGATAAGGTATATTGTCCACCATAAGGAGCCTTTTGCACAGATTTCAAGCGATTATAAGCGATCGAGTTGTTCTCATAATAAGCACGAGGCTCGTTCAGAATCTTAAAACCAAACTGGCCTGTCATCTGGAAAGATAAATCAAAATTTTTATATCTGAACGAGTTGTTCCATCCCAAATACAATTTAGGAAGAGCATTCCCTAAATATTGACGGTAGTCATCATTAGACAGCATATTGTCTGTAAACTCTTCAATCTCACCAGTCTTCGTATTCTCAACCATCCAAAGTCCGTTTTCTGAAACACCAACGGACTTCATGCCATAAAATTGTCCCATAGATCTCCCCACTTCCATCCGCTGGGTAGAAAGACTGATAGGTTCACCCAAATAAGCATGATCTATCTGATTTGAAGTCTCATACAAGTCATTTGAAAGACTCAATAATTTGTTCGCATTATGAGAGGCGGTAACTGTGGTTTTCCATTCAAAATCCTTTGTCCGTACAGGAATGGCATTGACAGCAATTTCAATACCTTGGTTACGCATCTTGCCGGCATTAGCCAAAGTCTTGTTATACAAATTGGGAGGAGTCGGTACCGTAAAATCATATAGCATATCCGAAGTCTTCTTCTGATATACATCAATAGAACCACTCAGGCGTTCATCCAATACAGCCCAGTCCAGACCAATATTAAATTCCTTGGAAGTTTCCCATTTCAAATCAGGATTAGGATTGGATTTTACGCTTAACCCCTGATGCCAGACGCCATTATCATAGAAATAAGGAGAACCATACTCATACCGGGTTAATGAATTATAAGAGTCACCTACAATGACACCTGTCACGCCATAACCGGCACGTAACTTTAAGTTATTCAGCCACGTAAGGCCTTCCATGAATTTTTCGTTACTGATAGTCCATCCCAAAGAAACAGAAGGGAAAGTAGCCCATTTATTGTTCTCACCAAATTTGGAAGAGCCTTCACGGCGTACACTCAGCAGAACATTATATTTATTATCGTAACCATAGCTTACACGTCCGAAGAAACCAATCAAGGTATTGTCATTCTTGTAACTGCTCATGCCGGCTTTTCCATCTTTCAAAGCTGTACCTAATCCCAAGTTATTCCAAAGATAAAAATCTGTTGGATAATCATAGTTATTAGCTCCAAAACCTTCATTTACATTATACTGGTAATTATATCCCACCAATGCATCAAAACGATGTTTATTCCAAGTATGATTATATTTAGAAGTAACTTCCAGATTATCTGTGGTATATTCATTCTGAGAATGATAAGCATATCCTGTGTGATTCTCGCTCTTCTGTAAAAAATATTCGGAAGTATAATATCCACGATTATGATCACTAGTAACCCTACGGCTTAACATGAGGTTGGTCTGCCAGTTTTTAATCGGTTCAAAGGTGATATTCCCCGTCATCCGGGTATTCTCACTATTGTATTTACCATCCTGTTCACGGATGATACCTACCGGATTATAATAATAATTTACGGCAAAATTCTCGTAAAAAGTTCCATCCTCATTCCAGATGGGTTCAGTAGGGTTACGCATAATAGCCTGTCGGTAAATACCCAGACCTGCCGCATCAATCGGACCATTCTTATGGAATGTCTTTACCATATTGAAATTCACTTTCAACATATCATTTAACATCCAGTGAGAAACATCAAACCTCATTCTCATCTCTTCATTATAGGTCTCAAGCAACACACCTTCCTCTTTGCGATACGTAAAATCCGCAGAATAAGTGGTATTTTTTGATCCTCCGGAAATATTAAAATTATGGTTATGAGTAAATGCAGTACGGGATACCGCATCCAACCAATCCGTATCATACCCTTTATCAGCATAGTTTGTCAATCCCTGACGGATTTCCTCTGCTCCATAGAAATCAAGCGTCTTGCCAAACTTGGAAAGAGACATATACCCGGAATAATTGGCAGCCGTACGCGACTCGCGCTGGCCGTTTTTTGTAGTAATCAAAATAACGCCATTAGCACCTCGTGTACCATAAATAGCTGCCGCAGAAGCATCCTTCAACACATCAATAGAAGCTATGTTTTCGGGGGAAACCGTTCCTAAACCACCTTCTATTCCGTCCACCAATACCAATGGAGTAGAGCCTCCCTGCAATGAAATCACACCACGCAAACGAATTGTAGATTCCGCATTCGGATCACCGGAGCCTTTCGCAATGGTCAATCCTGCCACTTTACCTTTAATCAGTTCGGCTGCATCTCCAATCTTACCTGCTGTAAAGTCTTCGGCCTTCACAGAAGCCACCGCACTGGTTACATCTCCCTTGCGCTGCGTACCATAACCGATTACAACCACTTCATCCATCAGTTCGGAATCGTCTTGCAGGGTAATATCTTTCTTACCACCATTTCCGACTGGAATTTCCTGGGTCTTATAGCCAATATAAGATATTGTCAAAACGGACTGGGCACTTTTTACCTTCAGCGTATATTTACCGTCAAAATCGGTAATGGTACCGTTGGTCGT
>ENA-ORRR01001598-ORRR01001598.1-human-gut-metagenome-genome-assembly--contig:-NODE-1598-length-14153-cov-6.56639_pt1 | contig 14153 bp, 10 predicted proteins | sample MGYA00242182_ERZ509148 | MGnify/ENA primary metagenome ERZ509148 (study PRJEB26280, sample SAMEA2338674) | human gut metagenome | biome: human gut; feature: human-associated habitat; material: faeces... | reverse complement strand
GTCTTCGAGTTCAGCTGACAAGCCAAAGCTCCTTCCAAAACCATGGAGACAAGGGATTCGCTACCGTTCAACCCTACCAACTGGAGGCTACAAGCGGCAGCTTCCGGGGAGTCCTTCGGTGGCGCTTGGCATGTCGGGTATGTCGAACAGTTGTTCGAACTTTCTGATATGCTGAATGCGGAAAATGAACGCAGGAAAGCTGAAGTGGTTGTTTGCCGCTTCAAAGTGACGCCAATCATGGAAGGAGACTGGCGATGGCTGAACGTACTTATATTGCAATCGATCTAAAATCCTTCTATGCGTCTTCGGAATGTGCGGAACTCGGATTCGACCCGCTTTCCACGAATCTGGTGGTGGCTGATCAATCTCGTACCGACAAAACCATCTGTCTTGCGGTGTCGCCATCGCTCAAAGCGTATGGATTGCCTGGCAGGGCAAGGCTTTTTGAGGTCAAGGCGAAGCTTAAAGAAGTCAATGCGACACGGCTGGCGGCAGCGCCGGGCGGTGCGCTGAGAGGCGAATCGTATGATGCGAACGCGCTCGCAGCCGATCCGAACCTGGCTGCTGGCGTGTATATAGCGAAGCCGCGAATGTCGCATTATCTCAACGTCAGTGCGAAGATCTACGGCATATACCTAAGGTATGTGTCCGAAGCTGATATTCACGTCTATTCGGTGGACGAAGTGTTCATGGATGTTACCGGCTATCTTCGTGCCTATGGCAGAAGCGCGCATGATATGGCCCGTGAAATGATTCAGCGGATTCTCCGGGAGACGGGTATCACCGCAACGGCCGGTATCGGTACGAATATGTATTTGGCGAAAGTGGCCATGGACGTGGTCGCCAAGCATATTCCCGCGGATAAGGATGGCGTGCGTATCGCGCAATTGGATGAGATGTCGTATCGTCGGCTGTTATGGGCGCACAGGCCGTTGACTGATTTCTGGCGTGTGGGCCGAGGGTATGCGAAGAAGCTCGAAGCCCAAGGTCTAATGACAATGGGCGATGTGGCTAGGTGTTCCATCGGTCGTGCCGACGAATATTACAACGAGGGTCTGCTGTACAAAATGTTCGGTGTGAACGCTGAACTGCTTATCGACCATGCGTGGGGTTGGGAACCATGCACTATCGCCGACATCAAAGCGTATAAGCCAGCTGGTCATAGTATGAGTTCGGGGCAGGTGCTTACGGGCGCGGTCGGTTTTGACTCGGCGCGGCTGATTGTGCGCGAGATGGCGGACACCTTGTCTTTGGACTTGGTTGCCAAAGGTGTGAAGGCCGGCCATATGGGGTTGATGGTCGGTTACGATACCGCCAGTCTTGATCCAAAGCGGCTAGGGGAGTGCGGCACTCCGGAATTGAAGGCGATAGCTGAGCGAGCCATTGCCGAATATAGCGGTCCCGTAACTCTTGATAGGTATGGTCGGCGTGTGCCCAAGCCGGCTACAGGGTCGATTGGTTTGGGCGACCATACGTCATCCACCACGCGTATCTGTGATGCGGTTGACAAATTGTTCTGCGAAATCGTCGATCATCGGCTGTTGATACGTCGATTGAATGTGGTTGCTTCTGATTTGCAAACGGTCGAACAGCTGGCTGAGCGAGATGCTGCGGCGAATTACGTTCAGCCCGATCTGTTTTCGGATATGCAGGAATCCTCAAATGGTGGCAATTGTAAAGGTAACGACGATAGCGGTACGCAATCTTTCCATGCTGAAGATGCGCATGGTATCAATGAGGTTTCCGAACAGCACGTTCAGCAGACGATTCTGAATATCAAACGCAAGTTCGGCAAAAACGCCGTCATTAAAGGGATGGATATGTTCGCTGATGCCACAGGTCAACAGCGCAACCGGCAGATTGGAGGTCATGCAGCATGAGCTTGCAGCAAACCGACCGTTACGATGACATCATCAACTTGCCTCATCATCGCTCGCGCATGCGCCCGCACATGAGCATGCACAACCGTGCCGCGCAATTCATGCCTTTCGCCGCTCTCACCGGCTACGATGACATCATAAAACAAACCTCCGCCCATTCCAACGAAGCAGTAGAACGCGCCAACGCTCCCGTCAATCTCACCGAAGGCTACCTCCCTGCCTAACATGCGGCGGAGACCAAAAAAGGCTGTTTGGTTTGGTTGGGATTGTTCCCGAATCAAACCAAACAGCCTCTGTATGTTCGAAGCTGCGTCAGAACGCTTTTATGGATGCAGGTCAGGCGGTGAAGTACTCCACGCCGGCTGCGAACAGCGGCTGATCCTTCTCGCCGGGCACGTTCACGAACGTGCCGTTGCTGTAACGCTCGGAGTGGCCCATCTTGCCGAACACACGGCCGTCCGGGCTGGTGATGCCTTCAATGGCCAGCAGCGAACCGTTCGGGTTCACGTCCAGATCCATGCCAGGCACGCCGGCCTCGTCCACATACTGCGTGGCGATCTGGCCGTTGGCCTTGAGCTGTGCAAGCACGTCGTCGGAGGCCACGAAACGGCCTTCACCGTGGGAGATGGCGATGGTGTGCATGTCGCCAACCTCGGTCTTCGCCAGCCACGGGGAGAGATTCGACGCCACGCGGGTACGCACCAAGCGGCTCTGGTGGCGGCCGATGGTGTTGAACGTCAGCGTCGGGCATTCGGCGGTCATCGGCACGATATCGCCGTACGGCACCAAGCCAAGCTTGATCAGTGCCTGGAAACCATTGCAGATACCGAGCATCAGGCCATCACGGTTGTTCAACAGGTCACGCACGGCCTCGGTCACAGCCGGGGCCCGGAAGAACGCGGTGATGAACTTGGCGGAACCATCCGGCTCGTCGCCGCCGGAGAAGCCGCCAGGAATCATGATGATCTGGCTCTTCTTGATTTCCTCAACCAAAGCTGCAGTGGACTCAGCCACAGCAGCAGGGGTGAGGTTGTTCACGATGAGCGTGCTCACGTCGGCACCCGCACGCTCGAAGGCGGCGGCGGAATCGTATTCGCAGTTGTTGCCGGGGAACACAGGAATGATCACATGCGGCTTGGCGACACCGGTGCCGGTGTACACGGTCTTCTTCGGAGCTTCGAAGGAAACAGCCTCAACGGTCTTGCCCTTCTCGTCGCCCTTGGAACGGTACGGGAACACGGATTCGATGCCGCCCTCCCAAGCGTCTTGCAGTTCGGCCAGATCAAGCGTCTCACCGGCTGCCACGAACTGGTAGGCCTCGGTGGTCTTGCCGACCTCGCTGACCTCGACCAGATTGGACACAGCCGGAACCTTCGCGTTGTCCGCAAGCTCGATGATGAAGGAGCCGTAGGATGGAACAAACAGGTCGTCTACGGTAATGCCGTTGGCCAGCTTCACGCCAATCTGGTTGCCGACCGTCATCTTGAAGATTGCCTCGGCGGTCGCGCCATAGCCCGGCGTGGACACGGCCAAAGCATCGCCGAAATCGGTGAGCTCCTCGACTGCGGAGAACACCTCCAGTAGCGAATCCTTGTCCGGTGTGAGGCCGTCGGCCTGGTAACGCGGCGCGATGCGGATCACACGGTGGCCAGCGCCCTTGAACTCTGGGGAAGTGGCACGCTTCATGTTGCCCACCGCCACGGCGAAGGAGATCAGGGTCGGCGGAACGTCCAGCTGTTCGAACGTACCGGACATGGAGTCCTTGCCGCCGATTGCGCCAGCGCCTAGATCGACCTGTGCCATCAGAGCGCCCAGTACGGCGGCCATCGGCTTGCCCCAACGCTCCGGTTCGTCGCGCAGCTTCTCGAAGTATTCCTGGAAGCTCAGATACGCTTTCTCATGTTCGAAACCGGCGGCCACCAGCTTCGAGAGGGATTCGACCACAGACAGATAAGCGCCCGTGAACTGGTTCTGCTCCATGATGTACGGGTTGAAACCCCAAGCCATCGCGGAGGCGGTGGTGGTCTCGCCGAACACAGGCAGCTTGGCGACCATGGCCATGTTCGGGGTCAGCTGCTTACACCCGCCGAACGGCATGAGCACGGTGCCTGCGCCGATGGTGGAGTCGAAACGTTCGGAAAGACCCTTGTTGGAAGCCACGTTCAGATCGGTGAGCATGGTGTGCATGCGTTCGGCGAGTGTGCCGGTCTTCCACGGGGTGGCGTAGCCGTGCTGCGCCTCGACATGCACTACCTGATGCTTTGGAGCGCCGTTGGAGGCGAGGAACTCGCGGGACAGATCCACGATCGTGTCGCCGTTCCACACCATCGTCATGCGCGGCTCTTCGGTCACTGTCGCGATGACTTCGGCCTCGAGGTTTTCCTCCTTGGCATAGCCCAGGAACTCGTCCACATCCTCGGCGGCCACGTCCACGGCCATACGTTCCTGAGATTCGGAAATCGCAAGTTCTGTGCCGTCCAAGCCTTCGTACTTCTTCGAAACCTTGTTGAGATCAACATACAGGCCGTCAGCCAGCTCGCCGACCGCCACGGACACGCCACCAGCGCCGAAATCGTTGCAGCGCTTGATCAGACGGCACGCGTCACCGCGGCGGAACAGACGCTGCAGCTTACGCTCGACGGGAGCATTGCCCTTCTGCACCTCGGCGCCGTCAAGCTCCAGAGACTCAACATTGTGAGCCTTGGACGCGCCGGTGGCGCCGCCGATGCCGTCACGTCCGGTACGCCCGCCGAGCAGGATGACCTTGTCACCCGGAGCCGGGGTTTCGCGGCGCACATGATCGGCTGGGGTCGCGGCCACAACCGCGCCGACCTCCATGCGCTTGGCCACATATCCGGGGTGGTAGATCTCGTCCACCTGACCGGTGGCCAGGCCGATCTGGTTGCCATACGAGGAATAACCGGCGGCGGCGGTAGTGACGAGCTTGCGCTGGGGGAGCTTGCCTTCAAGCGTTTCGGACACCGGCACGGTCGGATCGGCGGCACCGGTTACGCGCATGGCCTGATACACGTAGGAACGGCCGGAAAGCGGGTCGCGTATGCAGCCGCCGATGCAGGTTGCCGCACCACCGAACGGTTCGATTTCCGTAGGGTGGTTGTGGGTTTCGTTCTTGAACAGGAACAGCCAATCCTCATCATGGCCATTCACATCAACCTTCACCTTGACAGTGCAGGCGTTGATTTCTTCGGATTCGTCAAGATTCTTCAGAATACCGTTCTTCTTGAGCCACTTCGCGCCGATGGTGCCCATATCCATAAGGCATACGGGCTTTTCGTCGCGGCCAAGCTCGTGACGCATCTCAAGATACTTATCGAACGCGGCCTGCACGGTCGCGTCGTCAATCTGCACATCATCAAGTTGCGTGCCAAACGTGGTGTGACGGCAATGATCGGACCAATACGTGTCGATCACCTTGATTTCCGTGATTGTCGGATCACGCTGTTCCTCGGTGAAGTGAGCACGGCAGAACTGCAGATCAGCCAAATCCATGGCCAGACCACGGTCGGCGATGAACTGCTCAAGATCGGCGTCGCTCATGGTACGGAAGCCTTCGATGACCTCCACCTTGCCCGGTACCGGCACCTGCGTCTTCAACGTGGTCTTGGTATCCAGCGAAGCTTCGCGAGCCTCGACCGGGTTGATCACATAATGCTTGATGGCGGCGATGTCGTCGTCGCTCAGCTCGCCTTCAAGTGCATACACCTTGGCGGAACGAACAGTCGGGCGCTCGCCCTGGGAGATCAGCTGAATGCATTCGCTGGCGGAATCCGCACGCTGGTCGAACTGACCGGGCAGATACTCCACAGCAAACACATTATCAGAACCGAAATCAGGCAAATCGGCGGAAACATTATCGACCTGCGGCTCACTGAACACGGTAGGGGTGGCCTGTGCGAACAGTTCCTCGCTAATGCCTTCCACGTCATAACGATTGACGAGACGCACATTCTTCAGCGATGCGATGCCAAGAATGGTCTTCAGCTCGTTGGCGAGCTGCTTGGCCTCGACATCAAAACCCTGCTTCTTTTCCACGTACACGCGAAAAACCATGGTTGACTCCTTGAAAGAGGGGCTTGGTGAGATTGATAAAAATAAGATTTTCAAAAACGATGAAGCCCGCATCCGAGTTTGTACTGCAGATGCGGGCTATCGCAAGTATTATTCGGCTACTTCAATGCCTTCGGACTTGGCGAGTTCAGCCAAGCGGCTTTCGACCTCTTCGTAAGCCGGAATGATGTCGCCCAGATCGCGGCGGAACAGATCCTTGTCGAGATGCTCGACCTTGCCGGAGCCGTCACGCTGATCCCACAGACGGCAGGAATCAGGCGTAATCTCATCGGCCAGCAGCAGCGTGCCATCGGAAGTGCGACCCATTTCGATCTTGAAATCAACAAGCTTGATGCCGATTTTGGCGAAGATCTCGATCAGGGCTTCGTTGATGCGGCGTGCGAGAGGCGCGATCTCGGCCAGATCCTCACGGGTGCAGACGCCCAACGCAACCAGATCGTCGTCGTTCACGAACGGATCGTGCAGATCATCGTTCTTCAGGAAGTACTCCAGCACCGGCTCCTTGAGCTCGATGCCCTCTTCCACGCCCAAGCGAGAGCAGAAGTGGCCGGCGGCGGTGTTACGCAGCACGATCTCGAGCGGGAACATGGTGACCTTCTTGACCAGCTGGGAGGTTTCGCCCACGCGGGCCACCAGATGGCTGTTGATACCACGCTTCTTGAGCAGATCGAAGATCAGCGTGGTGATGAGGTTGTTCAGCCTGCCCTTGCCGGCGAAGTCTTCCTTCTTTTCGCCGTCACCTGCGGTAGCGGAGTTCTTGTATTCGACCCAGAGCACCTCCGGGTCGTCAGTTGCGTACAGTTGCTTGGCTTTGCCCTCGTAGAGCTTTTCCAACTTCTCCATTACTCGCCTTTCCTGGTGTTTGGGAGGTAGATAGTTTGGTGAACTTGACGGTTAACAAGATACCAACGGGAGGCTACAATCGCATGGTTTTTGGGCGCGTTCCGGCAGTCTTCCGTCAGTATCCGGCAATAGCACGTCAGGCGATGTCGATTTCGAGCGATTCGGACACATTCGCGGCTTTGGCACGCGCGTCGGCCTCATCTGTTCCGATGGCCAGCGCGACCGCCATGCGACGATGGCCGTGCACTTCCGGCTTCGCGAAGATACGCAGGTCGGTGCCCGGCTGAGACAAAGCGTTGGCGACGTTACGGAATTCGGCCTCACCATCGCCCTGAATGACGATCGCATGGCTTGCCGCGACGGCACCGTCCGGGATAGATAAGGCGACATGTTCCTGCGTAATCGGCAAACCGAGAATCGCATGCGCGTGCAACGCGAATTCGCTTAATCGTTGCGACGCCATCGTGACCATGCCAGTGTCATGCGGACGTGGGGAGACTTCATTGAACAGCACGGAACCGTCGGTCAGCACGAACAGCTCCACGCCGAACACGCCCCAACCCTTCTCGCCGGAAGCCTTGGCTTTCGCCACCAGACCTTCCACTGCGGTACGCGCGATGCGTTGCGCCTGCGCAAGCACATCCTGTGTGAAGGATGCCGGTTGCCAGGATTCGCGATAGTCGCCGCTTTCCTGACGCTGTCCGATCGGAGCGCAGGTCACGATGCCGGCGCTGGAGCTGACGGTCAGTACGGTCAGTTCGTAATCCAATGGAGCCAACGTTTCTACAATCACTCGGGAAACGTCACCCTCGTCGTGCGCGCGACGACCTTCCTGTGCCTCAACCCAAGCCGCGTCAATCGCATCGGCGGAACGAACCACGGACTGGCCATGACCGGAAGAACTCATAATCGGCTTGACCACGCACGGGTAGCCAACCATTTCTGCCCCAGCGCGAAGCTCTTCCAGCGAGCCTGCGAAGCGGTACGGGGTGGTCGGCAAACCCAATTCCTCATGCGCGAGCACGCGCAAACGTTCGCGATCCATGCAAATGGATGCGATTTCGGCGCTAGGTACCACTTGGGCGCCACGTTCGGCCGCGGCAGCCAGTTCGCTGGTGGCGATCGCTTCGACTTCCGGAACAATGATGTCCGGCTGAATTTCGTCGAACAATGTTCGCAACTGTTCGGCATTGGCCATGTCGAGCACACGGTATTCGTGCGCCACCTGCTGTGCCGGAGCGCCCTCATAGGAATCGGCCGCACATACCCATGCGCCAAGCCTCATCAATTCAATGGTGACTTCCTTGCCTAGCTCGCCGGAGCCAAGAAATAGAACACGAGTCGGATGCTTACCAAGCGGAGTGCCCAAGGCATGATTCTCTTCAGTCATGTCTTCTATTGTGCCATCGGCGTAGGATGGAGTGCATGTCTGAGACGGAACAGGAAGAAACACAACGCCCCCTGACCATCGCCATGGTGGTCGACACGTCGGGAAACCGAGGCAATGGCACTTCGAATTCGGCATTGCAATGGGCGGAGGAATTGGAACGGCAAGGCCATACGGTCAGGCTCGTAGGCGTTGGAGCGCCTGAATACCCGGCTCGAGTCAACCATGTGCCTCTGGTCAGTTGGGTGGCGAAGAAGCAGCAGATGCAGTTCGCCGAGCCGAGCGACACGCTGTTCAGAACCGCGTTTCAAGGAGTGGACGTGGTGCATATCTACACCCCGTTCCGTTTCGGCCAACATGCTTGCAAAGTCGCCAAACAGATGGGAATCGCGGTTACTGCGGGCTATCATGTGCAGCCGGAGAACATCACGTATTCGGCGGGCCCGCTGAAATATATTCCGGGTATCGACTCGTTTATCTACTGGCTGTTCAATCTGTGGCTGTATCGCAAAATCGACCATGTGCATGTGCCCACCGAACTTGGCGCAAGTCTGCTGCGTTCCCACGGATACAAAGCGAAACTGCACGTGATTTCCAACGGATACGAAGCGCGATTCACTCCGAAAACGCAGCGCGATGCAGGGAAGTCCGCGCCGGTTCCGTTCCATATCGTTGCTTCCGGACGATTGACGAACGAAAAGAATCATGTTGCGTTGATTCAGGCGATCGCGCGTTGCAGGCATGCGCAAGATATTGAATTGACGATTGCCGGCACTGGTCCTCTAAAAAAGAAATTGCAGCGACTTGCGTCACGCTTGCTTTCCAGACCGGCGTCGATTGGATTTCATAAGAACGCAGAAATGCCGGCTTTGCTGCGTTCCAGCAATCTGCTGGTGCATCCTTCGATCGCCGATCTTGAGTCGGTGAGCGTGATCGAGGGTATGGCTGCCGGCTTGGTTCCTGTGATCGCCTCGTCGCCGTTGAGTGCGGCAGGCCAGTTTGCGTTGCGGGATGAGTCGCTGTTCCCCGTTGACGATGTGGAATCGTTGGCGAGACGTATCGATTGGTGGATCGACCACCCCGACGAATTGTCGAAATGGGGCGAAGTCTACGCCGAGCACACCAAGGAATATTATTCAGTGGAGGCGTCCGTGCATAAGTTCATTGCGATGGAACGCGAGGCAATCTCTGACAATATCAGCAAATAAAGTAATGCGTAATATGCGTAATACGCGGCGTAAATGAAGCCACGTATGCGATTAATGGCTGTTGTGTAAACAAAAGAGGTGTGGGATGCAAGTCCCGCGCCTCTTATTGTTCGTTTTTTGAGAATTAGTCTATGCCTATTCTCATCGGCGATGCGCTACAGCAGTGCGATCAGCTGCTCAACCTGCTTGTCGGTGGTGGCCCAGCTGGTGCAGATGCGCATCACCGTGTGCGTGTCGTCGGCTTTTTCCATGAAGCCGAGGCGCACGCTGCGCTGCAAACGTTCGGACGTCTCGTTATCAAGCGTGATGAAGATCTGGTTGGTCGGCGCGTCGAAGGTGAGCGTATAACCGCGTTCCACGAGTACTTCGCGAATGCGGTCGGCCGCATCGTTGGCGCGGCGGGCGATTCTGCAGTACAAGTTGTCGGTGAACAGCGTGTCGAATTGCACGCCCAGCAGCCATCCCTTGGCGAGCAAAGCTCCATGCTGCTTGACGAGCGTCACGAAGTTCTTCGGCATGTTGCCGTGCGTGAACACCACCGCTTCGCCGAACATGGCACCCACCTTGGTACCGCCGATGTAGAACACGTCCGCGATGCGCGCGATGTCTTCAAGCGTCACGTCGTTGCCGGTTGCGGTCAGCGCGTAGCCGAGTCGTGCGCCGTCAATGAACAATGGCATGTCGTACTTCGTGCAGATCTTGCGGATCGCCTCGAGTTCGTCGAGCGTGTAGAGCGTGCCATATTCGGTGGCCTGTGAAATGTACACGCATCCGGGGAATACCATATGCGTGTAGTTGCCGTCCGCATAGAACGTGGCGCAATATTCATCGAGCTCGTCCGCATCGATCTTGCCGTCATGGTGGGGGAGCGTCAGCACCTTGTGGCCGGTGAATTCGATGGCGCCCGCCTCATGCACGTTCACATGGCCGGTGTTTGCCGCGACCACGCCGGCATACTGCGGTGTGATGGAGTCGATGATGGTCTGATTGGTCTGCGTGCCACCTACCAGGAAGAAGATCTGGGCGTCGGGGCAGGAGCATGCCTCGCGAATCTTGGTTTTCGCGCTTTCGCAGATGCTGTCATTGCCGTAACCCGGATATTGGTTCTGTGCGATCTGTTCGATGCGTTCGATGATTTCCGGCGTTGCCGTACAGGAATAGTCGTTTTCAAAAGACAGCATGATGCGCTCCTTGTGTCTGACTTATGCTGATGACTTGATCGGCTGTTTGCTGTATTTCAAGCCGTCCGGATAGCAAAAAACCTCGGAATTTCTTCCGAGGTCTCTACCGGGGTGGCTAACGCGGCTCGAACGCGCGACCTTCTGAACCACAATCAGATGCTCTACCAACTGAGCTATAGCCACCATGTTCTCGCTTCATGTAGAAGCGCAACAGGTGAAAACTATACACGATTTTCCAGCTATGTCTACATCGGCGTGTTGCGTGTGCCTGTCGTCGGCTTGCGCTGTGGACTGTTCATTATGTGAACGGCATATTACGCAAAGCCGAAACTCATGCGTACTTTGCAGTCGCTGCATGCGTAAGGGTGTGCTGTAATGGCGGTGCGGGCCGTCTCGGAGTGTTTTCGGCGTATGCGGATCATCGGCCGAAAAGCTGTGAAGTGTGAAGGAAGAGAGATTCATGCAGAAGGTCAAAGCGTTTGGTGATTGGCTCGCCAAGTGGTTCACCGCGATTGTGATTGTGTGGGCCGTGTTCAACTATTTCGTGCCGCAGGCAAGCTTGTGGGGCAAATCCTATACCGGTTATTTCCTAGGTATCGTGCTGTTCGGCATGGGCCTTACCTTGACTCTTGACGATTTCAAGCGCATTCTCACCCAGCCTCTGATGGTCATCGTCGGTACCGTGGCCCACTTCGTCATCATGCCGTTGGTGGCTGTGCTGCTGTGCTGGATTTTCCGTCTTGATGGTGCGCTCGCCGTCGGTGTGATTCTGGTCGGCTGCTGCCCGTCCGGAACCTCGTCCAACGTGATGAGCTATCTGAGTCGTGGCGATGTGGCGCTGGACGTGTCCATCGGCATTTTGTCCACGCTGTGCGCGCCGTTCATGATTCCGCTGTTGATGCAGTGGCTGGCTTCCCAGTATGTGTCGGTTCCGGTGGAATCCCTGTTCCTCAATGCGGTCAAGGTGGTGCTGTTCCCGATCGCTCTTGGCGTGATCTGCCATGCTATTTTCGGCGAGAAGATCGAGAAGATCACGGTCGCTCTGCCGATCGTGTCCCAAGTCGCCATCCTGCTTATCATCGGCGTGGTCGTCGCAGCTAACGGTCCGAAGCTGTTCGTGACTTCCTCGCTGCTTGCCATCCCGGTGGTCATTTTGCACAACCTGTGCGGATACGCGCTGGGCTTCGGCTTCTCCAAACTTATGTACAAGGTGTATCCGAAGGGCTTCCGTTATGCGCAGCAGAAAGCCATCACCTTCGAGGTCGGCATGCAGGATTCCGCGTTGGGGGCGACTTTGGCGCTGACGTCGTTCGCTTCCAATCCGTTGGCCGCGGTGCCGTCCACGTTCTTCAGCGTCTGGCACAACATTTCTGGCTCCGTGCTGTCCAGCTGGTGGCGTGAGCATGATGACAGACATCAGATCCATCCTGATTCCGACAATGGAGAGAAGGGCTCGGCTGCGAAGGCCCGCGAAGACGCCGTCGAAACAGCTAACAGCTGACATTCGTCAGTAGATTTCGTCGGTATATCGCGCATTCCCTGAATCTTTCAAAATGATTCAGGGAATGTTTTGTTTTGAGTGGTGCAAACGTGTCATTGTGATGTTTTGTTGCTTTGCGTTGATGTAGACAAAATGATTGAAATTATTGGGATTTAAGGGTGTCTTCACCCGTGTTTTTTGTTCGTTTTGGGGTATACTGTAATTGAAGGCCGGAGTTGTGGATCAGTCGAGAATTCGTCAGGTCGCAACGAAGCGTCTATGGCCGCAAGGTTCATGCGCAACGCCTTTAAGATATAACTGAACAATAGCGATTCGAGACGGCGGCGATGGGGTAGTACGGCGCAGGCGCCGGGCCGCAAATGCAAAACAGACAACGAGACTGAAAAGTGCGCGTAAGGTAGCGCGTAGCAAAGAAGTGGGAATCTCCTTCCCGAGTGGGTGGCCCCGGATTCAAAAGGATTCGGGGCCACTCCTTTTGCGATTTGCGACACGGCATGTTGGAATGTCTTGGGAATCCGTATACTAGTAACTCGTGTGTGCCAACGGCATGCCTTATGTGACAGGCGTGCGGGTTGGGATATCCCGGAACTCGATTGCATCACGCGCAGCAATGCGGCGGTGAGAGAGGGATGGGCCATCGGGCCGGTGGACTGTGGCTATCTTCATGATTCAGATGCGTGGAGTGTGGGTGCAGTGCGGCGGTCACACAAAAGCAAGAGAAACCACTGAATCGGAGAATTCAAGTTGCCTACTATTGAACAGCTCGTCCGTAAGGGACGTCAGGCAAAGCCGAAGAAGTCCAAGACTTTGGCACTGAAGGGAAGCCCGCTGCGCCGCGGCGTGTGCACCCGTGTTTACACCACCACCCCGAAGAAGCCGAACTCGGCACTGCGTAAGGTCGCTCGTGTGCGCCTGAGCTCCGGTGTGGAAGTCACCGCTTATATCCCGGGCGAAGGCCACAACCTGCAGGAGCACTCCATTGTGCTCGTGCGCGGCGGCCGTGTCAAGGATCTGCCGGGTGTTCGTTACCACATCGTTCGTGGCGCCCTCGATACCCAGGGTGTGAAGGATCGCAAGCAGGGTCGTTCCCTGTACGGAGCAAAGAAGGCGAAGTAAGAGATATGTCACGTAAAGGACCTTCCAAGAAGCATCAGCTGCTGCCGGATCCGATTTACGGTTCCACTGTTGTGGCACAGCTCATCAACAAGATTCTGCTCGACGGCAAGAAGTCGATCGCCGAAGACATCGTCTACTCCGCTCTCGATATGGTCAAGGAAAAGACCGATCAGGAGCCGGTGGCAGTGCTTAAGCGCGCTCTCGACAACATTCGTCCGTCCCTCGAGGTTCGCTCCCGCCGCGTCGGTGGCGCTACCTATCAGGTTCCGGTCGAAGTGAAGCCGGCTCGTGCGAACACTCTGTCCCTGCGCTGGCTGACCGACTTCTCCCGCGCCCGTCGTGAGAAGACCATGGCTGAGCGTCTGGCCAACGAAATCCTCGATGCCTCCAATGGCCTTGGTGCTTCTGTCAAGCGTCGCGAGGATACTCATAAGATGGCAGAGGCCAACAAGGCCTTCGCTCATTACCGCTGGTAATTAGTCGAGAACGAGAGTTAAGGAACACTCATGGCACTAGACGTGCTCAATGATCTCAACCAGATCCGTAACATCGGCATTATGGCTCACATCGATGCCGGTAAGACCACTACCACCGAACGTATCCTGTACTACACCGGCAAGAACTACAAGATCGGCGAGACCCATGACGGTGCCTCGACGATGGACTTCATGGCTCAGGAGCAGGAACGCGGCATCACCATCCAGTCCGCTGCAACCACTTGCTTCTGGAACCGTCAGACCCATGACGAGAAGCAGAAGTTCCAGATCAACATCATCGATACCCCGGGCCACGTGGACTTCACGGCTGAGGTGGAGCGCTCCCTGCGCGTGCTCGATGGTGCTGTTGCCGTGTTCGACGGCAAGGAAGGTGTGGAGCCGCAGTCCGAGACCGTTTGGCGTCAGGCTGACAAGTACGGCGTTCCGCGTATCTGCTTCATCAACAAGATGG
>ENA-ORRR01001595-ORRR01001595.1-human-gut-metagenome-genome-assembly--contig:-NODE-1595-length-14157-cov-197.75_pt1 | contig 14157 bp, 7 predicted proteins | sample MGYA00242182_ERZ509148 | MGnify/ENA primary metagenome ERZ509148 (study PRJEB26280, sample SAMEA2338674) | human gut metagenome | biome: human gut; feature: human-associated habitat; material: faeces... | reverse complement strand
ATTATTTATTAACTCACCTTTTTCTTAGAAAAAAGAGGACGAACTTATATCCATAATCAAAAAAGATTAATTATCTTTGAGCGCAAAAATAAAAAATATTCTTATTATTAACATGAAATATAATTAAGTTTCAAGTGGTTGACTCAAGAAACAACCTATATTTTTAAATTTTAATCTTTAAATTCAAAAAGTATGAGAACCTTTAAATCATTGATGATAAGCTTATGTATGGGTACAACCCTATGCATGTGCTTACCACAAACCACGACAGCACAAACCGTAAGTTCAGGAGATTCCTGGACATGGGACAAAGGAACCATTGTGATTGATACTCCTGAACGTCCGGCCGGCCAGAAAAGCGTATTAGGCTTAACCACCCCTAAAATGGAGGTAGTCCGCGTAGGATTTGTCGGATTGGGAATGCGAGGCCCCGGAGCCGTAGAGCGCTTCACTTATATTCCCGGTACACAAATTGTGGCCCTTTGTGATTATGAAGCATCCCGTGCAGAAAAATGTCAGGATATCCTAAAGAAAGCATCTATGCCGAAAGCTGCCATTTATTCCGGAGAAAAGGGATATGAAGAATTATGTAAACGTACAGACATAGATTTAGTTTATATCGCCGCAGACTGGTTGCATCATTTCCCGGTAGCAAAATGCGCATTGGAAAACGGTAAAAATGTAGCTATTGAAGTTCCCTCGGCCATGAACCTGCAAGAATGCTGGGACTTAATCAACCTGAGTGAAAAAACCCGCAAGCATTGCATGATTCTTGAGAACTGTTGCTATGACTGGTTTGAAATGAATACACTGAATATGGCACAACAAGGTGTATTTGGCGAAGTAATCCGTGCCCAAGGAGCCTACATTCACAATTTAAGCCCGTTCTGGGATCATTATTGGAAAAACGGCAAAGAAGACAAACTGGGATGGCGTTTGGATTATAACATGAAACACCGGGGTGATGTATATGCCACTCACGGCCTGGGTCCTGTAGCACAAGCATTGGATATCCATCGTGGTGACCGTATAACCACTTTAGTAGCTATGGACACCAAATCTGTTGTTGGTAAAGATTTAGTGGAGAAGAGAACCGGCGAAGAATGTAAAGAATTCCGTAACGGAGACCATACCACCACCCTGCTTCGCACAGCAAATGGAAAAGTTATTGAAATCCAACATAATGTAATGACTCCCCAACCTTACAACCGCCTGTACCAACTGACAGGAAGCAAAGGGTTTGCCAATAAATATCCCGTTGAAGGATATGCTTTGGATGCAGCACAACTGACCGCATCGGGTGTGCAACCCAAAGTAGACGATTTGAACTCTCACGGATTCTTACCCCAGGCAGAAATGGAAGCACTTGTTGAGAAATACCAGCATCCTATTTTAAAGAAATATGGTGAAATGGCAAAAGAAGTCGGCGGCCATGGCGGTATGGACTTCATCATGGACAGCCGTCTGGTATATTGCCTGCAAAACGGACTGCCTTTGGACATGGATGTATATGACCTGGCCGAATGGTGCTGTTTGGCCGAACTGGGAGCTATCTCTATGGATAACGGCTGTGCGGCAGTAGCCTTCCCGGACTTCACACGAGGTGAATGGAACGTGACCAAAGGTTACAAGCATGCATACGCTTCACCCGAAGACGAAAACGCAAGCATGGAAAAAGCAAAGGCTTTCACCGCGAAACTGAAAGAGCAGGGAGCTAAAGAATGGGCGAAAGAAGCTAAGAAGAAAAAGAAATAAACAGGAATAAACAAGAAAAAATGTGCCGGAAGTCACTCTGTCATAAAAGGCAGCCCAATTCTTCAGGCACATTTTTTATGCCGTCCGAACAACAACCGTTTCCGGATTTTATCGAGAATCAAAAAAAGGATGTAACCGGCATTCTTATAATTTCCGGCCAAAGCACTTCGACAGTGTCAAATTCAATCCGACACGCCATTTTGTCAAAGAAGTATACAGAAAGGGTGAAAAGGAACTGGAACACGCAGACCCCACATACGGTTTCAAGACGTCTTCTTCCAAGCACACTCAGGAAGAGCGATTCGGCATGCTGATGGAATATCTAAGGGAATACACCTTCATCACCCGCTAGGAATACCCTGTTCTCTTATATCCTATGATAGATTTCATCGAAAGGAACCCTGCCCCGTTCTCCCCAAATGCCTTTGTTCCCATCCCGTATGCCGCAAGGTATAACCATATTGATGCCTGCCCCATGGGGCAGCTTCAATAGTTTCTTCATCCGCCTGCTGTCAAAACCTTCCAGCGGACAAGTGTCATAGCCTTCGTTTGCCATGGCAATCATAAAGGTTTGGGCAGCAAGGGCACAGGATTTATTTACCGTCACACGCATATCGCATTCCGAAACTTCCAGCATCATAGGGCGGAACAGGCTGATGGTTCTCGCCAATATCACCCTGAAAAGCCCTAGAAGCCCGAAAAACCTTGCATAAATGAAAGGCATCAGTTTACCATAATACAGCTTCCTGTCCCTAATACGTTTTTCCTGACGCTCTTTCGGACTATTACGCCTGATATTTCCTTCTTCAAAGTCAAGCACAAATTTAGCACGCTTTTTATACAAATCCTGACGAGTAACAAAAACAACAATTTCCGAAGCCGTAGAAGCAGCCGACTGCCCTAAACAAGCTTCTGAAACTTTCGCCATCAGTCCGGGATTCGTTATTTGATAAAATTCCCACAATTGCATATTGGAACTATTGGGAGCCAGCGTAGCCAGTTCAAGACAATGTTTCACCTTTTCCGGGTCTATCGGTTTATTTTTATCATACCTCCGCACAGACCGGCGGAAGTTCAATACCTCTTCTAAATTCATTTCCTATTCAAATTAATAACTTTATTTCTTACTGAAACATTGCAGGATGACTTCTGCCATTTTCTTGGAACTGAACGGATTCTCTCCGGTAAACAGATTACCGTCAATAACGACTTTTGAAGTCATCGGAATCAATGCTTTCTCGTAGCGGGCACCTCTGTCTTTCAGTTCGGTTTCCAAATCGAAAGGCACGACCCTTTCCTTTCTTGCCAGAATTTCTTCAGCCCGGCTGAATCCTGTAAGCTTCTTATCTTTAACCAGATATTCGCCGGAAGCCAACGTCACATTCAACAATCCACAAACACCGTGACAAATGGCTGCCACCTTCTTTTCATTTTCATATTGCTTTTTTAAGATGGCTTGCAGGACAATATTATCCGGAAAATCATACATGGAACCATGTCCTCCCGCCAAATAAACGCAATCAAACTGAAATTCGGAGACTTCATCCAAACTTTTAGTATGCTGCAATACATTCTTAAATATGGAATCTTCCCAACAGGTTTTAGTTATCTCATCCATGAGTAAGGGATTCAAACTCTCCGGATCGATAGGAGTATCGCCTCCTTTGGGACTGGCAACGGTAATTTCTATTCCTTGCTTTTTGGCGCCGTGATAAATATGGGTGAGTTCGCTCAGCCATAATCCGGTTCTTAAATTCTTATTCACAAATTCGCCTTCTCCGGTTACTATTGCCAGTAATTTCAAGTTATCCATATTTATAGTTTTAGGGGTCATGCCTATATAACATAACCCCTATCCTATTGTATTCCAAACAGACAAATCATTAATATTATTTGGATTATTTCTTCATCCTTATAATAATCAAATGACAGATTTTACCGAGTCCTAACATTTTATAGGTTATTCTTGTAAATATTCGCCATCACCTTCTGGTATTGGTTCTCAATCTGCATATACGCCTGAAGATTCTTATAAATACTTTCCGTTTCCACAAAATATTCAATCAATGAAATTTGTCCTTCGGTCAATGCCTGCTTCAATAAATCCAGCGAATGGTACATCAAAGAGACATCATACGCATTCATGGCATCCTTCAACTGCTGCATCTCATTGAAAAGAGACATCAGGGAAGCCTCGACCCGGTCTTTAGCACTTTCTTGCATAAGCTGAGCGCTGATAGCCTGTGCCTTGGCTATCTTTACCTTTTTACGATTCTGAAACAAAGGCAAGGAGCCCCCTACCACAAAACCATTCATCGAAACCGCATCATCCGTGTTACGGCGAAAGCCGGCTTCCAGCTTCGGCAACCATCCTTGGCGGTCTACCGAAACCTGCTTCTCGGCGGCACGGGCAGTGGCGGCGGCGGCCTGCAAGTCAAGGTCTGACGCCATCACTTCATCCCTCATAACATTGTAATCATTGATTTCCTGTATGGCAGGATACGTGGTTTCAGCAAACTCCAAAGGCATGTTACCGTTCATGGCAAGCAGAGACTGCAAGGCAGTGCGGTGAGCTGCGCTATTTTGGGCAACTTCCGTCTGCACGTTCATACGCTCCATCTTGATTTTGTTGACTTCCAGTATATTCGCATCACCGGTAGTCAGACGTTTTTCATAAAGTGCCTGTAATTCATCCGCATTTTTCATACGGATATCCATCAATGTCTTTTCCTGATTCAACAGAATAAGGTCCAGACAGAGATTCTTCGCATTCAGCAGAATATCCCGGCGGGCAGCCTGTTGTTGCTTGTCCACCGCTTCGTTCTGCAAAGTAGCCTGCCGGTTGCGGGCAATATACTGAGTAGGAAAATCAAAACCTTGCGAAGCAACGAATTCCGTACCGTGACCACCTTCGGCACCATTACTGTAAAAAGAGCTGTAGCTCACCGTAGGATCAGGCAAGTTGTTGTTTGTCCGGTTTTCCATCTTGGTCGCATCGGCGGCATGTTTCTGTGCCTTGAGCTCTTTATTGTTCTGCTCGATGCTTTTCAAAATGTGCTCAATACTCTGAGCCTGCATCAGCAAGGGAGAGCAGAGGGCTATTATAACTAAGATTCGTTTCATATTATTTCTATTATTTCTTCTTTCGGTTCATCAGTTCATAAACAATCGGAATAATGAAAGCGTTCAGGAAAGTCGATGTCAAAAGACCTCCAAGAATAACTTTCGCCATCGGGCTTTGTATTTCATTACCCGGCAAATCGCCACGGAATGCCAAAGGCATCAAAGCCAGCGCGGAAGATAACGCAGTCATCAGGATAGGGTTCAAACGGTCTAACGAACCGTGGAGAATGCTTTCTTTCAACTCCATACCTTCTTCGCGCAACATATTGTAATGACTTATCAACAACATACCATTACGGGTAGCAATGCCAAACAACGAGATAAAGCCGATAATAGCCGGAATGCTTATCTCACCCGTTGTTATCATCAATGCAAATACCCCACCAATCAACGCCAAAGGCAAATTCAACAAAATGACTCCACTTTGGGCTGCATTCTTAAACTGGGTATAAAGCAACAGGAAGATAACCACGATACTCATAAACGAAGTGAGCATCAGCGTACGGCTGGCCGCCTGCTCGCTTTCAAACTGACCGCCATATTCCACATGATATCCTTCGGGAAGCTTGATTTGCGCATCAATCCGTTCCTGTATATCATTCACCACGCTGCGCAAATCACGACCGCTGGTATTGGCCGAAATCACAATCTTACGCTTCACGTTCTCACGGCTGATGGTATTCGGTCCCATGGCAGAAACCACATCGGCTACATAGTTGACAGGGATTTTCTGACCGTCACCGGTATCAATCATCAGGTTGCGCACCTTCTCCATCTCATCACGCACCTCATCCTTGGTACGGACAATAAGATTAAACGCTTTGCCTTCTTCATATACCTGTGAAACGACTTCACCCGCCATGTTCACTGATACAAACTCGGCAAACTCCGGTAAAGAAATACCGAATTTGGCAAGCATCTCGCGTTTGGGAACAATCTTGAGCTGCGGACGTTCGATTTGTTGTTCCACATTCAAGTCGGCAATACCCTCCACACTGCTGATGGCATCCTTTATCTGATTACCGATGGCAAACATCTTGTTCAAATCATTACCAAACAGTTTGATGGCAATGTTGGCTTTGGTACCCGAAAGCATGGCATCGATACGGTGGCTGATAGGTTGGCCTATTTCGATATTCGCACCGGTAATGGTAGATAACTTGGCACGCACATCGGCTACCAATTCCTGGCGGGAACGGTCTTTCAATTCAAACGGGGCCTCAATTTCACTCACGTTAACCCCTAATGCATGCTCATCCAGTTCGGCACGTCCCGTTTTACGGGCTACAGTCTGTATTTCGGGAATAGACATCAGCAACTCTTCTGCACGGTGTCCCATTTTATCCGATTCTGCCAAAGAAATTCCCGGCAATGAACTGATATTAATGGTGAACGAACCTTCATTGAAAGATGGCAGGAAACTGCGTCCTAATGTAAAAAACATAACCAATGCCACCACAAACAGTCCACCCGTAAAACCCAATACTGCGGATTTATGATTCAAGGACCATAACAAGGCATTGCGGTAATGCTTTTTCATCCATACGGCCACAAATGCCTCTTTGGGCAATCCTTTGCTTTTATTATTACCTAACAGATAGCTGCACAGTACCGGAGTCAGCGTCAAAGCCACTACCGTAGAAGCAAACAACGCCACAATAAAGGCAATGCCCAACGGAACCAGCATACGCCCTTCCATTCCTGTCAGGAAAAACAAAGGAACAAAGCTGACTACAATAATCAAGGTAGAATTCAAGATAGGCATACGCACTTCCTTCGAAGCATTGAACACGACTTCAATCACGCTCTTACGTTCCCCTTCGGGCAACAAGCGATTCTCACGCAAGTGCTTCCATACATTTTCCACATCCACAATGGCATCATCCACCAACGAACCAATGGCAATGGCCATACCACCCAAACTCATGGTATTGATGGTGAGTCCCATATAGTGAAGAGTCAATATAGAAACAATCAATGACAACGGAAGGGTTACCAATGAAATAACCGTGGTACGTACATTGGCAAGGAACAGGAAGAGAACAATCACCACAAAAACAGCACCTTCATACAACGAATCCTTCACATTACCGATAGAGCTTTCAATAAAACGGCTCTGACGGAAAATATCTGTAGAAACGTGTACATCAGCCGGAAGATTCTTCTGCAAATCCTTCAATGCGGCTTCCAACTGCTCTGTCAGTTCAATAGTCCCGGTCTTGGGTTGTTTGGTAACGGTCAGCAGTACGGCAGGTTTTCCTCTCTCCGAAGCAGTACCCAGTTTGGGTTCCTGCGAACCAATCTTCACATCGGCAATATCCTCCAATGTAACGGGCACCCCTTCCACCGTCTTGATGACGGAACGTGACAACTGATCCACATCATGACTGGAAAGCACCCCGCGAACAATATATTCGTTTCCATATTCATAAATCACTCCGCCATTGGCATTCTGATTCATGTTACGGGTAACGTTCATCACCTCTGCCAACGTAACATTGTAATGTTTCATGCGGGCAGGGTCAAGCAACACCTGATATTCCTTGATATCACCTCCCAGCACGGCAACCTGTGCCACACCTCCCGTAGAGAGCAGGCGCGGACGGATAGTCCAGTCTGCCAGTGTACGGAGATCGAGCATGGAAGTAGTATCCGAAGTCAGACCGATAATCAGCAACTCACCTAAAATAGAAGACTGAGGTCCCATGGTAGGTTTACCTACATTCTCGGGCAGCTCCTCGCTGACCAAGGACAATTTCTCACTGACAATCTGACGGGCCAGATAGATATCGGTATCCCATTCAAATTCCACCCACACAACGGAAAAGCCATTGGTGGAAGATGAACGCACCCGGCGCACATGGGTCGCACCGTTCACGGCAGTTTCTACAGGAAAGGTTACCAATTGTTCCACCTCTTCGGCGGCCATACCATTCGCTTCGGTCATAATCACTACAGTCGGCGCATTCAAATCGGGGAACACATCGACTTCCGTATGAAAAGCCGTGTAAGTACCGCCGATAAGCAGCAAAACCGACGCCACCAGAACCAATATACGGTTCTGAAGGGAAAAATGTATAATCTTATTTAGCATAGGACGGCTGATTAATGTTCATGACTATGAGCCGGAATCGCATTGCTAGCCGACGCTAATTTCACCTGATAAGCTCCCTTTGTTACCACACGGTCACCGGCTTTCAAACCGGTCAGAATCTGCACTTTCTTTCCGTTGCTCGCTCCCAAAGTTACCTCCTGTTTCTTATATCCTTCCTCATCCAGTTGCAGATAAACAAAGTACAAACCTTGTTCTTCGGTCAGTGCCGTAACAGGCAAGGCCAGCACATCGGGCATTTCCGACGAGAGCAGATACACCTCCACATACGAACCGGGAATCACATCTCCCCGATTATCAAATTCGAAAGTTACAGGCACATAAAAAGAAGTACCACCGGATGCTTTACCATAAGAAAGCAGACGCCCTTTCAACTCACCCAGCTCATATACCTTATTATCGTATGGAGTCTTGAAGTTTGCCGACTGGATGCTATGCAGATAACCATAATATTTCTCGGAAACATCTGCACGAAGGAACAGACGACGGTTCTGAGTGATACTCACCAAAGGCTGGCCTACCGACACATAGTCACCTTCCTGCACCAGACAATTCTTGATATAACCACCTAAAGGAGCTGTGACGGACACACCTGTCTTGGTCTGGTTCTTTGAAATAGCCTCGTATGCCAATAATGCATTTTCATAACTCTCCTTAATGGCATTGAAATCTTTCTGCGATATTATCTGACTTTTTACCAACTTGGCGGCACGTTCATATTCTTTTTTGGCGGTTTCATATGCGATACGGGTACGTTTTACAGGGTCTCCGTCCGGCATATTCTCAGCAGAGATATTCAGAATGGGAGCCCCCTTGCTCACACTCATACCGTCCGTTACCGGATGGCGGAAAGAAACCACACCGGCTACATTGGCGACTACTACGCTTTCATCGCCTTGTGCTGCCTGCACCTGACCGCTGGTCGTTATCACCTGACGGAATGATTCAGGCCGGATTATTTCCGATTCTACCCCGGCTGCTTTTGCTTTTTCTGGAGCCAGAATTATCTCATCGGAATGTCCGGCTGCAGAAGCTTCCGCTTCATGATTATGCCCTTCGTGACCTTCATTCTCATGGTCGTGGTTTTCTTTTTCATGGTCATGCCCTTCGTGATTATGGTCATGCCCTTCGTGGTCGTGATTATGTGCTTCCTCCGTTCCATGATCGTGTCCTTCGTGATCATGACCCGATTTACTGTTGCAAGAGCCTAAGAGGAACAAGCCTAAGACTCCCATAAAGATAAGTTTCTTCATGATGATATTATTTGTTCTTACTTTTTATTAAATGCAAAATTAGTGTAAAGAAAATGCAACAAAGTTGCGGATAAAAAGATAAACTTTCTATCTGTTAAGCAAGAACATCGCAAGGAGGAGCACGCAACCCCTTTACGTGGGGAAGACACGTAGAATGCAGTTTTTCTAAATAGTAATTATAAGGTAATGTGTTGTGTTCTGTCAACCGCAATGAAAGCGCCAATACATCCGTCACCGTATATAACAGCAAACAAAACGAATAATCAGGAGAAACACTGTCTTGGGCCCGATCCGGAGTTACACTTTTAAACTTGGTCACACATCCGGCATTACATGTATGATTCTCATCAGAACTATTATTATGCTGCTGATGCTGCACGGAACATTGACAGCCGCACAAAGTCATATCATGCTGCAAACAAAGAATTTCCCGGTGATGATGATGAGGCAGAACAGATGCTGTCAACATGATAATGCTGACCAACATCAATACCCATGCTATGTATCGTCTCCGTTTCATCGGGCACAAAAATAGGTGTTTATCATGTAAATTCCAAAAAGAAAGCATGGTAAATGCCGAATTCTCAGCAATTACCATGCTTTCTTATTATCTTTTACATACAAAGCTTACCAAATAGAAACACGTTTTTCAGGAGCCAAATACATAGGATCCCCCTCTTTAATGCCAAAAGCATCATACCATGCACCTATTTGAGGGAGTGCTCCGTTCACACGCCATCTGCCCAATGAATGTGGATCAGACTTGGTTTGCAAACGAATCTGCTCGTCGCGGATATTGCCAGCCCACACTCCGGCGTATGACAAGAAGAAGCGCTGTTCCGGAGTAAATCCGTCTTTTACCGGCAGGGGAGCATCTTTTGTCGCATTCTTGAACGCCTGGAAAGAAACCTGCAAACCACCATGATCGGCTATATTCTCACCTAAAGTCAAAGAACCGTTGGCATTGAGTCCCGGCAAAACCTGGATGCTATCAAAGAAATTCACCATTACCTGAGCACGTTCTTCAAAACGTTTGGCATCTTCGGCTGTCCACCAATCTTTCAAATTACCATCCTTATCAAACTGACGTCCCTGATCATCGAATCCATGAGTCATTTCATGACCGATAACCACGCCAATAGCTCCATAATTAAATGCATCATCAGCATTCATATCAAAAAACGGATATTGAAGAATACCCGCCGGAAAACAAATCTCATTCGTGGTCGGATTATAATATGCATTGACAGTCTGCGGAGTCATTCCCCATTCATCTCTGTCAACCGGCTTTCCTGCCTTGGATAACATATAATCCAGTTCGAATTCTGTAGCACGCTTCACATTGGCCCAATAAGAATCTTTTTCAATATTCAAACCGGTATAATCCCTCCACTTATCAGGATAGCCTACCTTTACATAAAAAGAATTCAACTTCTCAATAGCTTTAATCTTTGTGCTGTCACCCATCCATTCCAAATTCCGAATACGTTCTCCCAATGCGGTCTGCAGATTCTTTACCAACTGCACCATACGTTCTTTTGCGGCTGCCGGAAAATATTTCTCCACATACATCTGACCTACCGCTTCACCCAGTACTCCATTTACAGTACTTACAGCACGCTTCCAACGAGGTTGGTTAGCCTGTTTGCCGGATAGTGTTTTTCCATAAAAATCAAAATTTTGTGCCACCAAATCATCACTCAAGTAACCGGCAGCCCTGTCTATCAGACTCCATTGCATATAAGCAATCTGATTTTCAACCGGCAAGCTATTGATAATTTTCTCAACCTCTTTAATCGGCTCCACTTGAGAAACACTCAGTTCAGTCACCCCTTTCACGCCTATACCATTCAAGAAAGCATCCCAGTCAATGCCCGGAATCTCTTTCTTTAATTCATCCAAAGACATTTTATGATAATTGGCCGCAGGGTTACGCTGTTCCACCGCACTGAAAGAAGCTTTTGCAATACGGGTTTCGATATCCATTACAGCCTCCATTTTCTTTTTAGCGGCAGCCTCATCAAAACCAGCCAATTGGAACATCTTTACAATATGTTCCTTATACTTATTACGGATATTGACAGTCACATCATCATTGTCCAGATAATATTCTTTTTCACCCAGACTGATACCCCCTTGATACAATTGAAACAAATTGCTCTTGCTGTCCATGATATCGGCACCCACATAGAAACTGAAATAAGGGAATACACCGCTATGAGCCAGTTCCGCCATCAAAGGAACTATTTCCGATTTATCCTTCACTGAAGCAATCTTTTCCAAATCAGCTTGAATAGGAGTTACTCCATCCGCATTCAGTTTCACACTATCCATAGCCAATTTATAGATATCCCCTATTTTCTGACCTATTGTACCTTGCGCATTCTGCCCGGCAGCAATTTCCACAATCAATCCTTTCAGTTGTTCCCGATTATTTTCAGCAAGCATATCGAATGAGCCAAAACGGGAATATTCATTGGTCAGAGGGTGTTTCTTCATCCATCCGCCACAAGCATACTGATAAAAATCAGCTCCTTGAACAGCCGTAGTGTCCAAATTTGTCAAGTCTATACCCGAAGTCATGACGGCTTCCTTTTTACTGTCACATCCGGCAGCTACTGCCAGAGCCAATACAGCCATTGGTAAATAATGTTTTGCTTTCATTTGTTCTATATATATGATACATACTTTAACTTCCCTGCATCTCTTCTAATTCCATAGAAACGGTTTCCCATTCTTCTACCGTCTGATCCAAGTCCTTTTTCAGTTTCTGATGCTTTTCATACAAAGCCATATCCGATGCACCTTCGGGAGTAGCCATATCAGCTTCCACCTCGCCAATCTCAGTTTCCAGCTTTTCTATTTTCTGTTCACAATCCGCAATTCGTTTCTCCAATTTGCGAATTTTCTTATTCAATTCCTTTTGCGCCTCATAAGATAATTTGTTCTCACTAACCGTTTCGAGTTCTTCCTTTTTAGTGGCAGACATAGTAGGAGAAGCCGAAAGCTGCAACTCATTCAGACTCTCTATTTTCTTTTTCTGTAAAAAATCATAAATGCCGCCAATGTGTTCTTTTACTACTCCACCTCCGAATTCATAAACTTTGGTCACCAGTCCATCCAAGAACTCACGGTCATGAGAAACAACAATCACCGTTCCATCAAATTCCTTGATAGCTTCTTTCAATACATCCTTTGAACGCATATCCAGATGATTGGTAGGTTCGTCCAAAATAAGGAAATTCACCGGTTCTAACAAAAGTTTTATCATGGCAAGACGACTCCGCTCCCCACCCGACAGTACCTTTACTTTTTTATCAGAAGCCTCACCTCCAAACATGAATGCTCCCAGAATATCACGAATCTTCAAACGAATATCCCCTTTTGCCACATAATCAATCGTATCAAAGACACTCAGATTTTCATCCAACATCTGAGCCTGATTCTGAGCAAAATAACCAATCTGTACGTTGTGCCCGATGGTCAGTTTACCTTCGTATGGGATTTCGTCCATTATACATTTCACCAAAGTGGACTTACCTTCCCCATTCTTTCCGACAAAAGCTACCTTCTCACCTCGATTAATAGTCAAAGTCACATCGTGAAAAACGATATGACTGCCATATGCTTTCTTCACCCCGTCACAAATGACCGGATAATTGCCGGAACGCATGGCAGGCGGAAACTTCAACCGCAAGGCTGAATTATCTTCATCATCAATTTCAATAGGAACTATTTTTTCCAATTGCTTGATACGGCTCTGCACCTGTACAGCCTTGGTAGCCTTATAACGGAAACGCTCTATGAAATCTTCTGTATCCTGAATTTGCTTCTGCTGGTTCTCGTATGCACGCAATTGCTGCTCACGACGTTCTTTGCGCAATACCACAAACTCATCGTAAGCCACTTTATAATCATAGATATGCCCGCAAGATATTTCAATCGTACGATTGGTCACATTATTAATAAATGCACGGTCGTGGCTCACCAATACAACGGCTCCCGCACTTGTCTTCAAAAAGTTTTCCAACCATTGAATGCTTTCTATATCCAGATGATTGGTAGGCTCGTCCAACAGCAACACATCGGGCCGTCGCAACAGCAACTTGGCCAACTCTATACGCATACGCCATCCACCACTGAACTCAGATGTAGGACGGTTAAAATCCTCCCGGCTAAATCCCAACCCCATCAATGTACGTTCTATCTCAGCTGTATAATTGGTACCTCCCATCATCAAAAAGCGTTCATTATCATGGGTGAATTTCTCAATCAGTTTACGATAGTTTTCTGAATCATAATCTGTTCTATCCGCCAACTCCTGATTCATTCTCTCAATACTAGCCTGCAACTCAAAGATATGTTCAAAAGCCATCTCCGCCTCTTCCATCACAGTATGTTTATCACTCAGAATCATGACTTGAGGCAGATAGCCTATCGTCACATCACGCGGAACAGAAACACTACCTGAAGTAGGCGCCTGTATTCCTGCCAATATCTTAAGCATAGTAGACTTACCGGCCCCATTCTTCCCGACCAGCGCAATACGATCTCTCTTATTGATAACGTATGACACATCCTCAAACAGAGGCGTTACTCCAAACTCTACTTTCAAATTATCTACTGAAACCATTCGTTTTTATCCTTTTGCAAAAGTGGCAACAAATATACGGTTTTATATGTAAAAAAGACAAAATACAAGTAAATAAAAAAAGTCCTCATCCTTAACAAATAGGACAAAAGTATTAAAACGTGTTAGAAAACATATTTTTTTAGTTGTTTTATTTGCAAAATTCACTAAAACACGTACCTTTGCAACGTGTTTTTCATAGTATTAGATTTAAGGTTAACAAAGGTTGGAGCAAGGCGTTGCTCCTTTTTTTATGTCTACATTTTCCTCATACTTAAATATTG
>ENA-ORRR01001574-ORRR01001574.1-human-gut-metagenome-genome-assembly--contig:-NODE-1574-length-14345-cov-5.71568_pt1 | contig 14345 bp, 10 predicted proteins | sample MGYA00242182_ERZ509148 | MGnify/ENA primary metagenome ERZ509148 (study PRJEB26280, sample SAMEA2338674) | human gut metagenome | biome: human gut; feature: human-associated habitat; material: faeces... | reverse complement strand
TTTCGTAGGATCGACATGAAGGAAGGAACGGATTCGAATATCCGTTCCTTCCTTTCCGCGTAATAAACGGGGCTTCCATCGGAGGTCCATGACGGCTGGACATGCGACATCAACAGAAGATGTCCGCGCGTGGGGTATATTTTCAGCTGTCTTTCATGAAACTGCAATATAAAGCATTGTGGTGCAGTATCACTGATACGTAACGGGGCAAGCGCCGGCCGCCCCGGGCCTCATGTCCTATACGCGTGAGCGTAGGGGACGAAGCCGCAAACGGCTGGCGAACGAGTGAGTAATCAAAAGGAGAAACCAATGGGCAAGTATCTTCTGCGACGCATTCTGCAGATGATCCCTGTGGTTCTCGGCACGACGCTTCTGGTGTACGCCCTGGTGTTCGCGTTGCCGGGCGACCCGGTCAAGGCGATGTTCGGCGACAAGCCGGTCAACGAAGCGGTCGCGGCCCAGATCCGTGCCGAATACAATCTGGACAAGCCGTTCATCGTCCAGTATCTGCTGTTCCTGAAGAACGCGCTGACCCTCGACTTCGGCAAGACCTTCTCTGGGCAGCTTGTCATCGACGTGATCGGCCGTGCCTTCCCCGTAACCATCAAGCTCGCCCTGATGGCCTTCGTGTTCGAGGCGGTTTTCGGTGTGATCTTCGGTGTGATCTCCGGCCTGAAGAAGGGCAAGTGGTGCGATACCGTCATCCTGATCTTTTCCCTGCTGCTCATCTCCGTGCCGACCTTCGTCACCGGCTTCCTGTGCCAGTACTTCCTTGGTGTGAAATGGCGTCTGCTGCCGGTTACCGCCGGAACGAATCCAGGCTTCCTCGACCTGCTGATGCCGGCCATGGTGCTTGGCTCGGTATCGATGGCGTACATCATTCGTCTGAGCCGTACGGAGATTTCGTCCAACATCGCCCTCGACTATGTGCGCACAGCGCGCGCCAAGGGCATGAACAACAAATCCGTCATGCTGCGCCACGTGCTGCGCAACTCCATGATCCCCGTCGTCACCTATCTGGGCCAGGATCTTGGCGCACTGATGAGCGGCGCGATGATCTCCGAAACCATCTTCAACGTGCATGGCATCGGCTACCTGACCTATCAGAGCATCCTCAAGGGTGAAGGCAACCTGGTGGTGTCCATCGTGACGCTGCTCATGCTGATCTTCGTGGTCTGCAATCTGCTGGTCGACATGCTGTACGCCGCGCTTGATCCGCGAATCCGTTACGCGTGAGTTGAGGGAGGTAACAAGAAATGACCGAAATGAATGAGACCAATCCTTTCACCGTGCTTCCGGGACAGGAACGCTATGTGGCACCGCTCGATGAGACGCCTCTGAAGGCCGTCGACTCGATGGATGAATCCGCTCCGGCCTCAAGCATGTGGGCCGATGCGTGGCGCACCCTGCGTAAGAACCCGTTGTTCATCATCTCCGGACTGCTGATTATCTTCATCGTGTTCGTGGCGCTGTTCCCGAGCGTATTGACCAAGCAGAACCCGAACTACTGCACGCTCGACAATTCCCTTGATCCGGCTTCCGCTGGCCATCCGTTCGGCTTCGACCTGCAAGGTTGCGATGTTTACTCCCGTGTGGTCTACGGCACCCGCACCTCGTTGAGCGTCGGCGTGTTCGCCACACTGCTGGTGGTGCTGCTCGGAACGCTGATTGGCGCAATCGCAGGCTTCTTCGGAGGATGGGTCGACGCCGTGCTGAGCCGACTGACCGATATCTTCCTCGCGCTGCCGATTCTGCTTGGCGCCATCGTGGTGCTCCAGATGTTCAAGACGAGCAGCTCCATCTGGAAGATCATTCTGGTGATGACGCTGTTCGGCTGGACCTCCGTGGCACGAATCGCGCGAGGCGCGGTGATGGAAGCCAAGAACCTCGAATTCAACACGGCATCCACCGCACTGGGATCCACCCCGATCCGTAACCTGTTCCGTCACATCCTGCCGAATTCGCTGGCCCCGATCATCGTGGTCGGCACCACCTCGCTGGCCACCTACATCGTGCTCGAGGCCACGCTGAGCTTCCTGGGCGTTGGCCTGCCCACCACCACGGTCAGCTGGGGCGGAGACATCTCCAACGCGCAGTCCATTCTGCGTACCGACCCGATGGTGCTGTTCTACCCGTCCGCCGCACTGGCCATCACCGTGCTGGCATTCATCATGATGGGTGACGCCGTCAAGGACGCGCTCGATCCGAAGAGCCGTACGGCCTGAGTGTAAGTGAAGGGATATTCGATGACTGAAATGAATACCGAGAACAACCTCGAGGCCATGCAGCGCGCCCACGGGCCGCTGTTGGAGGTCAAGAACCTTCAGGTCGACTTCACCACCGATGAAGGCAAGGCCGTGCATGCTGTGCGCAACTCGTCCTTCAGCGTGTATCCTGGTCAGTGGGTGGCCATCGTCGGCGAATCCGGTTCCGGCAAGTCCACCTCCGCCATGGCCGTGCTTGGCCTGCTTCCGGGAACCGGCCATGTTGTCGGCGGCTCCATCAAGCTTGATGGACAGGAGATTTCCGGCTTCAAGCAGAAGGACTTCGACAAGCTCCGTGGCAGCAAGATGGGTCTTGTCCCGCAGGATCCGATGAGCAACCTGAACCCGGTGTGGCGCATCGGCACCCAGGTCAAGGAAGCGTTGGTGGCCAACAACATGGACATCGACCACGAAAAGCGTTCCGAATTCGTCAAGGCTTTGGCCGACGACGAAGTAGAGCTCAAGGGCAATGACGACGAGACCTTCCTCGGCTCCAAGGAACTACCTGATCTGACCGCCGCAGCCAAGGAAGCTCTTGTCAAGATCGGCAAGAGCGGTGACGAACTTGACAAGATCATGGCCCGGTTCGCCGAGGAATGGGTTCCGGGATCCGAAACCCGCTGGCGTGTGGCTGATGGCCTGATCAAAGCTGGTGTGAAGGACGATGACGCATGGTACATCGCCAAGAAGTATGTGGTTGGCTCCACCATGGACGACCGCATCGCCGGTCTGCTGTCCGAGGCCGGCCTGCCTGACGCCGCCACCCGTGCCCGCCAGTTCCCGCACGAATTCTCCGGCGGCATGCGCCAGCGCGCGTTGATCGCCATCGGTCTGGCCTGCCGTCCGGAACTGCTCATCGCCGACGAGCCGACCTCCGCGCTCGACGTGACCGTGCAGAAGAAGATCCTCGACCATCTGCACATGCTGACCGATTCCCTGGGAACCGCGGTGCTGTTCATCACCCACGATCTCGGTCTGGCCGCGGAACGCGCCCAGCACATCGTGGTCATGTACAAGGGCCAGGTCGTGGAATCCGGTCCTTCCCTGGAAGTGCTGCAGCATCCGCAGCATCCGTACACCAAGCGTCTGGTCGCCGCGGCGCCGTCCTTGGCCTCTCAGCGCATTATCTCCGTCAAGGAGCATGGCGGCGATGCCACCGCGGTCATGGAACACGCGGTGAACGAGGATTCCCTGAAGAAGGGCGAAGCCATCATCACGGTGGACCATCTGACCAAGGAATTCAAGCTGCCGCGCAAGAAGGAGATGTTCAAGGCGGTCGACGATGTGAGCTTCTCCATCAAGAAGGGCACCACGCTGGCCATCGTCGGCGAATCCGGTTCCGGCAAGTCCACCGTGGCCAACATGGTGCTGAAGCTGCTCGAACCAACCGCCGGTACCGTCACCTATGACGGCAGGGACATCTCCGGCTTCAAAGGCAAGGAGCTGCTTGACTTCCGACGTCACGTGCAGCCGGTATTCCAGAACCCGTACGGATCGCTCGACCCCATGTACTCCATCTACCGGTCTATCGAGGAGCCGTTGCGCATCCACGGCATCGGAGGCAAGAAGAGCCGTGCCAAGCGCGTGCGTGAACTCATCGACATGGTGGAACTGCCGGAATCGGTGATGAGCCGTTACCCGAACGAGCTTTCCGGCGGCCAAAGGCAGCGCATCGCCATCGCGCGCGCCATGGCCCTCGACCCGGATGTGATCGTCTGCGACGAAGCCGTCTCCGCATTGGACGTGCTGGTGCAGGACCAGGTGCTTCGCCTGCTCAACGATCTGCAGGCGGAAAAGGGACTGAGCTACCTGTTCATCACCCATGATCTGGCGGTGGTACGCCAGATCGCCGACGAAGTCGTGGTGATGCAGCACGGCAAGCTGGTGGAACACGCCACCACCGACGAGGTCTTCGACCATCCGAAGAAGCAGTACACTCGCGATCTGCTGGACGCCATCCCGGGCGGCAAGCTGCAGCTCGGACTTGACTGATTGCGTCCGCCGTCTGGAAAACCTCCCTCCCTCCGAGGGAGGTTTTCTTGTATTCCGGCTACTCTAAGACGCTATGACGATCACAATCACGACTTCGAATGTGAATGGAATCCGCGCTGCAAAACGCAAAGGCATCGAGCAGTGGGCTGCGAAAAACACGCCGGACGTATGGTGCATGCAGGAAGTGCGCGCCCCTCAAAACGAAATCGATCCCATCTTCGACGAATTCGGTTTCGAATACGCGACCGCCGGACGCGTTGATGACCAAAGCGAACTCAATCGCATGAACGAAATCTGCCGTATCAAAGGGCGTGCCGGCGTCGGTTTACTGTCGACATTGCCTGTTGTCGAAAAGCGGTATGGTTTGCCGGGACTTGAGGAAGACGTCGATTCCGGACGCTGGATCGAAGCGGATGTGCAAACTCCGCAAGGCTATGTCATTACCGTGACCTGCGTGTATGTGCATGCGGGAAATACCGATGATCCGGAAAAAATGAAGCAGAAATACCGTTTTCTCGACACCATGCTGGCACGCATGGAACAGTTGCGTGACGAGGCGGCACACGGCGGAAAACAAGCGGTGCTCTGCGGTGATTTCAACATCGCACACACGCCGCTCGACATCAAAAACGCCAAAGCCAACGAAACGCATGCCGGATTTCTCCCCGAAGAGCGCGCATATGTCGACAAATGGCTGGGAGAACTGGAGTTTGTGGATGTGATGCGTGATCTCGCCGGAGATATCCAAGGGCCGTACACATGGTGGAGCCAGCGCGGTCGTGCATTCGACAACAATGTTGGCTGGAGGATCGACTATCAGTTCGCAACACCGGAACTGGCGGAAACTGCCTGCGGATTCGTGATCGATAAGGCTCCGACCTACGACCTGCGCTGGTCCGATCATGCGCCGCTCAGCATTATGTATGACATTTAAGCCATCTTTTACCGTGAACAGACTGGGAATTGGAATATCACGCCCCGATTCCCAGCTCATATTAAGCATGGGTGCTAGGCTTGTCACGGTTGCAACCGTTATGAAATGAGGAACATCATGGGATTGTTTGGATTCGGTAAGAAGAAGCATCAGAGCGAGGAAGCTCTTGAAACGGCCGCCGAAGAAAACGAAGAGGCTGTTGACTCAGCTGAAAACGTTGACGAAGCTCAGGAAGTCGTGGCGCTTCCGGAGTCTTCCGCTGAATACGAGGGCCGCGGTGACGAGCGTGGTCCGTGGGATGTGGAAGATGAGAACGTTCCCGACTACGATGAGTACCTCGATATGGGATCGTATTATCTGCCGTTCCTGAAAGGCATTGAATTGCGCGTGAAGGCCAACCGTGCCACCCAGCAGGTTCTTGGCACCACCATCACCTACGGTTCCTCCAGCGTGGAGATTGAGGCATTCGCGGCCCCGAAGACGCTCGGATTGTGGGATGACGTTCGTGCCGACCTGATTGAAGCCAACAAGGACGCGAAGGAAGTTGAAGGCGTGTTCGGCACCGAACTGGCATTGCCGGTTACCGTCAAGGGCGGACGCAAGGTGCTTACCCGCATCGTAGGTGTCGACGGTCCGCGTTGGATGCTACGTGGCATCTTCTCCGGCAAGGCTGCCACCGATCCTGAGGGTGAGGAGGCAAAGGCATTGAACCAGTTCTTCGCCGATATTGTGGTGGAACGAGGCGATGATCCGTTGGCGCCGCGTGACCTTATTCCTATGCATCCGCCAGTCGCTCCAGCCGAACGCAAGGCGGCAAAGGCTGCTGCGGAAGAGGCTGAGCAGAAGACTGAGATTCCAGGCAAGCCGAAGGGCCCATTCGACTCCGACCAGCAGGTTGAGGTCAAGACCACGCTGTCTCGTGGACCGATGTTCTCCGAAGTGCGCTGAGCCACTTGAACCGATAGCTAATACGTATGGCTGAAACTGAAGCGAAAAAACGAACCGGTCTTGGTGCGCTTGCCGACGCCGGTAATACTGACGATTTTTCCGTGATCGACGCCATCGGAGGTCCGAGAGGCGTCATCGAATCGATGCTGCCGGGCGTCGTGTTCGTGGTGCTGTTCGTCATCACGTCCAATTTGCAACTGACCATCGGCGTGTCCGCTGCGTTGGCCGTGTTGCAGGTGATCGTGCGCCTGTGCCAACGACAGTCCGTCATGGGAGCGGTGTCAGGCCTGCTGGCAGTAGGTATCTGCCTGATTTGGGCATGGAACAGTCACGAAGCTCGTAACTATTACATGTTCGGATTCCTTACCAACGCCTTTTACGTTGTTTTGCTGACGATTTCACTGCTGGCCCGAGTGCCTGGCTTAGGATTGGTTATCGAGTTCATCAGAACGCTACCGACCGAGCATTTTCGTGTCTGGCTTGCCGATTGGCGAGGTGACAAGGCGCTCAATCGTGCCTATACCATCATCACCGCGCTGTGGATTGGGGTGTTCGCGCTGCGTCTGATCGTGCAAGTGCCGCTCTATCTCGGCAATCACGTCGGCTGGCTGGGAACGGCGCGTCTGCTGATGGGCATTCCGTTCTGGGCACTCGCGATTTGGGTTTCGTATCTGATCGTGGCGACGCCAATGCACCGGCATAAGATGGTGCAGAAAACTTCTGAAGGCGATGCTGAGGTAGCACAAAACACTGAAATGAGGGAAGAGCACTGATGGAATCGACCATCCGCATTGAACGGTACGCCGACCAGGGTCGTTGCGTCGGTCATATTGACGGACGTGTTGTGTTCGTGCGATTCGCATTGCCCGGAGAACTGGTCCGTGTCGCATTGGACGAGCCGCATGATCGTGAGGATCGCTTCTGGACGGGCGAAGTGGTGGAAGTGCTCGAGGCGAGCGAAGACCGTACTGATCCAATATGGTCGTTGGCTGGTCCCCTTGCCATGGGTGGTGGTGTTGGCGGCGCTGACTTGGTGCATGTGTCGCTTGCCGGGCAACTGAAGTGGAAGGCCACGTCGGTTGCCGAACAGATGGCAAGACTCGGCCACGTCGACGTGGAAGTGCCCATTGAGCGTATGCCGGAAGACGATGCGGAGCGAGGTCTGCATTGGCGTACTCGCATCGAGATGATCGCTGATGCTGATGGGCGTCCGTCGATGCACCGTCGAGGCACGCATGTGCGCGTTCCGATTGATACCATGCCGTTGGCCAGCCGTACGTTGCTGGAAGTGGCCGAACGTGAGCATGTGTGGGAGGGGAGCTTCGAACCGGGTTCCCAGATTCGTCTATCCGTTCCGGAACCTCGCGATAATGCGCCGATTTCAGACAATTACGCCGTGCTTGTGAACGGCGAGGTGGTTGCTGGAAGCCGTGAGCTTACGGAAAAGGTGACTGTTGCCGGCCATGAATTCGAATACAACGTGGATGCAGGCGGTTTCTGGCAGATGCATAGGCATGCGCCGATCGCTTTGACCAACCATGTGATTGATTTGGTACGAGGCGAGCTTGACGGTGCCAAATCCGCATGCCTGTGGGATTTGTATTCCGGTTCGGGTTTGTTCACGCTGCCGTTGGCCACGCTGACGGCAGAGCGCACTCGCATGTTGAGCGTCGAAGGCGGCAAAACCGCGGTAAGGAACGCGCAACGTAATTTGAGGCATATTCATCTGGGCAACGTCGATGCGCGTGTGGGCGATGTGGCGAAAACACTTGCCAACGTACGCAATGATCTCGCCAAGCCAGATGTGGTGGTGCTTGATCCACCTCGTGCCGGCGCTCGCGCGAAAGTGTGCAGGCAGATTGCCGAAGCCGAAGCGAAAAGCGCGGTCTATATCGCATGCGATCCGGCAAGCCTCGCCAGAGACACCGCCACTCTCGTGTCACTTGGCTACGAATTGGCGGATATTCGCGCGTTCGACATTTACCCCATGACCCATCATGTGGAGACTGTGGCGCTGTTCAGAAAGCACGAGCAGTGAGCATGCCGTTATTCGCACGTCGTGCGTTTTTTGGAATGACTGCGATTGCGTTGTCTTGCGCGGCGCTATCTGGTTGCGTGCCGTCGAATGCCGCGGTGGGGGATACTCAATCTCCCGATACTGCGGTGGCGCACTCCATGGAGGATCGTGACAGCCTGTCCATAGCTATGATTGGATCGGATGATGTCACCGCCGATTCCATGGCAATGGGTGCCATGGAAGCCGGTAAACTCAAGCCGGTGTACATTACCGTCTCAGGCACTGTGGACGCGCAATCCACCGCGCAGCAAGGCGTGCGTGACATGGTGCAACGCAAGGCCGACCTCATTATCGTCGCAGGAATCGACGTGAACGAAGCCAATGCCGAAAACTGGAATGATGCTTTGGAAACCGCAAGAAAAGCGGGCGTTCCAGTGGCGTTTCTCAATCCTATCGCCGTGCCGGAAGACAACAAACTCTATGCGGCGACCATGACCATCAACGACCGCATGGCTGACGCGACACCGCTCGACGATGCGGTCATGGCCGTAGCCAACAACGATCCCCACGACCGTGAGATGCTGGTGACTACAATCGACCACTGACATGGCTCTGTGACCCGCCTACGTGAGATGGATGTCAAATCAGCGCTCGGCGAGTACCCTGAAAATTCCCTGAATTTTACCTGTGTTTCACAAGAAGTTGCCCAGAAAACAGGACTGTGACGGTAGGCTGGCAGTTATGAGCGAAAGTCGAACAATGCCTCCCATCGAAGAGACGGGGCTCACACAAGGCGAAGTGATTGCCCTCAGAGAAAGCGGACTGAATAACACAGTCAAAGCATCGACCTCGCGTTCTCTTGTCGACATTGTGCGAGCCAACGTGTTCACCCTGTTCAACGGCATCATTTTCGCCGCCATGGTCATGGTGCTGATTACCGGGTCGTGGAGAGATGCGGTGTTCGGTCTGATCATCATCATCAATACCGGTATCGGCATCTGTACCGAGCTGAAAGCCAAACGTACGCTTGACAAACTATCGATTCTGGTGGCCTCCGATTACCTTGTGCATCGCGACGGCAAAGACGTTGAAGTACCGCACAACGATATCGTGCTCGGTGATCTCATGTGGATTCGCTCCGGCGAACAGGTACCCGCGGATGCGCAGATCGTGCACACTTGGGGACTGGAACTGGATGAATCCATGCTCACCGGCGAATCACGGACCGTACGCAAAGGCGAAGGCTGCGACATTTTCTCCGGATCCACCGCCATCTCCGGCATGGCATTGGTGAAAGTCAGCGCCGTAGGAGAGCACAGTTACGCGGCCAAACTTACCGCACAGGCGAAGGTCTACAAGAAAACCGTATCTGACCTCAACAAGGGCATCAACACGATTCTGAAATTCATGACCTTCCTGGTGGTGCCGCTCTGCGTACTGCTCATCTGGTCGCAGGCACGCACTGTTGGCGGCTGGAATGTGGCCATTTCAACCGGCGAATGGCGTTCCGCGGTCATTTCCGCAGTGGCCGGTGTGGTCGGTATGATTCCTGAAGGCCTGGTGCTGCTCACCTCGCTGAATTTCGCGCTCGCAGCCATTCGTTTGGCACGTAAGAACACGCTGGTGCAGGAGTTGGAATCCGTGGAGACTCTCGCTCGTGTGGATTGCCTGAACCTTGACAAAACCGGTACTATCACCGACGGCACCATCCGACTTGATTCCGTGGAACTGCTGGATATTCGAAGCTCCGGCATTATGCGCGGCAACGTGAATGAGCATGACGTCAGACAGGCTCTATTCGACCTATCGAACGAAGGACAGCCCAACGGTACAGGGCAAGCGATTCTGTCTGGACTACGGGAACAGGGATTTGCGGGCGGCACTGTCGAGGCACGAGTACCGTTCTCGTCGGCGCGCAAGTGGAGTTCGATCTATGACGGCAACGCAGTATGGACGATGGGTGCGCCGGAAGTCATTCTTTCCCAAATCGATGGCGACCATGCCGACATACTCAAGCAAGTCAATGATTTCGCCAACGACGGCAACCGTGTGCTGCTGGTCGCGCGAATCGACGGTGCAGCGCCCGACGATTACGAAACCAATCCAAAACTCAATCCGGCATCGTGCCCTGTCGCATTAGTGTGCTGTTCCGAACATATTCGCGCCGATGCCGAAGAAACGCTTGCATGGTTCCGTGAACAGGGCGTGCGTTGCCGCGTCATCTCCGGCGACAATCCTGTAACCGTCGGCGCGATCGCAAGAAAAGTGCATCTGACTGGCGAACATGAACCACGATTCATGGACGCGCGTGAATTGCCTGCCGACATTACGGAACTGGCACAAGTATTGGAAAACGTGGATGTGCTTGGGCGTGTGCTGCCCGATCAGAAAAAGGTGATCGTGGAGGCATTGCATGCGGGTGAGCATGTGGTGGCGATGACCGGCGACGGCGTGAACGACGCGCTCGCCATCAAAGAGGCCGATCTGGGTATTGCTATGGGCAATGCTGCGCCCGCCACCAAGGCCGTGGCACAGGTGGTGCTTGTCGATTCGAAATTTTCACATCTGCCCGATGTGGTGGCGCGAGGGCGTCAGGTCATGGCCAATATGGAACGTGTGGCAAGCCTATTCCTCGTGAAAACCGTGTATTCCGCACTGATTTCGTTGGGTGTGGTGTTGACGCAGATACCATTTCCGTATCTGCCTCGCCACATCACATATGTGGGCGGATTGACGATTGGCATTCCGGCGTTCATTCTTGCGTTGGCACCGAACACGCGTCGTTATATTCCAGGATTTCTGAAACGCGTGCTGCATTTTGCTGTGCCCTGCGGTGTGGCGGTCGGATTGTCGATTTTGTCCACGTCGTGGCTGCTGCCGATATTCATGAAGTGGGATGTGCAGGATTCGGGTGCGCAGTTGGCGATGCTGCGTGGAGTCAACGCGATTATTCTGCTCATGATGGGAGTGTTTGTGCTTGCGCGTGTGGCAAGGCCGTTGCATTCGTGGCGTGGCATATTGGTATTGGCCTTTGCCGTAATTGGATTCGGAGGCATGCTCGTAAAACCGGTGGCGGATTTCTTCGCGCTGGTGGTGCCGACTGGGCAGATGCTGGCTGCGACGACGGTGGCAATGGTGCTTTCGGCGCTCGTGTTCTTGGTGTGTTTGCGTTTGGTACCGAAAATTCTGAGTATTGTCCCATACTTTAAGAAGACACGCCAGAGCTGAATTAACTTGGCTGTATCGTAGGCAACGAATAATCAGCTGTGTTATACAGCCAAGAAGCTCGGAGGTAGCATGTCTGTGCGCGACGACCAGCTCGACACCTTGAAGGTGAACGGCGAGGATTATGAATATTACCGCATCGCAGATCTGCCGGGCATCGATCATCTGCCGTATTCGTTGAAGGTTCTCGTTGAGAACCTGGTACGTAACATCGATGGCGCCAACATCACGGATGATCATGTCAAGGCACTGTTGGATTGGGATCCGGCTGCACAGCCGAGCCATGAGATCCAGTTCACCCCGTCCCGCGTGGTCATGCAGGATTTCACTGGCGTGCCCTGCATTGTGGATCTTGCCACCATGCGTGATGCGGTCAAGGATCTTGGGGGAGACCCCGAGGTCATCAACCCGCAGGTGCAGTCCGACATGGTCATCGACCATTCCGTACAGATCGACAAGTACGGCATCGCCGACGCGGTCGAACAAAACATGGACATCGAATACCAGCGCAACGGCGAACGTTACCAGTTCCTGCGTTGGGGCCAGCAAGCATTCAAGAACTTCCGCGTGGTACCGCCGGGAACGGGTATCATCCACCAGGTCAATATCGAATATCTCGCCAAGGTCATCATGACCAAGGTCGAAGAAAACAGTGGCAAGACTCTTGCCTACCTTGATTCCTGCGTGGGCACCGACTCGCACACCACCACCGTCAATGGTTTGGGCGTGCTCGGCTGGGGTGTTGGCGGCATTGAAGCCGAAGCGGCCATGCTTGGCCAGCCGATCTCCATGCTGGTGCCGCGTGTTGTCGGTTTCAAACTCATTGGTTCCATTCCCGAAGGCGTCACCGCCACCGACGTGGTGCTGACCATCACTGACATGCTTCGTCAGCATGGTGTGGTCGGCAAATTCGTGGAATTCTACGGTGATGGCATCGCCTCGGTGCCGCTGGCCAATCGTGCCACCATCGGTAACATGGGGCCGGAATTCGGCTCCACCTGTGGCATTTTCCCGATCGACGGCGTCACTCTCGACTATCTGCGCTTGACCGGCCGTTCCGAAGACCAGATCGCATTGGTCGAAGCGTATGCCAAGGCGAACAAGCTGTGGGGCGACACCACCGATCCGAACTACGTCGAACCGCAGTATTCCGAATACCTGGAACTCGACCTCGGTACTGTCGTGCCGTCGATCGCAGGCCCGAAGCGCCCGCAGGATCGCATCAAACTGTCTGAATCCAAAGCGAAATTCGCCGAAACATTGCCCGCGTACGAAACGGACAAGACCGTGCAGGAGCCGGTTGCCGTTTCCACAGACTTCCGCGGCGAATTCGACATCACGAACGGTGATGTGGCAATCGCATCCATCACCTCGTGCACGAATACGTCCAATCCGTCCGTGATGATCGCAGCCGGCCTGATTGCACGCAACGCGCATGCCAAGGGTTTGAAGCCCAAGCCGTGGGTCAAGACCTCGCTCGCACCGGGCTCCCAGGTTGTGGCCGACTATCTTAAGGCGGCTGGCTTGCAAGACGATCTCGACGCGCTCGGTTACCAGCTGGTCGGTTTCGGCTGCGCCACCTGCATCGGCAACTCCGGCCCGCTGCTGCCGGAAATCTCCGAAGCCATCAATGCCAACGATCTGACCGTCACCTCAGTGCTGTCGGGCAACCGCAATTTCGAAGGCCGCATCAGCCCGGACGTCAAGATGAACTACCTGGCATCCCCGCCGCTCGTCATCGCCTATGCGCTCGCAGGCACCATGGATTTTGATTTTGAAACCCAGCCGCTTGGCAAGGATTCGGACGGCAATGATGTGTATCTGAAGGATATCTGGCCCACCAATAGCGAAGTCGCTTCCGTGGTGGATGGTACCGTCAGCCGTGAGATGTTCCTGAAGGATTACGCTTCCGTATTCGAAGGCGACCGTCGTTGGAAAGGACTTGACGTTCCTGAAGGCGAACTGTTCGCATGGAATGAGGATTCCACCTATGTGCGTAAGCAGACGTTCTTCGATGGCATGAAGGCCACTCCGGATCCCGTCGAAGACATTCATGGCGCCCGCGTGCTCGCGCTGCTCGGTGATTCCGTGACCACCGACCATATTTCTCCGGCCGGCGCGTTCAAAGCTTCCAGTCCTGCTGGCAAATACCTGACCGACCGCGGCGTCGAACCGAAGAACTTCAACTCCTATGGTTCCCGTCGAGGCAACCATGAGGTCATGGTACGTGGCACGTTCGGCAATATCCGACTGCGCAACCAGTTGCTCGCGTCCGTGGGAGAAGAGGTCACTCCGGGCGGTTTCACCTACGATTTCCTCGACCAGAAGCCGACCACCATTTTCGAGGCGTCCCGAGACTACATCGAACACGATGTGCCTCTAGTGGTACTTGCCGGTAAGGAATATGGCACCGGCTCCTCACGTGATTGGGCCGCCAAGGGAACTGTCATGCTGGGCGTCAAAGCCGTTATCACCGAAAGCTTCGAACGTATCCACCGTTCGAACCTGATCGGCATGGGCGTGCTGCCGTTACAGTTCCCCGCAGGCGAATCCTATGAGAGCCTCGGCCTTGACGGTACTGAAACATACGATATTGCCGGCGTTGAAGAACTCAACAATGGCATTATTCCGAAGACGGTGCATGTCACTGCCACCCACGAAGACGGTTCCGCAACCGAATTCGACGCGGTCGTGCGCATCGACACCCCAGGTGAGGCCGACTACTACCGCAACGGAGGCATCCTCCAGTATGTGCTGCGCAATCTCATGAAATAAATAATCACATGATTGAGATCAGCAAATAACAAAGCCCGTGTCACACTGTGCAATGCAGTATGACACGGGCTTTGTTGATGAGATTTTTTAGCTCGCAAACCCGGTATTTTAATGCCGGGTTAGGGCGTATCGAATTTTGCGTATGGTAGCGGATGTGCTACGATTATTCCCATGGGCGCAAGCGATGAAC
>ENA-ORRR01001571-ORRR01001571.1-human-gut-metagenome-genome-assembly--contig:-NODE-1571-length-14356-cov-3.1016_pt1 | contig 14356 bp, 6 predicted proteins | sample MGYA00242182_ERZ509148 | MGnify/ENA primary metagenome ERZ509148 (study PRJEB26280, sample SAMEA2338674) | human gut metagenome | biome: human gut; feature: human-associated habitat; material: faeces... | reverse complement strand
CCGCCTGTGATCGGCATGATGGAGAACTGACCGTAGTCGTTCATCCACGGGCTGGGTTGATGTGTTTGTTTGAAGCCCCGGATTTTGTCGGCATTGTAGGTATATGCCCAACCGTCGCCCATTTTACCGGTTTGCGGTGTCCAGAAGTTCATTCCCCACGGCAGTGCCGTAGCCGGATAGGTATTTCCGGTCGATAACTCAAACTTGGACTGCGTTCCTACCAGCGTGCTGACATAGTCTACCGGATTCTTGACGGCAGAAATTTGCATGCTGTACAACACCGCACCTCCAATAAATAACAGGTGTTTAAATGAAAAATGTGTTTTCATGAACAAATGAATTTATGAATAAAATTAGTTTCTGTGACGAAAATAGAGAGAAAAGGAATGCCGCTACCGGAAGTCGAAATACTAAATCGCCCTGTGGCGCTATAATTAACCAAACTGGCACGCATTCTTACATATATTCTGCGCCAAAAAAGTGCTGGAAAGTTTTTTTGTTTACCTTTGTCATATTGCAAATCTAAGGATTCTATGCCATGAAAAAACATTGTATTTTACTTTTCTTCTACTGTCTTAATCTGCTGATGAATACAGCCGGCGCCTATAATTTGAAGCAGGTTGCCGACAAAGAATATATGTCCAACAGCTCTATTACTTCTCTGTGCCAGGACGACAAAGGACTGATGTGGATCGGCACTTGTGACGGACTCAATATCTATGACGGTCAGGAGATCGAAGAGTTTAAGACCCGTGACAAGGAGGATTACTTATCCGGCAATCAAATTGATAATATTATCTATACCGGCAACGATACTTATTGGTTCCAGACCTATTATAGCCTGATTCGTCTGGACCGTAAAACGAACTCCATTACACGCTTTAATGAGTTTCAGAAACTCTTCTTGATGAATAAGGATAATCATGGCACCTTGTTTATCATTAAAGACACCAACTGCATCTATTATTTTCATAAGAAGGAAGGCATCTTTAAGAAAATCAATGTGACTGGTATCCCGATATCGGATGTCATTACTTTCTTCTTTGATAAAAATAACCGTATGTGGGTGATGATGAAAGGGTATAATCGGTGTTATGACCTGCAACAGGACCCTCTGACGGAGAATATCACTTTAGTATCGCAGAAAAGCGGTTTGGATCATCACACGCCATTGATTTGTAGCTTTTACGATGACGCCGCCGTTTACTACGTGGATAAAGAATACAATCTCTATGCCTTTCATATTGAGAGTAAAAAGAATGAATTTATAGCTAACCTGGGAGCGAACATACAGGCGCATGACAAGATTTCCTCCATTGTTAAATATCATGATAGCTTTTTTGTCGGCTTAATGATGGACGGTGTTCTGACGTTGGAAAAACAAAAAGACAGCGGTGAATATCAGATTCAGACCTTACCTATAAATAGCGGAACATTCAGCCTGATAAAAGACCGCTTTCAGGATGTTGTCTGGATTGGTACGGATGGGCAGGGCGTTTATCTTTACTCAAATCCTCTTTATTCTATAAAATCGGTTGTACTGAATAACTATACCGAAAAGATAGAACGGCCCGTGCGTGCTTTGCTGCTTGACAAGGAGCGTACTTTTTGGATCGGTACCAAAGGGAATGGTATACTTAAAATCTTTGATTATGAGGTACAAAAGAATATCTCGGACTGCCGCTCGGAGATACTGACAACATCGAACAGCGGTTTAGGCAGTAATGCGGTCTACTGTATCAGAGAAAGTAACCATAACTTGTTATGGATCGGTGATGAAGAAGGACTGAACTTTTATTCGTATCGCGAACGCCGTATCAAGAAACTTCCTCTCTGGATTGATAATGAGGAATTCAAATACATACATGATATTTATGAAACGGAGGACTCGGAATTGTGGCTGGCCAGTGTGGGGATGGGAGTAGTCAGAGCGCGTATCGGAGGTACACCGGATCATCCGGTTCTTGAAAATGTGCAACGATATGTGGTCAATGGCGGAGAATTCGGCTCTAATTACTTCTTTACGATCTGCAAGGGGGACAGTCTGAACCTGTTGTTCGGCAATATGGGATACGGGGTATACCGCTTCAATGAAACGATCAACGGATTGGAACCGCTGACCACTCATAAGTATGAGAATATGAACTTGAACAAGGTAGTACCTATTATAAAAGATGATGCGGACAATTATTTGATCGGTACTACTTATGGAGTCATTAAGTATGCCTCAGAAAACTCTTATCAACTGTTTAATGCGAAAGACGGTTTTCTGAACAGTACTATCCATGCCATTCTGAGGCATTCGTCCGATAACTTCTGGCTGAGTACGAATCAGGGATTGATTAATTTTGATACCAAAAGAAATGTATTCCGCTCTTACGGCTTTGGCGACGGGCTTAAAGTCGTCGAATTTAGTGACGGAGCTTCCTACAGAGACCCGCAAACGGGTATACTGTTTTTTGGAGGAATCAACGGCTTTGTAGCTATTCAGGCAGACGGACGTCCCGAACAGCTTTATATGCCTCCCATCTACTTTGACAAACTCTCTATCTTTGGAGAACAATACAATCTTGGAGAGTTTATCACCCGTAAAAAGGAGAATGAAGTATTGAATCTGAAATACGATCAGAACTTCTTTGCTGTTTCATTCACCTCTGTCGATTATCTGAACGGAAATAACTGCACCTATTCTTATAAACTGAAAGGATTGAGTGACCAGTGGATTAATAATGGTAAAGAAAGTTCTGTCTCTTTCACGAACATGGCTCCCGGCGAATATACGTTATTGGTGAAGTACTACAATAGTGTATTCGATAAAGAAAGTGAAGTCTATTCTTTGTTGATACGGATCGGTGATCCGTGGTATGCCTCTTGGTGGGCGTATCTCATTTATTCTTTATGTCTGCTTATGATAGCCGCCATGCTGGTACGCTCATTCATTCTCCGCACCAAACGGAAAAAGCAGGAACTGCTGAATGAAATAGAGAAACGCCATCAAAAGAATGTATTCGAGTCGAAACTTCGTTTCTTCACTAATATAGCTCACGAGTTCTGTACCCCGTTGACTCTTATCTACGGTCCTTGCGGACGTATCCTTTCATCAAAAGGACTCAGTAAATTCGTAGTCGATTATGTTCAGATGATTCAGACGAACGCGGAACGTTTGAATAACCTGATTCACGAACTGATCGAATTCCGCCGTATCGAAACCGGAAACCGGGAAGTGAGGATCGAAGCCCTGAATGTATCTTCCTTAATGAAAAATACGGCAAAAACCTTTGTCGATATGGCTAAATCCCGGAATATCACGTTCCTGAGCAAGATACCCGAGCAAGTTTCCTGGAACTCAGACAAAGGTTTTCTGAATACTATTATTATCAATCTGATATCCAATGCCTTCAAGTATACTCCGGATGGGAAAAGTATCAAAATAGAAGTGGATACCAACGATGAAAACCTGCTGGTTCTCCGGGTTGCTAATGAGGGAAGTACGATTAAAGAAGAAGACTTTCAATATGTTTTCAACCGTTATGCTATCCTGGATAGCTTTGAAAATCAGGATGAAAAGAACTTCTCCCGTAATGGGCTGGGACTTGCCATTTCCTACAATATGGCGAAATTGCTGAATGGTACGCTGAAGGTGGAAAATACGCCTGACGGCTGGGTATTGTTTACTTTGTCATTGCCTCCGCTGGAAGTGACTACCGGCGTATCGTCTTCTAAACGAATCACTTCGGAATACATTCCAAAAATAGAGTCGCAACTGGTGCTGAAACTTCCTCACTATGAATTTGACAAGATGCGGCCTACATTGCTGGTGATTGATGATGAACTGGAAATGTTGTGGTTCATCGGGGAAATCTTCTCTAACGATTTTAATGTGGTCACCCTGCAGGAGCCGGAACGGGTGGAGCAGGTATTGAATGAAGTTTATCCGAATGTGATCATTTGCGATATCATGATGCCGGGAGTTGGCGGTATCGAATTGACGAAACGGATTAAGTCGGTGAAGGAAACGTCACATATACCTATTATTATGGTTTCCGGCCGGCATGAAATGGAACAGCAGATGGCTGCACTTTCTGCAGGAGCCGAGATGTATATCACCAAACCGTTTAATGCCGAATATCTCCGTATCTCTGTTTGTCAGATGTTGGAACGTAAGGAAGTACTGAAGGATTATTTCAGTTCAGCAATCAGCTCTTTTGAAAAGACAGATGGTAAACTGACACATAAGGAATCGAAAAAGTTCCAGCAATCTGTTCTGAAGATTATCAATGACCACATTCAGGAGAAGGAACTGACTCCCCGTTTCATAGCCGATCATTTGGCTATCAGCGTTCGCAGCCTTTACCGGAAAATGGAGGAGATGGGGGAAGAAAGTCCTACGATTATGATTAAGGAGTGTCGTTTGCATGTAGCGAAAGATTTGCTGCTGAAAACGAAAAAGACGATTGATGAAATTGTATTCGAAGCCGGATTCTCTAATAAGGTCACTTTCTTTAAAGTATTCCGTGAAAAGTACGGATGCACGCCAAAAGAATTCCGGACCAAACACTTGGAAGAAGTGCAATAATCAGTCCCTTCTGTTGACTGTCTGTATAGCATAACGAGACTTTTTCCGGAAGGTGAAGAGTCTGATTACACTGAGAGAATATGCTCTATAGCAGGTTTGTAAGCGAGTAAATGTCTATGCCAAAAAAGTAAATAAGAAGTTCGTTTTCCTGTTATCGATATTCTGAATCTTATCTCAGCCTTCATTGCGGGGAATTTAACTTTTAAAGAAAACCGGAATATTATCAAATCATGCCAAAATAGTAAATATCCCTGCCGTGTGGCATAAAACACGAAGAAGGAAAACTCAGAATTTTGGCAAACACGCTAATTTTGCTGATGCAATAAAGAAGCAGGAATATATATAATATGTTTAACTAAATATCTCATGAAACTATGAATCAACAACACGATCCTCCACTTAATTTATTTAAGTATGCAATGATTCCTTTTTACCTTTTATTTCATTTTGTTTGAATTAAATTTAATATCTTATGAAACCTAATTTATTTATGAAGCGTAAGCTTGAAATCGGACTTACCTTATTAATAGGGATGTCTGCCTTTTGGGGTTGCAACAATGACTTGGCTCCGATACGCCAAAATCAAGCCTTACCTCCCGATTTGAGTAAACACTCTGTTTTCGAAAGTTTCTCTCCCGACAGTGGTGGTATCGGAACACAGTTAATCATCCGTGGAAAAAATTTCGGTTCCGATCCAAGTTATGTGAAGGTCACTGTAAATAACAAGGAAGCAGCTATTGTAGGAATGGACGATGAGGTAATCTATGCCATCGTTCCCGCACGTGCAGATACAGGTTATGTTCGTCTGTTTATAGGTAAAGACGAAAATATAGAAGAGTATGCTTCCGAGACAAAATTCCGTTATCAGTTTAAGCGTAATGTGACGACGATGGTGGGACAACACGGTATGAATGGTCGTGAGGACGGCAGTTATGCTGCTTCCAAGCTGCAGAGAACCTGGTTTTTGCTGACTGATAAAGACGGTTCGGTATTCTTTATAGATGAAGGACGTGGTCAGACACAGAATGGTGCTTTGCGCCGTGCACGTAATGGTGAAGTGGAAACTTTGGTGCAGTGTTCCAGCGGTCCGTTTCAGTCACCTACCTGTCTGGCGTTCAGTCCGGCTCAGGACACTCTTTATATCTCTCAGTATTCCTATACGGATGAGAGTAATACCAAGACTGACTTCAATATTATTTATGTAACGCGCGAAGGTGGATTCGTGGATGTAAGAGGACTTTGCAGAGCGAAGAAAGTCGGCACTACAGGACTGGCAGTACATCCCAAAACAGGGGAAGTGTTCTTCTGTAATAAAGGTACTGGCTATGTGTATCGTTTTGACGGACCGAGTTACGAAGACTTTACCCCTCTCTTCCGAATTAACAATGCAACGGAAATTGAAACCCGTATGACTTTTAATACCGAAGGTACGATCCTTTATGTAGCGGTATGTAACCGCCATTGTATCTATCAGGTTCCTTATGATGCTGCTACACATACTTTTGGGAATCCGGTTCTTTTTGTCGGCGCATGGGATGAAAGTGGCTATATCAATGGTACAGGTGCGACTGTCCGTCTGAATAAGCCGGAGCAGATGGCATTTGATGAAGACGGAAATATGTTTGTTCCCGAACGTAATAACCACATTATTCGTAAAATCACACCGGCAGGTTCCGCTTCTCTGTACGCCGGCCAACCCGAGCAGAGTGGATTTGGTGACGGTTTGCCCGAAGAAGCAAAATTCAATCAGCCCGAATGTGTGACGGTTTATCCGGACAACTCGGTCTATGTGGCTGACCGCGATAACCATGTTATTCGTCGTGTGACAGTAGAATAAATAATCTATAAAAAGAATTATCCATGAATAATATTCAAAAATGTATCGTATTACTCTTGACGGTAATGCTGCTCGTGCCTGATAGTGCATGGGCACAGGAGAGCAAGCAGGAATTTGTAATCAAGGGGGTAGTGGAAGATAATCTTGGTCCTGTTGCCGGTGCGTCGATTGTTGCTAAAAATCAGCCGGGCGTCGGTACGATTACCAACTTAGATGGAGAGTTTACCATAAAGGTGGGAGCTTATGATGTACTTCAAGTGACTTTTATTGGTTATCAGACAGTTGAAATTCCTGTGTTATCGATCAAAGACCGGAATAATCTGAAAGTGAAAATTGTAGAAGATAACCGTAAGATTGATGAGGTGGTGATTACTGCCAGTGGTATCCAGAAGAAAAAGACCTTGACCGGTGCCATTACCAATGTTGATATCAAACAGTTGAATGCTCCGGGAGCTAATCTTTCGAATGCATTGGCAGGTGTTGTACCGGGTATCATAGCGATGCAAACCAGCGGTGAACCGGGTGAAAATATGTCAGAGTTCTGGATCCGTGGTATGAGTACATTTGGTGCCAAGTCAGGAGCTTTAATACTGGTGGATGGAGTAGAACGTAGCTTTAATGAGATTCCGGTAGAAGATATTGAATCATTCTCAGTGTTGAAGGATGCGTCGGCAACTGCCATTTACGGACAACGTGGTGCAAATGGTGTTGTCCTGATTACTACCAAACGTGGTGAAAAAGGGAAAGTGAAGATTAATGTGAAAACCGGTTTCAGCTGGAATACTCCGGTGAAGGTTCCTGAATATGCAAATGCTTATGATTGGGCGAGTTTGGCTAATGAGGCTTTGGAAGGACGTTATGAAAGCCCTCTGTATACAAGTGAAGAGATGAATATTATCCGGTATGGACTGGACTCTGATCTTTATCCGAATGTAGACTGGAGAGACTTGATGCTGAAAAGTGGAGCTCCCAGCTATTATGCCAATATTAATTTCTCCGGTGGTAGCGATAATGTACGTTATTTCGTATCGGGACAGTATACCAGTGAAGACGGACGTTACCGTACTTCCAGTTCTGAAAATAAATACAATACAAATACGACGTATGAACGTTGGAACTATCGTGCGAATGTAGATATGAACTTAACCCGTTCAACGATATTGAAAGTGAGTGTAGGCGGATGGTTGGTTAACCGCAATTCTCCACAGAGCGATGCGGATGATATCTGGAAATCCTTTGCTTACTATACTCCGCTGTCTTCTCCGCGTAAATGGTCTACAGGTCAATGGCCGGTTGTTAATGGCATGACTACGCCTGAGTATCAGATGACTCAAACCGGATATCGCACTATTTGGGAAAGCAAAGTAGAAAGTAGCGTTGCTTTGGATCAGGACTTGTCGTTTATAACGAAAGGCTTGAAATTTTCCGGAGTCTTTGCTTTTGATACCTATAATAAGAATACCATCCGTCGTTCTAAAGCGCAAGAGTTGTGGTCTGCGGAATATTCTCGTGACGCAAACGGTAATCTGGTGTTGAAGAGAGTACAGAATGCTGCTGCAATGTCTCAGACAAAAAAAGTGGAAGGAGATAAACGTTATTATTTGCAAGCTTCTTTGGATTATAGCCGATTGTTCGCTCAGAAACATCGCGTTGGAGTGTTTGCTATGGTCTATCAGCAAGAGACTACTGACGTCAATTTTGATGAGAGTGATTTGATGGGATCTATTCCTCATCGCAACTTGGCTTATTCAGGACGTTTTACTTATGCTTTCCAAGATAAGTATATGGCAGAATTTAATTGGGGTTATACAGGTTCCGAGAATTTTGAACATGGAAAGCAATTTGGCTTTTTCCCGGCCGTATCTGCCGGATGGGTGGTTTCGGAAGAATCGTTTGTGAAGAAAGCGATGCCGTGGTTGGATCTGTTTAAGATTAGAGCTTCTTATGGTGAGGTGGGTAATGACCAGTTGAGAACTAGCTTGACCGATGATAAGGCACGTCGCTTCCCTTATATATCTTTGGTAAGTACGGATGATGGAGGATCGTATACTTTTGGTGAATTTGGTACTAACAAAGTACAAGGTTATCGTATTAAAACACTGGGAACATCGAATTTGACCTGGGAGGTTGCCAAGAAGTATGATATCGGTGTGGATTTCAGTATCTTTAATGGGAAAGTCACCGGAACAGTAGATTACTTTGTTGATAAACGGGATGATATCTTTATGCAACGCAATCAAATGCCGCTGACAACCGGTCTTGCCGACCAAACACCTATGGCCAATGTAGGTAAGATGAAATCAGTCGGATGGGATGGAAATATCGCTTTCACCCAGCAGATTGGACAGGTGAGTCTGCAACTCCGTGGTAATTTTACTTATCAGAAAACTGATATCCTGGATATGGATGAGGCCGCCAATGAATTATGGTACAAGATGAATAAGGGTTTCCAATTGAATCAGAGCCGTGGTTTTATCGCCCTGGGTTTGTTTAAAGATCAGGAAGACATTGACAGAAGTCCTTCTCAGGCATCTTTGGCTAACAAAACAATACTTCCGGGAGATATTAAATATAAAGATGTGAATGGTGACGGAGTCATCACAACGGATGATGAGGTACCTTTGGGATATCGTCAGCAGCCGGGACTTCAGTATGGTATCGGCTTGAGCGCCAGTTGGAAGAACTGGAACTTTAGCATGCTTCTCCAAGGAACCGGTAAATGTGACTTTTTCGTAGGCGGCAGTGGACCTCATGCTTTCCATGACGGTCGTACAGGTAATATTCTGCAAGTTATGGTAGATGGTAATCGTTGGATTCCAAAGGAAATTTCGGGCACGGAAGCTACGGAAAATCCGAATGCCGACTGGCCTCGCCTGACTTATGGAAACAACAATATGAACAACCGAGCATCTACGTTCTGGTTGAAGGATAGAAAATATCTGCGCTTAAGAAATGTGGAACTTTCTTATGACTTTCCTCAGGTATGGACACGCAAGTTCCTTGTGAGTAATCTGCGTCTTGGATTTATCGGACAGAACTTGTTTACTTGGGCACCGTTTGACTGGTGGGATCCAGAAGGTACAAATGAATCGGGAAGTAGCTATCCGATTAATAAAACTTTCTCCTGTTATCTTCAATTTAGCTTTTAAATCAAAAACTACGAATTATGAAAAGAATACTTTATACCATATTGCTGGCTATAGGTACATTGTCCTTCTCGTCATGTACCGATTATATCAATGTGGACAAATACTTTTATGATCAGGTATCTTTGGACTCCGCTTTCTCCAAACGTGTGTATGTGGATGGATGGTTGTCGAGTGTATACAGTGTAATGGATTATATTGGTGAATATAGAGAACCGTTCCGCTGGGCTAGTGATGATCTTTACCATCCGGACATGAAGGATTATGTGGAAGGAAACTATAGTGCTGATAATCAATTGAGCGATAAAGATCAAAATGAGTCACGACTGTGGAAATATTATGAAGGTATCCGAAAGGCATCTACTTTCATTCAGAATGTAGATCGCTGTTCGGAACTGACGATGGATGAAATAGCCGATATGAAAGGACAGGCACGTTTCTTGCGTGCTTATTGTTACTGGGCTTTGATACGCGTCTATGGTCCCGTACCTTTGATTCCTTTGGAAGGACTGGATGTGAATCTTTCTTATGAAGAACTTTCCTTGCCACGAGAGCATTTTGATAATCTGGTTGATTTTATAGATCAGGAATTGGCTGAATCAGCCCGTTCACTACCGACTAAAAGAACGGTCAACAATCTTGGACGTCCGACTCGCGGAGCTGCATTAGGACTTCGTTCACGTGTGTTGCTTTATGCGGCCAGCCCGCTTTTCAACGGAAATACGGATTTCTTTAATGTGAAAGACTGCTATGGTAATCAATTAGTGTCTCAGACTTATGATGAAACAAAGTGGGCGAAAGCGGCGGCAGCTGCTAAGGATGTGATTGAATTGGCTAAGGCTTCCGGTCTGTATGAACTGTATGTTGTAGCGCCGAAAGCGACCGTTCTGCCTTCACAACGTCCTCCTCATAATGCACTTTATTCGGATAAGAACTATCCGGAAGGTTGGGCGGACGTAGACCCGTTACTTTCTTATAAGTCCAACTTTGACGGTACGATTCTGGGATCGAAAAATCCGGAACTTATATTTACCCGGACAAGAATTGGAACAGGACATATCAATGACTGGGCTTACCAATCTACGCCAAAGACTTTAAAAGGAAACAATCGGTTGGCTGTTACTCAGAAGCAGGTCGATGCGTATGCGATGAACGACGGACGTTCTATCACAGAGGCGGAAGCTACCGGTGATTACGTAACCCAAGGTTTCACTACACAGGCGTATGCTGTGGCGAATCCTTTCCTGCCGGCTAAGGTGAATTTGATGTACAATAATCGTGAACCACGCTTCTATGCGTCCATCGCTTATAATGGTTCGGTTTGGGAAGCTTCCAGTGCTTCTGAATCTGAATTCCGCGATCAACAGATATTCTATTATCGTGGTCTGAACGATGGCAAACAGGGATTTAAGGAAGAATGTCCACTGACAGGAGTTACTTTAAAGAAGTTTTATAATTCGGAAGACTCACGGACTGAAGGCGGATATCTGGTTGATAAAACAGAGATGACCATTCGTTATGGTGAAATTCTTCTGATTTATGCCGAAGCGTTGAATGAGTTGACTTCGGGACAAGTTTACCATCTGACTACCTATACCGGAGCTGATGTAGAGATTCAGCGCAGTGTAGATGAAATGCGTTATGCTATCAAACGTATCCGTATGCGTGCCGGAGTACCTGACTATTCAGAGGAGACTTATAATAACCCGAACGATTTCCGTGTGAAATTGAAAAGAGAACGCCAGATAGAGTTATTGGGTGAGAATAGTATGCGCTACTTTGATTTACGCCGTTGGAAAGATGCTATGACAGAAGAAAACCAGTTATTGCAGGGGTGTAACATTAATATCAGTGATGATGAAACGCGTATTGCTGATTTTTATAAACAGACTATCATCACCTCGGTACACAAAGTGTTTGAACAGAAAATGTATTTGTGGCCTTTCCCGACTTACGAGCTGAAACGTAACGTGAATATGACGCAGAATCCTGAATGGTAAAACTAAATAAAATTGGCTTATTATGAAAAAAATAATATCTATATACGGAATAATGGGAAGTCTGCTGATCGCTATGCTGCCCGGAGTTTCTTCATGCGATAAATTGGAAGATGAATTATTCAAGAAGAATACATATATCATTCATAATGGTTGGCAGGATTACTCATTGGAGGTAGCTGATGATAATACCACCGTACTTCCTGTATATTTCGGAGTAAATGGTACATCGGGAAATGATAAGGAAATTCATATAATGATGGAAGTTGACCCGGATACGCTGGATGCGTATAATAAGGACAAGTATAAGAGCCAGACGGATTTATATTATAAAATATTGCCGGAAGGAACCTATACGTTTGATGCCGATTCATGGAATATTAAAAGTGGAGAATTGAATGCGGCGGCTTATATCCATATCGACTTGAATAAGATTAGAGAAGTAGGCAACTTGTATAATGATTATGTACTTCCCTTGCGCATCACTTCTTCTACAGGAGAAGAGATGGGAGCGAATAAATATACGAAAGTATTGGCACATATCGGTTTCAAGAACGATTATTCGGGTATTTATAGTGGTAAGGGCGTTGTGACACAACAGGGAACAACTTATACGACTGAAACGACCAGCACACAACTTTATGCAATTAATAATAATACCTGCTATATGTTTGTGGGCGAGAAGACACGTTCCAACACTACGGACTATCTGAATTATGTGGTTGAAATAAAACGTGATGATTTCGGAGACATAACGTTAACCAGCCATGTGGATGGATTGAAGTTTAAACCTTATAGTGCCAAACTCAGTCGTAAATATACGTATAACTATACAGACCAACGTTATTATACAGAAATTACTACCATTGAATTGGCTTATGAATATCAGGACTCTGCACAGGGCGAATCATTAATGATGTCGTTCGAAGGTACTTTCTCTATGTCAAGAGATGTATTGAGAGTAGACTATCCTAATGTAGACGTAGAAGAGTAATTTACCTTAGTTATAATATATATGAAAGTGATGAAATACTTCGTTCTCGCATCATTGCTTTGTCTTAGTGCATGCGGCGATGATAACGACAACAAAAATAATGAGACACCCCAGAATCTGGCAGAGCTAACCGTTGACGCCAGTGAAATCAGTATCGCACAGGGGGATACCAGAACCGTAAAAATTACGTCCGGTAATGGCGAATATGAGGTGACTTCGGCAAACGAAGAAGTGGTGACGGCAGAAGTCGATGGTGATATAGTGACACTGACAGCTGTAGAAGGACATAACAATGCTCAGGGTGTAGTATACGTGAAAGACAAGTACTACCAGCGCGCTAAGATTTTGGTTAACACGGCGGCAGAGTTTGATCTGAAGTTGAATAAGACGTTATTTACGCTTTATTCGCAGGTGGAAGGCGCCGATGAAGCTTTCGTCAAAATCTATACAGGAAACGGAGGTTATTCGCTGGAAGTGATAGATGAAAATAATTGTATCGAAGTCGATCAGTCTACACTTGAAGACTCGGAATCATTCACCGTGAAAGGCATCGCCCAGGGAAATGCCGAGGTCAAGATAACCGACCGGAAAGGAAAAGAAGCCTTTGTGAATCTGAATGTGATTGCTCCTAAACAGATTACGACCGACGCTGATGAAAAGGGTGTACTGATCAATGCTAATCAAGGTTCTCAGCAAGTAAAGATTTTGAGTGGTAACGGAGAGTATAAAATACTTGATGCCGGCGATACGAAAGTAGTCCGTCTCGAACTTTATGGTAACGTAGTGACAGTGACCGGAAGAAAAGCCGGCGAAACTTCCTTTACGCTGACTGACGCCAAGGGACAGGTATCGCAACCTATTCAGGTGAAGATTGCACCGGACAAACGTTGGTGTATGAATCTGGGAAGAGACTATGCCGTGTGGACGCATTTCGGAGAAATGACAGGCGAAGGAGTAGAAGCATTGAAAGCTGCGACCAACGATTTCAAATTGAAGAAGATGACCTGGGAGCTGACTTGCCGTATCGATAATACTTATTGGTTGCAGACCATTATGGGTAAAGAAGGTTACTTTATTCTCCGTGGCGGTGACGATGGTGAAAAAGGCAAAGAAGGCGGTAATCAGTGGAAAGTCATTGACCTGGTAGGGACAGGCGATAAATTACAACTGAGAACAGGGCATAATGCGATTAAGCTTGGCGAGTGGATGCATCTGGCTTTGGTGGTAGACTGTGACGTAGCACAAAGTAATCCGAGTGAAAAGTACAAGCTTTATATTAATGGCAGCAGAGTTGCCTGGGGAGAAATAAAGAGGAATGATCTCAATTTCTCAGAAATAGATCTTTGCGCAGGAAATGATGGAGGAAAAGTATCCATTGGTAAGGCTAGTGATAATAATCGTTTCTTGGGCGGAGCTGTACTTGAAGCACGTATCTGGTCTGTATGCCGTACGGAAGCGCAACTGAAAGCCAACGCATGGGACTTTGTGGAAGAAAACCCGGAAGGTTTGTTAGGACGCTGGGATTTCTCTGCCGGTGCACCGGTTGCTTACATTGAAGATGGTACTGACTCCGATCACGAGTTGTTGATGCATGTTTGTAAGTACGACAGCTTCAATGCTACAGAATTCCCAATGAGCAGATTCGGGGAAGCTCCTATCGAAGTACCTTTTAAGTAATCTCTAAATTTGAAGAAAAATGAAAGCAATATTCAAACTGTTTATATTGAACTTCTTGGCTTTGGCATTACTTCCATCTTGTAGTGATGATGATCAGTCAAACTCAGAACAGAATGATCCCATCAGTGG